>Ga0209164_1000574_pt1 | contig 78790 bp, 59 predicted proteins | sample MTBNYHSulfiMetaG_FD_187458 | JGI IMG/M metagenome (GOLD analysis project Ga0209164, IMG submission 187458) | Enrichment culture microbial communities from rom New York Harbor, USA that are MTBE-degrading - MTBE-NYH (New York Harbor Sulfidogenic)... | ecosystem: Environmental > Aquatic > Marine >... | reverse complement strand
CATCAACCGGAGCCATTCCACGGTCCTTTATTCCGTGGAGCAGGTGGCGCACCGCATGAAGACCGATCGTAACCTCAAGCACCAGGTCGAGTTCCTCGCCGGGCGCATCGAGGATATGAAAAAATGACCAGAAAACAATCCCGGCCGCTCAAGACGATTGCCGTGTGGGCCTCTATCCTTATGGGCGGTCTGGCGACAGCCTGCATCAGCCTCATCTCTCTTGTCTCCGTCTGGGAAGGATTCACGCACATCCATCAACCCGGTTCCTGGGTCCCCATCGTGGCGGGAACGCTCGTCTTCGGCCTCACCGTGTGGGTCTATGTTCGAGGAGCAAAGGCCGTCCACAGCCGTCTCAACAGAGAGGAACTCCTAACCCTTTAGAAGGGCCGGGCAGTGCGGTCTCCTCCTCACTCCCGCCGCAACTCCCTCAGTCGGTCTTTTCCTCATAGAAAGACCTCAGAAACTCCTCATCTTTGGGCGACAGGTTAAATTGCTCCGCGGCCTTCTCGATGAGCTCCCCGATCGGATGGTCTTCGTCCTCCAAGCGGGCTTCGGCAATCCACTTCACTGCCTGGCGCACCTTTTCTCCCTTGGGCTGAATTGTCGCCATCTCTCGCTCCTTACGCTGGTGTCTCCCCTAAAACTCTCTTTCCGCCTTCAGGTCCCTCAGCATGAGTTCTCTGACAGCATCCCGCGGGTCCCTCCCCTCATACAGGATGCGGTAAACCTCCGTGGTGATCGGCATGGCCACCCCCATCTTCAGAGACAGCTCATAGGCCGACCGTGAGGTCTTAACCCCCTCGGCGACCATCCGCATACTTCGGGTGATCTCCTCAAAATCCATGCCCCTGGCGATCTTGAGACCCACGCTCCGGTTCCTGCTCTGATCTCCGGTGCAGGTCAGTACCAGGTCCCCCAGACCGGCCAGACCGGCAAAGGTATGCGGATTCGACCCCATGGCGACCCCGAGGCGGGTCATCTCGGCCAGGCCCCTGGTGATGAGCGCGGCCCGGGCATTCTCACCAAAGTTAAGTCCGTCCGACGCCCCGGCCGCAATGGCAATGACATTCTTGAGGGCCCCGCCCAGTTGGGTCCCCATCACATCATCACCGGCGTAGACCCTGAAAAAATCTCTGGAAAACAGCTCTTGCAGCTTTTTTGCATGACCCATGTCTCGGCACGCAACGGTGACCGCCGTCGGGTATTGCCGGGCCACTTCCCTGGCAAAACTGGGGCCGGACAGGCAGGCACATGTCTCCATTATTCTTTTGTCAAGAATCTCCCCGGCCAGTTGGGACATTACCCACAGGGTATCATTTTCGATACCCTTGGTGGCAATCACCACCGATATATCCGGCCTCAAAAAGGGTCTTAGAGAGAGCAGTGCCGATCTGAAGACGTGGGACGGGATCGCCAGCAGGGCCAATTGCTTATCGCGCAGGGCCTCTTCAAGAGAGCTGACCGGCCTCAACCCGTCGCTGAGCCGGAAGCCCGGCAGAAAGACCTCGTTGAACCGTTTGTCGCGAATCTGTGTGAAGACCTCCTCCTCCCTGACCCAGAGGTCTACCTCAAGACCCTTTTCAGCCAGGAGATTCGCCAGGGCCGTTCCCCAGCTTCCCGCTCCGATCACGGCGATTCTGGTTATGTCCGTTTCCTCCAACACCCCTTCCTTCCCCTCTCTGCTCAGGCCTCATCCTCCATAAACTTGGCGACTCCTACCACCTTCTCTCCCTCGCCCAGGTCAATCAATTTGACGCCCTGAGTGTTTCTCCCTATCACTGAAATATCGCCGGCCCTCAGTCGTATGATTTTTCCGTGTTCCGTGATAATCATTAACTGATCCTGATCATTCACCTGGTAGGAATAGACGACCGGCCCGTTTCTTTCACTGGTTTTAATGGTGAGGACGCCCATCCCTCCCTTACCCTGCCGTGGGTATTCGTCCGTTCTTGTGCGTTTGCCATAGCCGTTTTCCGTCACCGTCAGGATGGTGGCCCCTTCCCCGATGGTCTCCATGCCCACAACGGCATTCCCGGGCGCCATCCGGATCCCGATGATCCCTGTAGCCACCCTTCCCATACTCCTCAGCTCGGACTCCGAAAAACGAATTGATTTTCCTTCCCGTGTGGTTAGAAAAATGTCCTGGTCCCCGCTGGAAACCCGCACGGCAATGAGTTCATCGCCTTCTCTGATCTTAACCCCGATCGTTCCGATCGACCTCGGATGACTGTAGGCGGTCAATTCCGTCTTCTTGACCAGCCCCTCTTTGGTGGCCATAACCACATATTTTCCTTCTTCATAGTCTCTGACCGGGAGAATGGTCGCCACGCGCTCCCCCTTCTTCAGGTCCAGAAGGTTGACGATCGCCTTTCCTTTGGACATCCGGCCGGCCTCCGGGATCTCGTGGACCTTCTTCCAGTAGACGCGCCCCTTGTTGGTAAAGAACAGGAAGTAATCGTGAGAGGAGGCCACAAAGAGGTGCTCGACAAAATCTTCACCCTCCGGCCTGGCCCCGGTCATCCCCTTGCCCCCGCGGCGCTGGGCCCTGTACAGACTGATCGGATTTCTCTTGATATACCCGTTGTGACTAATGGTGACGACCATGTCTTCCTCGGCAATGAGATCTTCCATGTCGATGTCATCCACGTCCTCGAGGATTTCGGTTCTGCGCTCGTCCCCATAGAGTTCTTTAACTTCCTTCACTTCATCCTTTATGATCTGAAGGACCATGGCCGGATTGCCGAGGATCTCCTTAAATCGAGCGATATCCTTGATCAGGTCGTTGTATTCGGCGTTGATTTTGTCTCTCTCCAGCCCGGTCAGTCGCTGCAGTCTCATGTCTAAAATGGCCTGGGCCTGTATTTCGGAGAACCCGAAGTCGGACATGAGGCGGGTCTTGGCCTCTTTGGCGTCGGAAGAGGACCGGATCAACTCAATGACATCGTCAAGGTACTCCAGGGCCTTTTTCAGTCCCTCCAGAATATGGGCCCGGGCCTCGGCCTTCTTCAGTTCGTAAATCGTCCTTCGAACGACAATTTCCCTGCGATACCCGATAAAATGCTCCAGGATCTCTTTGAGGGAGAGTATCTGGGGCCGGCCGTTGACAATGGCCAAAAAGATGATTCCAAAAGATGTTTCCAGCTGCGTGAATTTATACAACCTGTTGAGGATCACCAGGGCCACGCCATCCCGCTTCACCTCTATGACAATCCTCATCCCATCCCGGTCCGATTCATCCCTGATTTCCGATATCCCTTCGATCTTTTTTTCTCTGACCTGTTCAGCCAGCTTTTCCAAGAGCTTTCCCTTATTCACCTGATAAGGGATTTCAGAAATGATAATCCGCTCCCGGTTGTGCCCGACCTTCTCCACAAAGGCCCTTGCCCTCATCTTGATAATGCCGCGGCCTGATTCATATGCCTCCCGAATCCCCTTTTTCCCGCAGATGAATCCCGCTGTCGGAAAGTCAGGACCCGGCACCAGCTCCATTAGTTCTCTTGAGGTGATTTTCGGATTGTCGATGACGCGTTCAATGGCGCGGCAGATTTCAGAGAGGTTGTGGGGCGGAATGTTGGTGGCCATGCCCACGGCGATTCCTGATGAGCCGTTCACCAGCAAATTGGGTATCCGGCTCGGGAGAACCACGGGTTCCAGAAGAGATCCGTCGTAGGTCGGTATGAAATCAACGGTTTCCTTGTCAAGATCTGAAAGAAACTCATCGGTTACCCGGGCCATTCGCACTTCCGTATATCGCATGGCCGCAGGCGGATCGCCGTCAATGGAACCGAAATTCCCCTGACCATCCACGAGCGGATAGCGCATGGAGAAACCCTGGGCCAACCGCACAATCGTATCGTACACGGCCGTGTCCCCGTGCGGATGGTACTTACCGATAACATCGCCCACGACCCTTGCGGATTTCTTGTAGGGTCTGTTGAAATAGTTCTTCAGGTCGTACATGGCGTAGAGGACGCGCCGGTGAACCGGTTTCAGGCCGTCTCTGATATCAGGGAGGGCCCTCCCCACGATCACGCTCATGGAATACTCAAGATAAGATTTCTTCATCTCATCTTCGATCTTGACAGAATCATATATAACTTCTGGCATCATTTCGTTTCAGTTCTCCAATCCCTTTCCCTTTTCACACAGAGCAGTGCCCATCCTGTCTTGCCCTGCCCGTCTCGTGCGCACCATATAGCGCCGACCCAAATCCCGGTTCCAGCAAAATCCGAAACAAATTTAAATATCACATGGCAAAACGACCCAATCACCATCTTAAAAAGATGACGCTCTTGTTATTGGGATATTCGTGCTTTGGTGATGGTTTCGCATTTCGTGCTTCATAGTTCGAGCGTCTTGACCCAACATCCGGGTTTAGGGTCAAGCACTAAATATCCAATTCCCTAACCTCTAATGCATTGTTCTGGATAAATTCCCTTCTCGGCTCGACCTTGTCGCCCATCAGTACGGTGAATATATTGTCGGCCTCAACTGCATCCTCCACTCTCACTCTGACCAGGCTCCGCATATCCGGATTCATGGTGGTGGTCCACAACTGCTCCGGGTTCATTTCGCCCAAACCCTTGTATCTCTGGATGCCAAGCCCCTTCTGGGCCCTTTCCATCAACTCTCGAAGGAGTTGCTCCGGATCTTCGATCCGCTTCTTTTCGCCGTCCGGACCGATCCGGTAACTTCCCTTCTTCAGCTCACAGAAATCATCACGCAGCTTCATGAGCTGGCGAAGCTCCGGAGAAGAGAGAAACTCCCAGTCAATGTCGAATCTCTGACCTCCATTTCGGGTCTCAATCACTGAGAACAGATAAAACCCCTCTTCTTCTCCCACCCGGATGTCGCTCACCCCGAAACCGTTTTCCTCCAATTGTGCAAAGAGATCCTCCATGAAGTCCTTGTCTTTGAACTGGCCCTTGTGGCTTACCCCGTACAGGATCAGGAACTGGATAAATCTGGGGCTGACGCCTCTCCTGGACAACTTGTCCTGTTTTTCAAAAAATCTCACCAGTCGATTGAGCATGCTGATAAGTCGGTTCCCCGATAACTCCTTTCCATTATCAAAAGCAACCACCTCGTTTTCAGAAACCCGTTTCAAAAGGAAATCGTTGAACTCTGCTTCATCTTTAACGTACAATTCCTTCTTCTTGTCCACTACACGGTAGAGAGGCGGCTGGGCCACATAGAGGTATCCCCTTTCGATAAGATCCGGCATCTGCCTGAAAAAAAAGGTCAACAGAAGCGTCCGGATATGAGCCCCGTCCACATCCGCATCGGTCATGATAATGATCTTATGATACCGGATGGCGTCAAGGTTGTAATCCTTTTCGCCGATCCCGGTACCCAGGGCCGTGATCAGGATACGGATCTCCTCGCTGGAGATCATCTTGTCAAACCGGGCCTTTTCCACATTGAGAATCTTCCCCCTCAGAGGGAGAATGGCCTGATTTCTTCGATCTCTCCCCTGTTTTGCGGAACCCCCTGCGGAATCGCCCTCCACAATGAAAATTTCACTTCTCGCCGGATCCCTTTCCTGACAATCAGCCAACTTGCCGGGCAACGAATGATCCGAAAGAATCCCCTTCCGCCTCGCCAATTCCCTGGCCTTTCGTGCCGCCTCCCGGGCCCTGGCCGCGTCAATGACCTTTGCCAGAATTGACTTTATAACAGTTGGATTTTCTTCAAAAAAGGTACCAAGCCCTTCATTTACCAGGTTTTCCACCAGGCCCTTGACGTCGCTGTTGCCCAGTTTGGTCTTGGTCTGCCCCTCGAACTGGGGATCCGGCAGTTTGACGCTGATAACGCCGGTGAGTCCTTCCCTCACATCGTCCCCGGTCAGTTTCTCCTTGAAGTTCTTGGACAGGGGGGAATTCTGAAGATAGAGGTTGATGCTCCGCGTCAGGGCCGATTTGAAGCCGATCAAATGGCTTCCCCCTTCCCGGGTGTTAATGTTGTTTGCAAAGGTGAACAGGTTCTCTTTGTAGGAATTATTGTATTGAAATGCCGCCTCTGTCACTACCCCGTTTTTCTCGCCGCTAATAAAAATCGGCTTTGCATGAAGGACCTCCTTATTGGTGTTGAGGTATTCCACAAAAGAGACAATCCCTCCCTGATACAGAAAATCCTTCTTCTTTCCGGTCCGTTCATCCACAATCTTAATTCGCAGACCCTTTGTTAAAAAAGAAAGCTCCCTCATCCGCCTTGAAAGGGTCTCAAAATCGAAATCCAGGGATTCAAAGATGGTCGGGTCCGGCAGAAATTGGACTTTGGTACCCCTCCATTCTGTTTCCCCTCTGATCTCGAGTTCACTCTTCGTCACTCCCCGCTCGTACCTCTGAAAATAGATTTTGTGGTTCCGGTAAACCTCAACCTCGAGATACTCCGAAAGGGCGTTCACCACCGACACACCGACACCGTGCAGTCCACCGGAGACCTTGTATGATTTATTGTCGAACTTTCCGCCGGCGTGGAGTTTTGTCATGACGACCTCAAGGGCCGGCATATTGGCGCCCTTGTGCAGGTCAACCGGAATACCGCGCCCATTATCCACAACGACCACGCTCCGGTCATTCAGCAGCTTGATCTTGATCTCATCGCAATAGCCGGCCATGGCCTCGTCAATGCTGTTGTCCACCACTTCATAGACCAGATGGTGCAGACCCTCAAAAGCGGTGTTCCCGATGTACATAGCCGGTCGTTTTCTAACGGCCGAAAGCCCTTCCAGGACTTTGATGTCTTCTGCCTGGTAAGTGGTATTGTCTTCCATCATCTCAAACCCTCATCGGCATGATCAACCCTATGAAGCCCGCGTCTTCATCCCCCTTGATAACACACGGCTTCGAATTATCCATAAACTCCATATGGATCATGTCGCTCTGCATTGCCTGGGCGACATCTATGAAATATCTGGGGTTAAACCCGGCCTCAATCTTTTCACCCGCGTATGTTATCTCCATTTTTTCCTGGGCCTCGCCGAGATCAGGGTTGACTGAGACCAGGTCCAGCACATTATTCTCCAGAGTTATCTTTACGGCGCGATATCGCTCGTTGCTCAAAATCAGCATCTTTCTCATGGCTTCCAGCAGCGAAGACCGTTTCAACGTTATGGAAAAAGCGGCCTCCTTAGGTATGACCGCCTGATAATCCGGAAACTTGGCTTCGAGGAGCCGCATGACCAGTAAGGCATTCTCTTTCTTGGCCACGCAGTCCTTTTGTTTGAATCCGATTTCTACAACGCCCCCTTCGGATGCCAGTCTGTTCAGTTCAGACATCCCCTTTTTGGGGATCATCACCCCTTGGACCAGATCCAGGGTATGTATACCGGGAACGGGCTTATCGATCATCGAGAGTCTGTGACCATCTGTGGCCACCATTCTGAGAAAATGATTTCCATCATAGGACACCCTCTCAGTAAAAACCCCTGACAGTTTAAATCCCGCTTCTTCGATGGTGATGGCATAAATGGTCTTATTGATCATGTCGGCCAGGGTGTCTCCGTCTATTTGAACCATGGCGACGCCCTCAGGCTCGATAAAGGACGGAAATTCGTCGGCCGCTATGCACGCGAGATCAAATCGGGCAACGCCGTCGGATAAATGGACGCGATTGTTGTCCCTGCTCTTTATGGTGAATGCTTCGGAATTGCTTTCCTTGAGTATTTCGAAAAGCTTTCTTCCCGAAACGGTAATGCTTCCCTCCTGAATCACATTTGCCGAAATTGTTTCCTGAAAGCCAAGTTCAAGATCTGTCGCTGAAAGACGAACGGTGGGACCCGAGGCGTCAAAGAGGATGGTCGAGAGAACAGGCATGCTGCTTTTTCTCTCAATTATGCTTTGAACCCTTGAAACGGATTTGAGGATTTCAGATCTGGCGATTTTTATTTCCATTTTTTCCTCCGGCATTCAAGTGTTGTTTTTACATTTATAACTATACAAGAAAACAACAGATTTAATAAGGGATGTCTATTTGTCAAATATTAGGCTATTTAATTGAAATCAAAGTTGAAAAATTTCATCCATTTTGAAATGCCTTTCAAATTTTCAGACGCCGTCTACACTGATATTTAAAAGAGAGGCGGTTTTCGACGAGTTTTTAAAACGATTTGAACAAATTTTGAAATCCGAGCCTCCGTAAGGCAAAGGGCAAATCATAATAGAGAGCCCGGTGCGGCGCAAGGGCGAACCCTTTCGATACGTCGTCAATCAAAGCAGAAGCTTCTGTATGGTATCGATATCTCTCGATACCGCTTGGTTCTGAGTTTTGGCCTTTCGAATACACTTTTCCGCATAAATGACCGTAGAATGATGCTTATTCCCAAATGCACGGCCTATTTCCTTTAGCGAAAGGGGGGTCAGTTTCTTCGTGAGGTAGATGGCTGTCTGCCTTGGGTATGAAAAGGCCCTTCCTCTCTTATCGGATAACAGGTCGTCTAAAGTGATATTGAAATATTTGGCCGTGATGGATTGAATATGGTTGATATCCATACACCTCGAAGGATAATCCGCTTTAATGATCGATTCAAGCGTTGAGATATCTATCGGTTTCTTATAAGAAGAGAAATGGTCCTTGATCCTGCCGATATACTGAATCAGGGTTTTCACATCGTCCGTAGTGTTGGCAAGAAAAAACGCGACATCGTCGGGAAGGGATATTTGTTCCTTTCCGGCTATTTTTTTAATGATTTTGATCTTAGTCCTTTGACCCGGCGGGTTGATTTCTGCTATAAGGCCCCATTCGAGGCGTGAGCGTAGCTGGGGGAGCAGATCCCGAATTTTGCCGGGGGGATAGATCGCTGTGACGACCAATTGTCTGGCGGATTCAAGGAACGAGTTGCACAGTGCCAATAATTCGGCTTGCGGTTTCAGTTGATTGGCAACCAGGTGGATGTCATCCAGGAGAAGAAAATCGGGGGCTTCCTCCTTTTCCCAGAAACGGTCGCTTTGCTGGGCCTCGGTGGTGCATGAGACCTTGCTGAGAAATTGATCGGCTGAAAGGTACATGATATTCGCACGATGGTCGTTTTGGAGGACCAGGTTGCCGATAGCATTCAAGATATGCGTTTTTCCGAGGCTGAATTTACTGTATATGTAGAGCGGGTTGTAGTTGGTAGCGGGGCTCTGTGCAACGCTCATGGCTGAAGAGCACGCAAGGCGGTTGCTGTTTGCCGTAACAAAGTCGGCAAAGGTGCTGTGGGCGTCGATCCCGTGAAAGGAGGGAATGCTGTGGCCCTTGACGGCCTCATGGGTTTGTGTTTTTATAGGGTCCTTGGGATCGGCATAGGTGAAGCGGACCTCTGGAAAGGTGTTCAATTTGTCTCTTAAAATGGTTTGAATCTGATCGGTGTAGTTTTCTCTCAGCCAGTGCGCAATGAATTTGTTGGGGACCTCGATGACAGCGTGACGGGCATCGATTTTCTTGAGGGATGCCCCTGACAACCATGTCTGGAACTCAGACGTGGGGATTCCTTTTTTAAAATCCGCTTTTATTTGGTCCCATATATAATTTTCTGTTGTCATGGCAAACACTTAAGTGTTACTGAATCGGTTTTGTCAAATCGTTTTATGTTAACAAATCATCGTCGGGATATCAATTAAAATTTGTTTGATGAAAGAGGGGAGATAACAGATGACCTATTCGATTGCCCTTGCGGGCAAGGGGGGAACGGGAAAAACAACCATTGCCGGGATGCTGGTTAAATATCTTATTGAAAAGGGGAGGACCCCGGTCTTGGCTGTGGATGCAGATGCCAACGCGAACCTGAATGAAGTCCTGGGCCTGGAGGTTGAGGAAACCCTGGGAGACGCCAGGGAGCAGATGAAGACAGGGGCTTCCAGTGGCATGACAAAAGACATATTTATGGAGATGAAGCTCCAGCAGGCGGTCGTGGAGGCGGACGGATTTGACCTCATCGTTATGGGGAGGCCTGAGGGCGCCGGGTGCTACTGCGCTGCCAATACCCTCTTGACCCAGTCCCTGGAAAAACTGATTGAAAACTACACCTCTATTGTTATGGACAATGAGGCCGGCATGGAACATATGAGCCGATTGACGACCAATAATATCGACGCGCTTCTCGTTGTTTCGGATCCCACCCGGAGAGGACTCCAGGCTGCTTCGAGGATCGTGGAGCTGGCAGATAAACTGTCGTTGAATATCGGCCGCAAGATGGTGCTGGTCAACCGTTTTAAAGAGGGTCAGGCCCAGGCCCTGGATCAGGCCCTGGCTGAATATGATCTTGATTTTGTCGGGACGGTGCCCGAAAATGCGGACCTGCAGGCATTCGATCTGGCTGGCAGACCCACCAGTGAGCTGGGTAGGGAGAACCCGGCTGTGGCCGCCGCCTATCGCATCTTCGATGCCGTTTTATAGTTCCTTTCTTATACGTTGATTCTGAGAGTTCATCTCTCACAACGAATCGCTGCCTTATCATCCATCCTGTTACCGAGGTTTCGGTGTTCAGGTTTCAGCTGTGACCAGCATCCATTGCATTACAGGCGTGGGTGTGATGCCTTTGGGCGTGTACGTAAGCGACTCCCTTGGCGGGTTTGAGGTGCGGCGCAAATATGGGGGATGAGAATCAGGATATTACTATATATTGTATTTTATTTTCTATCATCTACAATATATAGATGGACTCAAAGAGAGAAAAGCGGTTAAAATTACTGTAAAAAATTCTTGACAATGAATGGAGATTCATCTAATTTGTAGCGAACAGCCTCGGCAGGTGAGGCATTTTTTTGCCTTACTTTTGTTATTTTTTTCACAAAGAAGCCCTGAAGGCTTTTTGGGTTGATATCGTGGTGGTTCCGGTTATTATGGTTGGCGGCAGCGTTCAGACCGCCGCAGATTATTAACGACAACTATGGAAGAAGGAGGTAAAGACATTGGCCTTTGAAATTCCCAAACAGCCCTATTCTGGAAAGATAGGGCAAACCACGGTCGGGACCGGCAGTGGCGCTGTGGCGTTGGGGGGGCAGACTTCCTATCCGTTCCATCTATTCGAAGGAGATACGGCGAATCCCCCGAGAATTGCGATGGAGATATGGGATTACGACCCTTCCAATGAATGGCCGGCAGCGGCCGTTGCCCCGTTTAAAGATGTCATTTCTTCACCCGAGGCCTGGGCCAAGAAATGTGTAGATGAGTATGGGGCCGACATCATCATCCTGCAACTCAAGAGTACGGACCCGAATGGAATTGACAGGAGCGCGGATGAGGCTGCGGCCGTGACCAAGAAGGTTGTAGACGCAGTGGATGTGCCGGTTATCCTGTGGGGTACGGCAAACAACCAGAAGGATGAAGAGGTCCTCAAGAAGATCTCCCAGGTGTGTGAAGGCAAGAATCTGGGCTTGGGTCCTGTTGAAGAAGCCAACCATAAAGGGGTGGGTGCAAGCGCCCTCGGCTATGGCCATACGGTGATCGCGTCCTCACCCATCGACGTGAACCTGGCAAAACAGCTCAATATCCTTTTGGGCAATTTAGGGGTTCAAGGCAACAAGATTGTCATCGACCCGACAACCGGCGGACTCGGATACGGCATGGAGTATTCATATTCGGTCATGGAGCGTATCATGATGGCCGCCTTGACCCAGGAGGACGACAAACTTCAGATTCCCATGATCACGAACCTGGGCAACGAGATCTGGAAGTGCAAAGAAGCTGGCCTGCCCCTTGCGGAGATGCCCACATTGGGCGACCCGGAAAAGAGAGCCATCCTCATGGAGTGTGTAGGAGCGGTATGCTATCTTCTCGCCGGCTCCTCGGTGTTGATATTGAGACACCCCGAATCGGTTCGATTGGTCCGCTCATTCATTGAGCTTCTGAGCAATGGGGGAACCGCCAGCGAGGTTCAAGGTATTTCCAAGATTCTGCCGCTGGAGGAGGCGGACCTGATATCACTGTCGCCCGAGCCCAATCTGGATTTCGGTCCTGCAGAGGCCGCTCCCAAGGCTGAGAAGAAGGCCGCAGCCAAACCCAAGGCCGAGGCAAAAGCCGCACCTGCTCCCAAGAAAGAAGAAAAGGCGGCCCCGAAACCTGAAGCCAAAAAGGTGGAGACAAAGCCGGCAGAAGCGGTCGAGCCAAAGGTAGCGGCCGACTCAAAGGAAACGGCTGAAGCCGCAGCCGCAGCCAAGGCGGAGGCAGAGGCCAAGGCCAAAGCCGATGCGGAGGCGAAGGCCCAGGCAGAGACTGAGGCCAAGGCGAAGGCCGATGCGGAGGCCAAGACCAAAGCCGAGGCCGCAGCCAAGGCCAAGGCGGAGGCGGAAGAAAAGGCCAAGGCAGACGCCAAGGCCAAGGAAACCGATGACTTGAAGGCCCTGAGATACAAGCGGGCCATGGAAAGAGAAAAACACGAGGCCCACAAGGAAGCGCGTCAGGGAGAGGCCATTGCTAAGACGGCCGCCACACAACAGCTGGACATGGTGGAAAAACTGATTGCAGCCATCAATCGTATTCATAAACGGATTTAGAACCCGAAATCGCAATTTGGAAAGAGGAGGAACCTCATAATGGCGACAGAAGAAGTCAAGAGTAAGGTTGTTGCGGTAAAGAAGAAGGATGAGCCACCCAGGCCAGAGGATCTGGCCCTGGATCTGGCCAGCCAGCAGATGATCGTGAGGTCGAGGGAGATGGAGATCGAAACCATCTTTGATCGGGCCCAGAGCATGAAGCCTTGTAATATCGGCGCCCAGGGAACCTGCTGTAAGAACTGCGCCCAGGGGCCTTGCAGGCTTCCGCTGCCCAAAGGCGGCATAGAGGGCAAGGATACCCGGAAGGGGCTTTGCGGGGCGACCCCGGAGACCATTGCTGCCAGGAACTTTGCCAGGATGGTGGCGGCTGGAGCCGCGGCCCATTCGGATCATGGCAGGGGCGTTGCCGAGACCTTTCTGGCGGCCGCTCGAAAGGAAACCGATGATTACCATATCAAAGACACCAAGAAGCTCCTTGAGATCGCCCCGGATTTTGGCGTAGCCATCACGGTAGAAGGAGAAAACGGTGAAATCATGGACCGGGATACCGACGAGATCGCCGTGGAAGTGGGTGAAATCGCCCTGGGCCAGTGGGGACAGCAGACCGGAGAGGTCTGCACCGTCAAGAGGGCCCCGGCCAAACGCTACGAGCTCTGGAAGAAGTTGGGCGTCGTCCCCAGAGGGATCGACCGGGAGATCGTGGAAATCATGCACCGGACCCATATCGGTGTGGACCAGCATTATGAAAATCTGGTGGAGCAGTGCAGTCGGGCCGCGATCGCCGACGGCTGGGGCGGCTCCATGATCGCCACCGACCTTCAGGATGTCCTGTTTGGTTGTCCTTATCCGTTAAAGAGTCAAGCCAATCTGGGTGTTATGAAGAAAGACCATGTCAATATTGTCATCCACGGGCACGAGCCCCTCTTGAGCGAGATGATCGTGCAGGCCTCCGAACTCCCCGAGATGGTGGAACTGGCCAAGTCGAAAGGGGCCAAGGGGATCCAGTTAAGCGGCATCTGCTGCACGGCCAATGAGCTTTTGATGCGGCACGGCATCCCCCTCTGCGGTGATTTCTTGCAGCAGGAACTGGCCATTATCACAGGCGCGGTGGACGCCATGGTGGTGGACGTACAGTGCATCATGGAAAATATCGCTACTGTGGCTCAGTGTTTCCACACCAAGGTCATTACCACCAACCCGCGGGCCAGGATTGCGTCAGGCGAAACCATTCACATCGAATTTGATGAACACACCGCCTTTGAAGACGCCAAGAAGATCGTCCGGGTCGGGATCGAAAACTTCCCCAACAGGGAAAAGGAGGTCATGATCCCGGATCAGAGGCATGACCTGATTGCCGGATTCAGCTATGAGGCGATCAACTACCATCTGGGCGGGACCTTCCGCGGATCTTATACGCCCTTAAACGACAACATTATCAACGGCCGCATACGGGGTATCGGCGGAGTGGTTGGCTGAAACAACGCCCGAACCTCGCTGGATGCGGGGCATATCGCCGTTGTAAAAGAATTGATCAAGCACGACGTGATTGTACTCACCACCGGATGCAACGCCATTGCCTGCGGCAAGGCCGGTCTTCTGACACCGGAATCGGCAGCGGTCTTCTGCGGTCCCGGGCTGGCCGAGGTCTGTGAGACGGTGGGCATTCCGCCCGTCCTGCACATGGGTTCATGTGTGGACAACAGCCGGATCCTCATGGCCGCTACCGAGGTGGTCAAGGCCGGGGGCCTGGGAGAGGATATCAGCGACCTGCCGGCAGCCGGATCCGCTCCCGAGTGGATGAGCGAGAAGGCCATCAGTATCGGTCATTATTTCGTGACCGCGGGCGTGTATACGGTCTTTGGGGTGACCATGCCCGTGGGTGGGTCGCCGGTCTTCGAAGACTACCTGTACAACAAACTGGAAGGCATCTATGGCGGCATGTGGGACCTGGAGGTGGACCCGATCAAGCACGCCCACAAGATGATCGCCCATATTGACAAGAAGCGGAAGGCCCTCGGCATTGACAAGGCGCGCGAGAGGGTCCTCATGGATATGGCTGACCGGCAGAAGCTGGAGGCGGCGTAAACCGAAAAACACCTCTTAAGAAGGGAGGACATATAACATGTCAAAATTAGTAGCGTTTGCTGCCATTCAGGGCGCTTACAATATCGTCTCAAAGGCCGAAGGGACCTACAAGCGGGCCCTGGAAACCTACGGCGGAAGCCAGAAGCTGGAATTTCCCAATACCGCCTATTTTTTACCCATTATCTATTCCCTCACCGGGATCAAGGTGACGGATCTGGATTCGGCAAGAAAGCCCATGGAATTTGCACGGAGCTTGTTGCCGCCCCATGTGAAAAAGGACTGCCACCTTCCCTACCTGGGACCGCTCCTGGACGCAGGCATGGCGGCTATTTTTGCCGAGGAGATCTCAGAGGCGATCCGCTATGTGGAAGACCCGGATTTTTATCAGCCCGAGGTGGAAGACCCGGATGTGGACAACGGGAAGATCTGGCTGGGTGCGGCCGATGATGCCATCATGAGAAAGCGGGGCGTGGAGTTCGTGGACGGCACGGCCCCCGGGTTCGCCGCCATTGTGGGCGCGGCCCCCGATTCAGCCACGGCCAAAAAGATGGCCGAGGAGTATCAGCTCAAGACCATCTATGTCTTTATGGCCGCCAATCAGAACGGGACCACCTTTACGGAACAACTCCTTCAGGAAAAGGTCCAGATCGGATGGAACACCCGTCTGGTCCCCTTTGGGCCGGATATATCCGCCGCGGTGTTCGCCCTCGGGTTTGCCAACCGGGCGGGCATGTCCTTTGGCGGGATCCAGCCGGGCGACTATAAGAAGATGCTGGCCTATCAGAAGAACCGCATCTTTGCATTCGTCAACGCACTGGGCGACGTCAATGCCGAGTGGGCCGCCAATGCAGCCGGATGCGTCAACTGGGGCTTCCCCACCATCGCGGATACGGATATCCCGGAGATCCTGCCTACAGGCGTGTGCACCTACGAACACGTGGTGGCCAATGTGGGCCATGATGAGATGCCCCAGAGATCCATCGAGATTCGCGGGCTCAAGGTGAGCATCACCGAGATAGACATCCCGTTGGCCTATGGCCCGGCCTTCGAAGGCGAGCGGGTCCGGAAAGACGACCTGTATCTTGAGATGGGCGGCGGCAAGACCCAGATGACCGAACTCTGCAAGATGGCCGACATGAATGCCATCGAAGACGGCAAGATAGCGGTCGTAGGCCCTGATGTCAAGGACGTGAAAAAGGGCGATCGACTGCCTTTGGGGATTTTCGTTCAGGTGGCCGGCCGCGAGATGCAGGCCGACTTCGAGCCGATCCTGGAGAGGCAGATTCATCACCTCATCAACTATGCCCAGGGCATCATGCACATCGGGCAGCGGGATATCTCCTGGATCCGCGTGGGCGAGCCGGCCATTGAGAAGGGGTTTACGCTCAAGGATATCGGCACCATCCTCCACGCCAAGTTTCATCAGGACTTCGGGAGCATCCTGGACAAGGTCCAGGTGACCCTGTATACCAAAAAGGAAGACGTGGATAAGCTCACGAAAACCGCCAGGGCCGAATACAAGGCCAGGGACGAACGCGTGGAAAGCATGACGGACGAGAGTGTGGAAACCTTTTATTCCTGCACCCTCTGCCAGTCCTTCGCCCCGAGCCATGTCTGCATGGTCAGCCCGGAGCGTACCGGACTGTGCGGCGCCTACAACTGGATGGACTGTAAGGCCTCCTATGAGATCAATCCCACGGGCCCCAACCAGCCCGTGAAAAAGGGCGAGGTCCTGGACCCGGTATTGGGGCAGTTCAAAGGGGTGAATGACTTTGTATTTAAGGCCTCGCGGCAGACGGTCGACCACTACAACTTTTACAGCATTGTTCATGATCCCATGACCACCTGCGGCTGCTGCGAGTGTATTGCGGCGGTGCTTCCGGGATGCAACGGCGTCATGACGGTCCACCGGGACTACACCGGTGAGACCCCGTGCGGCATGAAATTTACGACCCTGGCCGGGGTCATGGGGGGCGGACTGTCCTCGCCCGGCTTTGTGGGCCACGGTAAGTTCAATATTACACAGCGCAAGTTCATCGCGGGCGACGGCGGGCTCCTGCGCATGGTCTGGATGCCCAAATCGCTCAAAGAAGAGATCAAGGATCGGCTCATCAAGCGGGGAGAAGAGCTCGGGGTCCCGGATCTGTATGACAGGATCGCGGACGAGACCGTGGGCATTGACGAGGAATCGGTCATGGCCTTTCTCAAGGAAAAGGACCATCCGGCCTTGAAGATGGACCCGATCGTAGGGTAAGGGATCCGTTTACATTCATTATTTGGACGCAGATAGACGCAGATGATCGGGGTCGAATAAATCTGCGGGAATCTGCGAACATCTGCGTCCCTATACACATTTAGGAGTGCATTATGGGATTAACTGGAATTCAGATATTTAAGCTGTTGCCCAAAACCAACTGCGCGGAGTGCGGCGTCCCGACATGCCTCGCCTTTGCCATGAATCTGGCCGCGGGCAAGGCGGAGCTGGATAGCTGCCCCTATGTGTCGGATGAGGCCCGGGCCCAGTTGGCAGAGGCCTCTGCGCCGCCGATCCGGCCGGTCGCCATCGGGGCCGGCACAAGGGCCTTCAAGACAGGCGGCGAGACCGTCATGTTCCGTCATGAAAAGACCTTCTATAATCCGACCGTATTTGGGGCCATGATCGCCTCGGACATGGATTCGGCAGCCCTGGATGCGAAGCTGAAGGCGTGGAACGCCCTCCAGTTTGAAAGGGTCGGCCTTAATCTGAGACCCGAGCTGGTGGCACTGAAGGATGCGGGCGATGCCCCCGCCTTTGCTGCGGCCGCGAAGAAGATCGCCACGGAAAGTGAATTCAACCTGGTCCTTATGACGGAGAGTGTGGACGCCATGAAGGCCGCGGTGGAGGCCTGTGCATTCAAGAGGCCGCTCTTGTACGGGGCGACTGCGGCCAATGCCGAAGCGATGGGAAGCCTGGCAAAAGAAAAGGGACTCCCCCTGGCCGTTAAGGCGGACAACATGGATGACCTGATTGCCATCAGCAATAAACTGACGGGGATGGGGCTCAAGGACCTGGTGCTCGATTCCGGGGCCAGGGAGATCAAGCAGCTCTTTCGGGATCAGGTGGCCATCCGGAGGGCCGCGCTCAAGGCGGCAAATAAATCCGTGGGGTTCCCCACCATTACCTTTCCCTGTGAGATGGCGGGCAATCTGGACATGGAAAGCCTCATTGCGTCCATGCTGATCGCCAAATATGCCGGGATCGTCATCCTTTCGGATTTCAAGGGTGAAAATCTCTTTCCCCTCCTCCTGGCGCGATTGAATATCTACACAGACCCGCAACGACCCATGACCGTTACGCAGGGGATCTACGAGATCGGCGCGCCGGACGAGAATTCTCCGGTTCTGGTGACCACCAACTTCTCTCTGACTTACTTTATCGTCAGTGGCGAAATAGAGGGGAGCCGGGTTCCGAGCTGGCTGCTGATCCTCGATACGGAGGGGCTCTCGGTGATGACCGCATGGGCCGCAGGGAAGTTTTCCGGAGATGTGGTGGCCATGTTTGTGAAGAAGTGCGGCATTGCCGACAAGGTGAAGCACAGGAAGATTATTATCCCCGGCTACGCCGCCTCCATCAGCGGCGAGATGGAAGAGGAATTGCCTGACTGGGAAATTCTTATCGGGCCCAGGGACGCCTCTCTAATACCCAAGTACCTGAAGGATATGGCAAAATAGATTGGGGGCCACGATTCGGAGCCTGCCGTGCCGGGTGGCCGCAAGCTCCGCCGGCCCAACGGACAATATGAGACCTTGGTCTCGGAACATACCAGAAGAAGGGGGAGTGTGCCCATGTTATTGATTGGTGAAAATTTAAATGTCATCAGCACGGTGATCGGCAAGGCCTTTAAGGAAAAAAATCCGGGTCCCATTGCCGAAGAGGCCAAGCGCCAGAAGGAAAAGGGGATGGACTGGATCGACATCAACCTCGGTCCTGCCAGAAAGGGCGGACCTGAGTTGATGGAGTTCGTGGTCAAGACGGTGCAGGAAGCCATTGGGGACACGCCCCCCCTTTGTCTCGATACCTCCAACATCGAGGCCATGGAAGCGGGACTTTCCGTGCACAAGGGCAAGGCCATTATCAATTCCATCATGTGCAGGCCTGAGCGGTATGAAAAGATGATCCCTCTGGCGGTCAAGTACAAGGCCTGCATGATTGCCCTCATGTGGGGGCCGGAAGGCCTCCCCAGGGACGAGAACGAGCGGGGCGCCCTGGCCGCGGAGCTGATATACGCCGCCAATGAGGCGGGCGTGCCCAATGAAGACATCTTTGTGGACGGGATCGTGACCCCGGTCAATATCCAACAGCCCCAGGCACTCAGCCTGTTGGCCTTTCAAGAGATGCTTCAGGATATGTTCCCCGGCGTCAAGTCCACCTGCGGACTCTCCAATATCTCCAACGGGCCGCCGGATCACCTCAGGGGGATCCTGAATCAGACCTATATGGTGATGCTGGAGCGGAAAGGGATGTATTCCTGCATCGCTGATGCCTACGATGATCAATTGGTGGCCATCGCCCGCGGCAAACGGCCCGACGTGGTGGAGATCATTCACAAGGTCATGGATGGAGAAGCGATTGATATGGGGACCCTTTCAAATGAACTGCAGGGGTATGTCAAGACGGCGAAGATTATCTTAGGCGAGTCGCTCTACTCCGATTCGTGGCTTGAATTGTAACGGCTGGCAACCTTCATCTGAAAGAGGCCTTCCCATCGTGCCAGGGATGTGGTATGGGGAGGCCTCTTTTTTTACGGTAAAAGGGGTTTTGGGATTCAGGGTTGGGAACTTCTGCCCATGTCCCTCCGGCCTAAGTACCTAAGACCATTTTAATGCGCCGGGGAGAAACCCTGTTGGCATAGGGATCACGCGAACCCGGCGAGAAAAGGAAGGAACGACAACACATGGAAAACAATGCATGCCATACGCCCGGGGACTTTGAGAGGGGCCAACAGGACAAGATGATCGAGGCCAATCTGGGGCGCGTCGGCCGGAAGATAGTGGTGATGAGCGGCAAGGGCGGGGTGGGAAAAAGCACGGTGGCCTCCTATCTTGCCCTCCTCTTGAGCCGCAACGGCAGCCGGGTCGGGCTCCTGGATGTGGACCTGCACGGCCCGACGGTGGCAAGGCTCATGAACGTACAGGGCGGATTTGATTTGACCGAAGAGGGGGTTGTCAGGCCGTACCGCTTCTCCGATACCCTTGGTATTGTCTCCCTGGAGATGATCCTGGGTGATAAGGATACGGCGGTTATCTGGCGGGGGCCCATGAAGATCAGCGCCATCCGGCAGTTCATCTCCGATATCGAGTGGGGAGACCTGGATTATCTGGTGGTGGATTCGCCCCCCGGGACAGGGGATGAGCCCTTGACGGTGGCCCAGACGATCCCCGATGCAGAGGCGATTATTGTGACCACTCCCCAAGAAATCAGCCTGGCGGACGTCCGAAAATCCATCAATTTCTGCCGCCAGGTGAATATGAAGATCCTGGGGGTCGTTGAAAACATGAGCGGTCTTGTCTGCCCCCGCTGCGGTGAGACCGTGCCCATGTTCGGGACCGGCGGCGGCGAGTTGATGGCCGCCGAGATGGGGGTTCCCTTCCTGGGCCGGATACCCATTGACGGGGAAATGGTGGTCTCGGGAGACAGGGGAGACCTCACGGGTCTCCTGGCCAGATCCGACCTGGAGATCAACGCCGCGTATGAAAGGATACTGGAGAAGCTGGGTCCCAGCCAATCGATGAATTGATTCCCCAGGCGCCGCCCCATGCCTCAGGAAGACAAAAATGGCATGCCGGACTTGGGAGTTGAAGCCTGCCGGTTTTAGCTTGCAGCAGGGGTCGTTTTCATGATATTGAGCGACACGTGTGGACGTTTTCGGATGTGTCGCAGAGTCCTTTCTCGTCATTATCACTTTACCCATAAGACGGAACAGACCATGGAGCTTACACAGAAACAGATCGATTATTGCATGGAATGCGGGGTGTGTACCGGGAGTTGCCCTGTGAGCCGCGTGCTCCCTTCTTTTTCGCCCCGTCAGATGATCAAGCGGGCCGTGTCGGAGCTGGACGGAGATCTTTCCCGGGTCCATGAGATATGGGCGTGTCTGAGCTGTGCACGGTGCAGCACCCGATGTCCGGTCGAGATCGACTTCCCCGAATTCATCCGGTCGTTCCGGCAGAAGGCCCGCCGGACCGGGAACCTTCCCTTTGAGAGCCATCACGGCATCATGCAGTCCATTGCCGAGCTCCAGGCCGGTGAGGTCCGGCAGCAGAGGACCGACTGGGCCCAGCAGACCGGGGCTTTTTCAGACAAAGGAGATTATTTCTATTTTGTGGGGTGTCTCCCCTATTTTGACGTCATCTTCAGCTATTTGAATATCTCGCCGCTCCAGAGCGCACGGGGCATCCTCACCCTCCTCAACAAGATGGGGATTACGCCGGTGATCAGCAACGAAGAACGCTGCTGCGGGCATGACGCCTTGTGGAGCGGAAATGAGGAGACCTTTCGCAAATTGGCCGAACACAATATGGAGGTGATCGCCTCCTCAGGGGCAAAGACCGTCCTCTTCAGTTGCCCTGAAGGATATACGACGTTTAGAGATTATTATCCGAAATATTTCGGGGACCTTCCCTTTAAAACGCTTCACATGACCGAGTTTCTGGCCCGGGAGCTGCCCGGTTCCGGGCTTTCGTTCAAACCTTCCCTGAACGGCGCGCTGACCTATCACGATCCGTGCCGGCTGGGCAGGGGGGCGGGGCTCTATGAACAGCCTCGGGACCTGCTCAACCTGATCCCGGATATTCGGCTCATGGAAATGGGGCGCAACCGAGAAAATGCAATGTGTTGCGGCACCAGCGCCTGGATGGAGTGCTCCAGCTGTTCGAAGGCCATGCGCGTAGAGCGACTCGATGAGGCGTTGCAGACCGGGGCCAATACGCTGATCACCGCCTGCCCCAAGTGTCACATCCATCTCTCCTGCGCCCAGAGTACTGCAGAACTGGATCTGAAGGTGACAGACCTGTATGCCTACCTTTCAGAGGGACTGTCGGAGGGCGACGATGGATGACCTGCGATAGAAAGCCTGCCTGGAGATCATTTCGCGCAACTCCTTTAATCAGATCTATCTCACGCATCCCTGGGCCGAGTTTTCATGCATCGGACCACCCCGGCGTATCCATATGCCAAAGAAGTGTCCTGACACCTGCATAAACCCGCCTGAATAATTGCCGGCAGACCGATTCTGCGCACTGTGGAAAAGCACGACATGTGTGTCGGAAACCGCAACACTAATATAACCTCTTGAACTCACTAAATTAATGGGCTGTAACAGGAAAAAAGGGGATATGGTTTGCAGCCGGATGTTGAATTTCGCATCATGTTCCTTGTCTTGAGAATTCCAAGGGATTTCCCCTCGGTCACGCAGAATCCGCTCTGCTTACCGATAATTGCATGGGATATCAAACGGTTGGCCTTTTAATCGAGAACCGGTCCCCGCAAACGGCACAGCTCTTGCTCTATATCTAAGGCAACAACCAACGCAACCAACGGGATTAAAGAAAAGGAGAGAAAAATGGGCGAAGAGATCAAGAAGGGGAGAAGAAGCGAGATCGGGTTCGGGTCTTCTTACAGGAAAGGGGCCGGTCAGGATCTGAGGGCAGGCTCGGATATCCCCACAGTCCTGGGAGGGCAGGTATGGATGGTCAAACCGGACAAACGGGCAGTGACAAGCCATCCATGCATCTGGATGCAGGCCGGTGCCGTTGAATTCAAGAACTGCAATAATTTCTTTGACTGCACCACGTGCAAGTATGATCTGGGGATGCGAGGGAAGGTGGAGAAGGGAAAGCAGGTAAGCTGGCAGAATGCCATGCGGAAACGGCCCGGCCTGGACCGTGTGTGCAGGCACAGCCTGACCGGCCGCATTGCCAGCCGCGCCTGCGCCTACGACTACGCCTGCTCCACCTGTGATTTTGATCAGTTTTTCGAGGATGTGTGGAACGTGAAGACAAACACCGTTCCTTACGAGACACAGGAGGTAAAAGGCTTCAAGGTCCCCATGGGATACTATTTTCACAACGGGCACACCTGGGCCAGGATCGAGAGCGGCGGGTATGTCCGGGTCGGGATGGACGATTTTGCCCTGAAACTCCTCGGAAGGGCCGACGCCATGGATCTTCCCCTCATGGGCAAGGAGGTGGACAAGGATCGTCCAGGCTGGGGCCTGAAGCGGAAGTTGAATGAGGCGGATGTCCTTTCACCGGTCAATGGCGTGATCATGGAAGTGAACGCGGCATTAAGGGAAAGGCCGGGCCTGGCCAATGAAAAGCCCTACGAGGAGGGGTGGGTCTTCATGATACGGACGCCCGATGTCAAGAAGGCCGCCAACGCCCTCATGGCTGACGCTGATTCCCTAAGCTGGATGGACCACGAGATCGGGAAACTGGAAACCATGGTGGGAGAGGTCGCGGGGCCGTTGGCCGCCGACGGGGGTTATCTTGCCGATGACATCTATGGAAATGTCCCCGGATTGGGCTGGAGCAATCTCACAAAGACCTTTCTCAGGACGTGAGTCGAAGATGTTCACGGTGTCGAACCATCGATCCCCCGGCCTTCGGGGGTGAACCGCAGACGACCCCGTTGGGACGGCAAAATGAACGGAAAATCCGCAGGGGCAGTGACACAGGCCGGCAACGGGGGCGGCTTGACCGAGTGGCCGGACCTGGGGATGAATCCCTGCACCGTTGAACCTGTCATATGACCGTGGAGATTGATATGTCGCTACATCAGGTAAACCAACGATCCATTGGGGGACGTGCGCCCTGCATCTGGATGCAGGGCGGCGTGGTTTCCCGCAAGTTCTGCAAGAACAGCTATGCCTGTGTTTCCTGTAAGTTTGACAAGGCCCTCGAAAGGGCTGCCCACCAGAACCGAAGGCGCATGGGGGAGGGGAGGCGGCCCAAGGGTAAACAGGGAAGGATCGTCTCCTGGAAGGACAAACTGAGGGCCAGGCCCCCTTCCAGCCGGCCATGCATCCACCACATGAAGGGACGCATTGAATTCAGGGCGTGCCACCATGACTATCATTGCGAGAATTGCGGGTTTGACCAGTTCTATAACGATCAGCTTGCCGTTCACACCGTTGTCAAGCCGATCGATCCGATGGAAGTGAGAGGATTCATGGTCCCCCAAGGATACTATTTTCACCGGGGGCATGCGTGGGTCAAGGTAGAGGATGGGGCCCAGGTCCGGGTGGGGATCGACGCGTTTGCCCTGGGCCTATTGGGGCCTTTTGATCGGGTCCAGTCGCCCCTGCTGGGTCGGGAGGTATGCCAGGACCGGCCGGATATGGTCGCGTTTCGGGGGAAGCTGCGGGCAGATCTCCTTTCACCTGTCAGCGGGGTCGTCGCCGGCGTCAACCCGAGGCTCTGGGAGGACGGGTCTCTGGCCAGCCGGCAGCCTTATTCAGAGGGCTGGGTCATGACCGTCCATTGTACGGACCTTCGCCGCGATCTCAAGAGATTGATGATCCATCGGGAAACCGAGGCCTTTATGGAAGCCGAGGTAAACGACCTCTATCAGCTCATCGAAGAGGTCTCCGGGCCTCTCACTGCCGATGGCGGGGATCTGAGAAGGGATATCTTCGGGAGCATGCCGGCGCTCGGCTGGGAAAGGCTGACCCGGAGATTCTTGAGATCCTGACGGGTGAATGCGCCTTCCGCATCCCCGGCCCTCACCCTACCTTCCTCCCTGGGGCTGTTCAGGTCCTGCCCCCTCTTTTTATCTCATCGTTCAGCATGATCCTGCAATAACGGCAGAGTTCCATTGATTTCCTGTCCACATCCTTCACGCTGCGGCAGTAATGCATGATGCACGATGGGTCCTTGCAGTGCCGAAGCGAAAAGGTATGCCCAAGTTCATGAACGGCCTCCTTCACAAGGCGGAACTGGAACGCTTCCGGATTCCTGGCTGGCGGAAGCCCCTCTTTGAGCCGATAGGTGGAGACCACGCATGCCCGTCCGCCCAACTGGGCCTCGCCATAGACATGGGTAAGAATGGGGATAAAGAGATCCACCCCCACAATGGCCAACACCTTCAAGGCGTTGGCCGGGGCTGCCCGGGCAAGGCTTTCGAGGATCAAGGTCGAATGGTATTGGCGTCGATCCTCGTCCAGGACAAATTCAACGTCGTTCAGGAGGGGACGGATTTCCGTCGGATATCCGAAGACCCGGGCGACCTCCCCGCGGATCCGCTCGGCGAGCACAGGTTCCAGCTCGCACAGGGGGGAAATGAGGACATGGGCATGGGTGTCATGAGGTTGTGTAATCAAAGGTCGTTTTCTCAAGGACCTCCCTTGCAGAGAGGACCGCCGCACACCCTGGCAGTGTCGGTAACTTGATGATCACGGATACGTTCGAGCACTCGGGTTGCAAACTCGGTGGCAGGCGTTAGGCGCAAGACGAAAGGAAGGGCGTTTAGTGCCGAACGCCTATCGGCTTACGCCCATTTTATCATTGACATCAGATTCAAAACCGCCTAATTTTGCGGGACGCAACGGGTTCAGAGACAGCGTAGTGTTTTGCAGCAAGCTTGTCAAGACAGGTTTTTGTGGAGACCCGTCGCGGTTGACGTTTTATTGACGATTACTCACTGCGGTCACGTAAGGGCCGAGTTTTCAAGGAGCGGCGCATGGTAGAAAAGACGGTTGGATCGGTTATGGTCATCGGTGGCGGGATTGCAGGGATGCAGTCTGCTCTGGATCTCGCTGATTCGGGATATTTTGTTCATCTTGTGGAGAAATCGCCCGCCATCGGCGGCGTCATGAGCGAACTGGACAAGACCTTCCCCACCAATGACTGCGCCATGTGAATTATCTCGCCTAAACTGGTCGAGGTCGGCCGGCATCTCAACATCAATTTGATCACCTGCGCCGAGGTGGAACGGGTAGACGGCGACGAGGGCAATTTTCAGGTCACGATCCACAAAACCCCCCGCTACATCGACGCGGCCAAGTGCACCGCATGCGGCGATTGCGCCGCGGTCTGTCCGGTGTCGCTCCCCAGTGAATACGACCAGGGACTGATTGACCGGAAGGCGACCTTCAAAAAATATGCCCAGGCTATCCCCGGGGCATTTGCCATCCAGAAGACAGACAAGGCCCCCTGCCGACTGGCCTGCCCTGCCGGACTCAATGTACAGGGATATGTGCAGATGGTGAAGGAGGGCAAGTATGAAGCGGCTTTGAAAATCATCATGGAAGACCTTCCCCTTCCGGGAGTACTGGGAAGGATCTGTCCACACGGCTGCGAGGATGCCTGCCGGCGGTGCCAGGTGGACGAGCCGGTGGCCATCCGCGACCTCAAGCGGCTGGCCGCGGATCAATTTGATCCCAGGGATGTAAAGATCGAATGCCTCCCCCGGCGGGACGAAAAGGTGGCCATTATCGGTTCGGGTCCTGCCGGGCTTTCGGCCGCCTATCACCTGGCGCGCAAGGGGATCCTGTCCACCATTTTCGAGGCCCTTCCCGAGCCGGGGGGCATGCTGCGGGTGGGCATTCCGGCCCATCGTCTCCCGCGGGAGATCCTGGACAGGGAGATCGAGCTTATCACGAATTTAGGGGTCGAGATCAAGACCCATACGCCCCTGGGACCGGATTTGAGCATCGACGATCTCATGAATGACGGTTACCGGGCGGTGTACCTGGCCCTCGGAGCCCATAAGGGGATCGAACTGGGGATTCCCGGAGAAAAGGCCCAGGGGGTTCGTCAGGGCGTTGATTTTCTGAGGGAAGTCAATCTGAAGGGCAAGGGCCCGGTGGGAAGGCGGGTGGCCATTGTCGGCGGCGGAAATGTGGCCATCGACGTATCCCGGTGCGCGGTCCGGTTGGGCGCCGAAGCGGTGATGATCCTCTACCGCCGTACCCGGGCGGAAATGCCTGCCTGGGAAGAGGAGATTCAGGCGGCAGAGGCAGAGGGCGTCAGCGTCGCTTATCTGTGCGCCCCCCAGGAGGTCCTGACGACGGACGGACAGGTAACCGGGCTGCGGTGTATCCGAATGGAGCTGGGGGAACCCGATTCCTCCGGAAGGAGACGCCCGGTACCGGTACCGGGGAGCGAATATGACCTTGAGATCGACCAGTTGATCCCGGCCATCGGCCAGACGCCCGACCTGTCGGCCCTTGAAGAAGCGGCCGATCTGGCCTTTTCCAGATGGGGCACGGCCGAAGTGGACCCGGTGACCTATGAAACCGGCCGCAAGGGTGTCTTTGCCGGCGGCGATCTCCAGTCCGGGCCGTGGGTGGCCATCGGCGCCATCGCGGCCGGTCGGGAGGCCGCGGAATCCATTGCCAGGTATTTAGACGGCCGCAACATGGCAGAGGGCCGCTCCCCCCTGACCCGTGAAAACCCGGCATACCGCCCGATCCCCCAAGATGCGCAGCAGCGATCAAGGGCCAGGATGCCCGAGCTTCCTGTCGCAGAGCGGGCGGGCAACTTCCATGAGGTGGAATTGGGCTACCCGGAAGATGCCGCGCGGGAGGAGGCGGGCCGCTGCCTCAACTGCGGCTACTGCTGCGAATGTTTCCAGTGCGTGGAGGCGTGCAAGGCCGGCGCCGTTACCCTGGAGACCCATGCGCAGCAGCCGGAGACCCTGTCCATCAACGTGGGGTCCGTGATCATGGCCCCGGGCTTTCAGGCCTTTGACCCCGGCCGGTTTGACACCTATCCCTACGCGGCCTGCCCCAATGTCGTCACCTCCATGGAATTTGAACGGATCCTGAGCGCCACAGGCCCCTACCAGGGGCACCTGCAGAGACCCTCCGACGGAAGGGAACCCCAAAAAATCGCCTGGCTCCAGTGTGTGGGGTCACGGGACATCAACCAATGCGACCACGCCTACTGCTCTTCTGTCTGCTGCATGTATGCCATCAAGGAGGCGGTCATTGCCAAAGAGCACTCGGCGCACGAACTGGATGCGGCCATCTTTTTCATGGATATGAGGACCTATGGCAAGGATTTTGAGAAGTATTATGAGCGTGCCAGGGATGAACAGGGTGTCCGGTTTATCCGCTCCAGGATCCATTCCATCTCCGAAGACGCCGGCACCGGGGACCTGATCCTGCAATATGCGGACGAGGGGGGCCGGATTCACACGGAGACCTTTGACCTGGTGGTCCTCTCCGTGGGTTTGGAGACGCCGAGGCAGCTGGTCGAACTGGCCCACCGACTGGGGGTGGAATTAGACGCGGACGATTTTGTTGAGACAGGGACTTTCAGCCCTGTTGAGACATCCAGAAAAGGGATGTATGTGTGTGGGGCCTTTCAGGAGCCTAAGGACATCCCCTATTCCGTCATGGAGGCGAGTGCGGCGGCGTGTGATGCCAAGGGGGCCCTCTCTTCGGTCCGGGGGACCCTGGTCAGGGAACGGACCTACCCCGAGGAGAGGGATGTGTCGGGCGAAGCGCCGCGAATCGGCGTATTCGTTTGCAACTGCGGCACCAATATCGGGGGGATCGTGGACGTGCCCTCGGTGGCGGAATATGCTCGTACCCTGCCGGGCGTGACCTATGTGGAGGAGAACCTCTTTACCTGCTCCCAGGACACGCAGGACAAGATGAAGGAGGCCATCCAGCGGGAGGGACTGAACCGGGTGGTGGTGGCGGCCTGTACGCCAAGGACCCATGAGGAGCTGTTCCGGGAGACCCTGAAGGATGCGGGTCTGAACAAATATCTCTTTGAGATGTCCAATATAAGGAATCAATGCTCCTGGGTCCACAGCAAGGAAAGAAATGAGGCCACGAGCAAATCAAAGGACCTGGTGCGCATGGCCGTGGCCAGGGCCCAGTTGATCCAGCCGCTCCCTCAGCCCACGGTCCCGGTAGACAGCCGGGCCCTGGTGATCGGTGGGGGCATCGCAGGGATGAGTGCGGCCCTGGGTCTGGCGGATCAGGGGTTCCATGTCTTTCTGGTGGAGCAGGCCGGCGAGTTGGGCGGGAATGCTCTGGGTCTCTCCAGGACCTGGCGCGGCGATGACATTGCCGAGAAAGTGAAAGCGATGGCAAGCCGGGTGGAAGCCCACCCGGAGATTGAGACGTTCAAGGAATCCACGGTCACGGGGGCCTCCGGTTTCGTGGGTAATTTTGAGACCGTGATTTCACGGAACGGCTCCGATATATCGGTGAGGCACGGGGCCGTCATTGTGGCCACGGGGGCTGAAGAACACACCCCGTCGGAATATCTCTACGGGAAGGACCGGAGGGTGCTGACGCACCAGGACCTGGATGCGGCTGTTAAGGCAGGGGACACGCGGATCGCCGGGGCGAAAAATGCCGTCTTCATCCAGTGCGTCGGCTCCAGGGAACCGGAAAGGCCCTATTGTTCCAAGGTCTGCTGCACCCATACCATGACCTCGGCCCTGGAACTGAAGGCGTTGAACCCGGAAATGGACGTGTATGTTCTCTACCGGGACATTCGCACTTACGGGCAGAGAGAAGAACTTTACAGGGAAGCCAGGCGCCAGGGGGTTGTCTTTATCCGGTACAGCCCGGAGCAGAAACCGGTAATTGAACCGGATGGGGATGTCCTCTCGATGTCGGTCAGGGACCCCATCCTGGACCGGCAGATCCTCATTCATCCCGACCTGGTGATTCTGGCCTCGGCCATTGTGCCGCGGGATAACACCGCCCTGGCCCAGATGTTCAAGCTTTCGCTGAACGAGGACGGGTTCTTCATGGAGGCCCATGCCAAGCTGAGGCCGGTTGAATTTGCCACAGAGGGTATTTTTGTGGCAGGGATGGCCCATTACCCGAAGCCGATAGAAGAGAGCATTGCCCAGTCCAAGGCCGCGGCCTCGAGGGCCTCGGTGGTCCTTTCCAAAGAAGAACTCACGGTGGAGGGCGTGGTCTCCCATGTGAACGAATACTACTGCCTCGGGTGCGGCCTGTGCGTGGAGGCCTGCCCCTTCGGCGCCATATCCCTTGTGGACGCGGACGGGGGCGGAAAGGTGTCCCGGGTCCAGGAGGCCCTCTGCAAGGGGTGCGGCGCCTGTTCCGTGGCCTGTCCCACGGGGGCGGCGTCCATCTTCCATTACGATGACGGGGAAGTGCTGACCATGGTGGATGCGGCCCTGAATTGAGAATCGAATATTGAAAATTGAATAGTGTTTTTGCAGTATTCACTATTTACTTCTCACGATTCAATTTAGGAGTTTTCATGTCTCAGGAATTCAGTCCCAGGATCGTTGCCTTTGCGTGCAACTGGTGCGCCTATTCCGCTGCGGATCTGGCGGGGGTGAGTCGATTTCAGTATCCTCCGAATATGCGGATCATTCGTCTGATGTGTTCGGGCCGCGTGAACCCGAATTTTATTCTCAAGGCCTTTCAGGAGGGTGCAGACGGCGTACTGGTGGCCGGGTGACACATCGGCGACTGTCATTACCTGGATGGTAATGTAAAGGCCGAAAAGATGTTTGGGATGACGCGGCAAATTGTGAAGATATTGGGCCTTGATGCGGACAGGTTGAGGCTGGAGTGGATTTCTTCGGCCGAAGGGACCCGCTTTGCAGAGGTCGCGAGGGAATTTACAGAGAAGATCCAGGCCCTGGGGCCGTCAAGCCTGAAACAGGCGGCCTGAAGAATGAAAAGTGAAGCGTGAAGAAGTGAGAAGGGCTGGCTGATTGGAAAAGAGTTGAAATTCAGGCGTGAGCCTTTTATCGCAATGGACAGGCGACAGTGAGTCGAGGAGAAGCATGGTGAACAAAGACATTCTCGTTATCGGAGGCGGCATCGCCGGGATACAGGCATCATTGGATCTCGCGGAAATGGGGATCCACGTATATCTCGTGGAAAGCCTCCCCAGTATCGGCGGGAAGATGGCCCAGCTGGACAAGACATTTCCCACCAATGACTGCGCTATCTGAATCCTCTCGCCCAAGATGCTGGATGTCGGTCGACATCCCAATATTGATTTGATGGCCTACTCCGAAGTAGAGGAGGTGGCGGGCGATTGCGGCGATTTCAGGGTGACGGTCAGGAGAAAGGCCCGGTATGTGGAGGAAGACCGGTGCACCGGGTGCGGGGCGTGCAAGGAAAAGTGTCCGACGGTGTTACCCGATCTGTTCAATGAGGGCTTAGGGACTCGAAAGGCCATATACAGCTGGTTTGCCCAGGGAATCCCCTCGACCCATACCATCGATCCTGCCCACTGCCGGCAGTTGAACGGCAAGAAATGCGGTATTTGTCAGAAGGTCTGTCAGGCCGACGCCGTCAATTTCGACCAGAAGGACCGGGTCGTGGAGCTGGACGTGGGGGCCATTGTGGTGGCCACCGGGTACAAGGTCTTCGACCCCTCACAGATCCCTGAATATCAATACCGTCAGATCCCCAATGTCATTACGGCCATCGAGTTTGAAAGACTCCTCAGCGCCAGCGGCCCGACGTCCGGGCATCTGCACCGCCCATCGGACCTCCTTGCAGAGGCCGAGATCGAGGCCCTTGAAAAGGATGTGAAGAAATCGGAAAAGACCCTGGACCGTTTTGAGCAGAAATATGATCAGGCCTCGGCCGCCTTTTACGATGCCTATCAGAAGGGGGAATACGCGGGGGACGAAGATCGAGAGAAATGGGCGGAGAAATATGCAGCGCACCTGGCCCTTGTCGAACCGCTCGAGGCGATGAAAAAAGAGGCGGAAGGCTTTGGTGTGGCCAAGCGACTGGCCTTTATCCAGTGCGTGGGGTCCCGGGATTTCCGGTTTTATCCGTTCTGTTCGGGCTTCTGCTGCATGCATTCCATCAAGGAGGCCATCATCGCCAACGAGCACGAAAGGGAGACCACGTCTGTCATCTTCGGAATGGATATCCGGGCCGTGGGAAAGGGCTTCGAGGAGTACAAGGTCCGGGGCGGCAACCAGTCGGGCATCCGTTATATCCGAGGACGGGTGGCGGAGATCACCGAAGGGCCTCACCACAATCCGGTGGTCACCTATGAGGATACCCGAGAGAGAAAGGTCGTGTCCCGTGATTTCGATCTGGTGATCCTGGCCACGGCCTGCGCCCCCAGTGAAGGGGTGGATCGCCTGGCAGGAATCTTAGGGATTGAACTGAACCGTTTCGGTTTTTTCAAGACCGGCACGTCCCGGCCCCTGGATACGACCCGGCCGGGCATTTTCGCCTGTGGGTGCGCCCACGGTCCCATGGATATCCCGGAATCGGTCGCCCAGGCCAGCGGGGCGGCGGCCCGGGCCGCGCAGATCGTGGCAGCAGCCAACCTGCGGAAGGCGTCTTGAAATTGAAAAATTGGAAGTGAAGAGTGAAAAAGGATAGACCCTGGCGCTGACAAGCAGGCGCTGACATGGAGATCGGTATTAAGATGAGTGGAAAAAAGCCTCAAGCAGAGGAGTTGCGGATCGGCGTATTTATCTGCGACTGCGGCTCCAATATCGCCGGACATCTGGACTGCGCTTCGGTTACGGAATATGCCTCCACCTTGCCTGGGGTGGTGTACGCCAAGGAAAACCTGTACACCTGTTCCGAGGCCGGGATCGGCGAGATTCAGAAGGGAATCAAGGAACAGAATCTGAACCGCGTGGTGGTGGCATCCTGCTCCCCGCGCACCCACCAGCCCCTCTTTCAGAACTCCTGTGCCGCGGCCCAGTTAAACCCGTACCTGTTTGAGATGGTGAACATCAGGGACCAGTGTTCCTGGGTCCACATGCAGGAGCGGGAGGATGCCACCCAAAAGGCTAAAGACCTGGTGCGGATGGGGGTGTCCAAGGCGGCCTTTCTGGAACCCCAGCGGGACATCGAGGCCTCCCTCATTCCCAGGGTGCTGGTGATCGGAGGGGGCGTTGCCGGGCTGTCTGCGGCGCAGAGCCTGGCGGACATGGGCCTGGATGTGATCCTGGTGGAAAAGGATGCCGAAGCGGGGGGCCTCCTGAGGCGGATCAACCGGTTGGCCCCTCACGGGGAGAAGGCCGCTGACCGCGTCTTGGAGATGATGGAATCCATCAAGGCCAGGCCGAATGCCACGCTCTACCTGGGTTCACGGGTGGAGGATGTAAGCGGTTACATCGGCAATTTTGAGATTACCATCCGTCCCGATGGGGGCGATGCGATTCATGAAAAGGTGGGATGCATTGTCGTGGCCACTGGGGCCGTTCCCCTGAAGCCGGAAGGGCTGTACGGCTACGATGGAACCAGGGTGGTCACCCAGATGGAGCTGGAGGAACGTTTCTTGTCCGGTTCAATGGACGCCCAACGGGTGGTGATGATCCAGTGCGTCGGGGCACGTTGCCCGGAAAGGGAATACTGTTCCAGGATCTGCTGCCGGACCGCGGTCAAGAATGCCCGGTTGATCAAGGAACAGAACCCGGAGGCCCATGTGCATATCCTTTACAGGGATATGCAGATGTACGGGACGGAAAATGAGCAGATGCTCTGGGATGCCAGGGGGGAGGGTATCCGGTTCGATGTTTTTTCGCCGGATCGGCCGCCGGTCGTAAGGGAGGACAGGGTCGAGTTCTATCGCCCGCTTACAGGGGAAATGATGGAGATCCCGTGTGACCTGGTGGTGCTGTCCACGCCTTTGGTGCCGAGAGAAGGGTCCCAGGCCCTGTCTCAACTCCTGAGGGTCCCGGTGGACCAGAACGGTTTTTTCCTGGAGGCCCATGCCAAGCTGAGGCCCCTTGATTTTGCTACGGACGGCATCTTCGTATGCGGATCCGCCCGATACCCGGCCAATGTGGAGGAGGCCGTGTCTCAGGGGCTGGGCGCTTCTTCGAGGATCGCCACCATTTTATTCAAGGACAAGCTCATCACGAGCGCCATTGTGGCCGAGATCGATCCTGAGAGCTGTGTCGGGTGCATGGGGTGCATGGAGATGTGCCCTTACGAGGCCATCACCTATCTTCCCGAAAAAAATATATGCGAGGTCAACACCGTCCTGTGCAAGGGCTGCGGATGCTGTGCCGCCACCTGCCCGTCGCAGAGCGCCAGGCTCAAGGGATTCAAGCCGGAACAGCTTCTGGCGCAGATACGGGCGGTATAACCGGATGGTGGATAGCGGATACCGGCTGCTGGATGGTGAATGAATGCTGGCCTTCAATCGACAATCAACGCTCCCACAGAGGATGATTCATGACTGAAAACAGTTTTGAGCCGAAGATCATATGTTTTTTGTGCACCTGGTGAGCATACGCTGCTGCTGACCTGGCTGGGGTCAGTCGACTGCAGTACCCGACCAACATCCGGACCGTCCGGGTGATGTGTTCGGCAAGCGTATCGCCGCACCATATCCTGAGGGCCTTCCAGCAGGGGGTGGACGGTGTTTTTGTGGGCGGGTGACACCTCGGGGAATGCCATTACCTGTATGGTAATTACGCAACCGACAAGCGGGTCCGTTTTTTGAGAAAGCTTTTGGCGTTCAGCGGGTTCGAGGAAGAACGCCTTCGCGCCCGGTGGATTTCGTCCGCCGAGGGGCCGGAATTCGCCCATGAAATCAGGGACTTTGTTGAGACCCTGCGGGGATTGGGCCCCTCGCCTGTCAAAGACGTGGAAGCCCGCCTGAAGGCGGGTTTGGCCGCTTAATCATAGGCCTTTCGAAGCATGGATCGCAAAGCATTTTTCTATTGTCTTTCTTTGTGTCTCTGTGTGAGAAATTGTTGGTCCTGGGTTATAAGGTGGTGAAATGATCGAAAAGGTAAGGGAACGGGTCAGAGACCTTTTGGCTTCCGGGGAAATCAAGGGATTTCTGGGTTTGAGCAACACATACGGAAATACAGGGCCCCATATGTTTTGCAATGGGGAAGAACTGGATACCCTGGTCATAGGGGACTGGAAGGCGCCGGGAGATGCCCGGTATTCGCTCAACAAGCAGCTTATCCATATCGCCCGAAAGTACCCGGATGATGTCTTCGGGGTACTGGTGAGGGGGTGCGACGAACGGGGATTGAAGGTCCTTTACACCTGGAACCAGCTCAATCCGGAAAAGGTGGTCCCGGTGGGCATCGCCTGCTCTCAGGAACTGGCTCTCGCCTGCGAATGCCGCAACCCCTATCCGGATGAATTCGTGGCCGGTGAAAAGGCCAACGGGTGCGCGGCGGACTCTGTGGCCCGCATGGACGCCCTCGATGTGGCGGGGCGCTTTGGCGCTTGGCTGAAGGAGTTTTCAAAATGCATCAAGTGCTACGGGTGCAGGGATGTCTGCCCCATGTGTTTCTGCAATGAATGCACGCTTGAAGACGACGGGCTGGTGAGCAGCGGGGTCATCCCGCCGGAGATCCCCATGTTTCATCTGACCCGGGCTGTCCACATGGTGGGCCGGTGTATCGATTGCGGGCTGTGCAACGAGGCCTGCCCTGCCGATATCCCGCTCAGGACCCTCTACAAAAAGGTGGCGGATATTGTGGATGAGGAATTCCATTACCGCCCGGGGCAGGAGCTGTACGCGAAATCGCCCTTCAATATCCTGATGCAGCCGTCGTCAACCGGTTGATTCCCATCAGCCATCCTTTTCGGAAAGAGCGGCAACGAGAAAGAGAGGAATGTTTACATGGATTACCGGACTGTTCTGACCACGTGCACCTATTGCGGCTGCGGCTGTAATTTCTATTTGGAGGTGCTTGACGGTCAGGTCATCGATACGATCCCCTGCAAGACCCATCCTGTGAATGAGGGAAAACTCTGCATCAAGGGATGGAACGTTCATGAGTTCATCCAAAGCCCCAAGCGGCTGACTCAGCCCCTGGTCCGCAAGGACGGCGTCCTCACAGAGGTGGGCTGGGATGAGGCCCTGGATTACACGGTTTCCAGGCTGAAGGCGATCAAGGAGGCCCATGGCGGCGACAGCATCGCCTTTCTCACCTCTGCTAAGGTCACCAACGAAGAGAACTATCTGCTCCAGAAATTCGCACGGGCCGCAGTGGGCACCAACAGTGTGGACCACTGCGCGCGTCTCTGACACTCCTCCACGGTGGCAGGTCTTGCCGCGGCCTTCGGGAGTGGGGCCATGACCAACTCCATATCTGAAATAGAAGATGCGGACTGTGTCTTTATCATCGGGTCCAATACCACCTCTTCCCATCCCCTGGTGGCCACACGGATCTTCCGGGCCAAGAAAAAGGGGGCCAGGATTATCGTGGCCGATCCCCGGACGATCCAGCTCTCCTCATTGGCCGACATCACGGTCCGACAGAAGCTGGGGACCGACGTGGCCCTTTTAAACGGCATCATGCATGTCATCCTCAAGCGGGGCTGGCACAACCCATCCTTTGTCGAGGAGCGCACCGAGGGGTTTGAGGCGTTTTCAAAGGTCATTGAGGACTACCCGCCGGAAAAGGTCGCAGAGATTACAGGGGTTGGCGTCGAAGACATCATCCAAATGGCCGAAATCTATGCCAAGGCCGAAACCGCCTCCATTGTCTACTGCATGGGGATCACCCAGCACACCACGGGCGTGGACAATGTCAAGACCCTGGCCAATCTGGCCATGCTCACGGGGAACGTGGGGAGGGAATCCACCGGCGTCAACCCGCTGCGCGGTCAGAACAATGTTCAGGGGGCCTGCGACATGGGGGGGCTCCCCAATGTCTACCCCGGGTATCAGCCCGTGAACATGCTGGATGTTCAGAAGAAATTCGAGAAGGCCTGGAACGCGGCCCTGCCGGACAAAGTGGGACGGACGGTCCCTCAAATGCTCACAGGGCTGGCAGACGGATCGGTCAAGGCCCTCTATATTATGGGGGAAAATCCGATACAGAGCGATCCCGATACCGAGCATGTCAAAAAGGCCCTCGCGTCTGCGGAGCTGCTGGTGGTCCAGGACATCTTTCTCACCCCCACGGCCGAACTGGCCCATGTGGTGCTTCCCGGCACCTCATTTGCCGAAAAGGACGGCACGTTCAGCAACACCGAGAGGCGCGTGATGCGGGTCCGTAGGGCCATCGAGCCAGTGGGAGACTCCCGTCCCGACTGGCAGATTATACAAGAGATTTCCAATCGTTTCGGCTATCCCATGGAATATGGGTCGCCCGAGGCGGTGATGCGGGAGATCGCTTCTCTGACCCCGTCCTATGGCGGGATCACCTATGATCGTCTGGAGGGTGAGGGGCTTCAATGGCCGTGCCCACATGTGGATCATCCCGGCACCCGGTATCTGCATGAGGGCATGTTCTCAAGGGGGAAGGGATTGTTTCATCCGATTGAATACAGGCCCCCGGCCGAAATCGTGGACGACGAATTTCCGCTTTGGCTTTCCACGGGGAGGGTCTTTGCCCATTACCACACCGCCACCATGACCCGGAATTCGCCCTCCCTCGACGGTGAGATTCGCGAAGGCTATCTGGAGGTGCACCCCGAAGACGCCGACAGGTTAGGGGTATTGCAGGGAGACCGGGTCACCGTGACCTCCCGGCGGGGGGCCATTACGGCGAGGACCGCCATTACCGACAGGGTCCAGCAGGGCCTCGTGTTCATGCCCTTCCATTTTATTGAAAGCAACGTCAATGTCCTGACCAATCCTGCCCATGACCCGATCGCCCAGATCCCGGAGTTCAAGGTCTGTGCGGTCAAGCTTGAAAAGGCTGCCTGAGGGTTGACCTTTGCGCCGGGTCAGTAAGGGAGATATGGGCAGATATGGCGCGTCTTCCCACATCTGACCCGGCCGTGTGATCCCCAAAGGCTCTAACCGAAGAGCATATCCAAGAGACTCCCATAATGAAATCTCCCACCCCCTTTTCACCACCGGGGTTCGTTCAGGCGTTACTTACAAATCTGCCAAAAAAATGAGAAAAACTTTGCGGCGCGTGGCGTTGTGTGAGATATTTACAGATTGAAGCCAAGCCGTGTCGGAACAAGGTTAAAAGAGGCGGACAAGATGAAATCGGTTAGCGTTCTGGTCATCGACGATGAGAGGGCCATCTGTGATGGGTGTCGAGTGGTACTTTCAGACGAAGGGTATGCGGTAGGTACCTGCCAACTGGGCCGAAAGGGGTTGGATATTCTGCTGGGCGGCCAATACGATGTGGCATTGTTGGACATGAGACTCCCGGATATCGACGGGTTGGAAATCATCCAGGCCCTCAAGCGGGAAAAGCCGGATGTGTATGTGATTGTGATGACCGGCTACTCCAGTGTCGAAAATGCGGTGAAGGCCATGAAATCAGGGGCCTTCGACTACCTTTCCAAGCCCTTCACGGATGATGAGCTGCTGATTGCCGTGGAAAAGGCCGTTGAAAACAAGCGACTCAAAGATGAAAATCGGTATTTGCGGCAGCAGCTTGTCGACCGAGTTGACTTCATCGATATCATTGGTGAAAATCCTCATATCCTGAAACTGTTTGAAGAGATAAAAAAAGTGGCGCCGACCGACAGTACCGTGCTTATCTGCGGGGAGACGGGGACGGGAAAGGAGCTTTTTGCCAAGGCCATACATGCCCAGAGCAAACGGGCGGACCGTGCGTTTATTGCGGTGGACTGCAGCACTTTTGCCACATCCATCCTGGAAAGCGAGCTGTTCGGACATGTCAAAGGGGCCTTTACAGGCGCGATAAAGGATAAGGCCGGGGTCTTTGAGGCGGCCGATGGCGGCACCTTCTTCCTGGATGAGGTGGCGAATCTGGATCTGAGTATTCAGGGCAAACTCCTGCGGGCCATGGAGACCCAGGAATTCAAACCCGTGGGCGGCAGCCATATCAAAAAATCGGACGTGCGGATCATTTCCGCCACCAACCGGGACCTGAAGACCATGGTGGATGAGGGGACCTTTCGGGAAGACCTGTTCTACCGATTGAACATATTTCCTCTCTTCATTCCCCCGCTGAGGGAGCGAAGGGACGATATCCCGAGGCTCCTCTACCATTTCTTGAGTGTGTACTGCCGGCAGACCGGAAAACGGATTGAAGGGTTCTCGGACGATGCCCTTCTAATGCTGACGACCTATGACTGGCCGGGCAATGTCCGCCAGCTCAGGAATACGGTGGAGCGGCTGGTCATCCTGACCGACGAACGGATCCTGGACAACCGGAGCCTGACGGATAACTGGGAGACGAAAGGCCCGTCATCCAGGGACGGGATTCCCGAAACCCTGGAGGAACTCAGGTCGGTCAAGAAAGACCTGCTGGAAAACCGGTTCGGCCAGATCGAGCGGGCATTTCTACAGCAGGCCCTTCTGGCTGAAAAGGGGAACATCACCCAGGCAGCCGGAAGGGTGGGAATGCAGCGATCCAACTTTTCCGCCCTGATGAAAAAGCACCATCTTTCTGCAGCCCCCGTAAGGTCTGCATCCACAGAGGACCCTTCCGGCAAGTAGGCGCGCCTGTCCTTCCTCCGTATGAGACCCCATACGGCCGTATATTTCGGTATATGCGGCTAACCCATTTAAATCAGAGGCATTCACGGATTTTTACCCTCCTATGCATATACAGAGGTATACGGTGGCCCGTTCGGCCGCAGTTCCCCCTCTTTGATTCTTGTCAATATAACAGATTGATATTCTTGGTTTTTATGACGATTCCCCCTTTGTTGCCAGGGCCTGTGATGTTTGGCATCACAATTGCTTTATGAATAGACAAAACAGCATCGAAACATTTCGAAAGGCCATCTTGACACTTAATGAACAAAGGGAGGGACGGAGATGACAACATTGCATCAAGAAAGAATGGTAGGGGGTCAGACGCCGCCCCATATTCTGGTGATGGAGGATGACCTCAGTGTGGCCAAAGGCCTTGAGATGGTCCTGACCGAGGAAGGATATGATGTCCACCTGGCAGGCACGGGCGGCATGGCCTTAGAGGCATTCAACGAGAAACTGTATGACCTGCTGGTGGCGGATCTCAGGTTGCCGGACATGGACGGCATGGAGGTCATCAGAAAGATCAAGGCTGAAAAACCCGACACAGAGGTGGTGGTGATTACCGGATACGGAACCGCCGCCAATGCGGTGGAGGCCATGAAATTAGGGGCCCATGACTTCCTGCCCAAACCGTTTACCGAAGAGCAGATCAAGGCGGCTATCGGCGAGGCCCTCAAAGAGCGTGAGGAGAAACAAAAAGAGATAGCGGTTCCCGACGTCAGGTCCGCGGAAGGGAGACTGATCCAGAAGCGGGAAGTTATCCAGGCCTTGAACCGGACTGCCGAAGACAAGGATTTCTGGCGCGATGTAATGGAAAACGGCCCGGTCGCGCTGGAGGCTTACCAGCTCTCAAGTGAAGCAAAGGCGGCCATTGCGTCGGGTGATTTGAAATGGATCAACGAGAATGTCGGAGAACTCACCCAGAAGCAGTTGATGTTTATTTACAAGCGGCTGGAGCGCGAGGCCTGGTAATCCGGGTTTTCAGGGAGGCCTTCGGCAAACCCATGGGCCGTTGTGGGCCGACCTGTAACCCCGGCCAATATTCCCATGCAAGAGGCGTGTTCATCCATGACTTCTTCGGCTTCGTTTGAAAGCTATTTCTACATTATCCGCGACATCATCAGCGCTATGCACGCCCTCACCAATCTGGAGGATGTACTCGATGTCGTGGTCACAAAATGCACCAAGGTCCTCAACGCCAAGGGCGCGCTTCTCAGGATTTTCAACAAAGAAACCAACCTGTTTGAGGTGCGGGCAGCCGCTGGATTGAACGAGCGGTACCTGAGAAAGGGCCCGCTCACCACGGAAAAAATCTTGTCTGCCCGTTCGAAGCCTCCAACGATCGAAATCATCACCGACATCTGGAATTCCCCCCGGCTCGAATATCCTCAGCAAACGTGGGATGAAGGGATTCGCATGCTGCTCGATGTACCGCTGGCCGTTGATGAACATGTGATGGGCCTGCTCCGGATATATCTCTCTGAACAGCGTGAGCTTTCGGCTGATGAACTAGATTTTATCCAGACCATTGCCATGCAGTGCGCCTGCGTCATCGAACGGGTCGGCGTAATTCAAAGACAGCAGTCCCGATTCGACTATCTGGCCACTCAGGTGGAAAAGGGATCTTCCTTAGGCCGGATGGCCGCGGGCATTGCCCATGAGATCAACAATCCCCTGGCCGGCATCCTCCTTTACAGCTCCAACATGAGTAAGAAGGTCCCAAAGGGCGGGCCGCTGGAGGAGGGTCTCAATATTATCATGAAGGAAACCCAGCGATGCAAGACCATCATCCAGGGGCTGCTCGATTTTGCCCGCGAGCAGGAACCCGAAAGGGCCCTGGTGGATGTCAATGATGTCATAAATTCCGCTATCGGCATTGTGGAAAACGAGTTTCACCTGCGGCATGTGCGGATTCGAAAAGAACTGGCCGGAGACATGGTAGAGGCCCTCCTGGACAAGAACCAGATCGAGCAGGTTCTCATCAATCTCCTGCTGAATGCCCTGCACGCGGTGGAGGACAGCGGTCTGGTCACGGTCAACAGCGCCTTGAACAGGGAGAAAAGGAAAATCCGGGTGGAGATTGCCGACAATGGCTGCGGCATCTCTAAAGAAAATTTGGAAAAGATATTCGAACCCTTTTTTTCCACAAAGGCGAACGGAACAGGGCTCGGCCTGGCGGTGAGCTACGGGATTGTGACGAACCACAAGGGCGATATCCGGGTCTTGAGCGATCCGGGCCGGGGGTCTCGTTTCATTGTCGAATTACCGATGCTGCCGTATGAGTCCATGGGCAGGGGGCGGAGATGAAACCCCTGAATATCTTGGTTATTGATGATGAGGACGTCATCTGCAAGGCCTGCCATCTGGTCCTGACGGAAAAGGGGCATGCGGTCGACTATTTTAAGACCGGCAAATCCGGAATGCTTGCCATGGCGCGGTCGAGGTACGACCTCGTCCTGCTGGATATGAAACTGTCTGATATGGACGGGATGGACATTCTCAGAACCCTGAAGGATAAGATGCCGCCGCCGCGCGTGATTGTCATGACAGGGTATTCCACCCTGTCCAATGCGTTGCAGGCCATGAAATTGGGCGCGGCCGACTATCTTTCCAAACCCTTTACGGATGATGAATTGGTGCAAGCGGTTGAAAATGCCTGCGCAATGCGATGACCGGCAGCGATGGTCTGCCGTGAATGCCTTACCATGGGGGCACACTCCTTGTTACGGATTGAGGGGACGCGGGGCGTCCGGGAAATTCGTTCCCACGCAGGACATGGGAACGGGAGAAACGAGGGGTAACTCAATAAACAGAATAAACTCAAAAGCTTTCCATCTGAGAGAGTATAGTAATGAGCGACAAGCTGCGCAACGAGGAAGTGCAGGGGGCCGTAATGGTGGTCGGCGGCGGGATTGCCGGCATGCAGGCGGCGCTCGATATGGCAAACTCGGGTTTTTATGTCCATATGATTGAAAAATCGCCGGGTATCGGCGGGGTCATGGCTCAGTTGGACAAGACCTTTCCGACCAACGACTGTTCCATGTGAATCCTGGCCCCGAAGCTGGTCGAGGTCGGCCGGCATGTCAATATCGAACTTCTGACGCTGAGTGAAGTAAGAGAGATCTCCGGAAAAGAGGGCGATTTCACCGTCACCGTGGTGCGTCATCCCCGATACGTGGATATGGACAAGTGCATCGCCTGCGGGACCTGCGCCGAGAAATGTCCCAAGAAGGTGGATGACCTCTATAACGAGCGGTTGATGAAGCGGAAGGCGATCTATGTCCCCTATTCACAGACCGTTCCCCTCAAATACGCCATAGACAAGGACAACTGCCTCTTTTTTCAAAAAGGAAAGTGCAGGGCCTGTGAGAAGTTCTGCCCCGCGGGGGCCATCAATTTCGATGACAAGGAGACGGAGGTCGCCCTTCAGGTGGGCTCCCTGATCCTGGCCCCCGGATTCAAGTCCTTTGATCCGAGCCGATACGATACCTATTCCTGCTCGGCCTTTCCAAACGTGGTAACCTCCCTTGAATTTGAACGGATCCTGTCTGCGACCGGGCCCTTCATGGGCCATCTCTCCAGGCCCTCCGACAAAAAAGAGCCCGCAAAGATCGCCTGGTTTCAGTGCATCGGCTCCCGGGACGTCAATCGGTGCGACAACGGGTACTGCTCGTCCGTATGCTGCATGTATGCCATCAAGCAGACGGTCATTGCGAGGGAACACAGCAAGGTCCCCCTGGAGTGCGCCGTGTTTTTTATGGATATGCGGACCCATGGAAAGGATTTCGACCGCTATTACGAGCATGCCCAAAAGGACGGCGTACGGTTTATCCGATCTCGGGTCCATTCGGTGGATTCCATCCCGGGCACCGAAGATATACAGGTGATGTATGCGGATGAGGCCGGCCATCTGGAAAAGGAGGCCTTCAACATGGTGGTCCTCTCCACCGGTCTGGAGGTGGACGAGACCGTGGTCAACCTCTCGAGTCGGCTCGGGATCACGCTGGATCCATATCATTTTGTCGCGTCCGACAGCTTTCACCCCGTAGGGACATCGGTCCCGGGGATCTATGCCTGCGGCGCCTTCACCGGACCCAAGGATATCCCCCAGTCGGTCATGGAGGCCAGCGCGGCCGCATGTGCGGCCACCGAGCGGCTGGCCCCTGCCCGCGGCACCCGGACCCGGGAGGTGGTGATCCCCCTCGAACGGGATGTGCGGCGGGAGCCCCCCAGGATCGGGGTGTTTGTATGCAACTGCGGCATCAATATCGGGGGCGTGGTACGGGTCCCGGAGGTTGCGGAATTTGCCAGGGGCCTCCCCCACGTGGTCTATGTGGAGGAAAACCTCTTTACCTGCTCCCAGGATACCCAGGACAAGATGACCGAGGTCATCAAGGCCCAGGGCCTGAACCGGGTGGTGGTTGCCGCCTGCACGCCCCGGACCCATGAAGGGCTGTTCCAGGAGACCCTCATGAATGCCGGGCTCAACAAGTATCTCTTCGAGATGGCCAACATCCGGAACCACGACTCGTGGGTGCATGCCGACGACCCGGATGCGGCCACGCAAAAGGCCAAAGATCTGGTGCGCATGGCCGTGGCCAAGACCGGTCTCTTGACCCCGCTTCAGCAGACGGCCCTTCCCATCAGTCAGTCGGCCCTTGTGGTGGGCGGCGGGGTTGCCGGCATGACGGCCGCCCTTGCCCTGGCCCGCCAGGGGTATCCGGTCCATCTGGTTGAAAAATCAGAGACCCTGGGCGGCAACGCTCGAATGCTGAACCTGGCGCACCAGGGGGAGGCGGTCGCGGACCTGCTTCAGGAACTGGTGAGCGAGATCCGCTCGGAGAAGCGGATTACGCTGCACGAGAATGCGTCCATTACCCAGGTGGACGGGTTTATCGGCAATTTCAAGACCGAGGTAACCAAAGGCTCTTCCAAAGAGACCATCGATCACGGGGTGGCGATTCTGGCCACGGGGGCAGCGGAGTACAAGCCAAAGGAGTACCTCTATGGGGAGCATGCAGCCGTGGTGACCCATCTGGAGATGGACGGACTGTTGCGGAACGACGACCCGAGTCTGGCAAAGGCCGGTACCGTGGTCTTTATTCAGTGCGTCGGATCGAGAAATGACGAGCATCCCTACTGTTCCAAGGTCTGCTGCACCCATACCGTGGAAAGCGCCCTGGAACTGAAAAAGCGGAATCCCGATGTGACGATCGTTGTCCTTTACCGGGACATGCGGACCTATGGAAAACGGGAGGACCTCTACCTGGCCGCCCGGGCCGCAGGGGTCGTCTTTGTCCGGTATTCCAAAAATGAAAAGCCTGCTGTTTCTGCCGATGGCAATGGCTTGAGCGTCCAGTTCCGAGATCTGATCCTGGATCGTACCCTGGCGGTCCGGGCCGATCTCCTCTGCCTGGCCACCGCGATCGTGTCGCACAGGGATCAGGGGCTGGCCCAGTTCTTCAAGGTCCCCATGGACGGGGACGGGTGGTTCCTGGAGGCCCATCAGAAGTTGAGGCCGGTGGATTTCGCCAATGACGGGGTGTTTCTCTGCGGCATGGCCCACTATCCAAAGCCGATCGACGAGAGCATCGCACAGGCCCAGGCCGCTGCCTCCAGGGCCTTGACGGTCCTTTCCATGGACAAGATCCAGGTGGGAGGCATTGTCTCGATCATCGATCCCGATCTCTGCTCCGGGTGTCTGGCATGCGTGCAGGTCTGCCCCTATAACGCCATCTCTTTTAATGAAGAGAAAAAGGCTGCAGAGGTGAACGAGGCCCTGTGCAAGGGGTGCGGCGCCTGTGCGGCCACGTGCCCGTCCGAGGCCGCGGTCCTCATGGGATTCAACAACACCGAAATCTATGCCCAGATCCGGGGGGCCCTGGCCGCCTGAGTCCGGCAATGCTGGCTGAAGCGCTGAGTGGTCAACCATCTGTTTCGCCGCTCGACGACTCGACCACTTGACGAAACAAGGAGATTACCGTGAAGGAAGACGGATTTGAACCCAAGATCATCGCGTTTATGTGTAACTGGTGCACCTACGGGGCGGCAGACCTGGCCGGCGTGAGCCGACTCTCTTACCCGCCCAATATCCGGCCCCTGCGCGTTATGTGCTCGGCCACCATATCCCCGCACCATATCCTGAGGGCCCTGCAGGACGGGGCCGACGGGGTCCTGGTGGGGGGCTGACATATCGGCGACTGCCATTACCTGTATGGTAATTACATGACCGTGAAGAGAATCACATTTCTCCAGGAGTTGCTGGGGCTTATGGGCCTGCAAGAGAGGGTCCATCTGGCATGGATCTCATCGGCCGAGGCCCAGCGATTCGTCGAGGTGGTGACGACGTTTACCGAAAAGATCAAATCACTGGGGCCGAATCCCCTGTTGGCGTATCAGGAGGCTCAAGGGGGTGGACACAAGGCGTTGGGCGCAAGGATGGGTGGAAGCACCCTAACGCCTAATGCCTGTCCTATCTAAGGAGAGCTTCTTATGAATAACGAGATCAAATCCTGGCTTGAAGAGGAAACCATTGACGTGTTTTTGGGGTATAAGGAGGTGGACCATCATCCCCTCCCCTGGTGCTTTACCCGGGAGCGGCTGGATGAGGTGGACGACCTGGTGATGAGCCCGTCGCGGTATTCCCTGGAGAAGATTGCCACCCATATGGCAGCCGAAGATCCGGATATCCGGATCGGCCTGCTGGCCCGCGACTGCAACCGACGGGCATTGAATGTGTTATATGTCTGGAACCAGCTGCGGCCGGAGCAGATTTCCACCGTGGATGTCAATTGCTGTCCATCGAGGTTAAAGGAACATGCCGACTGCTCCTATCTGGAGCCGAAAACGGTCGGCGCCTACAAGAAGGAGGTGGGCATCGACAACACCCTTCCCATAAAAGAGGTGGAGGCCTACGGCCCGGAAGAGGGGCGCAACCGATGGATGTATGAATTCCAGAAATGCATCAAGTGTTACGGGTGCCGGAATATATGCCCGGTCTGTTTCTGCAAGGAGTGCAGCCTGGAGCATAGCGATCTTGTGGGGACCGGCCCGCTCCTGCCGGACATTCCTGTCTTTCATCTGGTGAGGGCGGTTCACATGGCGGGCCGCTGCATCGATTGCGGGTTGTGCGAAGATGCCTGCCCCATGGACATTCCGCTGAGGTTGCTCTATCAGAAGGTCAACCAGATCGTCATGGATCTGTTTGACTACGACACCGGGACCAGCGCGGATCAGCCCCCCTTCAGCATATTGGGGGATAAGGTGACCCTGCAACCGAAACCGATTCAACCCGTTATAGGGGCCCAGGCATAAAGGAGTCTGAAATGGAGTGCAAATTGGTGCCATCGGTCTGTTCCTACTGTGGAACCGGCTGCGGCGTTTTATTTGAGGTGATCAACAACCGGATTGTCGGCACATTGCCCATGAAGACCCATCCGGTCAATGAGGGGAAACTGTGCATCAAGGGATGGAATCTTCACGAACATGTCAACAGCATCCTGCGTCTCAAGCAACCCCTGGTCAAGACCTTCGGCCGGTTCATCAAGACGGACTGGGATGAGGCCATAAAGCTCACCGCGGATCGTTTTCGAGAGATTATCTATAAATATGGGCCGGACAGCATCGGGGTCCTGGTCTCGGCCAAAATAACCAACGAAGAAAACTACCTGGCCCAGAAGCTTGCCCGCGCAGTCATCGGGACCAATAACGTGGATCACTGCGCGCGACTTTGACACGCCTCCACGGTGGCAGGTCTTGCCGCCGCGTTCGGGAGCGGGGCCATGACCAACTCCGTTGCCGACATAGAAGATGCCGGATGTATCTTTATCATCGGTTCCAATACCACGGCCTGTCATCCCCTGATCGCCAGGCGGGTCATGCGCGCCAAGGAAAAGGGGGCCAAGCTGATTGTGGCCGATCCGAGGCACATCCAGCTCTCGCGCTTTGCTGATGTGGCCGTTACCCACCGGCTGGGGAGCGATGTGGCCCTGCTCAACGGGATGATGCACCTCATCATTCAAAACGGCTGGCACGCCAAAGACTATATTCAAGCGCGGACCGAAGATTACGACGCCCTTGAACAGAAGGTCCGTGCGTTCACCCCCGAGAAGGTCCAGGCCATTACCGGGGTGGATCCAAAGGACCTGGAGGAGATGGCGCGGCTGTACGCCACCCACCCGCCGGGGAGTCTCCTCTATGCCATGGGGATCACCCAGCACACCACCGGCGTGGACAATGTCAAGTCGTGCTGCAACCTGGCCATGCTCTGCGGATACGTGGGGGTGCGCGGGGGCGGCGTCAATCCCCTGAGGGGGCAGAACAATGTACAGGGGGCCTGCGACATGGGGGGCCTTCCCAATGTCATGACCGGGTATCAGCCGGTGGCGGATGAGGGCGTGCGGGAAAAGTTCTCCAAGTCCTGGGGGGCGCCGCTCCCGGCCACCCCGGGGCTGACCATTACCGACATGGTTCCGGCCATGCTGGAGGGAAAGCTGAAGGGGCTCTATGTGATCGGTGAAAATCCCAAGCTGAGCGACCCGGACTGGAACCACTTCAATCATGCCCTGAAAAAACTGGATTTCCTGGTGGTTCAGGAACTCTTTCTGTCAGAGACGGCCCAGGTGGCGGATGTGGTCCTTGCCGGGGCCTCGGTGGCTGAAAAGGAAGGGACCTTTACCAATACCGAGCGCCGCTGCATGCGGATCCGAAAGGCGATCGACCCCATCGGCAACACGCTCCCCGACTGGGAGATCATCAGCAGGCTCTCAACGGCCATGGGCTATGACATGCGCTATGAGAATCCTGAAGAAATATTCAATGAGATGGCGGCACTGACGCCCAAGAGCTATGCGGGCATGACCTACGAGCGAATGGGGCTGGACGGGCTCCAGTGGCCCTGCCCGGATAGGGACCATCCAGGGACGCCCTATCTGCACAAGGACCAGTTTGCCCGGGGGAAGGGAAAGTTCTTTGCCCTGGACTACAAGGACCCTGCGGAACTCCCCGATGCGGAATACCCCTACTTCCTGACCACGGGCCGGATGTTCGCCCACTTCCACACAGGCACCATGACCCGGATCTCGGAGCATCTCGATGCGGAACAGAAGACAGGGTATGTGGATATCAACCCAAAGGATGCAGAGACCCTGGATGTGAAGGACGGAGACGTGGTGGTCCTCTCCTCCCGCAGGGGCGATATCGAGGCCCCGGCCCGCCTCACCCGTTCGGTGGTGCCCGGCACCCTCTTTCTCCCGATTCACTTCGGCGAGGTGCCCACCAATGTCCTCACCAATGCGGAGGCCGTGGATCCCCTGGCCAAGATCCCGGAATTCAAGGTCGGCGCGGTGAAGGTGCAAAAGCTCGTCATGTAACAGGTCCAAGGCCCGGAAATGATGTCACCATGCACACACATTTCCGGGCCTTTACCCTCGCGGCTGCAATCAAATCCCAAGTTCTTCCAAATACCGGATCACCCGCAGGGATTCGGCGATCCCAGGGGTGCCGCTCATGGCCACGGCTACCTGGAGGGTCTCAAGAATTTCGCCTTTCGTGGCCCCGGCATCCAGAGCGCCCTGGGTCTGAGATACAATGCAGTTAACGCAGCGCGCCCTCAACGCAATCCCAAGAGCGATCAACCGTTTGATTTTGGCACTGAGTTCCCCGTCCCGGTAGGCGATATCCAGCACCGCTGTCTCGGCCTCCATGAATTCGGGGACCGCCGCCGAAAATTTTTCCCGCAGTCTGACCCGTTCCCTAGCGCACATCGAAAGGCGTATTCTTCAGATTCGTGAGCAGAAGGTGATGCTTGATCGGGATTTGGCAGCGCTTTATGGTGTAGAGACAAGGGTCTTGAATCAGGCTGTCCGGAGAAACAAGAAAAGGTTTCCGTTGGATTTCATGTTTTCCTTAACACGCGAGGAGATAAGGAACATATCACAATCTGTGATATGTTCAGAAATCAAGCACGCCCGGAATGTGAATGTTTTTACCGAACAGGGTGTGGCCATGTTCACCCCGTTTAACACGAAGCCTGTTTAACTGGGGCTTTCGTCGGTTCTTAACAGCGACCGAGCTATAGAAGTAAATATTGCCATTATGCGTGTCTTTGTAAGGCTTCGGGAAATGACTGCCGCTCAAAAGGAGCTGAAACAGAAACTGGAAGAAATTGAAACCCAGCTCAGAGGGCACGACGAAGACATTCAGGTCATTTTCAGGACAATCCGGCAGCTCGTGACGCCGCCAGAAAAGCCAAGGGAGAGGATCGGATTCGAGGTCAGAGAACCCAAAGGCCGATATGGCAAAAGATCCAGGAAAACGGAGGGTTGATGGCCGGACCATCGAGCAGGATTCAGGTCCTTTCGGCGTCGATTATCCAGAACCTTTTGTTTGGACAGGATAAACTGGATTCTCAGGATTTTTCGGGAACAGAAATTCGCTGAACTGGCGGCACGACCATCCAGCGATAAGGCGATCGCTTGTTTTTGCTTTCCGGGCGCCTGGGAAATCGGCAAAAAGTTCCGGAAATTATTGTTATTTGATTATTGAAGGACGTCCCCAGGATCTAGATCTCCAAGATCTCACAAGATCTCCAAGGAGAAATGGTGGACTAAGGGGCCTATCCGGCGGAAGGATCGGCGATGGCAAACTGGGCCCGGGGGTCGCTGGTGACAACGGCCGGACCCAGGCGCATGCGGGTCAGGGTGCGGATCGGGGTGAAGCCCAGTCGTCGCACCGCGGATCCGGCCGCCGCGTTTTGGTCCGGCACGTCCCAGAATACCGGACGGTCTCCTCCTTCGGCGAGGAGTGCATCCACCAGCGCCAAGGCCCCCTCCTCCCTGCGGCAGACGAGGGGACCCAGGTAATCGGCGTTTGCCCCTGACCGGAGAAGGCCCCAGCCAACCACGCGCCCCTTTGCAGGCCAGACCCGCACCTGCACGCTGTCTCGCCACAGGCCTTGAACCAGATCCAGTCGGGACACGCCCAGGACCGGTCTATCGATCGTTTGTACGGCCGGCCAGTCTGCGTCGCGAAGAATTCTGGTGGGGTCAGACCTGCCCTGTGAAAGCCGCGGATGGCGGTTCCCCTGGGCCTGCCAGCGCGTCAATGTCCACTCCGCGACAAATCCGAGGCGTTCGTAAAGGGGGAGCCCCATGGGGGTTGCATCGAGTCTGATGCAGGTCGCCCCGCGGCCGTGCAAGAAGGCCAGGACCGTTTCCATGAGACGTCGCCCGATCCCCTGGCGCCGGTGTTCGGGGTGCACCAGCATCATGCCGATCCACGAGAGGGTCTCCTCGTAGGTGATGGAGGTCACGCTCCCCAGCACGACCCGGTTTTGGGTCGCCACAAAACACCCCTGCGGGCTCAGTTTCAGCATACGATGCCAATCCGCCGGGGTCTGGTTCCAGCCGATGAGTTGCCGCAATCGGTCCGCGGCCTCCACGTCGTCCCAAGTCATGGGGCGGTAACAGATGTCGTTCATTATAGGGATCTCATCAGACGCCTCAAAGGCAAGGGAGGGCGACCCTGATCACAGCGGCGCCCTCGACCCCGGCGAATGGCCCGGTACCGGGCGCCGGGTATCGGGTCATTGCGTGGGATCATAGATAAGGGAACAAGAACCTCACCGCCGGGAAATCAACCGGCCCGGCTCAAGGATTGAGAATAAAGGATAAGGGCGCCTCAACCTGCCCGTCTACAAGAATGTCTACCTTCCACTGGCCCTGCATTTGTTGACGCCCGGTCTGGAGTTCGGACCAAAAGGTTTCTCCTGCGCCCCAACCGCGCAGCTCAAAACGCTCCCGTTTTATCTCTTTGCCGGAAGGGCTGATCCATACAATTTCGAGAGTGTGGGGTTCATATAAAAGCGCGGTCTCAACCCATGCATAGATGGTATCCCCCAGAGAAAATGCCGTTGCCCGGGTCCAGGGCGAAGGGGGGATGCTTTTGAGCAAAAAGGTCTGCTTGATGATTGAACCGGTGGGCGTCGGTGGTTTTAGGGGGGTCGCCGACGCAACGGTGAAATCAACGGTTTTTCCCTGCTTCTCTTTTCCATCAAACACTATAATGGTCACGTTGTGGGTCCCTGGTGTGGGATCCTGCCATGTGGGAGAAAGCCCTGACCACCCTATGGGCTGTCCGTCTAGAAACCAACGATAGCTCCTTTCAGTTTGAAGCTGTTGATTAGAGATCGTTGCTACGAATCCTATGGGCGTACCCTCAATCGGATCCTTCGTATCGCAATGAAGGGTTACCATGAGGTTTTGGGGCAGTAACTCGTGTGGGTACACTTTTTCACCGCTCGGAAGATTGAGGGGTAAAGATGGATTAGTTGTGTCCAGTATAACAGTAGCTTCGTCTCCTTTATCAATCAGTTGGGTTCCATAATGTCTTACATACCCATTTTTACCCCTTGACAAAAGATTGAATGATCCAGCCTTATATCCTTTGATAGATGTTTGGTATACTCCTTCGGGCAACGCAAATAACCAGATAGGCGTTCCGTCATCCTCGGAGAGAAGAATAAATTCTGAATCTGGTATTTCGAATACAAAGTTTTCATTTTCATCTCTTCCCACCTTTCTTCCTTCACTATCGATGATGAGCACATTAACAGGACATAGGACACCAATGTAATACAAAGGACACTGCTCGTTCACGTGATACGCTGGACGATATAGGCCTAAGAAGGGCGATTCAGGACGGGACATCCCCCATTCCTTACACTCAAAATTAATATATACGGGTGAGCCCTTCCCTACCATCGGATAACTAACTGGATATATCGTATATTCAGGATCAGGATAGCAAGTAAGGTACCCTTTTGCTGCCTCCGGGCAATCGGCCTTGAACTTTTCCATTGTCACGACTTCAGGTTGTTGATTGACCCAAGGATCCAATACCAAACTATCGTCTTCACCCCAATGAGGTGGTATTCCACTTCGATATAATACAACTGCATGATGCTCAGATCGGTTTTTAAACCAACCAAGTAGTGAGCTCCCTTTTACTCCAAGCCCACGTTGAATGGGACCATAGTCCAAACCTTTTAACAATACTCTATCCTTAGGATCCCCACTGAACCTGAGTCTATCTAAAAAATAAAGAACTTTATCACGGTAACCAGCGCAGTGAAATCCGTTTTGTCCATAGAATATATTATTCCAAAATCCCCAGCTACGGGGAGAAATGCTAGCAATTTTATCTGCAACACTTTTGTCGGACCTAATCCATCCCTGTGGGATGCTTTTTTTATAGCGTCTAAGAATTTCGTCGAGTTGCGCTTGCATGGCTGGGGCAGATGCCCGTGCCTTAACCGTTATCTTATTTGTAATCTTAACGGACTTAAAACCCACAAGCGCTTCTATCGAGTAGTCGCCAGCTAACGCATGGACGGCAAAAGGGGTTATAGAGAACTTTCCTTCAGGAGATGGGGTTATTTTAAGTAGTGGTAGTTGATAATTACCAGGAGTAGAAATTTTAATATAGATCTTATCTAAATCAGGAACGGGTTTTTCTTCTTTTCCGATCTTGATTTGTTTATTGTTGATGCCTGTTTTAAAACCTATTTTTGAGGCTGTTACCCTGATATTCAAGCTATTAGGTATGATTTCCCCACTGATCGTCACCGCCTCTCCTTGGTCATAAACCGTTTTATCAGTCAAAAGATTGATAAATAATGGTTCAGTTTGGAACCAACTTTCCTCGTTAATTTGAATTGTAGCTTCATAATATCCATCTAAGTTAGTTTGGACCTCTTCTTCCCAAGTTCTTTTCCCAGGATATGAAAATATTATCTTTACGTCGGCCGCCTTTACGGGGGCAGTTCCGTGTCTTACGTAACCATAGATTTTAGCGTTGTTGCCTACCCTGTAATATTCTTTATCTGTATCCAAGGTAACCTCGAGTTGACCTCCCACAATAAAGCTTGTGGTTTGACTGGCATCAGGATATCCCGTATAAGATGCCGTGGCAACGACCTTATAAGAGGTTGCTGTCGCGGAAACGGGAATCGGAAACCGGCAGGTATAATTACCAGAGTTGTCGGTAAGCGCTGAAAGCTTCGTTCCACCGACGTCAACCATCAAGGCTGCCTTGACAAGTCCACCGTTTGCATCCCGTACATGACCCTTGATGACGGCGGTTTCACCCGGAGAATAGGTCGTCTTCTCTGGGATCACGCTCACTTCCATGCCTGTCTGCACCACTACTTGAGTTGACGCTGTTTCGCTCTTACCACATTTCCCATCCGAGACGGACACACTGATGGTATATTGTCCCACGGTCGGATTCTTCCAGGAAATGGTATCCTGCACCTGTCCGCCGCCGGTAACCGCTTTTCCATTCCATGCCACACTGAGAGGTTTTCCCTGCGCATCAATGACCGCCCATTTCAGGGTCAGGGCGTCCCCTTCGGGATCCGTGGCAGAGGCCGTCAATGCAATGGTTTGCGAAGGACTGGCTGTTGAGGGTGAAGCGTTCAGAGAAACCTTGGGGCACGTATTGACGGGTGGGGGGGGAGGCGGCGTAACCGTGGCTCCCAGGCAGGGAAGTGCAGCGATGTTCTGGATAATCTTTGCCACGGTTGGATCCTGATCCCCCGGAACGCCGCCGCTTCGCCCAGGGTAACTGGTGTAGTAAGACAGGACAAATTGTCCTTTATGCACCAGATAATAGGGCCTTTGGATGTCATCAGTCTTATACCCCTCTTCGCCGAATCCCAGCTTTATCATCCCGGTCTTGATCTGACCTTTCTTATCGTCAAATCCATATTCGTGAACTTTTTTGCTCGCAGAGGGTGGATCGGGGTACTCGGTTATGGTAACGCTGACCGAACGGCTGGCAGCCGCTCCTTGCCACCTCATGGAAAAAGTCCGGGTGCCGTCCTGATTAACGGTGGGGCCGCTTTTGGTGAGAAGCTGGTCATTCACGTCTCCCAATTCCTTGGAAGTGGGAAACACTGCCCAGATCATATCATCCGTACATGGGCTTTGGGCGCGTGGCGCTGTCGCTGTTATGAAGGACGTGAAGAAAAATATCAGCAGGGCCGCCGCGTAACATCTTGATCTTAAAATGGACATTGTTGCATGCATGGTCTCGACCTCCCATTCGTTGCGCACCATTGTTGCGATGAAACCTCCTTTTTAGATTCCGCACACAATCGAGCTTGAAAGTAAAGGCAATCCTACCCCATCCTTTACGTATGATCTCAAAAATCCGGGGTAGGTGCGGCTTCAGCCGCACAGGGAGCGTCGGCGCTGCGCCTGAAGGCGCACCTACGGGAACGGCTTTCGGTTCCGCTTGTCGTAATCTGTGAAACGCGATCCCCTCAATCTATTGAGATGATACGTCCTATTTGTTTCGGATTTCGAGATTCGAGATTCGGGTTTTGGCTGAACAGGGGTTTGCGTTCAGCCACTAAATAAGAACCTCTCCGCCGGAAAATCAACCGGCACGGCTCAAGGGTTGAGAATGAACGATACGGCTCTTTCCTCTCTGCCGTCTGTGAGAAGGCTTATTGCCCATTGCCCCTGCATCATTTGCTGCGAGGTTTTCAGTTCCGACCAGATGCTTTCTCCTGCGCCCCATCCATGCAGATCGAACGTCTCCCGCTTTATCTCTTTGCCGGAGGGATCGACCCATACAATTTCAAGCGTGTGGGGTTCATATAACACCTTGCTCTCAACCCACACATAGATGGTATCGCCCCGAGAGAATACGTTTTCCCGGTTCCAGGGCGAAGGGGGGATGCTGTTCAGCAACCGGGTCTGATGGATAATCGGACTCACCGGCGCCGCGGCAATACGCGCTGATGTTGCTGGAACTTGAGTTTTGCCAGCAGCCGGGGCCGGGGCCGATGTCGCCAGGGCATCGGCTGCCGGGGGGATGTCGTTCCCTGTGCCTGGTTCTGGGGATCTTGGGGTTGACCCCGAGAGAGCCTTTTCATAGGCAATTTTTGACAGGATGAATTTTTGATAGGCCGCCTTCGCTTCAGGGGTGTCGCCTTTCCCCTCGGCCATGAGCGTGGTCAGGCCGTTATATGCCGCTATGTACGCTTTGTAGGCGGCGGCCTGCGACGGGTCCGCGGATGACGCCTTTCGCCACTTGGCCTCGCAGTTTTGCGTGGCTGCCAGATGGGCCGGGTCCTTGAACATCTTTTCGAGGATGGCGCTCCGCCAGGTTCTCGGCCACGCCGCCAGTTCGCCCTCTGTGGGCTGACGTCCGTAGATGGCCTGGCAGGCATCCGTGATGAACCGGACGCTGTCGTGATTCTGATTGACGTACCCGGGGCTCGCGAAGAAGTACTGGACCATGTTTTTGCGCGATGTCCCGCTCTGCAACCGGCCGACCTGGGCCGCGAGTTCCTGGGCGGTGGGCTCGCGGTGGGTTATAGAATGATACAACGAGCGTATGAAATCCTCATCCGGGGCGCATGGCAGGCTGATTGCATTATCAAAGCCTGTTGGAGGCTCTGCGCTTGATTGTTTGTCGGCATATACCGGAGTCAAATGCGACGACAGTATGCCGATCACCCGTGGGGTGCCGGCTGGTGTTGATGGGGTGTGGACGATTTTGGCGTGGAAGGGCGTCGGGCCGTTCCAGTCGAATCGGCCCGGCATGGCTGCGATGTGCCAGCCCGCATAGTTCAGATCGCGACAGTTGCCCGCCTGGCCTGTCAAGCCGCCCGGCTCGTCGGAGATTCGAATCCCCAGCTTCGCGCCGTCATTGAGGCGATCGTAGCATATCGCGAATAGATAGCAAGTGTCGGCATCGCCCGAGGCCAGCTCGGCGTCGGTGGCTCGGTTGGCAATGATCCATGACAGCAGCTTGGCATGGCTGTTACTGACCAGCAGGTCGTTGGGAACCCGGTCGGCCGGCACGATGCAAAGCAACATCTGTACTTGCGGCGGGGTTATGCGGTAGGCTTTGGCGGCGTCGACGGAGATGAACTGCCCGTTGGCGGACCACGTACAGGTAAGCAGCACCGACGCGCTGGTGCGGCGCAGCAGCGCGTCGAAGAACGTCAGAACCGCGCCAAGCTCGACCTGGGTTGGGTCGGTTTCGCTCTCAACCATGCGCATCAGCGTAAAGCGAGGCCTGCCAAAGCCGGAGTATTCGAATCCGTCCGCCCGCAGGGCCTGTCGCGCGGCGGGGGCGAAGGTAACTTTCGGGTTGCTGGGGGCCTGCCCCCGCATCTCCAGGGCAGCGGCATAGATGACCGCAGCTATGTCGGGTCGATCGGCCAGCACCTGCTTGTCGGAGATGGGCCCAGCCGGTGCGTGGTCAGCGTAAGCCACCGTTGCGGCAGCCAGTATCAGCAGAACGAGGGTCGCAATAAGTGTGCGTGTCATCGGTCATATCCTCCCATGACGGGCTCAGGCGTGCCGGGTGTGCTCTTGGAGCCCCAATTTCCGTAGTTGCCCCACTTCGAGTAAACTCCGCCGGAGTTAGTGTCCGTTGGGTAGCCGGCCGAGTGAGACATGGCGGCGTTGATTACTTTGTAATAGTCCCAGCCCAGTTGGGTCTTCAAGCCCACATTCAGCATCTGCTTTGTGCCGGGCACTTTGACCGGGCCAAACATGGTGGTTATATTCAAGGCGGCGTTACCCCAGTCGCCATTGGCAAGATCGACCGCGACCTTGCCGCCCGTCCAGTACATCCCGGTTACTGGGTTGTAAGTCAGCAGTGAGTCCGAGGCGGTGAAGATGACGTCGGACGTGTAGTCGAGCCATATTTGCTGGCCCTGCATTTCCGCAAGAGCGACCACGGCGCTATTGTACATTTGGGTCAACTCGTTGCGCTGCTCGGGCTTGAGTTTGAGGTTAGCCAGTTGAGATTCGGCATCGGCAAGGATTGTCTCGATCTTCTCAGTATCGGTTTTTGGGGCGCTCATGTCCACGCCAACCGACGAGGCCTCGCCGTCGAAGAGGCTGTCGCCCGCTCCGCCGTAGTCCCACGTGGGAGGCTCGACCATATGGTATGTTTCGGTGATGTCGTAGGGCTTGGGTTTTTCGTCCACGTCGTCGGGCCCGACGGACGACGCCTCGCCGCTATTGAGCAGGGTATCTTTGTATGGCACGTCGAGGCGCGGGTCCACCATCACGTCCGGGATGTCGGGCAGCTCGACGGGATCGCCCATCGCAGCCACGTTGCCGCTGAAGCCCTCGTCGTGTTGATAATTAATGGCAGGCCAGGGCGCTCCAGTGGCGTTGACCTGGTGGTAGAGCTCAGCCCGGATTCGCATCGGCTTGTCGGCGTGCTCAGCTGGTATCTTGCCGGAGAATTTAAACGTGCCAGTGCCGGCGCCGCCGCCCAGCGTGACCTTGGTAATATTTACGCCGTAGTATTCGTCACGCGTCATCGTGCCGCCCACGCCGCTACCGTGCTTGAAATCGGTTTCGGCACCGGCTGGGCCTCGAATCAGAAAATACTCCGCCAGATCGGGGTATTTAGAGCCGGGCCCTTCCTTGATTTCAGCCAGCACTGTCAGCCTGTAGTCGTGGCTGACGCCACCTTTGGTTGGCGGGCCTTGGCAGGTGGCTTCACCGGTGACGAGGAAGCCGTCCTCTGTCTGTTCGATGTTGGACACGGTCAACGATACGCTGATTTCTTGCGCTTGTGCAGGGTCCCCCAGGAGCCCTAAGGCAAGACAGCACGCACACAGACTTACAAGGCTGTTGAAGCGAGTGGACATGGTGTTATCCTTTCGGGTTCGGTGAGATGTTGATGAAAGCATACTCGGGATCTTTTTCGAGAGTGCAATATCTACTGTTCAGGCCACCTTTCCAATATTCACTGCGTTAGCAGCTGTAGACATCTCATATCCACGTTTGGGTGAATTTGTGTCGAGTGGTCTGAAGCTTTTGCCCCCCTGAGACATACCAGAATTCCGTCATGGAACTTCCTCTGTTGGCGTCGCCCAACCGCACGACCGGAAGGAAGAGAACACATCCGATAACCACAAGCCAGCGAAGCACATTGAAGAATTCTCTATCACCAGAAATAATACAACCTATAAGATATTCAATGTATAATATAATGCATAATATGAGCGTTTGTAAGTTATGTTGCGGGATTGGTTATGTTGCAACCTCCTGCAATTTTTCCGTAGAATGCTGGTGGATACCGGAACGGATGCGTACGTGCCAAACGGAATCGAGGATTTCTTTCAGCAACTATTTAAAATCGGGGGCAAAGATGAAATCTGTGCCGCGGGCAACGATGTCCTGTCCCTTAAGATGGGTATAGTGCCCCTTCTGGTCGAATCCGAGAAATTGGCCGTCGCTGCCGGCGCTGGCCACCCAGCAGATTTCATTTGCTGAATCCGCCTTAAAATAGAACTCCCGGCCCCATGCGTCCCGCATAAACGCTTCCTTGGCGTATCTTTTTTCCAATAACTCCTGAAGGCTTGAAGGAAGGGCATTGTTATCGAGTTCGAAGGCTTTGACGCCCTGGGCGAGCTGTTTCATTCGTTCCAAGGTCAGCTTGTATTGATCCACCAGGAGTGGATCGTCGGCTGATACCTGCTCCCCTCCCGTTGGCAAAGCAACCGATTTCTGCTGCGGATCCGGCCGCTTCGCATCGACCGTTTGCCTGCGGGTTTCGTCTCTTTGTTCGTCGGCCCTTTTCCGGCCTTGATCCGGAATCACGGTTTTATCCGGGGCCTTTTTATCTGAGGGTTTGTCATACGCTCCGGCCTGCAAACGCTTCATCTCCATCATGGCCAGATTGAACTGTACCGATCCTTCATCTTCCTTGAGGATCCGCTCAAGGAGTTTTCGGCCGGCTTCCCTGTCCCCCAGCCGGAGGAGGGCCCTGGCTTTCGTCAGCACCAAGGCAAAGTCATTGGGATCTACCTCCAACCGTTTATCGGCGTAATAGAGGGCTGTCCCCCAGTCCTCCCGCTTCTGGGCAAACAGAGACAGCTTGTCGAAGGCTTCCAACCGCCTGCCTGTATCTTCCGGATATTTGTCGATGTAGCTTTCCAGTGCCTGGGCCGCGGAATCCTGATCTTCCATTGTCAGATACAGGATATGAAGATTCCAATGGGCGATTTGAGCGATTTGCGAATCGGGCGCCTCGAGGAGAATCAACCGGGTATGTTCAAGGATCTTATCATGGTCGGGTGAATCGAAGGCCTTTACCTGGCTCAGCTTCTGTATTTCCTCCACGTGTCTTTGGGCAATTCTGTCCTGTTCGCTGAGAGAAAGATTTGACCTGGCATAAAACAGGCTGCCGGGGTCGGCCTTCATGGCGTTGATCCGCTCGTTCAGGCGGGCCTCCTCCTCTGCTTTGTAGTTCACGGCGGGTATGGAGGAGCTCTCTTTTGCAGGTCCCTGGGCCACCGTGCCCGCAAACGATAGAATTGAAGGCAATACGACCCATCCTATAAATGAAAATACCGTTACGCAGACCCATAGCCCTTTTCGCATCATGTGCATACCTCCGTGATAAGTAAATAAGAACCTCTCCGCCGGAAAATCAACCGGCCCGGCTCAAGGGTTGAGAATGAACGATACGGCTCTTTCCTCTCTGCCGTCTGTGAGAAGGCTTATTTCCCATTGCCCCTGCATCATTTGCTGCGAGGTTTTCAGTTCCGACCAGATGCTTTCTCCTGAGCCCCATCCATGCAGATCGAACGTCTCCCGCTTTATCTCTTTGCCGGAGGGATCGACCCATACAATTTCAAGCGTGTGGGGTTCATGTAACACCTTGCTTTCAACCCACATATAGATGGTATCGGCCCGAGAGAATACGTTTTCCCGGTTCCAGGGCGAAGGGGGGATGCTGTTGAGCAACTGGGTCTGATGGATTACCGGACTCACCGGCGCCGCGGCAATACGCGCTGATGTTGCTGGAACTTGAGTTTTGCCAGCAGCCGGGGCCGGGGCCGATGTCGCCCGGGCATCGGCTGCCGGGGGGATGTCGTTCCCTGTGCCTGGTTCTGGGGATCTTGGGGTTGAACCCGAGAGAGCCTTTTCATACGCAATTTTTGCCGAGATGAATTTTTGATAGGCCGCCTTCGCTTCAGGGGTGTCGCCCTTGCCCGCGGCCATGAGCGTGGTCAGGCCGTTATATGCCGCTATGTACGCTTTGTAGGCGGCGGCGTGCGAGGGGTCCCCGGATGACGCCTTCCGCCACTTGGCCTCGCAGTTTTGCGTGGCTGCCAGATGGGCCGGGTCCTTGAACATCTTTTCGAGGATGTTGCTCCGCCAGGTTCTCGGCCACGCCGCCAGTTCGCCCTCTGTGGGCTGACGTCCGTAGATGGCCTGGCAGGCATCCGTGATGAACCGGACGCTGTCGTGATTCTGGTTCACGTACCCGGGGCTCGCGAAGAAGTACTGGACCATGTCTTTGCGCAGTGTTCCGCTCTGCAAGCGGCCGACCTGCGCCTCAAGTTCCTGGGCCGTGGGCTCGCGGTGGGTGATGCAATGGTACAACGAGCGTATGAAATCCTCATCCGGGGCGCAGAGGAGCGCCAGCGACCGGTCGAAATTCCCCGGGGCATCCCCGGGAGCGGGTTTGTTCGTGCCGCTCGACGGGCTTTTTGCCAGTAAGGCATCATAGTCGGCCTTGGCCTGAATAAAATCGGCATAGGCCTGCCGGCCCTCGGGCGTGTCGCCTTTGCCCGCGGCCATGAGTTTGGCCATGGCGTCGTAAGCCCCCATGTAGTCCTGGTAGGCCTGGGCCAGATCCGCTGCGTCCGGATCCAACCGCCAGATCTGATATTCGGCGGCATCGCCTTCCACATGGGTAATGGTTGCCGGCTTGTCCAGAGTAATTGTGTTTCCCTCATAGTGCGGAGTCATTTCCGGAGGAACAGCCTGGATCCGCTTTCCCCATAGGATGGATTCCGCTTTTGTTCCCTCAGAAAGACAGAGGAGTGAAACAGAGCAGACGATCCCCATAACGAGCGCTTTATGCGATTTCATTCTTTCATCCTCGTTGTCATTTTTTTTGAGCATTTGGGCCATCGGCACGTAGGCCCCTTTTCCCTCTCCGGCTACTGGTTCAGCCTCTTTCCCGGCTCATCCAGATTGAATTTGTTCCATTTCTTTCCGGCTTCCGTCATGAAGATGCGCAAAACCCAATATACTTCATTGTCAGCGACAGGCGGAATCGCGATTTTATATTCCCGGTCCGGCCATAGGTCCTTGGCCAGATCCTTATCTCTTTTATAGGCATACACCGTGTAAATACCTCGGGGAATATTTCGGGCACGCAGCTTCCCATATGTGATCATCTCCATAGTTCCCGTGGAGCCTGTTGTTCCCAGCTCGACTTCGGGCGTGTTCTCTCCCTGGATCACGACCCTTGCTCCATCCACAGGCTTTACAGAGTCTTTGTAATACACATAAAGACCAATAGCCCACTCGCTGTCGGAAGGCCACTCACCCGCCTTCACCTTCAACGGCGGGTTTACATGAACAAATTCTGATCGTTTATCTTTGCGCAAATCCCCGGAGATGACCTCTGTTTTCTGTTTTCCCCCGTCTTTCGGAACATAACGGACGGTTACGCTGCTCAGTTCGATAAACCCATAACACGGAACGGTCCCATGAAAGACCTGACCTTTGAAGACGCCACAACGCCCCCACGCACACTGCATCTTTGTCGGCTCAAACACGGCCGGAAACTCCCGACCGGTTTTCCGATCAACCAGCTTGAATGGGACGACGTCGCCATATTCGAAAATCCAGCCCATGTCTCCGATATATGAGCGTGTCCCCCAACTATTAATCTCAACCCTTGAATACTTAGTGGAGGGTTCGGGTGGATTTCCCGCCAGGATTTCGAGGTCGAGGTCCCAGAACCAGTCGGGGTATTCACGGTCAGATGGAAGCGCGATGGGTGGGGGACTCTTGACATCGGGCGTCGTCTGGATGCCGGGTTTTTCTCCAAACGAGGGTTTCGGGTCTTTTCCGGGTTCTTCGACCCCCGCGTTTTGCTTCGATTTCCCGCCATGGATGAATTGGCCCGTTTCGCAATCTATCTCCTCCAGGTGGTTCCAGCTATAGTCGTAGCAGGCGCCCCCAACCCGCAGGGTCGCCCCGTATTTGCCTGCTTTCATAATGCTGGCACGCGTCTCAAACACACGGACGTTAACTCGCGCGCCGGTTTCATGGTTGAGCATAACAACCGTCCAGCGTTTCCCGTCCTTGGTGTAGCTCACCACGGGGCCGGCCCCGGTCCCCTGGCCCCGGTAGCTCTGAATGCCCGTATCGACAACAACCCACTGGGTTCCCCATTGCGGTTTTCCGGCGCCCCGGACTTTCAAGGTACCGTTTACCAAACTGACCGGCCAGACGGTGTTTCCCCACCGGAACTCGGAAGGGTTATCGTCCAGCATCTGCTTGTCCGGAATGCCCGCCACGGCCGAGATCCTGGCCTCGCAGGCCTTGGCCACCGCCACAAACTCATCCCTTGTGATGGGGTCCGTCTGCTGGATCAGCCCCTCCACCAGGGGTCGGTGCATCTCTACCAGGTAGTTGCCTGCCTGCATAATGAGCTGCTTGTTGCATTCGCCTTTCTGTTCGACATAGAGATGTTTCGTTCCCACGGAAATATCCGAGTGCTCGAATTCGCCCGTGCCGAGCATGCCGTGCTTCCAGTCATAGTACTTCGCGGCCCGTTGATTCCAGGCGGAGATGCTCAATTCGATGCGGTTCTTCCGATCCGGACCATGCATGATCCATTGATGGATTTCACAGGCCTTATTGAAGTTGGCAAAGTCATCGAGATGGAACCCTGAGGGCAGATCGGCGGGGGTGAGTTGCAACTCGCCATTGGCGCCGTCACGCCGGGGCAACCCGTACTCGCAGTCATATATAGGGCCTGTTCCTCCCGGATCGGCCTGCGGCATGCCTGTAGGTACTGGCGGGGAGACCTTGCCTGTCGAAGGTTGATCCGGACTGTCAGGTTTGCCGGGATCTCCTTCGACCAGAGTCACGCTTACAAAGGCCTGGTCCTGACCGGGGCCCAGTACGGGAACCACCCGATAGGTGCCCGGGGGCAGCGTTCGTCCACGGATGCTCTTTCCGGGGCTGCCCGAAAGAACCAGATCGCTGCCTTTTCCGTCATCGGCGAGGCCGGGAATCGCGAGGGTCAAGACCAGCATGATCGAGATCAATGATGTTTTATGCATGGGAAATGCTTCCTTTCAAGCAGAGAAACTTTTGTCAGCTACCAATAGGACAACCACTCCTTCGACGCCTTTTCAATGCTTGCCTTGATCTTGTCGGGGGCGTATTCCATGAGCGCGGCCAGAATCTCTTTTTTGGTGGAGGCATAGGGAGGCTCCATCACGCTCAGGCTTGAGCCTGCGCCACTGATTTTCAGGATCTTCATTACCCGGTGGGGGGCCCACCATCCGCCCACCCGGCGCGGGGAACGCACCTGCGACACGCTGAATCCCTCCACATCGGACCACTTCACGGCAGCCCCTCCAAATAATCCCTTCAGTGTTATCGTCTCATTGGTAATCCATAGGACCTGGAGGGACATTGCCGTAGTAATCAGCGCCAGCACCGGATACACGAGCACCACCCAGAAGAGGCCCATGCCCACGGAAAAGTCCTCGACCCACTCCGACGCGGTCTCAAAGAGACTCTTCAAGACAAATTCCAGGAACCACCAGGTGAATACTCCCCCGACAACGATAATAATGACATCCCAGATGATAACGGCGCTGCGTCGGCCGACACGAATACCGTTGGACAGTGGCGGATAGGCTCCATAGAGCGTCCAAAGACCAAGAATTAAAAAGAGGACGCCAGCCACCTTGCACCCGATCTTGAGATGCCCTATTTCAACCGGGACAGAAACACTTCCTTTTTTGATGTTTCCCTTGAAGATATATTTTCCATACTGGAAAGCGTTATGGTCTTCTGAAATCTTGGCGGCTTGCCTGAAAGCGATCCATTGTTCTACCGGCACGTTCTCCTTACGTGTCAGTGCCATGTGGTCCCAGGGACTGTTGCGGATCGTGCGCTGCATTCCGTCCAGCTCTTTTTGCAGTTCGGGATAGGGCGTCAAATCGTCGGGCTGTAGGTGGGGATATCCGTATGCATTGGGTGTTGCGGCCGCGCGGGCATCTTCCATGGCCTGCTGTTCCTGTTTTTCAATCATCCGCTCCCATGCATTCTTGGTGGGGTCCGGCTTAGGTGGCCGTTCATCTTTGGGCGATTTCGGGGCGGTGAGGGTTTCGCTGATTTCCAGATAGAGAAAATCCTTCTGAGTGTCTTCCATCCGATGGGTACACAAGGGAACGAAGAGCAACACCAGTCCGGACGGGACCAGGAGGTAGGCAATCCATCGCTTTAGCCACATCAGCATAAAGAATTCCCCCGGGGTCCATGACTGGCTTGAGCCGGATCGGTCTTAAATCGTGTATCGGCGACCGTCCGGGCCGAACATTTTGATCCGAGCGCCGCGCGTATGGAGGCGGTAAGGCATTTTAGCGAAAATATTTACAATGTGTCAATCCTTTCACCTCCCTTTTCTTTGCCATGTCTTTTTATCCAACAGTGCAGTGAAATCCTGCAGGACGCTATAGCGATATTCTCTCCCTGAATCCGAATTTGATCTGATTGTCCAGATAATAAATGATCCGGGGATCGAACCTGTAGAAACGAACCTTGAATTGCTTGATGAAGCTTTCCAGGTTCAATGCCTGACCGGCCTCGAAGAAATCCCTGGTGAATGGGAATTTACTGGTGTATGCGCCAATGGCTTGAACGGCGGTGACGCCGGATCCCGATTGCCGGATGCTGCCGGACATCTGAATTCCTTTGATGCCCTGCCAGGTGTCGGCATAGGGGTAGATCGCGGCTGAGGCCTGTTTGCTTTCCATAGCCTCGAGAATATGCCTGGAAGCCGGATCTGAAAAGAAGAAAAACGCGGATTTGCAGAAGACATAGTACACGGGTGCAGCCCAGGCCGTATGGTCGCGGGCCGTCGCCAGTGTCAGGGTGCTTTGCCGGTTGATGAGTTCCAGGGCCAGCCTTGTGAGTTCCTGATGATCCGTCATAAGAAATCCCTCTCAAGCTTCCCTCACGTCCCCAATCTGATCAGCAGCGCATTCCCCGCTTCTTGGGGCCGAGGTGGTTCTGTTCCACTTCGTAGGCCATTTCCACCCAGTCGCAGAGGAGGGACCGGGTCTCCCTCGGGTCGATGATGTCCTCGATGCCGAAGGCCTCGGCCGTTCGGAAGGGGGACGAGATGGCCCGGTAGGTCTCCTGCAGTTTTTCGAGACAGGCATCCGGGTCGTCCGATGAATCGATCTCCCGCCGGTGGGCCGCGTACACGCCCCCCTCCACCGGGATGTTTCCCCACACGGCGGACGGCCAGGCATAGCGCCAGCTCAGGCGGATGCCGCTCTTCTGGGCCGCCCCGGCCACGCCGAAGCACTTGCGCACATAGACCACGGCCATGGGAATGGTGGCCTGGATCATGGCAAAGGAGGCCCTTACCCCCTTCCGGATGGTCCCCTGTTCCTCGCTCCGTTTGCCGACCGTAAACCCGGGCTGGTCCGGGAGGTTGACGATGGGGAGATGGAAGGTGTCGCACATGTCGATGAATCGCTGGAATTTTTCCGCCACATCGTAGTTGAACGACCCGCCCCAGAAGTTGGGGTCGTTGGCCAGGACCCCCACGGGATAGCCGTTGAGCCGTGCCAGGGCCGTGATCTGGGACCGGCCCTGGTATCTGCCGATCTCGAAGATGGAGTCTTTGTCGAGCACCCGCCTCAGGATCTTGCGCATGTCATAGGTCTTGCGATGATCCCTTGGAATCATGGAGACGAGGTCTTCTTCCCGCCTGCCCGGATCATCCGCCTCCCCATGCTGTCGCATTGGCATTTCCCAGACGTGGGAAGGAAGGTACGATAGAAACCGCTTGACCTGATTCAGGGCGTCGGCCTCGTCCACTGCGTCGTTGTCCACCACGCCCGTGGATCTCGTGTGAAGACGGTAGCCGCCTAATTCCTCCTTGGTCATCTCCTCGCCGAAGGCCGATTTCACCAGGGGCGGGCCTCCCACAAAGACGTGGGCCTTTTCCCTCACCATCACGGAGAAATGACTCTGGACCATATAGAGGGCCCCCAGGCCTGCCACGGACCCGAACCCCGCCGAGACCACGGGGATCTCGGACATGACCTCCACCCGGTCCTGGGCGCACTCGTCCCCGGAGCTGGGGAGTTCTGTGTAGCCGATCTCCAGGATCTCTCGGATGGAGCCGCCCGCCCCCTCGATGAGCCGCACCATGGGGAGCCTGAGGGACCGGGCCATCTTGACGAAGTAGGCCCCCTTGCTCTTGTACATCCTCCCGACCGATGCGCCCTTGACGGTAAAATCATCCCCATGGATCGCGGTCCGTCTCCCGTCGATCCTCCCGATCCCCATGACAAAGGGACAGGGGACCATGTCCAGGAGGCGTGTTGGATCGTGTTCATCGTAGGTGGGAACGCCGGCCAGGACCCCCCGCTCCCCAAAGGTCCCCGGGTCGCACAGGGCATCGATCCGTTCCCGGACCGTCATCTTGCCATGGTCGTGCTGCTTTTGAACATTCTCTGCGCCGCCCAACCCATAGGCGATCTCTTTTCGTCTCTTGAGTTCTTCTATTTCCTGCCGATACATGGGAGGTCTCCCTTTTATTGTGAAAATACCGTCGAAGCCCTCTGGATAAAACACCGGCACGATTTTCAACGCGGAACGCGGAGCGCGGAACGCGGAAGCCGGGGCCCGTGAGGGCGTGATCCTGTGTCAAACGCCCGGCAGTCAGAGGTCGGAAAAACCGGCATCCGTTCATCCGAATCATTCAATCGGCCCATCACCCAATCACCTATCAGCCATGGGCCATCACCCGTGTCTTCTCAACCAGCAACCAGCAACGAGCAACCAGTAACCAGCAATCAGTTCTAAAACTTCGTGGGCCAGTTGGCAAGCCTGTGTTGGCCCATCCCCCTGTCCCTGGAATCGCGGATAATGTGCAGGACCTCGATCAGATATTTCCGGGTATCCCTCGGATCGATGACGTCCTGCAGATAGTAGGCCCCTGCGGCCGGATAGGGGTTTGATTCGCCGATCATGGTTTCCAGGTGCTCCCGGCGGGTTTCCTCAGGCAGATTGCCGTAAACCACGTCCGCCGCGATCTCCGGATCCATGAACCCGATCTCGGCCGTGGGCCATGCCACGATAAAATCAGGACCGGCCCCGGGACCGCACATGTTCATGCAGGCCTTTCCGTAACTCTTGCGGATGATGATGCTGATCTTGGGCACGGTCACCTGGAAGAGGGCCTGCTGGGCCTGGACCACCTTGGCCCCCACCTTTTTCCGCTCCGCCTCCTTTCCCACCAGGTGGCCGGGCGTATCGTGCAGAAATATGAGCGGGATATTGTAGGAATCGCACAGGCATAAGAAACCCGTCAGCTTGTCCAGGCCGTTCACGTCCATGGCCCCTGCGTTTTTCGCCGGGTTGTTGGCGACAATTCCCACCGTTTCGCCGTTGATGCGGGCCAGGCAGGTGATGAGCATGGGGCCGTACTCGGGCTTCAGCTCCAGAATATTGCCCTGATCCACCAGGCAGGCGATGACCGGGTGGATGTCATAGGTCTTTTTTCGGTCTGCCGGGACCAGGGTCAGGATGGAACCCACCTGGTCCTGACCGTTTTTTGGCGCCGGCCTCAGCGGGGGGAGCTCGCCGCTGTGATCGGGGAAATAGTCCAGGACCTCCCGGATCATTTGAAGGCAGGCCGCGTCGTCTTCCACCACCCTGTCGGTCATGCCGGTGATGCGGGAATGGACCTCCCATCCCCCCATCTCTTCACCCGAAAAAGTCTGTCCCACGGCCCGGGCCAGGGCCCGGGGACCGGACACCGAGAGGGCGCTCCCCTTCACCTGGATGACGATGTCGGCCAGGGAGGCCTGGAAATCGGGTATGCCGTAGCACTCCCCCATGGCCGCAAAGATAAACGGCTGTTCCCGAAGATGGGTGTAGGCCGGGGCCAGGGTGTCCACGCCGCCGCCCGAGAGGGAGCAAAATTCCCGTGATCCCTGGCAGTCCGGCATCCTGGCGCCCCCCGACTCGCCCAGCCAGATCAGGGGGACCTTTGTTTTTTGTTTGACCTGGGTCTTGAACTGAAGGGTCTTTTTCAGGTTGGTCTGTGCATTGGTGGATGCGAGGACTGTGAAGTCGTTGGCAATGACCGCCACCCGTCTTCCCTGGATCCTTCCATAACCGCAGATCACGCCGTCGGCCGGCGTCTTCTCCGCCATGCCCGGGGCCGCGGAATGGGCCAGAAGGCCCATCTCAAGGAACGAGTCCCTGTCCAGGAGCCGGTCGATCCGCTCCCTGGCCGTGAGCCGGCCCCGGGCGTGCTGCCGCGCCGCCTTGTCAGGCCCCCCCATCCGGAGGGCGTGACGGCGTTTATCCTGGAGTTGTTGAAGGGAGGTTTCCATGTCCATTGTCTGAAATTACCTCTAAAGCGGGCTAATGCCCACAACCCAAAATTTATCACACAGAGACCACAGAGACCACAGAGACCACAGAGACCACAAAGCGCACAAAGAGATTTTCTTGTTTTTCGTGACAGAAAACCTGGCAATAAGGTGCTGACAGGTTTCAGGTTTTATCCCACTTGTCCGGGAATGCCGCCTTTGGCAGGACGGCAAATGAAGTTGGCCGCCAGCGCGACTGCGATGACCGCCAGGCCGATCCCCCGGACGCCCCACCATGGGAGACCCAGGCAAAGCCCCCCGAGGAACAGGGCCGCCCTGAGCCATAAGGGCGCTATCCCGAACCAGGGGAGATACCCTTCGAGGGAGTAGCTGACGCTCACGACGGAACCGCACACCAGGACAAAGCTCGTGACAATATCCCAGGCAGAGCCGTGGAGGAGGATGGCCGGATTCAGTACAAAGAAAAACGGGATAAAATACTTCACAAATCCGAACTGCATGGACTTGAATGCGGTCTTCATGGGATCGGAGCCTGCCAGCCCGGCCCCTGCAAAGGCCGACAGGGCCACGGGCGGGGTGATATAGGAGGCCATGCCCCAGTACATGATGAAGAGGTGTACCGACAAAGGATAGAGGCCGCTCTTGACCAGGGCCGGGGCCAGGATGAGGGCCAGGAAGACGTAGCAGGCGGTAATGGTCATTCCCATCCCGAGGATAAAACTGGTGAAGGCCCCTAAAATCAGGAGGAGGGCAACGCTGCCGCCGGCCAGGGCGATGATCTCGCTGGAAAAGGAATGGGCCACCCCTGTGAGGGAGAGGGCCCCGATAATGGAGCCGATGGCGCAGAGGAGGGCCACCAGCTCTGCCAGGACCTTTCCCACCGATTCGATGAAGTCAACGAGCTTCTTCCAGGTGAGCCGGGTTTCCCTGCGCAGGTTGCAGGCGATCAGGAGGATCAGGCTGGCCCAGAAAGGGGCCAGGGTTTCCCAGTGGAGATAGAGGAGGGCCCATATGAGAAAGATCATGCCGGCCATGTAGAACCAGCCCTCCGCGATGCTCGCCCTGATGGAAGGGAGTTCCTCTTTGGGGAGGCCCTTGAGGTCGGCCTTGGCCGCATAGGCGTCGATCTGGAGAAAGAGCCCGCCGAAATAAAGGAGCGACGGGACAATGGCGGCGATGCAGACCGTGCTGTAGGGAACGGCCAGGAACTCCGCCATGACAAAGGCCGTGACGCCCATGATGGGCGGCATCAGGACCCCGCCCGTGGAGGCTGCCGCCTCGATGGCCCCGGCATAATGGGGCGGATACCCGGTCCGTTTCATGGCCGGGATGGTCATGGCCCCGGTGGTCAGGACATTGGAGATGGAGCTGCCGCTGATGCTCCCGAAAAAGCCGCTGGCCACAATGGACATCTTGGCAGGCCCTCCCCTGAGATGCCCGAACATGGCGGTTGCCAGGTCCAGGAAGAACTTGCCGCCGCCTGTGGCCTGGAGGGCCACGGCAAAGACCATGTAGCCGATGAGGATGTTGCCCACCACCTTCATGGGGAGGCCCGTGACCCCCTCGGTGCCCATGGTAAAGAATCCCACCAGCCGTCTCAGATCGCACCCATATCCCTCGAGGAGTCCGGGCATGTGCTGGGCATAGAGGGCATAGGTCGTGAAAAAAAGACAGATCATGGCAAAGCTGAGGCCCCCGGCCCGGCGGGCGGCCTCCAGGACCATGATCATCAGGATGAGGCCCAGGACATAGGTCTGGATGGGAGGTACGATCTCCCAGCCATCCTGAACGATCTTGTAGGCATTCAAAAAGAGATAGACCGGGCCGATGAAGCTCAGGACGGCGAAGAGGAGGTCATACCAGGGGACCTTCTGATGAACGAGACTTTTTTTCAAGGGCGCGATGAGAAAGAGGAGGGGAAGAAAGAGGGCGATGAGGAGGTAATAATAGGCATCGCCCACCATCACCCCCAGAAAACTGAAATGATAGAGCTGGTAGACGGCCACGAAGATTCCGGCGACGGAGAAGAGGATGAATATCCACCGCAACGGTCCGGTCAGGGTTCGATATCTGCCTGCAGCAGGTTGTGTTTCCTTGTTTCCCGAGGTCGCCATCTTCCCCTCCTGAAGTATCTCACCGTTTAAACACCTACTTGGACTTCTTTATCAGTTCCTTTTCCTGATCCAGAAGCGCGGCCTGCCGCTTTTCATGGGCCTCTGTCCAGACGCCGGCCTCCTTGAAGAATTTGACAGCGCCCGGGTGGTAGGGGCTCAGGAAACGGTCGGTCTCGAGGGCCCCTTCCCGGGTCCAGAGCTTGAGGGACGGGTGCATGGGGCTGTAGATGTCATACCCGTTCCATATCCCCTTGGTCAGTTTGTACACCACCGCCTCGTCCAGGTCGGGGTAGCAGATCAGGCCATAGTAGTAGGAGGCTACCTGGGCGGGCTTTTCTTCCGACACCCCGGCGCCCTTGGTGGCACTGTAGGGTTTCAGATAGGGGCAGAACCGGTTGAGCCTGGCCCACCCTTCGGTATCGTCGGGAGGGGCCGGGAGCCAGTGAATGCCGTGGGGGGATGCGGCCAGTTCCACTGCCTTGGAGGATGCCACGAGACAATGGGCCGTATCGGCCGAACCGTCGATGACGGCCGTCCAGGCCGCGCCCCAGCTTGACACCGGGACCGTCTTTACATCCTTCAGGCCGATCCCGCCAAAGGCCAGATACCCCTCATGAAGCGCGGTGCAGGCCGGGCTTGCCGGAATCATGGCCACCTTTTTTCCCTTGAGATCTGCCAGGGTCTTGATCCCCGAATCCCCGCGCACCATCATGCCGGCGATGGACCCCTCGGGACAGGCAAAGACCAGGCGAAGCGGCTGGGGGCCCCAGTCCTCGGAGGCAAAGTCGCCCAGGCCCATGAGGGCATAATACTGGCCTGCGCCTGTAAATAGAGAGAGCTGCATCATGCCGTTTTTGAGGGGGAGGATCTTTGCCTTGTCCGTGCCGGCGGGGACGACCTTCACCTTGATGCCTTCATTCTTGCTGATCGCCTCCATGAGTCCCATGGAGGTGGCGTAGCCGGTGGATCCTACGGAATAGGTGGTGCAGCTCAGGAGTTTAGGGGTTTCTTTTGCCAGTGAGGGGCCTGGAATTGCCACAGCAAGACCGATAGCCGCACATGCGAGAATCATTGCCGAGATCAACACTCTGGTTTTCATGGTGGTTTCTCCTTGTATCTAAGGGTTGTTGTCAATCGATTGCGCCCACGGGACGTTCGGTGCTTACACCTCCTTTCGTGAATAATCGGAAAAGCTATTCATATTGCTTCTCAAAGAGCGGGGTCTTTCGAGTCTCCCTGGGCAGTTCACCCTCGGGGACAAACTCGATAAGGGGCCGGATCTTTATCTTGTCGTGCAGGGCCCTAGCGATTCTTTCTTCCAGGTTGGGCAGGTCCGCCCTGCTGATGCCCGTGGCGTGTTCGATCTTTATGTGCATGGGCGGAACGACCCGGGGGGGCCTTTCCTTCAGGACAATCCGCATCTCACCGGTCACCTCGGGCGTAAACCCGGCAATGATGTCCTTGACCGCAACCGGATAGACATTCACCCCCTTGACGATCAGCATGTCGTCGGCCCGGCCGATCAGTTTGGCCCGTTTCCCCTTGAAGCCGCAGGCGGGGCATTCCTTTGTAAAGATCTGGACCACATCGCCGTAGGCGTATTTGACCGCAGGGCAGGCCTCCCGTTCCAGGGAGGTGATGACCATTTCGCCGATGGCCCCGTCCACATCTGAGTCGACCGGTTCCTTGGTGATGGGGTCCACCAGGTCGTCGTAGCTGGTGCAGACGTCCGGGGCGATGGCATGGAGCCCCTGGTATTCATCCGAATCACAGGAGATGCCCATGCAGTTGCCGCAGGGGGACCAGTAGTCCCACGCCCTGCACCCGTAGGCCGATTCGAGCCGGTTTTTGATCTCCGGTATGGCGATGCCCACCTCTCCGGTGGTCAGCAACCCCTTGAGCCGGAAGGCCCCCACCGGCTTTTTCAGGACCTTGGGGGACTTCCGCACCAGGAACTCGGCCAGGGAAGGGGTGCATGCCAGGTAGGTCGGACGGGTCAATTCGATGAACTGGAGAAGGAGATCGGTCCCGGCCCTGGCGTCGATGTCGATGGGGAGGGCCCCCAGCCATCTGAGACCCCAGAGGGTCATGGTGGTGGCATAGATCCCAAGAGCAAAGAAGAAGACAACCCGGTCGCCCTTGCCGACCCCTGCCAGGGAGAGCCGATGCCCAAGCCGCGGACCGATAAAATTGATGTCCTTTTCAGTAAAGGTGTAACTGAAGGTGGGGGTCCCGGTGGTGCCGGAGGTGGTCCCTGTCAGGTAGAGGGAGTCCACCGGGGCGCAGAGGTGAAGACCGAAGGGGTGGCCGTATTTTTGAAGGGATTCCTCGGCGCTTCTTCTCTCATCGTCTTTGACCATGAAGATGGGGAGCCGGCGCAGGTCCTCCATGGTGCGGATGTCGGCGGGTTTTGCGCCCGCATCATCAAATTTCTTCCGATAAAACTCGGAAGATTGGTAGCAGTATTCCAGTTGCCGGGTCAGTTTCTTCTCCTGGCGACAACGTATCTCTTCCTGCGACAGGGTGTTGAGTTCCGGGGTCAGATAAAATTGCGGTTTCACATCAGGTCCTCCTGGATACGAGCAGCGATTGCTGTTTGGATTTTTCCACAATGTTGGCGCTGGCATCCTGAATATGCTGAAAACAGGTCTGGCCGGCCCCCTCAAAGTCGTTTTCCCTCAAGAGCGCCACGATCCTGCGGTGTTGGCCCAGCGTTTTCTCGACCATGGGGGGTGTGGCCACCACATTCTCGAAAAACGATGTGGACAGATCCACAATGATCCGGTGCATCAGGATGACGATCGGGTTCTTCGTGAGTTCGGCCAGCAGGGTGTGGAATTCAAAGTTGGCATGGAGCCTCTCGCTGCTCTCGTTTTTTTTGAAATGGGCCTCGGCCCTGTCGATATTCCGGTCGAGGCGGTCGCAGTCTTCCGGGGTTATCTTTGCGGGGATCATTTCGCGGAGTATTTCCCTTTCAAGGCATGCCCTGGCCATGGCCAGATGAGGAAAGGTGATGTTGGTCATCCTGAGGGCGTTTCCCATCTGGCCGACCACATTGTCCAGGTTCATTGTCTTGACATAGGCGCCCCCGCGACTCCCCTGCCGGACCTCGATCATGCCAAACTGCTCAAGGGATCGGATGGCCTCGCGGACCGTGACCCGGCTGACCCCGAAGATCTCTCCCAGCTCCTTTTCAGAGGGGAGCTTGTCGTCCTGCTGGAGGTCTCCCCGGAATATGGCCTCCAGGATCTGCTCCACGATATGTTCATACATCCGGTTCTGTTTGATCTTCTCGAACATCGGCGTTTCCTCTGCAAAGATGTTATAATATGCATATGTATATTTGACTAACATTTAAATGTCAAGCTTTTTTTTGTTGGGAAGATGCCCTTGAAATCGGGGCTGTTTCCTGCTCATACGTTGAAGCCTCCGTCTGAATCTGGTAAAGTCTTCCTGAGGAAACCCCCAATCGGGGACCCTGCATGCAGGCATGGGTTCGAGCCTGTATGCAGTGTGCCCGTGAGGGCATGGGTTCCGGTGGAAAACGACCGGACGCAGAGCGGCCGGAGATCGCGTTCCCACGCAGGGCATGGGAACGATGGGAACCCGATCGATTCTTTAGAGACGACGGTTTTCCTGCGGGATCAGGTTTCGGGCGTCCCCGCCGCGGGGCGGTTTGCTGAAACCTGAAACCTGAACCGTGACCACCCATTTGATCGCGGCCGTCAGGCCGCCTTGGGGACGGGGGGAGGCTTTTCATGGGATTGGATCTTGACCGGAAATTTCAGGGCATTGAAGACGTACGGAAGGGGTTTGAAGATGTCGGGTATGTGTGCAGCCGGCGGATTGCCACGACCCTCTATCTGGCCCATCACCTGCAGAAGCCGATCCTCGTGGAGGGGCCTGCGGGCGTGGGAAAAACCGAGCTGGCCAAGGCCGCGGCCGCGGTTGTTAAGATGCCGTTGATCCGGCTTCAGTGTTATGAAGGGCTGGATGAATCCAAGGCCCTGTACGAGTGGAAGTATGGCAAGCAGTTGCTCTATACCCAGATCCTCAAGGATAAACTGGCCGACCTTTTAGAGGGAACGGACGGGTTGGCCGAGGCCGTGGCCAGGGTGCATCAGTACGACGACATCTTTTTTTCCGAGCATTTTCTGGCGCCTCGACCCCTTCTCCTGGCCCTTCAGGAGAAAGAGGGGGCGGTTCTCTTGGTAGATGAGGTGGACCGGTCGGACCAGGAATTCGAGGCCTTTTTGCTGGAGGTCCTGTCGGATTTTCAGGTCTCCGTCCCGGAGCTGGGCACGATCCATGCGGTTTCCAGGCCCTATGTATTTCTCACCAGCAACAATACCCGGGAGATGAGCGAGGCCCTCAAGCGGCGGTGTCTTCATCTCTATATCCCGTTCCCCGATGCCGGATTGGAGCGGGAGATCGTACGGGTGCGTGCGCCGGGCGTGCCGGAGCGGCTCAGGGCCCAGTTGGTGGCCTTTGTGCAGCAGCTCAGGGAACTGGACCTGAAAAAGGTCCCTTCGGTCAGCGAGACCCTTGACTGGGCCAGGGTCCTCATGGTCCTCAATGCCCGGGACCTGGGAGCGGATCTGATCAGAGACACCCTCAATATCCTCTTGAAATTCGAGGTGGACATTGAGATGGTGGAGGGGCGTTTGTATGAGATGGCCGGAAAGGCCGTTCGTTAGGACGGGGAGCAGCGGATGGAACAGGTTCTGTGCGATCTGATCACGGCCCTGAGGGGCTCGGGGGTGCGCATATCCCCGGCTGAAACCGTGGAGGCTCTGGAGGCGGTTGCGCTGGTGGGCCTTGAGGAGAGAGGGATCCTGTGCGATGCCCTGTCTGTGGTCTTGGCCAAGTCCCGGACGGAAAAGGAGATCTTCAGGGACTGCTTTGATCGGTTTTTTTCGCCGGACGGATTTATTGCATCGGGCGAGAGGCCTCCCCTTTTGGCGGATGAGGGCCGCCGCGCGGCCGATTCCCCCCTTTCCCGGATGCTCCTCTCGGGCGACCCGGCGGGACTCTCCATGGCCATGCGGGAGGCCGCAGACCAGGCGGAAATCTCCGGCATCTATTTTTTCACCCAGAAGAGCCTCTATATACAAAGGATCCTTCGGGGCATGGGCGTGGAAGGTCTGGACCGGGATATCCTTCGCCTCACAAGGGAGGACCCGGATGCGTCTCAGCAGAAAGCGGGGGCGTTGAGGGCCGGGAAGGCCTTCTTATTTGAGCAGGTGAGGGATTTTGTGGAGCAACAATATGTCCTGTATGCGGCATCCGCACGGGAAGCCATCATGGAAAGGTACCTGCGGGACATGAAGCTTTCCAACCTGGAACAGCGGGATTACGAGCGGATGCATCGCATCATCCAAAGGATGGCGAAGGCTCTCAACGACGCCCACTCAAGAAGAAAAAAGGAGGCCAGACGGGGGGTTCTCGACGTGAAAAATACCCTCAGAGAAAACCTCGCCTTTCAGGGGCTGATCTTTGCCCCACGCTGGAAATCCAAAAAGGTGAACCGGCCGGATATGATGGTGATGTGCGACATCAGCCGGTCCGTGGAGGCGGTGTCCCGGTTCATGCTCCTTTTCCTCTACAGCCTCAACGAGGAGATGGCCAGAATCCGATCCTTTGTCTTTTGTTCCGATATGGCGGAGGTTTCCCATATTTTTGAGGCCTATGGGGTGGACGAGGCCTTGATGCGGCTGCAGAAGGGGACCGGTCTGGGTGTGGGTCTCGGCCGGACCGACTACGGCCAGGCATTCCGGGATTTCAAGGAGACCTGTCTGGAGAGGATCGGCCGGAGGACCACCGTCCTCATCTTAGGGGATGCGCGAAACAATTACGGGGCCCCTGAAACCGGGATCCTGAGCCTCATCCACCAGAGGGCGAGGCGGGTGATCTGGCTCAACCCGGAATCTCCCCCCTTCTGGGGGACCGGAGACTCGGAGATGCGGCGCTATCTCCCCTTCTGTACCCTGGCCCGGGAGTGCAGCAGCGTCAGCCAACTGGAGCGGGCGGTAAGCTTTCTCGTGAAAAATGCCTGAACAATCAAAAAACCTGGTCGCAGGCTGTCTACAGAAACACCTCACCCTGACCCCGGAGAGAAACCCAAACTGCTAAAAAATGATATGGATTTTCCAACAGTCCTTTTCCAAATCAAATGGAGGGAATCATATGCTCACAACATAACCAGACCTGTAACATGTAAGTTTATCAACCTTTTGGTGCCTCCAAATCTTTTAGATTTCCATAAGTTGGTCATTATTTCCGATAGTTGCGCACCGGAATCAATATCAAGGTTACACAACCGACCCGAACCGGAGACATATCCCAGGTTTTAAAAGCAATATGTGAATTCTTGCCAAGGATCGCTAACATATTGAAACGCTTCACCGTGTACAAAAACTTCCGCCTATGTAGTGCCATTCAATCCTTTTTGGCGAAATCCTTTTCGTTTTCTGGCAGGGGAACTGAGAATTGGACCACGAGGGCAAAAGCTGTGGTTTCACGACCGCATTATGTATCCTTTCATTTAGCGCCCTTAAATTTTCGGTTTGGCATCTGCCGGAAAATCGGTGTAAACTGGGCTGAAGGCCACGCGAGGATAATGGAAGCAAGTTTCAGTTGGGGTACTTTCAGATAGGAAAGAAAGCCTGGCAATGTTGTTTCATTTCTCAACGCCGAAATTTGCCAAAACAATGAGATCCATGAACGCCCGCCTTTTTCTTGTCAGAAGGTGATTTTTGTTTTTCCCTGTGAACCCCGTGGGCTCTGCGAGAAATTTGATTGCCGAAGTTAGGACCAGGAGTTTCTTTTCCACTTAAACCATAGCTATTAACAAAGGGAGGTATTCTATATGAAAAAGAGTCTCGTGGTTTTGGTTGCACTTGTGGCCCTGGTTGGTTTTTCAGAAATCGGTTTTCCCAAAGACCAAGCTCCGATTGCTACGGGGAAACCCCCTGGAACGATAGAATCCATTGCCGTCACGGAAGGAGGAGATCCGAACATCAATTTTTCTGAAAGGCCCAATACCAAAACAGAAGGCGACGCCTTAGACAACACCGTCTACGGAGGCTTTATGGCTGAAAACACCTTCTACGGAGAACGCGCCGGAGAACATCTCACCGAGGGGGTTGGCAACACCTTCATAGGAGCTCTAGCCGGACTTCAAAAGACCGACGGGAATTTTAACACCTTCGTAGGAAATGGCGCCGGGTGCGACGAGCCTGGTGGTAGCGGCAACACCTTCCTCGGGGCGTTTGCTGGCGTTAAAAACACCGCCAGTTCCAATACGTTTGTAGGATATAGCGCCGGCTGGGCGAACACCTCCGGAACCCCCAACACCTTCGTAGGGCATGAAGCCGGGAATGCTAACAAACTGGGAAGCTTAAATACCTTCATTGGGCATCGCGCTGGCTGGAAAAATGTTGATAGCAATTACAACACCTTTGTCGGGCACAATGCGGGCCTCTATAACACTTCGGCAACAGGCGGCAATACCTTCGTGGGGCTATGTGCGGGAGAAGGATACTCAGGCGTAAGCACCGGAGCGCCCAACACCTTTGTCGGGAAATATGCAGGCAGATCGAATACCATCGGAAATTGGAACACCTTCATTGGCCACGAAGCAGGAATGGCCAATACAACGGCCATTTCCAACACATTTGTCGGAGACGGGGCCGGAAAGGCCAATACCAGCGGGCACCACAATACCTTTGTCGGGGACGCTGCCGGTATCGAAAACATCAATGGACACTCGAACATCTTCATTGGAGATGATGCCGGTTACAAGAACGAATCAGGCTCTGACAATATTTATATCGGGCGAAGCTCAGGTTATACAACCAGCGAGGGCGAGAAAAATATCTTTGTAGGAGGCAGTGCCGGGTACAAAAACACTGATGGTAGTTTTAATGTTTTTATGGGACATGAAACAGGCAACCAAAACGATGGAGGACAGTATAATACTTTCATTGGAACAAGGGCGGGATATGGAAACATCGGAGGATTGGACAATACTTTTATCGGTGATTATGCCGGATATAGCAACACCAGCGGCTGTCGTAACGTTTTTATTGGAAATGAGGCAGGGCGCAATCAAAATGAATCTGACAAACTTTTTATTGACAATTCAAGCACCGGTACGCCTCTCATCTGGGGTGATTTTGCTGCCAATAACGTCATCATATACGGAGGCTTCAGGGCGATTGCCAGCTATAGCGTTTCAGACAGACGCTGGAAAAAGAACATCGAACCGCTGGAATCATCGCTGGAAAAGA
>Ga0209164_1000572_pt1 | contig 79064 bp, 84 predicted proteins | sample MTBNYHSulfiMetaG_FD_187458 | JGI IMG/M metagenome (GOLD analysis project Ga0209164, IMG submission 187458) | Enrichment culture microbial communities from rom New York Harbor, USA that are MTBE-degrading - MTBE-NYH (New York Harbor Sulfidogenic)... | ecosystem: Environmental > Aquatic > Marine >... | reverse complement strand
GCCAAAGGTCATACTTATGGACGAGCCATGTTCAGCCTTGGATCCGATTGCCACCACAAAGATAGAGGACCTTTTGTTCGACCTCAAGAAAAATTACACCATAGTGATAGTGACCCACAACATGCAGCAGGCTGCGCGGGTTTCGGATTATACTGCCTTCATGTATATGGGTCAACTTATAGAATATAATCAGACGAGCGAAATATTTGAAAGACCCAAAAATAAACAAACACAAGAATATATTACGGGGAGATTTGGATGAGGCCGACTGCTTCAAGGAAACATTTGTCAGAAGAGCTTGAAGACTTGAATTCGCGTATGATGGAGATGAGTTCGCTAGTCACTACTTCTGTGGAAAATTCTGTGAAAAGCCTGGCGAAACAGGACGTCAAGCTGGCGAACAAAGTTCTAAAGGAAGATGATAAAATAGACGCCCTTGAACTTGAGATAGAGAACAAGTGCATGCAGCTCATAGCCCTGCAGCAACCTCTGGCCGGTGATTTGCGGGCCATTGGCACCTGCCTGAAGATAATCACTGACCTCGAGCGCGTGGGTGATAGGGCCGTTGACATAGCCAAGATTGCAAAGCTGCTTGCCGGCAAGCCCTTGATCAAGCCGCTTGTGGACATACCAAGGATGTCGAGACTCGCAATCGAGATGATTAACGACAGCGTCAAGGCTTTCAAGACTGGAGACTCAATTTTAGCCTGGGGTCTTGGAGAAAGGGACGACGAGGTGGACAAGCTTTGCGGCCAGGTCATCAGGGAGCTCTTGTCCTTCATCGTGGAAGACCCAAAGAAAACCTCAGATGCCTTCAACCTTATTTTCGTCGCCTCTTTTCTGGAGAGAATAGCAGACCACGCCACAAACATAGGCGAAAGGGTAATCTACATGGTGAAGGGAGAAAGAGTAAAAATAAACTGAATTCTTCGTCCCGATTCATTTTTTCTCTAGAGCTGCCCTCACAAACGCCTCGAATATCGGCGAAGGCTTCTCAGGTCTCGATTTGAACTCAGGGTGGAACTGCGTTGCCATGAAGAAGGAGTGTTCAGTCAGTTCTAATATTTCCATCCGTTGTCCATCGAGAGATTTTCCGGAGAACTTTAGACCACCCTTCGTGATTTTTCCCAAATATTTGGGATTGACCTCAAACCGGTGCCTGTGGCGTTCTTGTATCTTTTCTCTGCCGTAAATTCGGAAGGCCCTTGTTCCTCTTGACACGCGTATGTCATGGGCACCGAGCCTCATTGTCCCGCCGAGGTCAGAAACTTTCTTCTGCTCAGGCAGAATGTCGATTACAGGATATGGAGTCTTTGCATCCAGTTCGGTGCTGTTGGCTCGCTTCATACCCATGCTGCGGGCGAACTCGACAACGGCCATCTGGAACCCGAAGCATAGGCCCAAGAACGGGATGGGGTGCTCCCTGGCGTATGATATCGCCGCTATTTTTCCCTCGCTGCCACGCTGGCCAAAGCCTCCAGGGATTATCATGCCATCGTATCTGCTCAGTGTCGCGAGCGCATCAAGTGACTTTTCAAATCTTTCAGAGTCCACCCAGTCAATCTCCACTTTGCAATCGTTCGCTCCTGCGGCATGCTTGAGTGCTTCGTTGATGCTTAGGTAGGTGTCCGGAAACCTGATGTATTTGCCGACCATGGCGATTTTCAGGGTTTTGGTAGCCTTCTCCATGCGATCGACTATCTTCTTCCACTCGGTCATGTCTTCTTTCCTGCTTTTCAGACACAGCCTTTTGAGCAGCAAGTTGCCCAACCCTTCTTGATCGAGCATTATCGGCAATTTGTAAATGTTTCCAACGTCGTGGGCACTGATTACAGCGCTTTCAGGGACGTTGCAGAAAAGCGATATCTTCCTCTTCGTGTTGTCGCTCAGGAGTCCTCTTGTGCGGCAAATCAGAAAATCGGGAGACACTCCGGCCGCGAGCAGCTGCTTTACGCTGTGTTGCGTCGGTTTGGTCTTTTGCTCCCCGACCACATCCAGCACCGGGACGAGAGTGAGGTGGACAAAGGCCGTCTTCTCCTGACCTTCTTCAAGAGCCAGCTGCCTCATGGCCTCTATGAACGGCATGCTCTCTATGTCGCCGACGGTCCCACCAACCTCCACCAGACACACTTCGGCGTTGCTCTCATTCGCGACTTGTCTGACGCGGCCCTTGATGAGGTCGGTGACGTGGGGTATTATCTGCACGGTCTGGCCGAGGTAATCTCCTCTCCGTTCTTTCCGTATCACCTCTCCGTAGATCTGCCCCGTGGTGATATTGTGGGTTTTTGTGAGGTTGACATCGAGAAAACGCTCGTAATGCCCCATGTCAAGGTCTATTTCACCACCATCTTCGGTGACGAAGATTTCCCCGTGTTCAAATGGGTTTATCGTGCCGGCATCGCAGTTGAGATAAGGATCTATTTTGATTGACGTGACTTTGAAGCCCCGAGACTGGAGAATTCTTCCGATGGAGGCAGAGGTCAATCCCTTGCCGATACCGCTTACCACTCCACCGGTGACGATGATGTATTTCACTTTTTCACCTGTCCATACAACCGATTATTTCCTTCAGGCTCTTAAAACCGTTTGACTTCAGGTAGTTCTTGATGCCCTCTTCGATTTCTTTGAACACTCCGATGCCTCTGATTGCTATGGCCGAACCGAGCTGGACGGCGCTAGCCCCGGCAATTAGGAACTCTACCGCGGTCCGCCAGTCCGTGACCCCTCCGCAGCCGACTATCGGCACGGTGAGCTTTTGGCGGAGCTCGTGAACGCAACGTACAGCTACAGGGTGAATTGCTGGACCGGAGAGCCCACCGTACCCGTAGGAAAGGATGGGCTTTCTGGCGTCCACGTCGATCGCCATCGACTTGATGGCGTTGATAGCGACAATAGCGTCTGTACCTGCTTCTTGAGCCGCCATGGCTGAGGTACCTATGTTATCGCTGAGCCCCAGCTTTGTGAACACAGGGATTTTGAGGGCACCCTTGAGGTCCTTCACAATCTCCTTCACGATGGTCGGGTCGCCCCCCAACTGAAGCCCGTGCTTCTTCACGTGCGGGCAGGAGAGGTTGAGCTCAACGGCTTTGGCTCCTGCTTCTTCGGCCCGAATGCATATTTCTCGGAACTCTTGGGAAGTGCTGCCGCCAGCACTGACGACCACAGGGACTTTGCCTTCCTTCGCGATGGGCAGGTCCTCGACTATGTAATTCTCATAGCCTGGATTTGCCAACCCCACGGCGTTTATCAGGCCGCCTTCAACCCCGATGAGGATTGGGGTGGAATAGCCCTCGCGTATTTCCTTTGTAACCGTCTTGGTGACAACAGCGCCTGCACCGCCTTCCGCCGCCCTCTTCAGCAGCGGGCCGTTGCAAAGGATTCCCGAGGCCAGAATTGTGGGGTTTCTGAGTTCCAGCTTGGACAGTTTTGTCTTCAAAATCATATTTTCACCTTAGCACCGGAGGCTACCCGTTTCCTCTTACCGAATTCTGTCTTCAGCAGGATCGCGCCGTCAAAGACCGGGCCGTCGGAGCAGACCCGCAAACCTATCGGGTCTAGGACGCATGAGCCGCAGACGCCGAAGCCGCATTTCATGTAACGTTCGAGAGAAGCTTGGATTTTGATACCTCTTTTCACGGATAGGCTCACGACTTTGTACATCATCCGCTCCGGACCGCAGGTTATAACCGACCCGAATTTTTCCTTTTTCAAAATGATTTCCATCAGTTCAGTTGCGGGTCCTTGGTATCCAGCAGAGCCGTCTTCTGTCGCTATTTCGACCTTTACTCCAAGCTTCCGCGCCTCCTTGACGAAGAGGAGTTCTGATTTGTTTTTTGCCCCAATGAGATACACGCACTTTCCACGGCTTCGGATAATATTCTTGGCCGCGTATATCAATGGGGCGGCTCCGTATCCGCCCCCGACTATCAGAAATGACTTTGCATCAAATGAAAACCCGTTGCCGAAAGGACCCCTTAGGAAAAGTTTCTTCCCGTTCGTTAGTTTGTGGAAATTTGCTGTTGTCTGCCCTTCGTTGGCCACCGAGATTCTAATAAAACCCTCTCCGAAGTCGGACACGCTCATCGGCACCTCCTCTTGGCCAGGGAGCCATGCCATGAAGAATTGCCCTGGTCGCGGAGTCTTGCCGCGGTACTCTAAGTAGAAGGACTTTACTTTCGGACTCTCTGTGACGATTCTCTTGATTTTCGCGGGAGCAAATACAAAACTATCGAAGGTCAAGGTGTCCTTTCCGGCAGAGCTAGGTCTGCTGGGCATTTTTGCTCTCCTCGATATATTTTATGACCTTTTCATAACTAGCTTTGTCGATTAGTCCTTTTGCGTGCAGTTCCTGGATGAGCCTCGTCGATGTCATCAAGGCGATTAACTTGACCCCTTTCTTTAATAGATTCTGCGCCCCACCTTGCTCGCGGTCCACAAGAACCATAGTGTAATCGACTTTCCCGCCGCGTTCGCGGATGGTCTCGACCGCTTTTATCAGACTGCCACCTGTAGTGGCGGCGTCGTCCACAATCAGAATGGATTCCCCGGAGTTTATCACTCCCTCGAGGAGGCTCTTCGTTCCGTGCGTCCTGGTGTCTCCTCTAATGTAGAGAAAAGGCTTCCTCATCTTGAAAGCGACGAGCGCGCCTATCGGCACCCCTGCCGTGGCGACCCCGGCGATGCGGTCGAACTGGATGCCGAGGGCCTTTAGCTCGGCGACATATGCGCTCGTTATCAGATCGAAAAGCTCTTGGTGCGAAGGAGTGGCCCTGAGGTCTATGTAGTAAGGACTCATCAGGCCAGAGGTCAGCTTGAACTCGCCCACCATTACGCAGCGGTTTTTCGCTAGCGATACTGCGATTTTTGGGATGTCTACTTTCATGTCGCTAACCTGCTTCAGGATCTCTTTGGCTTTTTGGGCTGGTGCCGAAGCTTGGGCGATGCTCCTCCCGATTATCTCGTAGTCGGCTCCAGCAGCGAGCGCCGAACCGAATCCCGCGCCTTGGGTGCCGACACCTGGTGAGATGATTATTGATGAGGGGTGGGCTTCCTTGGTGCTTGTTATCAAGTTCGGATAGGTCGCCGGGACAACATATCCGTCCACACCCGCGGCGGCCGCAATCTCGAGGAGCTCGTTATAGTGCTTGTTAAGGTGTTCGCTGGCTCCAGGATGGCTCATGGCACAGAGGCCAAGAACTCCTTTCTCCATCTCTTCAGCGAGGTCCACCACTTCGTCGATACCTCCCTTGATGCCGACTGCCGCGTGCATGATGAGGGCGTCGAAGCCGATGTCGAAAATCTGGGCCGCTTCGAGGCCGTTGATGTGACCTATGTCGGCCATCTTCGGGTCGCACACGAAGAAGTAGCTTTTCCTTGCCGAGCTGATGATATCCTCAATGTGGTCCATGCCTAAGCCGAATATCAATGGCAGCCCGATTTTAACTCCAGCCACTAGGCCGTCAAGCTCGGAAAGAAGACTCTTTATTCTGGTTGAGACGTTGAGCCTTTCCTTCATCCTTTCCTCGATTGACTTTATCGAGTACGGGTTGAAAATTGGATCAAGTGCGAGTATGATCCTGGAATCGGTTCTTTTTGTTATCTCCGATACCAGTTTTGCGAACGTTTTGCTCAAAAAACCCGCCAATAGTTTAGCATCAGAATTATAAAAAGGTTTTCGGTGAGTAAAAACTGTTTTCTAGAGCTTGTTTATTCATTGGATTTTCTTTTTAATTCCTTCCATCCTTGTAGTGCTCGAACCGCACCTGCATTTTCCAGTCACCATGTGTGAGATGTCGCGTGACCTGTATCTCACCAGCGGCATGCATCTCCGGTTCAGGGTTGTGAAGACGAGCTCGCCCTCTTCGCCTTGCTCTAGGATTTCACCGGTTTTCGGATCCACGACCTCAACGAAGAAGTCGGCCTCGTTTATGTGGAGGCCATCTTGCACGGGACATTCCATGGCCACCGCCAATCCTGTCTCTATTGTCCCATATTGATCGTACGCCTTGCACCCCCAGGCGTCTTCAACCTCCTTCCTGATAGACTCGTCGAACGGATAGTAGTCGCAGCCTCGACTAAGGATAATTGCTTTCAAGCCCAAGTCCCTAAGCCTCTGCTCTTTGCTCGCCAGTCCAGTGATGATGTAGATGTAGGGGTTGGAGCCTATCGCAACAGAGGGTTTGAACTCTTTCATCTTTTGAATCTGTTCTTCAAGGAAGGCATGCCCAGTGACATTTGTTTTGGCGCCGACTCTGTCTGCGGCTTGGCTCACCAAATAGTCGCAACCCCACTCGGCTTCTTTTGGAAACATTATTTGGAGTGCACCTCCCTTTTTCAGTTCGACCATCCGGAGCGCCGCCGCTATGGAATCGACTATGTGGTCCAGCTCGTCCTTGCTGTAAAAGATTCGCAGCGATTCCAAGGTGCCTTCGGCGGAGAATCCCCGGAAAACTTCGCTCTGCGGCACGCAGAGGAAGGAATTAGGGTTTTCAATCAAGTTCTTAGGTTCCGTGAAGGGCAATTTTGAAAATTCTTCCAACGACCAGTCACCGTTGGATCCAAAATCCGTCTTTTTGAAAAATCTTTTGTAAAATGGACTGGCATTCTTTACATAGCCGATTATTTTTGACAATTTGAAAAGTCTGTATTTTTCCACTTCAGTTGTGCCGATTTTTGTAATCTTTTTTGCCCCTACAGGTGTCTGGAGCTCGGAGTGTTCAGCAATGTTTTTCCTTATTTCTGAGTGAATCCACTTCTCCAGAGCGTTCATTTTTAGCCCCACCTTTAAGTTTTTTATCGGCGCAACTGGAAAATTTTATAGCTTGTTGCCCAATATCATTTACCGCACGGCCCGATAACTGGCCAGTTTTTCGGGGTTTTGAAATGAGGCAAAAGGCAATCTCGATAGACGTCACAAACAAATGCAACCTCCGTTGCCGCCACTGCTTCTTCTGGAGGACCGGATACGCGGAAGAGCTGTCCCTCGACGGCTGGAAGGGGCTCTTCAGGAAACTGCCAAAGTTCTCTTACTGCTCTTGGGTCGGCGGCGAGCCACTGTTGCGCAAGGAACTTATCGAGTTGGGTAAGAGAAAATTCATCATCAACGAAGTGGTCACCAACGGGACTCTGCCCATCCCTAGCTGGAACGATGTCTCATTTTTCGTCAGCATAGACGGCACCAAGCGCCACCACGAGTTCAACAGAGGCAAGGGGACCTACGATAAAGCCAAGGAGAATATCGGGTCGACAGAAGCCCGCTTCCTGCTGCTGAACATGGTCATAAATTCCCAGAACTATGGATGTATCGAGGAATTCGTGTCCGAGTGGAGCAACTCCAAGGCGTTGTGGGTCAAGTTCAGTTTTTACACTCCGTTCGCCAAGGGGGACAACTCCCTCTGGCTGCCCTTCAAAAAGAGGAACGAAGTCATCGACGAGACTCTGAGACCGCTGAAGAGAGAGTACGGCGACTTCGTTTTCATCTCTGACGGCATCCTAGACTCGATGAAATATCCTCAATGCACTGAAGTCGCCTCCAACTGTCCAGCCACCAAGCTTGTGCTGAGCCTTGATCCGATGGGAGAAATAAAGTGCCGAGGAAATTGCAGCGACTCGAGGGCTTGCTACATGGGCGCTGGGGCCATGTGCGAAAAATGCGGTCACATGACTCCCCATTACCTCAAGGCGGTGTACGAGGTCAGAGATTGGGAGATAATCCGCAAGTCGCTAAAGCACATACCAAAAGGCGCAGCGACTAGGGTCTTGAAATCGCTGCTGCCGCGAAGATCTTTTCCAAAGATTAGATGATTACTCGCCTTTATGAGGCCCGTCGTGAAGGAATATAACTTCGGCTGATTATTCAGTTATTGGCGATTTCGGTGTCTGAAAACCTGGGGCAAACTTGGAGCTTGTGCCCCGTCTGCCTTAAGAAAATCCCGGCGACAAAAATAGTCGAAGAAGGCGACGTGTATCTGGCGAAGGAATGTGCCGAACACGGCAGCTTCAAGGCCCTGATCTGGCGCGATGCCGATTATTACAAAAATCTGTGCAAGTTTGATACCAAAAGGTTTGGGTCAAAGGTCAGGCACACCAAGTCCGAGAAGGGATGCCCGCTCGACTGCGGCCTCTGTCCCGGACACAAGCAAGACACTTGTTTGGTGGTCATGGAAGTTACCAATCGATGCAATCTCAAGTGCAAAGCCTGCTTCGCTAGCTCCGAAGAAGGGCAGCTCTACGAGCCAAGCCTCGACGAAATCAGGAAGATGTACGAACTATTGCTCAAAGGATCCAAGCCGATTTGCGTTCAAATCAGTGGCGGGGAGCCGACAATCAGGAGCGACTTGCCCGGGGTAGTCTCGCTGGGAAAGAAGATGGGCATAGATTACATCGAGGTCAACACGAACGGAATCAGAATCGCGAAGGATTTGGAATACTTGCGTAGCTTGAAAGAGGCCGGCGTCGACGCCCTTTACCTCTCCTTTGATGGCGTCACTCCCGAGGTTTACCTTGAAATTTGCGGCGAAGAGCTGCTCGGGATGAAAATCAAGACTGTGGAAAACTGTGCCAAATTGAAGATGGGCGTCATCTTGGTGCCCCGGGTGATAAAGTACGTCAATCACGACCAGATTGGCCGCATCATAGAATTCGCCAAGACCTGGATCCCGACGGTGAAGGGCGTTCACTTCCAGCCGCTCAGTTACTTCGGAAGGCATCCAGGCGAACCAAGCGATGACGACCGTGTGACTATCCCCGATTTACTCAGTGCGATAGAGGTGCAGACCGGTGGCGAGATCAAGGCCGACAATTTCGTGCCCACCTGCTGTCCAGAAGTTCACTGCGACACGAGATGCCTAGCTGTTCTCTTGGAGAACGGTAGGCTGCTCCCACTGACCAGCTCCACCGACAGCCGACCCACGCCCGGCGCCGATATCCCAAAGCGCATAAGGGAATCTGTAGCTGACCTTTGGAAAAATAAACCTCATGTCGGGCAAACTACCTGTTCTCCCGTTGGCGCTCCATGCAAATGCCAGTCGGGCAGCTGGCTGGAGATAGTCCAGAGAGCGACCGAGAATTATTTAACAATATCGGCGATGGCCTTTCAAGACGTTTGGACGATTGACTTAGACCGTTTGGAAAAGTGCTGCATACATGTAGTCACGCCTGACGGGCGCCTGGTGCCGTTCTGTGCTTACAACGTCACTTCGGCGAGCGGCAAAGCGCTTCACCGAATCAAGTAGTTACCTTGCTGGGTTTTCTCCGAAATCATTGTAGTATCCTGAGACGATGTTCGAGGCGTAGGCGGCAAGATCCTTCTTTCCGGCTTTTGTCGAGGCGAGGCCGATTTCGTTCACCGCGAACTCGTTGTCGCACCTCGGGCATCTCGCGTATTCACAGCCCAGCACGGCCTCGGGGCAGCCGCGGCAGGCCACTGCTCTCGCGTAGAGGAGGCTGAATTCATGCCCGCATTTTTGGCATTTCAAAGTCCTCGTGGTCTTCAGCAGCTTGGTGCTGCCACCCATCTTCCTGAGGCATTCCGACATCATTTCAATCACTCGGCAATCAGGCCCTCTTCTTCTCGAACAGCGCCATGGCGGTGCACAGGGTCTTGTTGACGACGTAGTCTTCGAAGAAACCCTGCTTGCACTTGGGACAGGCTATGATTGGGGCCTGCCTAGTTATCCCCATGTAGGCCACATACATGCTGGCGCGAACGGTTTTCTCGTTGCACTTGGGGCAGACCCACTCTTGGATGTCGTCCATGACGAAATCTGTGACTTCTTTCTCATCCATCCTGTGGAAATATGTCGAGATTGGTTCGAATGCACTGTCCTTTGACTCGTAGATGACGTAAATGGTCGTCGTGCCAATGCGCTTCTTTGCCATGTTCTTGCTTCCAAGGACTAGCTTTTCCTGAGTGGCCTCACCGTGCTCGACCACCACCCTGACCTGCTCTAGCTCTATGCCTTGCTCGTCAGCCAGCTTCTTGAATTCCGGACTCATGTTTATGACAACCATTTACTTCCCTCCATCATACTTGCCAAAGTCTCTGGCCGCTCTCACCATGGCATGGATGCTCGATGGCGGAGAGCCGTGCGGGCATTCGCAGGCCATACCAGAGATGAAGCCGCACGGACTGTCCTTCCCGGCCAGTATCTGCTCCTTCGCCATCTCGTAAACCTGGGTCGGCGATCCTGAGAAGGCCGTTGTCGTGTCGACGTTACCCATGAGTGTGGCGCGCTTCCCATAGAGCTCTTTCAGCTTCTGCAGCGGGAACGGTTTCTTACCCTCGTAGCCGACCTGCATGACGGTGAAAGGCGTGAATATGGTGTCCCGCCACAGCTCCCAGTCTTTGGAGTGGTTGCCGCAGTGGTGGTACCATATCTGCGGCCCAGCACCTATCTTCAGGGACTTCCTGACCAGCTCTTGATTGTACTTGACGCCGTACTCCTTGACCTGCTTCGGCCCCATGATGTCGCTGCCGGCTACGGTGGAGCCGGCCACAATCAGGGCGCTGCCGTATCGTTCGACGAGGGCTCTGCAGCCGTTCAGCGAGGTTTCGAGGAACTTTTGGATTAGCTTGTGGCACATCCCGGGGTTCCTTATCGTCATTATCAGGAACCTCTCCAAACCGATGAGTTGCGAGGCGTTGGCCTCTGGGTGAAAACCGAAGTAGAGCGGTACGAACCAGTTGGGGTAGTTGTCCCTCACGTAGTCAAAAGCCTCGGTAAAGGCGGTGAAGGTCGGCCCCTTCTTTATCTCTTCAACGCCGACCACTTCCAGCTTGTCCACGTCCTCTGGTGCTTTGATGGCGGTCTCCTTAACGTTCGGCGCAAAATTCTCCCTCCATTCGAGTTTGTTTCCCATTTCCTGCTCCCAGACGTGTATGGTAGGCCACCAATGGGCTATTGGAATAAGGTCATAAGCTTCGTGGGCGGCGATGACCGAGGCGATGCCGCGTTTAGGGTTAAGATACCATTCCTTGGCAGAAAATCCCGAGAGATGACCTGCTTCCGATAGTAAAACTGGGTCAACGTCGATTCTGTCATAGGGTTTGTCGACGTAGGGCGCCGCGAATCTCTTCGTCGCGTGCTCGTGCCAGCTTTGGTCCGGGTCGACTATGTATTTCAAATCTATCACATTATAACTTTGTTATGGCCTTTTATGATTTTTGTCGTGGCGGGCCCGGAGGGATTCGAACCCTCGATCTACAGCTTAGGACGCTGCCGCCCTATCCGAGCTAGGCCACGGGCCCCTTTCGAATTTGTCGTAGGGCCTTATGAAACTGCAGCCATCTCGAAAGTTATTTAAAAGGGGCGTAGAAATGAAGTTTGAAGTGGTGAATGCATGGTTGCAACAAGACCTTTGGGTGCCTTACTTTGTATTGCTACAATTCTAGTGGCGATTGCGCACATCTTCTTCGGTTACGTGAGCGGCGGTGCCAGCGCATGGGCGCGCGGAGCATTGGCGTTCGCCCTGCCCTTGACCGTCGGCATACTTGCCGTGTGTGGTTTGGGGTTCTGGCTTGGCTGGATAATGGTGACCACGAAGGAGGCCCCACCCGCGAAGGCACCTGAAGAGAGCAAACCAGAAAAAACAGAGTAGACGAGCCCAACGTTCGTAGCTTTTAAGGGCTGGTTGCTTTAAACTTATTAGGTGTTACTTTGAACTATCGGAGATGGCTAGTCGTTGCATGCGTGCTCGTAGCTATGGTCATCTCAGTTTCGATTCTTTTGGTTCCCGGGCAGAGGTATGACACTCTGACTACTTCCGACAGCGGTTGGGTCTATGACATCGCTGTGGAGATATCTGAAAAAGGCAATCTTGTCGATAAAAACCCCCTCTCGCACGCGCCTTACGGCTGGACTGTTTCCTATAACGAACAGCTTCAGCCGCTGCTCACAGTGATGGTCTTTCATGCCGCCAGCGCGGTGAATTCCAGCGTTACCCTGATGGACGTCGTGAAACTTTGGGGCCCGATGCTTTTCGCGCTTTCTTTAATCCCGATATTCTTAATCGGACGCGAATTCGGCGGCGATTTTGCCGGAGTTGCCGCAGTTTTCTTCGCCGCCACGATGACTTCATCAATTTACTGGATGAAAGTTGGGGCCTACGACCGCGAGCCCTTGAAGCTGTTGCTCACCTCGATGATGATTTTCTTCACGATAAAAATGTTCAAGGCGCCTAAGCAGGATATCTTGAAATATGCCGTTTTGTCAGGCTTGTCTTTGGGGCTTTTTTCCATAGCATGGCCTGGAGGATATTCCTTCGTTGTTATTCCAATTGGGGGCTTGATTTTCGTTCTCATCGTCGGCTTTCTCGGAAAGCTCGTTCGGAAGTTTTCCGACCTTTCCGGAGCTATCAAGGCTCCACTCAAAAACCACTCCCACCTGATTGTAGGAGTGGTGGCGATGGCAGTGGTTATGACCGTGATTCTCACCGTTCTCGGCAAACAATCTTTGGGATTCTGGGGCGGACTTGTGGATACTATGCTGGGTTACGTGGGGTTGGGCGGCGGCGGTGGCGGAGGCGCGGCTTTACCCGCCTACGCATCCGAGGCCGGTGTAATAAGCTCTAACCTGGGGGATTGGTTCAGCGCAGTGTTCGGCACCCTCTATAATAACAGCATTTTAGTGGTCTTCGTTACCATAATGATAGTTTTGACGCTGGTAAAGTTCGTCTTTTCCAGGAAACGCTGGGAGATTTTTGTCTTCGCTTGGCTGCTCTTCCTCTTGGCGCTAGTATTTCCTGGTATGGGCCAGTCGAGGTTCACCCGTGAATTTTGGCCCATAATCCCCGTGCTGACCGGAGTGGGACTTGCTACACTTATCTCGCTCTTTAGACGACTCTATTCGGAATCGTCGCTTGAGTGGTTGAAAGGTCTTCAGAACCCCGTGGCAGTGACCGCCATAATAATCATTTTCACCGCGCCCTTCATCTCAAACGCCTACGCATCAGCAACCGTCACGACTCCACCCACCGAGTGGCAGGGATCTGGTCTAGACGAAGGGTTCTTGGAGTCGTTTAACTGGCTGAGGGAAAACACAGCCGAGAGTTCAGTCGTTGCCATAGACTGGTCGTATGGACACTTGATGACTGGCGTCTCTAGGAGAGCCTCGGTCGCCGATGGTGTCGAGTCTGCAGGCCAAGCTGGCGTGTGGGAGAAAGTCGCAGAAGTGAGACCGCCGGATTATATCTACGTTGAGAACGCCTCGGGGTTCTTGGAAGAGCACTATACGATAAATGGTAGACGAACTGACGTCCAGAGGTTCCCCAGCATATCGGCAGATGAGCTGGCTTACTATTTGGAAACCTATTGGGATAATTACGGGGTAAAGATAGACTATTGGATTGCTTACGGATATCAGTTTTACAACATGATTGGTGATATCATCGGCCAGGACGCCAAACGCAGTCAATCAACGACTTTTGACCAAAACCTTATTTTTCACTTCGCTGACGAGGACGTAGTTTTTAACAGTAACCTGCTGGAGGCATACATCGATGGGGCTGATGGCAAATCCTACTTCACTGGAGTTGTTATCCTGTATTACGACCAGAGTGGCAACTTTACGAACTTCAACTACAACTTCGTGGCTGACGCACAGATACCTAGAATATTGAAAGTTTACATACCCAGTTCTTCATCCTCGGCCACGCTTGACCAGATAATGGCTTTCCAGAGCCATCCTTACTACGAGGGACCGCCCATGTACATGAGAGTTTTCGGTGACGTTGGAGGTTTGCCTGATTTCCTGAGCGTGGTTTTCACAAGCAGTAATGGTCTGGTGAAGGTGGTAAAGGTCAATTACATGCCTTCGGCAGTCTACCCGGAAAACGGCTCCAGCATCAACGACAGCACTCCAGAGCTAAGGAGTTCCATAGCCATCGGTGCCACGAGATATGAATTTGTTCTCGCTGACAACCCTTCATTCTCTTCGCCGATAATTCAAACCAGCATAGACCAGCCAAGATACACAACTACCACGCCCCTTTCTGACGGTGCTTATTGGTGGCGCGTGGCCGCTTACAAGGGAGCCGAATTGATCGGATGGTCTGACCCTTCCACTTTTGTCCTTGACACAATCCCACCAACCACGCCACAAATCTCTGAGCCGCAGTATGGCGTTGAGCTCTCCGACCTAAAAGTCTCTTTCATTTGGTCAAGACCTGAATCAGGCGCCGATTACCAAGTCCAGATTTATGACGAAGCCGACCTTTTGTCACCTTTACAGGAGAACCAGTTGACTACTGAGAATTTTTACTTCACCTTCCAAAATAACGGTAACTACCTGTGGCACGTGAGAGCCTTTGACGCGGCTGGCAACGCGAGCGAATGGTCAGAAAACTACAGATTCACGGTGAGACTACCTCCGCAGGCCGCCAGCCTTGCTTCCCCGGCCGACGGGTTGGTGACAAGCGACAACACTCCAAGTTTTAGCTGGTCGGATGGCATCGCGGACAATTTCCGACTGCTGGTCGACGAGGATGGGGACTTTAGTTCGCCCATTCTCGATGTTTACCTTGGCACGACCAAGAGTTACACGCCCTCCGAGGCCCTGCTCGACGATAACTACTCTTGGAAGGTAGTTTCAATTGTCGAGGCCCAGCAAGTGGAGTCACTAGTCCGGACGTTCATTGTTGACACAATTGCCCCTGAAATTCCAGCTCTTTTGAGTCCCGATAACGGAGAAATAGTCACTATTGCCACTCCCACCTTTGTTTGGTCGAATGAAGCGGGAGTTTTCAGATATGGCATAGTAGTTGATAATGACCAGGACTTTGGTTCTCCATTGATTGAAAATTGGGTCGATGGGACATCTTTCATGTCCCCGGTTGAGTTGCCATCAGGAACTTATTACTGGGAGATTTTTGTCATCGACAGTGCAGGCAACTTCAATATATCCCCCACCCAGTATTTCATAGTCCAAAGGGGATGAACATGCAAACTCCTCGCGGAACTAGAGATCTCTTTGGCGAGGAACTCGCGAGCGTCCGGCAAGTCATGCGCAGAATGGAGGTAGTTTTCAGGCGTTATGGTTACGAAGAGATAGAGACGCCGATGTTTGAGCACCTTGAACTCTTCATGAAGAAGAGTGGCTCGAACGTCGTTAACCAACTTTACGCCTTCAAGGACAAGGCTTCTCGCGATCTGGTGCTTCGCCCAGAGCTGACAACACCTGTCGTCCGTTTCTACATCCAGAAGTTGAGAGCAAATCCAAAACCAATAAAGGTCTTTTACTTTGGCGACTGCTTCCGCTACGAGGAACCCCAGGCGAAGAGATGGAGACAGTTCCTACAGGCTGGCGTCGAAGTTATAGGCACGGCGAACCCGGCCTCAGACGCCGAGGTGGTAGCCTTGGCGAGCAGCATAATGAACGAGCTCGGCTTCAAGGACCATGCCCTCAAGATGGGCCACATACGCCTTTTACGTGAGCTGCTTGCCCACGCCGGAGTCAGAGGTGACGCCCAAGACTCGATTCTCAGAGCTATCGACTCCAAAGAAGAGAAACGCATCGAAGAGGAAATAAAACTAGCCAGGATAAAGCCAACCGATGCGAAGCTTTTGCTTGATTTGATTTCTCTGAAAGGCGGTGTCCCCGTTCTTGAAAAGGCCGAGGCGTTGCTGAAGGGAATCCCGCGGACCTCGGCTGCCCTGATGAACCTGCGCGATATCATGGAGTTCTTAAACCCGTTCGGCGTTGAGAACTTTTCGCTTGACTTGGGGATAGCTCGCGGCCTTGATTACTACACAGATTTCGTTTTTGAGATTTACATTGGCGGGGTACAGGTTGCCGGAGGAGGCCGCTATGACGGCCTCGTGGAACAGATTGGCGGAGAGCCGACCCCCGCCATTGGTGTTGCCTTCGGAGTGGATAGAATATCGCAAACGATGTTTGACAGGGACATGATAAAATTCAAGGACCGCCTTGATTGCCTTGTACTTCCTGTGGACGACAAGGTTCGCGCCGAGGCAATGAAGATAGTCACTGAGCTTCGTCAGGTCGGCTTGTCAGTCGATACAGATTTTATGGGCCGTAGCCTCGGCAAGGCAATGCAGCACGCTAACTCGTTGAAGGTCAAAAGGGTGGTCGTGGTCGGAGCCAAGGAGCTGGGAAGAGGTCAAGTTATACTGCGAGACATGGCGACAGGAAAGCAGGAAGAGGTTGCTCGAGAGGAACTCCCCAAGATGCTAAAACTCATATCCTAGCTTCTCGAACATCTTTTTCATCACCAGCGAGTCTTGTTCCAACACTGGAGACTCTGAGATTATCGTTATGTTGATTTTTCGTTCAAGAATTTCTTTTATCAACGGCTCGACTGGTGGCTGGTCAAATGAGATAGGCAAATGACGTCTTTCGTTTCCCGCGCTCGGTATTTTTGCCGGAGTCCACTCCATACTAGTAAAGTGGCAATGCAGGTGTTTCATCTTCAAGGGCTCCAGCTTGTTGAAGATTTCTGAATAGTTTATTTTACCAGCTGCTCTCGCCCAGAGGTGGGCAAAATCTACGACCGGTTCGCACTCGCAAACCTCCTTTCCGAGCCTGACGAGCTCGTCCAGGTTTCCAAAGGCGCTGATTTTTCCAGTTGTCTCGTTTCCTAGGGCTACTTCTTTTATGCCCATCGACCTCATGGTGTCCAGCATGTCGAGTTCGGCTTCTTTGATCATTTTATAGGTAACTTCAGGATTGAGCGAGCCATAATAGCCCGCGTGGAAGACGGCGATACGAGCACCCATATGGTGGCAACGTTCAACCGAGTCGATGATGCGCTTCTTTGACGCCGCGATTATCTTTTTGTCGGTCGAGCAGAGGTTGATGAAGTAAGGGCAGTGGACGGAGAGTGTTATCTTGAGTTCCTTGGCGAGCTTACCCACTTCTTTCGCCAACTCGTTTTTCATGGTGACCCCGCGGACGAATTCTATCTCCATCGCGTTCAGCCCGAGCTCGGCCACTCTTCTTAGACCTCCTAGTGTGGTGCGTTCCTCGCTCGTCAAGGGCACGCCGGCGGGGCCTAGGTAAATCATGCTCTCCAAAAACCTTATTGCCACAGACAAAAAAACTTCCGCTTGGTGGCAAAGTGCTGAGCAAGGTCCGTGACCAAGTTAAGAGATGGATAGACCCGGTGGCTGGAATTTTCGCCAAGGGCGGAGCCAGCCCAAACGCCCTGACGATGTTGGGCTTGGTCTTTGGCGTAATTGCTACTTTTCTCTTTGCGACCGGCGAGCAACTACTTGCTGGTGTCGTTCTCCTAGTCGCGGGATTTTTCGACATAATAGATGGTGCTGTCGCCAGGATGCTCAATAAAGAAACCGCGTTCGGTGGGCTGCTGGACTCGGTCGTCGACAGGTACGTGGATTTCCTTCTCTACGCGGGCATAATCTACGGCTTCCTCTACCGCGAAATAACTGAGCCAAGTTTCATGGTCGGCTGGGGGTGGGTTTTGGCAATTTTGGCTATAGCTGGCAGCTTCATGGTCAGCTACATACGGGCCCGAGCTGAGGCAGCGGGCACCGGAAAATTGGACGTAGGGATAGCGGAGCGGGCCGAGAGAATGATCATACTGGCTTTTGGGGCACTGCTTGGTTACACGCCGTATGCGATTATAGTCATAGTTATCATCACCCATATAACGATAATTCAAAGGATGATTGCGGCCAAGAGAAGACTGCGTTAGGCCGAAAGCTTGGCGCAGGCATCAGTAAAATATTTTACGGCTTCCTGTAGCAGCTCCTCGCCCTTCTTGGTTATCTTATAGTACTTCCTTGCCGGTTTGCCGTGTTGCTCTTTCCAAGCCATTGTGACATAGCCGCCCCTCTGGAGGCTGTATAGCACCATGTAGGCCGTAACGGTCGGGGGTTTCCAGCCAAAGGTTTTTTGAGTCTCCTGGCGGAGCTCGTATCCGTACATCGGACGCTCCTTAAGTAGTTTGAGGAAATAGGGCCAAATCATCTCGGAAGTGGTTTTTCTCTTTATTCTGGCAAGGGCCATAGAAAATCAACTTCTAATTGGTTCGCAAGCTTTATATAGTTAATTTTAGGATATATATCCAAGGTTGAAATATGGTTGTAACAAACGTGCACTGCGAGAACTGCGGCTACGAATGGCGCCCTCGTGGGACGCCAAAGAGATGCCCGTCTTGCCTATCCCTGCAGGGCGAGACGAAGGCTCGGAAGTGGAAGCGTACGGAGAAAAGGTTGGCCGATTTGCTCGCGCAGCGTGGATGGCACCAGAAATCTGCAGGTGGGCAAAAAAGGATAGACGTCCACGCTGAACGGTCGGGAAAGAAGTTATTCGTAGAAATCAAGTCAGGGCACAGCTATCATATTAGGCGCTCGCAGCTGGAGGACTTGATCAAATACAACAAGGAGAAATCAGAAGTTGGATTCGCTTTAGAGATGGACGAAAAGTTTTATCTCTTTACACTAAAGGATGTACTATAGTTACTGTTGCGGTGATTTTTGATGTCTAAAGTAAAAGTGGCAATTGTTGGAGTCGGCAACTGCGCGTCGTCGCTGATTCAAGGCCTGGAATATTACAAGGACGCGCGAGATGACCAGTTCGTGCCCGGGCTGATGCACGTGAACTTCGGCGGATATCACATCCGCGACGTCAAGCCCGTGGTGGCGTTCGACGTTGATGCGAACAAGGTCGGCAGAGATCTTTCTGAGGCACTATTCGCCCCACCGAACTGTACGATAAAATTCAGCGACGTTCCACACGTAGGAGTGGAGGTCTTGAAAGGCCCAGTTTTGGACGGTCTAGGCAAGTACCTCAAGCCCGTTATACCCGTCGACCCGACGCAAAAACCGGTCGACGTGGCGGCGGCCCTTAGAGAGGCAGAAGCCGACATTTTGCTCAGCTATCTTCCCGTGGGTAGCTATGAAGCGGCGAGGTTCTACGCACAGCAGGCGATGGATGCCGGCTGTGGCTACGTGAACTGCATGCCTGAATTCATAGTCTCTGGAAAGGACTGGGGTGAAAAATTCAAAAAGGCCAGGGTCCCCTGTGCTGGCGACGACATAAAGTCACAAGTCGGAGCGACCATCTTGCATCGGGTCTTGGCCAGACTGATGATAGATCGTGGTGTCAAGATGGAAGAGAGTTATCAGCTTAACATCGGAGGAAACACCGACTTCTTGAATATGCGCGAGGAAGAGCGCTTGAGTTCCAAACGCGTGAGCAAGACGGAAGCTGTCCAGAGCCAGGTCCCTTATGAGGTCCCGCTCAGGATCGGTCCTAGCGATTATGTACCGTTTCTCAAAGACAACAAGGTCTGTTATATTTATATGAGGGGCCGTAAGTTCGGTGACATCCCGTTGACTATAGACGTGAAGCTTTCTGTGGAGGACTCACCCAACTCGGCTGGCGTGGTGATAGACGCTCTCCGGGCAGTGAAAATAGCAATGGACAGGGGCATTTCTGGCCCACTGGTCGGCGTCTCGTCTTACTTCTTCAAGCATCCGCCAGTACAGCTGCATGACGACGAGGCTAAAAAGGCGGTTGAGGACTTTATAGCGGGGCAGAGGGATAACTAATGCCATTCGACGTCATAGTAATAGGACATGTGGCGATTGACGTTAACGTCCTCCCTTGGGGCGTCATCGAGAACGCGCTTGGAGGCGCGCCGACTTACTCTGGTCTGCAGTTCGCGGCATTGAAACAGGAGGTAGGAATAGTTTCCAAGGTCGGTGTTGATTTCCCCGAAAAATTCCCACCAATTTACAGCAAGCTGGGCTTAGACACCGAGGGAATATTCGTCGCAGGCGAACACACGACCACTTTCCAGAACACTTACAACGAATCAGGTGACAGGACCCAGATTTGCAAGCACATCGCACCTCAGATCATTCCTGGAGATATACCCAACGACTACTTGGACGCAAAGGCTTTCTACGTCTCACCCATCGCAAAAGAGGTTACTCCTGAGACTTTGAAGGCGATAAAGAAAAAGTCCAACTTAGTTATGTTTGATCCCCAAGGGGTGCTGCGGACGATTGGAGCTGACGGCCGGGTCGAGGTCAAGCCAAGGGATTTGTCTGAATTCCTCAAATACGTGGACGTGGTCAAGCTGGGAAGGGAAGAGGCACGCGTCCTCAAGGGCGACATCGAGAGCAGCATGAGAAGCATCCGCGACATGGGGCCAGGAGTAGTGATACTAACCAAGGGAGGCGAGCAGACGATGGTGTTGAGCGGAGATAAGATGGTGAAGATAAATCCGTTAAACGTCGAGGCAAGGGACATGACTGGGGCTGGAGACGTGTTCGGTGCGACTTTTCTTACTAAATATGTGGAGACTCGCGACGTTTCAACTTCAGCTAGATTCGCAGTCGCAGCAGCTGGTCTGAAGATTAGATACAAAGGCCCGACTGGTTTCCCATCCAGTCAGGAAGTCTTGGAAGCGGTTAAGCGTTTGACCTAAACTAATATGTCTTGGCAACTAGCGCGTTAACGTTTGCCTTTTTTGTGCAGACGGGGCATTTGGATGAGTGGTCAGGCAAGCTGTTAACCTCCTCGCCAAGCATCTCACCGCCGCTCTTATCTGCGATTTCTTGGCCGCACGACTCTTGACCGCACCAAGGTATTCTTAAAATGCCGCCGTGTTTTTTCAAGGATTCCCTAGCAGCAACAATATCAGTAAAGTCCTTGACAGATTCTTTCAGTGCCTTCAAGGCCCGTGCTTTCAGATTCTCCGTGACTAGCTCCAGAGTTTGCTTTACCTTTGCCTTGAGATAGTCCATAGTTATGGACTGCTTCTCACCCGTGTCTCGGCGGACCGCAATCACCTGCTTCTTTTCGATATCCTTCGGCCCAATTTCGATTCTGAGGGGCACGCCTCTACGCTCCCAGTAGTAGAATTTGTTGCCCGGACGTATATCTCGGTTGTCGAGCTGGACTCTCAGGCCTGAGGTCTCGAGTTCCTTTTTGATTTCTGTCGCGACCTTTTCCGCTGGTACTTCATTTTCCTTGAATGGTATGGGCACGATCACGACTTGAACTGGGGCCACGTCAGGCGGCAGGCAAAGTCCCCCGTCATCACCATGGATCATTATCGCAGAGGCTACTGAGCGCTCTGAGATGCCGTAACAAGTCTGGTAAACATAGTGGCGTTTGCCTTCAGCGTCCTCGTACTTCAGCCCGTAGACCTTGGCGAAGTTCTGTCCAAGGTTGTGCACGGTGCCAATCTGCAGCGCTTTGCCGTCGGGCGTAAGTGTGTCGAAAGCTATTGAATAATGTGCTCCGGCGAAGGTATCCCAAGTCGGGCGCTTGCTCACGACATAGGGGACACCCAAATCATCGTAGAACCTTCTGTATATGTCGACAGCTTCCTTGACCTGAGCTTCGGCTTCCTCTTCGGTGGCATGTGCGGTGTGGGCCTCCTTGAATGTAGTGACCTCCCTCAACCTAATCATGGGTTTGGTCATCTTGGTCTCGTAGCGGAAGATGTTGACGACTTGGTAAACCTTGATTGGCAGGTCGGCATGAGTTCTAATCCAGAGTGCGAACATCGGGTACATTGAGGTCTCCGATGTCGGCCGGAGGGCTAGCTTCACGTCAAGTTTTTCGTGGCCACCTTGGGTGACCCAGTAGACCTGTCCTCCGAAACCCTTTATGTGGTCAGCCTCCTTCTGGAAAAGTGTCTCTGGTATCAGGAGTGGAAACTGCACCTCTTGATGGCCCTTAGCCTCGTGCAATCCTCTGAGTATCGAGAATATCCGATTGCGGAGCTTCATTCCATAAGGCAACCAAACATAAAGTCCCTTAACTGGGTAACGTGTGTCCATAATGTCGGCGTCTTGCAGTATATCGCCAAACCACACGCTGAAGTCGTGTTGCCACTTCTCCCTTTTCACCACTTCACCACCTTGCGATAATCGCCGTCGCGGATTTAAGTAATTATTGAAACGAAGGCCCCGGCATCAGAAGTAGCAATTTGCAGGTTGGAGTATTTGGGATATGCCTTCCATATATTCTAAAGGAATAAACAGAGAAAGATAAAATGATTAATTTTTTCGAAGTCATTGCGATAGTATTCTGCTCGATGGCCATGGCGCACAGCTATAAGACTCACGGCTTGAAATCGACCATCTTGCTATTTGGCCTGCCTTTCCTCGTTGGCTGGTTCATGGAGGTTCTTTATATGTGGTCTTTGCATGGATATTTCTATCCCGCCAACAACTACGCCCTTTGGCTCCCTGGCGATTTTCCTCTGGCAATATCCTGCGGATGGGCCGTGGCAGCTTATTTCGGGCTCATGGTCATGCGGCGCTTTCAGTCATTCAAACTTGGCGTCATCGCTGGGGCCGGACTGGATGTTATTTTAGAGCCTTTGGCCCTTAACTTCAATCTCTGGACTTGGACTTCATCGAACCTTTTTCAACAAGAAATCTACTTCGGTGCACCTTTGATCAATGTTTTGGTCTGGCCTATTTTCGTCTCCGGCATGCTGCTCATTTTTTCGAGATTTGAAAAGCACACGACTGGCAATGGATGGAAAATGCCAACCTTACAAGCAAGTTTCTGAGTGCCTTCTTAATAAATAGAAGGACTTTATCGCTTTTTGCTGTAATAATCTATGAAGGTTTTTAAGGAACGGTCGTAAGTTTTCTCGATTTCAGGAGGGAATAAACAAGCGGGCAGCTCTTTCATTTCCCAATGGTATTTTATGCATTCGCAGCAAATGCCTCTTTTCGAACAAGATGTATAGGTGCATTTGCAACTCGCTCTATTTTCTTCGAAAGTGCAACTCCTCTTCGCCATGGCAATCAAAAAAATTGGCTTTACTTGGTTAAAAATTTTTCACATGCCAATTTTCATAGGAAAGGATATATCAAAAGAAGGGAAAGATTCTTTGAGGTGACAAGTCATGCCGTTTTTTGACAAGGTCAAGAAAAAGACGGAAGAAGTCGGGAAGAAAGGAATCGATGTTGGTAAAAAGGTCGGGACAAAGGGTGTCGATCTCGGGAAAAAGGGAGTCGAAAAGACAAAAAAGGCCGTGAAGAAATAGGACCCGCCAAATTATTTTCGAGCCTTTTCCTAAGCGAAGCGGGTTGTCCGGGCCAGTACGTGACTTCGATGTCACGTACACAGGACTTGGTCGAAGGACGACATAGTCGCGCCATCGTCCAATTTTGACTTGCTACCAATTTATTTGGGTAGATTTTCAATGATTTTTTGATTGTGAGATAATGAATAGAAAAACCATTGTCGAATCTCTGTTAGCCGGCGTCGCAATATCTTTATTGACTGGCTTGATCCCCAACACTCCGCCCACGCTGGTTGGAGCCACCTGGTATGGCTACCCGCTGGTTTGGCTTTTCGAGATGGTGGTGGCTCCGCAGTACTATCCTTGGTCTATCATATTCGTTAATTTGTTAATTGACATAATCTTCTGGGCAATAATCATCGGAGTATCCGCGTTTTTGTTTGGCAAGCTGAGAAAGCAAAACTAGTGTTCATGATACTTTAACGCGTCAGTTGATTGTAACCTTTTGATTTTACCACGACTGTATCTTCCCATCTGGCGCCACCAACTTTTGGGACATAGATACCTGGCTCGACAGTGATGACCATCTCCTTGCGCAGGATGTCTTTGGAAGTCGGGGCCAGGCTAGGCGCCTCATGTATTTCCAGTCCCACCCCGTGACCGGTACCGTGGTTGAAAAACTTGCCGTAGCCAGCTCTCGAGATTAAATTCCTGGCGGCGGCGTCCACTTCTCTGGCCTTCACACCATCTCGGACCTTTTCCAAGGCGACTTCCTGAGCGCTTCTAACTATTTTCAGTATCTTTAACTGTTTAGGTGTCGGAGCCAGTTCAAAGGTGCGTGTCATGTCGGAGGCGTAACCCTGAAACGTGGCCCCCAAGTCCACTACGACTAGCTCTTCGCGAGCCAATTTTTTTCGAGTGGTCGTAGAGTGGGGTAGCCAAGAGTTTTTCCCCGAGGCCACGATCATTTGGAAAGAGGTGCCTTCAGATCCGGCCTTGCGCATCGCGTATTCGGCTTCCGCGGCTATTTCTAACTCTGTTCGCCCTGGCTCCACCAGCTCTGCAACCCTGTTCATCCCGAGTACGGCCAACTTAGCCGAGTTCTTTAGGAGAACCAGCTCTTTGGCTGATTTTATCATCCGTAGATTCTGTAATATCTCTGTAGCGCTCTGGTAGCTGGCCGGATGGGCGTTCTTGATTTTTCGGACAAAGTTCTTGTCCGCCTTTTCATAGCCGATAGATTTGGCGTCGAATTCACTGAGGACTTTTGCCACGAGCTGCCACGGCTCGAGAAAGAAAACGCGTTCATCGCGCCGCAATGGTGCCTTCCAACTGGAGAAGGCCCGTATGTCATTTATGCTGCTTTCGCGACTCGCCCGCTCGAATTCGAGCCTGCTGCAAATTAGGACCGGGTTACCGTTTCTTGGGACGATGGCAAATTTGCTCGCGTCGGTCCCGGAAAGATATCTGGTGTTTTGGGTAGAAACGTATGCATCCAGCCCCCGCTTTTCAAGCTCCTCTTTCAATTTTGCGATTTTTCCCATACCCGACCCATCAAAGCTTGGACAATCGAATAAAAATACGCAATGGTTGCGTTCAAAAGCCTTGATATTTATTTGGTACCGTAACTGTATTGGGGAAGAGTATGAAAACGGCCTTGATAATAATCGACATGATAAATGATTTCGTCACAGGAAAACTCGGCTTCAAGGAGGCTCAGGAAATAATTCCTAACATACAACGCCTCCTCGCCGCGACTAGGACCAATGGAGTTCCAGTGATATACGTTTGTGATTCTCACTCCCCCGACGATGTCGAGGTCGGCGTCTGGGGACAGCACGCCCTTGCTGGCACCGAAAGCGCTCAGGTGATATCGCAACTGAAGCCCTTGAAGAACGAGCCGATAGTACCTAAGCAGACCTACAGCATGTTTTTCAGCGACGAGCCGAGAGGACTTCTGAAGAAAATGGGAGTTAAAGAACTCATCCTCGTTGGAGTCGCCACTGATGTATGTGTGCAGAACTCTGCTGCGGGGGCTTTCTTCAATGGATACTCAATAATTATACCTGAGGACTGCGTGGCAGCACATACCCAATTGGGACACAAGTATGCGCTCGGCTACATGAAAAGAGTTTTCGCGGCAAAAATCACAGACTCAGCATCAATAATAAAGGAGTGGAAAAAATGAGACACTTCAACGTAGCCTCAGATGAGGACATAAAAAGCGGCGGCACCACCGACGTCTATTTTACCCGGACTAAAAAGATTCTAAAGTCCACGGGACTTTACAAGAAGGTTGTTACGGCCGAGGTCACGGCTGGCGGCCTGCCTGAGGACTGGCCTTGGGCAGTTATTTGCGGTCTGGACGAACTTGCCAAGCTTTTCGAAGGATACCTGACTGACGTCTACGCGATTCCTGAAGGGACGATTTTCAAATCCCACGATTATTTCGGGAACAAAGTTCCAGTGGCAGTAATCGAAGGTCCTTATGGAGAGTTCTGCGAGCTTGAGACTCCCATGTTGGGTTTCATCTGCCAAGCCTCGGGCATCGCCACAATGGCGGCACGAATAAGAAAATTGGCCTGGGATAAACTGCTTGTTTCCTTCGGCATAAGACGAGCCCATCCTGCAATCTCTCCAATGATAGACCGGGCCGCTTACATAGGCGGCTTCGACGCCGTTTCCAGTTTATCTGGGGCGAAGCAGATCGGCAAGAAACCCTCAGGCACAATGCCTCACGCGCTTATGGTTGTCTTCGGTGACCAGGTAAAGGCCTGGAAAGCCTTCGACCGGGTGATACCTCGCGACGTGAACAGAGTGGCCCTGGTGGACACCTATTCTGATGAGAAGGCCGAGGCGATAATGGCGGCCGAGGCCTTGGGCAAGAACCTTTGGGCGATTCGGCTTGATACCCCCGGGTCCAGAAGGGGAAACTTCACAGAGATAATCAAAGAAGTCAGGTGGGAGTTGAATATCAGGGGTCACACGCACGTAAAGATAATAGCCTCTGGCGGGGTGAATGACAAAAATATAACTGAGCTAGTGAAGGCCGGTGTCGACGGCTTTGGGATAGGTACTTCATTAAGCAACGCCCCGACAGTGGACTTTGCCATGGACATTGTCGAGATGGACGGCAAACCAGTGGCGAAGAGGGGGAAGCTCGGCGGATGTAAGAAGGTCTGGAGATGCAAAAAGTGCCTCACTGATGTGGTCTTGCCAGCAAAGTCCCGTGCGTCCCAATGCCCCGCTTGTGGCAGCAAGACGACGTCGCTGCTAGTTCCGCTCGTGAAAAAAGGTAAGATGATTTCGGACCAAACAGATGTTGACAAGATAAGGTCTTATTTAATAGGGCAATTAATTGAGATTCCAACGGTGGGGTAAATGGAGAAGCATGAAAACTACAGAAAGCAGCTCACCAAGGCGAAAAGGATCGTCGTGAAAATCGGCACGAGCAGCCTCACCGACAACAACTCAAAGCTTGACCCTGAGAAGGTCGGGAAATTCGTGTCCGATACGATGGGCCTACGAGCACGTGGAAAGGAGTTGATAATAGTCTCATCAGGGGCGATAGGCGCAGGAGTGGGGAGGCTGAACCTTGAGTGTAGGCCGAAAGAGATTTCCGCACTGCAGGCGGCCGCTGCAGTAGGCCAGGGCACTCTAATGCAAGTTTATTCCCGCTACTTTGGCGAGTATCAGCAACCGGTCGCGCAGGTACTGCTGACGGCGGAGGACTTTAGGGATTCCGGGCGCTACAAGAACTTCAAGAACATGCTTTCAACACTCATGCAGTGGGGCGTGGTTCCCATAGTCAACGAGAACGATAGCGTCGCCTCGGAGGAGATAAAAGTTGGGGACAACGACACCCTCTCGGCCCACGTTTCCATAGGGGCTAAAGCAGACCTTCTAGTGATTCTCTCAGATGTTGGGGGCCTTTACATGGACTATGCGAAAAAGGGCAACAACGGCAAAATTATCAGGACGGTTGGAAAAGCGGCCCACGTGGAGCGTTACGCCAGCAAGTCTTCACGCGGATTCGGCGGCATGCTCTCCAAAATCAGAGCGGCGAGAATGGTGACCGTCCAAGGGATACCAGCCGTGATTGCGGGCAGCACCGAGGAGAAAGTGCTTGATAAGATAATTGAGGGCAAAGAGGTCGGCACCCTGTTCTTGCCGGAGAGGAAAAAATGAGCGAAGTCTCCCAAAAAGCCTTTGCTGCACGCGAAGCATCGCTGAAATTGGCCAATTTGCCAACTGATGAAAAAAACTCCGCCTTAATTGAGGTGTCTTCGGCCATACTGGAAAACAGCGAGAAACTGCTCGCGGCCAATTCCAAGGACTTGAAGGCTGCAGAGATTTTGCTGGCGAGACGTAAAATTTCCAAGGCCTCCTTTCAGAGGCTCAAGCTGAATGAAGACAAGCTTCGGGACATCGCCGAGATGGTCCGGAGCGTGGCTTTATTGGACGATCCCGTGGGCAAGACACTTCAAGCAATGGAGCTCGACAAGGGCTTGGAGCTTTACAAAGTCTCCTGCCCAATAGGAGTTATCGGGGCGATATTCGAGGCGAGGCCAGATGTCTTGCCGCAGATATCTGCCCTCTGCTTAAAATCCGGCAACGCCGTCGTCCTGAAAGGAGGAAAAGAGGCGAAACACTCCAACGAGGCTCTCTTCGGCCTCATCCGCGATGTCAGCGAAAGGACTGGAATACCCAAGGGCTGGATTCAGCTTATTGAGGCCAGACGCGAGGTCAAGGAACTGCTGAAGCTAGATGGGCTGATAGATTTGCTAGTTCCGAGGGGAAGCAACGAATTCGTGAAATACATACAATCGAACACAAAGATCCCTGTCTTAGGACACGCTGAGGGCCTGTGCCACATATACGTGGACGATGATGCAGACATAGGGAAGGCAGTATCCATATGTTACGATGCCAAGGTCCAGTACCCTGGGGTTTGCAATGCGGTGGAGACACTGCTTGTGCACCGGGCCATCGCGAAAAGGTTCCTGACTCTTTTAGGTAAGCACTACAAGAAAGCTGGCGTCGAGATTTATGGTGACGCGCAGACGGTGAGAATATTGCACTGGGCGAAACGCGCGAAGGAAACTGATTGGCAAATTGAACACTTGGGTCTGGCGGTCTCCGTGAAAGTGGTCCACGATGTCGAGGAAGCGATAGAGCACGTGAACAAATACGGGTCAAGGCACACTGACGCCATCGTCACCAATAACAGGAAAGTCGCGTTGCAGTTTCTCAAGGGTGTCGACTCTTCCAGCGTGATGCTTAACGCATCTACTCGCTTTAGTGACGGATACAGATATGGGCTAGGTGCTGAGGTCGGCATAAGTACAGGCAAAATACATGCTCGAGGCCCTGTCGGACTTGAGGGTTTATCTACCTACAAATACTACATCATTGGCGACGGCCATGTTGTAGCTGACTATGTTGGCCCGAAAGCTAAGCTTTTTACGCACCTACCGTTGAAAAAGAGATGGCTCGACAAAGGTCGGGCGCTTTAAAGAACTGGTGGTAATTTGAGATTCAGAAAAGTAGTGGTCGGTGGAACGTTCGATTTCCTACACGACGGCCATATAGCCTTGATTTCAAAGGCTTATGAGGTCGGTGAGCGCGTCTCCCTCGGCGTATGCTCTGATGAGATGCAGCACCTGCTCATGAAGGACTCGGCAGGGATACAGCCGATTGCGGTCAGGCTGTGGGCTATTTTGAACGAGTTGCAAAGTAAGGGTTGGCTAGGCCGCACAGAACTAAACATAATCTCGGACCCATTCGGCACCGCCGTGACTGACCGGTCTATTGATGCAATAGTGGTTAGCCCGACGACCAAACCCAGGGCCGAGGAGATAAACAAGATTCGCACCACGAAGGGTTTTAATCCTCTCGAGATAATCGAGGTTCCATTTACTCTTGCCGAAGACGGAAAGCCGATTTCCTCTATAAAAATCCGTTATGGTGAGATTAACCTGCATGGCAAAAAACTGAATCACTCAAGGATATAGTAACACCAAGACCTATGCTTAAATTGCGAACAGAACAACGTTTAAGCGCGAGATAAATCTCGTTCTAAGATGATTTCATGCATCCTTCCAAAGATATAAAAGGCACGAGCGGTGTCGAACTTGAGAACAGAAAAATAGCCCTTTGCGTCACAGGCAGTGTCGCCGCTGTCAAATGCCCGGAACTTTCTCGAGAGCTGATGCGTCACGGTGCTGAGGTGAGGGTTTGCATGTCGCAACATGCAACGGAACTAATAACACCAGATCTGATGCACTGGGCCACCGGAAACGATGTCGTGACCAGACTCACGGGCAATCTGGAACACGTAGAGTTGGCAAGCTGGGCCGATCTAATACTGGTAGCTCCCGCGACCGCGAACACAATAAGTAAAATCTCCCAGGCTATTGACGACACAACGGTTACCTCGGTGGTCTCGGTCGCACTTGGCTTGAAAAAACCAATCGTCGTGGTACCGGCCATGCACGGCTCGATGTTCGACCACAAATTTTTCCAGGAGAATTTGGACAAACTTCGTTCGGCCGGAGTACAGTTGCTTGGCCCCAAGATTACCGAAGGCAAGGCAAAGATAGTCGAGATTGTCGAAATCGTACAGACAGCAATCGGACTTTTGGGACCTCGCGACATGGAAGGCGTGCGCGTCCTGATTACAGCAGGCCCCACTGTGGAGCCGATAGACCCTGTAAAGATAATAACAAACAGGAGTTCGGGGAAGATGGGTCTAGCTGTAGCGCGCGTTGCGGCTTCAAGAGGTGCCGAGGTTTCTCTAATATATGGTCCTGGAGATGAGGTTCCCCCAGCTAATGTGAAAGTCATCCGAGTTCAATCTACCCAGGAAATGCGAGACAGTTTCGAGAAGGAGCTGAAAATGGACCCCAATATTATTGTGGGAGCCGCCGCACCCCAGGATTTTGTGGTCGAGAATCAATCAGAACAAAAACTCAGGCACACCCGACCCTTAACTCTTAAGTTAATCCCTGCTCCGCGAGTGCTGGCCGCGGCACGTGAGCTGGCTCCAAAGGCTTTCGTAGTTGGTTTCAAGGCCGAGCACGGCGTCAATGAAGAGCAGCTGCTCAGAGCGGCGAAGGCCAAACTAGATGAGAATCTCGACATGGTGGTAGCCAACGACGTCGGTAGATCGGGGGCAGGCTTCGGCACAGAAACTAATGATGTCCTGATACTGACAAGATCTGGCTCGAAGAAGATAAGTGCCACGAAATCTGAGATAGCCCGGGCTATTCTCGACGGGGCCTTGGCCAATCTAAGTTGAAATTTACCTGGTGATTTTACTGGCCGCAAAGGCTTTGAAAAAAGGACGGCCGTCGGTTGCGTCGGCTTTCGTTCCTGCCCACATATCTGGGTTTTTTCAACCGTGTGATGCCTCCTCGCCAGAGCGTACCGGCTCAAAGAATTGCGGCCCTTGTTTAACTCTTGGAGTCTTGACAGAGATTAAGGTTGAAAAATCAGATAGGGAGAGCATTAAAGTCCGAATCAATGGCAGAAGTTTTCTCGGCGCCAAAACCACTCTGGCAACGGTGAGACGAATACAGGAACTTGTACACAGCTTGTTCAAGATAGAAGTTAATCATTCCTGCCAGATTCCGATTGGTGCTGGTTATGGGGCCAGCGGAGCTGGCGCGCTTGGGACGGCTTTGGCACTGTCAAAAGCATTAGGGCTTCACGTAGCCCGACAAAAAGTTGTGACAGCTGCCCACGTGGCCGAAGTGGTTAGCTACACTGGCCTTGGTGACGTTGGTGCTCAGGCAGTTGGCGGCCTCGTCATGGGTTTGGAACCTGGAGCCCCGCCTTTCGGGAAGTGGAAGAAAATACACGTTCCTCCAGGTATCAAAGTGGTATGCGCGACTCTAGGTTCAATGCCATCCAAGAATTTTTTAAGTGACGCCAAATTCAGAAGTCGAGCAGGCAATTTCGGCCGTGTTGCTTTCGAGAAGGTATTAAAGCGACCTGATATTCAAGGATTTATTTCGGCTTCTATGGGCTTTTCTGAGAGCCTAGGGCTGATGGATGAGGAGTTGCGGGAACTTGCTGAGACGGCTGAGAAAGCAGGCGCGATTGGCGCAAGCCAGGCGATGATTGGTCGCTCTGTTTTTGCTTTTGCGAAAGAGAAAAAAGCCCCCTCTGTCAGAGATAGCTTTCTGGATCTTCTTGAAGCACCTTCCGTCATAGTCGCTGAAATTCATGAGAAGAGCGCCAGAGCTTTCATCCCGAAAACACTTTGGTAAATCTTTTCCACTTGAGGCGGTACTAGAAACCATCTAAGCGTGATATTTTTTTCAATGGGCATCTTGGCCTCGGTGTCGGATTTTCCGCAGGTTTGCCGATTGGTATCATTATAACTGGCCTGACACCTGTTGGAGCTCCGAGAGCTTCCGCAACCTCTGTCTCCTCAAAAGCACCTATCCAACACGTACCGTAGCCAAGTCCATAGGCGGCGAGGTGAATATTTTGTGCTGCCGCAGCTGTGTCTTGTATGCAGTAAAGTTTTCGTCCACGTTCTCCATAGCGTTCGGCACTCCTGCTTGCGTCGGTGCAAATCACTATAACCACTGGCGCCTCGGTCAATGAATTCTGGTTTTGGGCTGCTTCCTTGAGTTTTTGTTTGACCCTTGGATTCTTGACAACTATGAATTCCCATGGCTGGCAATTTCCCGCGCTCGGTGCGGCTATTGCTGCCTCTAAAATATTTTCCAAATCTTTATCTCCAACGGAATCGGGCCTAAACCTGCGGATACTTCTTCTGCCTTTAATTGCTTCAAACAGTTCCATAGCAGTGCCGATGTTATTTATAAAAAGAAATGCTAAAAGACTTTTGTGATTCTTTGATAGAATCTTCCGAACTTGACTGGATTGTTCAAAAAACCGCCGAATTGTTGGCTGATAAGGTCAAAGACGCTCCGTTGACTGATCGGGATATCAACTTGGCATTTGAGGTCTTCGCTAGGCCGAGACTCGCTAACCTCAACGCTTCATTTGACAATGATTTGGAGCGCAACCAGGCTCGTGATTTGATTATGATGAAACTTAACGACAGGGCCAAACAGCTCAACGCTGAGGTCTGGAAGAAAATGGAGTAGTCTTATGAAAAAAATCTCCATAATGGCGTTGGGACTTCAACCGCGCCCAGTTGTCCACTTTGTGACTACACAGCGGCCGCAAGAGTGTCATCTTATAGCTTCCGCGGAGGGGTTGCGCTACATCGCGAGGGAGCAGGGTTACACGAAGAGTAACCTATCTATTATTAAGGAGGCAGGCAAGAAGGTGAAATCCAAGATATTCATTTATGAATGTGACGCTTTCAGCCCTGAATCGATAGGCGATGCAGTCAGCAAGATATTGGAACGCATGAAAATAGACGACGAGGTGGATATAAACTACAGCGGCGGCACTCAGGCGATGAGTTTAGTTCTAGGCTCTGTTGCGGTTGTGCTTTCGCGTATAATGCCATTAAAGATGTTTTACTCGACGAAGGCGAAGAATGGAAAGGAGAAACTACTAGACCACACAGGAGTAATCAAAGAGCTTTTCAGAAGGCTGTATGAGCTTGTCCCAACTTAAGTATTAAAAAACCTTAGAGCGGCAAAATTTTTCCAGTCCAGATAACAAAGATTAGCAGCAGACAAATTATCGCTACTAATATCAGGCCGACGCCCCATTTCCTGGCCTGGGCCTTTATGCAAATGTAGCCGAAGACCCCAGTAGCGCCTATAGCCAAAGCAAGCACGATGGTGAGGATGATTTGCGCAATCGTCCTGATCGAACCAGTTCCTAAAACCAGACCTATCAAGGGCAACACGATGACGAGTAATATGACAGTACCAATCAAATATGATACGCGCATTCACCCACCAATGCTTTCTACGTGCCATTCTTTTAAAAGTTAACGTAATAGCAGTTAGGGGTCTAGATGACTAGATTGGCCGTAATAGACAGGGAGCTGTGCCAGCCGAAGAGATGTTCTCTAGAGTGCCACCGCTATTGCCCGGGGGTCAGGACCGGGGACGAGACGATAGTAATAGACGAAAGCAATGGTAAGCCGGTCATCTCGGAGCAGTTGTGCAGTGGCTGCGGGATTTGCGTCCACAAGTGCCCTTTAAAGGCCATTTCCATAATCAACCTGCCCAAGGAATTAGAGGGACGCTGCATCCATAGATATCAACCGAACGGCTTCGCTCTCTATGAACTCCCAATTCCGCGGATGGGCAGCGTGACTGGCCTGGTCGGCCAAAATGGAGTCGGGAAGACTACCACTCTTCAGATTCTGGCGGGACGCCTGAAGCCCAACCTCGGTGCCGAGGAAGCGACCCCGAAGCAACTGAACGAGTTCTTCAAGGGTTCTGAGCTGCAGGCCCATTTCAAGAATATCGATAATGTGAAGATGATTTACAAGCCCCAGACAGTGGATGACCTGCCGAAGGCGGTCAAGGGCAAAGTCTCGAGCCTACTCGATAAAGCCGATGAGCGCGGGGTTTCCAAGGAGCTTATCCACTCGCTCGAGCTTGAGGAATTCCTCGCCAGGGACATAAAGTTGCTCAGCGGCGGCGAACTCCAACGCCTGGCCATAGCCGCAGCAGCTGCTCGCGATGGCGACATTTACTATTTTGATGAACCCAGTTCCCATCTTGACGTTTACCAACGCTTGAACGCGGCCGCTGCGATAAGGTCGCTGGCCGCGGCAGGTAAGTCGGTCATCGTGGTGGAGCACGACCTCGCCATGCTCGATTATGTTTCTGATTACGTTCATGTAATTTACGGCAAGCCTGGCGCTTACGGCGTTGTCTCTCAGCCTCGAGGAGTCAGAGTCGGTATCAATGTTTTCCTCGATGGCTATCTTTCTGAGGAGAACATTCGCTTCAGGCGAGAGCCGATAAAGTTCGAGGTTAGGCCGCCTTCTAAAGTCGAGGCTAGTGCGAAAATTTTACTTAGCTATCCGAAGCTGTCAAAGTCTTTCAAGGGCTTCAAGTTGGAGGTCACTCCCGGCAGTATTTCCTCTGGTGAGGTCATGGGTATAGTTGGGCCGAACGCGGTCGGGAAGACCACTTTCGTGCGCATAATCTCTGGCGAAATAAGTGCCACAGCTGGCGAACTTGATTCGAAGCTCACCATCTCACACAAACCCCAATACTTGAAAGCCGATTTCGACGGCACCGTGGAGAGCTGGTTACACAAACAGATAGGCAACTTCGACTCTTCCTTCACCCCTGAGATTTTACAGCCAATGGAAGTCGAGCCCCTGATGGGGAGGCGTCTGAAAAACCTCAGCGGCGGTGAACTCCAGCGCATTTCCATAGCGGCATGTCTCGGACGTCAGGCCGACCTGTATCTACTCGATGAGCCGAGTGCCTATCTCGACGTTGAGCAGCGTCTGAACATGGCCAAATGCATTAGGCGGGTTATAGAGAAAAGGGAGGCGGCGGCTTTCGTAGTCGATCACGACGTTCTTAGCGTGGACTACATCTCGGACCGTATCCTAGTTTTCACAGGCAAACCAAGCAAAGAGGGTAAGACACACGGGCCATTGAAGATGCGCGAGGGTATGAACCTCTTTTTGGAGCACGTTGGAGTCACTTTCAGAAGGGACCCGCAGACTGGCAGGCCTAGGGCTAACAAGCCCAACAGCTCCCTAGATAAAGAACAAAGGGAGAAGGGCGAGTACTTTTATCTTCGCTGATAAACCTTAGATGATGGTATGGGCGTTTCCGAGGACATTAACTGGCTGAAAGCCGACGAGTCGGGTGTCGGCAAGGTTTTTTCTCTTATAGCAGGCAAAGGCAATCTGAAGTTGCGCGAACTGAAGAATCTTTTCGGTTCTGAAGACTGGTGGCCGCTCAAAGCGCACGTCGGCGCGCTAGTCTCCAGAGGTCTAGTGCTCGAGGTCGATGGAATCTACAAGCTCACAGAAGTAGGCAAAAAGGTCCAAGATGGCCTCAAGGCAATGGAAGTCGTCAAGGCAATTTAGGTCGTTATCGCCGAGATGTTGCCGCCCTTTAGCAAGATAAGCTTGTGTTTTATCGGCTCGCCGCTCTCGGGTATCTCATCTGTGTTTTCCATGATTATGTTCATATGCTCGTCGAAGTGAGTCAGCTTACCACGAAACTTTCGTCCGTCCTTCGCAGTGACGATGATTACGGAGTTGAGAAACTTGTCCACACCAACTATCGGCTCCGACTCCTGAATTTCCACTTCTCCTTCCATGCGAAACCCAAAATTAGTAACGTCTATCTTGCCTAAAATACTCCCTGTTCTGCGTTTTCGCTTCCGTCAAAACCGTTCATGAATTTTAAGTATTACTTTCGGTGACCCCCCTCCTCCGAAGTCACTTGAATCCTTGTACGAACAGTTTAAACAAGGAGTAAAAATATCGGAAAAAAATTGAGGTGAAACGAATGGTTGAACTTGAAGAACTCGAGGGAGTCGGTCCGGCCATAGCGGAAAAGCTCCGCGCGTCAGGCTTTGACTCCGTGGAAAGCCTTGCCGTGGCAACATCTGGAGATTTGATGGAGGCAGCGGAAATCGGCATGCGCGTCGCCATGAAGGTGATAAACTCGGCACGCGACGCAGCGAAAATGGGCTACGAAAAAGCCCTTGAAGTGTTGGAGAGGAGGAAGCATCTTGGCCATATTTCTACCCAGAGCGAAGCGCTCAACAAAGTAATCGGTGGCGGAGTTGAAACGCAAGGTGTAACCGAAGTCTATGGGGAGTTTGGCTCTGGCAAATCTCAGATTGCTCACCAACTCTGTGTTAGCGTTCAGCTCCCGGTCGAGCAAGGAGGGCTTGAGGGTAAGGCAGTCTACATCGACACCGAAAATACATTTAGACCAGAGCGTATCTCGCAGATGGCGACAGCCTTGGGCATTGACCCACAAAAGATCCTTGACGGCATCTATGTGGCTAGGGCGCATACGACCGATCATCAAATGTTACTGGCGGAAAAGGCAGTCGAGATAGCTAAAAGCGACGGCGTCAAACTCGTGGTCATAGACTCGCTGACCGCTTTGTTCCGCACGGAGTACTGTGGCAGAGGAGCGCTTGCGGAGAGACAGCAAAAGCTCGGGCGCCATATCGCAGAGCTGCACAAGCTCGCGGAGATGAATGACATAGCCGTCTTCGTGACCAATCAGGTACAAGCGCGGCCAGACGTTTTCTTTGGGGACCCGACACGACCAGTGGGAGGTCATGTTCTCGGTCATGCCGTGACTGCTCGCGTTTACCTGCGCAAAAGCAAGGCGAACACCCGCACGGCACATTTGGTCGATCATCCCGGTTTGCCACCAGAGAGCGCGACTTTCCAGATATCGGAGGCTGGAGTCAGGGATTGAACAGCTTTTTCGGAAATTTTGGAGGCTGTACCCAGCTCAAGGCTAGCGTTAGCTAAGCTGATAAATTAGAAAGACCCTTGTGCTATTGGCGATAATTTGGGGTTCAAGGTCGAGGCACAAGGCCTGGAGATAGAGATAGGCGTCAAGCCCATAGGTGAGGTCTACATACACGAGGAGACTATCCCCCGTCTTCTGGCACAACTAGTTTCCGACATAGAGCACAATAACGAAGTCAGAAACCCCATAATAGTCGACTCCAACACGTCGGTTGTCTTGGATGGGATGCATCGTGTCACAGCGCTGCGCGAGATAGGTTGCCATTACCTGCCCGTCTGTTTGGTCGATTATACTAGTCCCAAGATTAATGTCGGGTGTTGGTATCGCGTTATCAGGGACTGGATTGGAGAGTCAAGGCTCTTAGACGTCATGGGACACCTCAAGCTGCACGTCGAGAAATCAAATATTGAGGAGGTGCAGGCCCGCCTTGCCGATAGAAAGGCCACGATGGCACTTTTCACGGCGGCTAATTGTTATCTAGTAAGTGCCCCGAAGACGGATATAATGGAGAGCTACAAATGGGTGAAGCGCTTCGAAACCGCTGCTAGCGGCGAGGGGCTCCACATCAGCTACGAGACAGAGCCCGACGCCATCTGGCAAATTAGATCGGGAAAATACTCTGCCGCTCTTCTCGTTCCAAAGACCACTAAAGAGGAGGTCATAAAGTCAGCCATTTCTGGGGAACTTTTCTCTCACAAGACGACTAGGCATACCTTACCCGCGCGACCGGTTAATGTAAACATCTCTCTGCAGTGGTTGAAAGGTGAAAAATCTCTAAAGGAAGTCGACGAACTCATCGAGGCACAACTTTCGAAGAAGAAATTGGTCAGAATCTCGCGTGGTAGCTTTTTCGAGGGCAAACATTACGACGAGGAACTGTTGTTGTTTCGGTGAAACGTATGGTTAAAAGAAAATTCGTTGTCTTGGTTGGAGACGGCATGGCCGACTATCCCGTGGACGAATTAGAAGGAAAGACGCCGCTGGAAGTGGCCAAGAAGCCTAACATGGATTTTCTGGCTCACGAGGGCAGACTGGGCTTGATGAAGACTGTACCGAAGGGGATGTCGCTTGACTCTTCCGTGGCGAACCTCTCTATTCTGGGCTACGACCCGAGAAAGTCTTTCACTGGACGTGGTCCTCTCGAAGCTGGCGCCATGGGCATAGAGCTCGGCCCGAAGGACGTCGCTTTCAGGTGCAATTTGGTGACAGTGAAGAACGGAAAAATGATTGACTATTCGGCTGGGTGCATTTCTAACGAAGAAGCCGCGGCGTTGCTTGACGCGGTTAAATCCTTAAGTCAAGGAGAATTTTACCTAGGCGTCAGCTATAGGCATGTTTTCGTGCTAAGAGGCAAAGACGCGAAACGTGGATGCTCTCCGCCCCATGACATAATCGGCGAACCGCTCAAGAAGCATCTTATAAAGTCCAAGGACGCGATCTCGAGGAGGCTCAATCAGCTCATGATTGCTTCGGAGGACATTCTTTCCAGCCACCCAGTTAATTTGAAAAGGGCAAAGGCTGGCAAGAACCCGGCGAACATGATTTGGTTATGGAGCCCCGGTAAGAAGCCGTGCCTGATACCATTCGAGAATAAGTACGGCGTCAAGGGAGCGATGATTTCGGCAGTGAACGTGCTCAATGGAATAGCAGCGTGGGCTGGCATGGAAGTCATTAAGGTTCCAGGAGCAACCGGTTACTTCGACACCAACTACGAGGGCAAGGCCGACTATGCGATTAGGGCTTTGAAGACCAACGACTTGGTCTATATTCACGTGGAGGCTCCCGACGAAGCAGGCCATGCCGGCGATGTCGAGGAGAAGATAAAGGCCATAGAAAATCTGGACAGTAGAATTCTGGCGCGGATAATGAAGAAGGTGAAAGGATGCAGCATCGCGGTGCTGCCGGACCACCCCACACCGATAAAAGTCAGGACACACACCTCCGACCCCGTGCCATTTCTGATTTACTCACCCAATTGCTCAAACGGCGACAAGCTTAGCTTCACCGAAGTCGACGCCAAAAAAGGGTCGCTTGGCTTAATCGCAGGCAAGGACTTTATGAGGCTTCTTTTGAGTTCTTGATATTATTTCGCGAGCGTCACGCTTTCTTCACAATAGCGCACATAGGGCCTGAGCTTCTTATAATTCCTGCTGAATTTTAGCCTCGGGTTGATTTTTTTGATCAGTTCATCGGTGGCTTTCTCGGTGTACTCCTTGCAGACTTTTCTAGTGTCCAGTCCGAGGATTTTGCAGGCTTCCAAGGCTGGGCAAGGATTCATGGAGTGGAAAACGATTTGCTTGCTTGATTTTTTGATAATCGGCGCCTCTCTTTCAGTTATCCCCAGTTTCAACAATATGAGTTGATAAGCTTTTTCGACATCGGTACCTTTCAGTTTTTTTCGAATCTTGGTTTCATTCTTTTTGAACCAAGTTTCCCTTTTCTTGAGCAGTTCTCTCTGGACCTGCCCCCACCCAGATTTTTCAGCGTATTTGAATATTTCTATCAACTTCCTGACTTTACTGTCGTAGAGCCGTGAGCACTCCTGTTCTAGGATGCTTCCGGTTACTTTCACCTTCCAGGGAGACTTCTTGGCGATTTCCTTACAGCTCAGGTCAATCATGCTTCGCCCCTGTTTCTTCGACTCTGCTATTGGCATTCCATAGGCTATTTCAGAAACTTTTGCCCAGATAAGCGCTCCCGTGCACATGGGGCATGGCTCATGTGTGGAGATGACGGTGCATCCGTGCAAGTCGTTCCTGGGTTCTTTAGAAGCCTTCCGCACCAAGTTCAGTTCGGCATGGGCCGTGGGGTCGGATTCGGTGGTCGCCGTGTCGCTAGCCTTGGCGATTATCTTTCCTCTCCTGACGAGAACTGCGCCAAAGCCTTTGTTTCCCTTCCTTAATGAGGACTTTGCTTCTTCCAACGCGACCCGCATGAATTTAGCATATTCACTATTTTTTGAGCTCATCAAACATAATTTGTTGTGTTTGTTTAAAAATCACGCTAGAGCTTGGGAGCTTGGATAGTCTTTCTTAGCAGTAACATGGCCAGGATTTGAGCAGCAATTGCGTAGAATATCGCCACGTAAGCTAGGCTATTGTCGATGAAGAAGCCGAAGGCTACTCCACCTAACAAGAAACCGAGTCCGTAGAAGGTGTGAAATATTCCGTAGGCCGAACCCCGCGCTTCCATTGGGGTCAGGTCGGCCACGACCGCTCTGTAAACGGACTCGTGCATACCATATATCACCCCGAAGATTAAGGCAGCCGCTATAATGTATTCGACTCCAAAGAAAACCAATGCGGAAGGTATCGCGGAGAGGGCGAAGGGGAGGTAAAGTAACTTTCTTCCCATCTTATCGTAGAGGTGACCCGCCACCGGGGCCGACGCGGCGTCCACCGCTTGCGTGACTAGGTAGAGTAGAGCAACGCTCCAGGGCAAGGCGCTGGGCGAGACCTGATAAAGTATCAGACCTATGGAGACCAGGCCCATCGCGTTGAGCGCCACCGAAGCGGAATAGATGATGAATTCCCGCGGAAGGCCATTGAGGTTGATTCTTTTCATTTCCATCTTTGGCATCGATATCAGCGGCTTGAGTTTGAAGTAGGAGATGATCAGAATCGTCACCATTATCAGGTAAGGTATGAAAAGGACCGAGAAAGACGCTTGGAAACTGTTGCCAGTTGCAAAGAGTACGGCGGCGATGATTGCAGGACCGGCAATTGCCCCTATCTGGTCCATCAGCTCGTGGAGCCCGAAGGCCTTTCCGCTCCCCATACCTCTGGTCGCGCATGAGAATACGGTGTCCCTTGCTGGAGACCTTATGGCTTTGGACAGACGCTCGGTCAGCACGAAGGCGACGGCAAGATACCAGCCGCTGGACAGTGCGAGCAGCGGCACGGCTATGAGTAATGAATAGCCCACGGTCAAAATGACCCAGTAAGACCTCGTCCTGTCCGAAATCACACCAAAGATTATTCTGAGTGCGTAGCCCAGGAACTCCCCCAAGCCCAGCACTAAGCCGACGATGAATGCGGAAGCACCAAAGCTGATTAGAAACGGCGAGACTATGCTCCGCGACCCTTCGTAAATGATGTCGCCGAAGAGGCTGATTAAGCCGAAGACGAGTATGCTCAAAATGGCTATCTTTTTGACACTAGTGTTCAATTGGGAATTTTTTTCACATTTTTTGTTATTGTCTTTTTCCATCCTTGAAACCTCGAAGACGGAGGAGTAAAAGACTGTCGTTTTAGCCGCCAAAGAAAATCGGGCGCATTGACAATCGGCGGTTCAAGGCAAGCGGCCTGAAAGGCATTCCCTCGGCCCGCTTTTTGATTTCGGCGGAAAGCTCTTTCACAGTCATGTTTTCAAGCTCCTTCTTGCCTCGGACTCTTACTGGGATTTTCTCCATCTTCAGCTCCTTGTCGCCGAGTACTATGATGTAGGGCGACCAGTCTCTCTCGGCTTCTCTGACTTTTTTGGAGACCGATTCGTCTCGGTCGTCAATGTCTACTCTGACTCCAGATTTTTCCAAGGTCGCAGCCGTTTTTTCACAGAATTCGAAGTGGCGATCGGCCAGTGGAACGATTCTTACTTGGGTCGGCGACAGCCAAAGCGGGAGACTCGGCGATTTCCCGATTGCCTGGGCCTTGGCCGCTTCTTCGAGCATGGCGTAAATCCATCTCTCTATGGAACCTATTGAGGAGTGTAGGATGACGCAGCCGCGTTTCTCTCCCTTCTCGTCGACGTAGCGGATGCCATAGCGTTCGGAGTCCTCGAGGTCGAGCTGGACGGTGGAGAGCTGGGCATTGCCGCCGACAGAGTCGATAACTTGGAATTCGTGCTTCAGCACCCAGTAATGCTTGCGCTCCTTGAGGAGTTCGATTAGCGCGGGCCGCTTGACGTGCTTGAGCAGACGGACGAATAGCTCTTTGTGCTCGCGGTAAAAGTCTTCGACCACCCTGAAGACGACCGCGTAGTCGACCTCCATCTTCGCCACCATCTCGACGAAGGTCTTGAAGAGCCGCTCGTACTCCTCGATGCCTTGCTCAAGGTCACGGCAGAAGCAGTGGATGTCGGGCATGGTGAAGGCGCGCAGACGCTTGAGTCCGACAGCCTCGCCGCTCTGTTCGAGCCGATAAGACTGGGAGAGCTCGAAGATGCGGACTGGCATCTGTTTGTAGCTCATGATGGTGCCCTTCATCATCTTGAAGAGTCCAAAGTCCCCGGAGAACCTCATGATGAGACTACGGTTGGGCAACTTGACCTTGTAGTCCTTTTGCAGGAATTTGGCCGCGTGTTCGGCTATGTCCGGCTCGTCGGCACGGTAGAGCACAGGCGTCTCAATCTTGCTGGCCCCCATCGCCTCGGCGGTCTGCGCGGCAAAGTCCTCGAGCAGCCCTTTCACCAGGGCGCCGTTGGGGTAGAAGCGGAAGTGGCCGATGTCGCTCGCCGGTTCGTAGTCGACGAGTTCATGTCGCCTCATCAGCTTTATGTGGGCAGGCTCCGCTCCCGGCTTGCAGCCTATTTCCTCACTTAAGATGTACTGCCTGAGATTGGGTGCCTTCTTTAGCGGACCGCAGGAGTCCACGTTTTTCAAGTCGAGTTCGTGTTCCTCACCGTTGGCGGTGAGGATTATCCTCGTGCTCTGGGCGCCCTCGGGCGCCTTTTCCTCGACCTCAGCCGTCTCTGCGGTTATCGTGCGGGAAAGCTCCGAAAGAGGGTGTCCCTTGCAACTTATCTTGAAGGCTTTGTACCAGCCGAAGGGAAGTCGGTGGACCTCGAGGTCGAGCTCGCGCAGGTTGTTTGCCGTGGCATCGAGCAGCTTTATCGCCACTTTCGGCGGGGCGAGAGAAGCACTCAGGTGAGCGTAAGGGTAGATGGCCACGCGCTTGGTCTCGACTTTGCCAGCGACGCTCGATATCTCTTGGGCGGCCTTTTTGGCCACTTCCTCGATGTTCTCAGCGTCGGCTTCTTCGGCGGCGGAGAAGACCACCAACAGCTCGTTGATGCGCCCCGAGCGGTGCTCCGGTTTCACATCTTCGGCCACGGGAGTGCGCTGCTTCGTTTCGAACTCGAGATAGTCGGCGTGGATGAGCAATATCTGCAAGCTAGCACCGCGCGAACTTGAGCGCGCAAATTTAATAGTTTATCGTTTTGGAACCCTTGCAACAAATCAAGTTTCCTATTATTAATTAGCCGTCTCATTTATCTAACCAGTCTGGACTGTCCAGTTGGGCTAAGTCGACTGAGTCTTACACCTCAAAGCTCCTTTCGGTACCATGGCATGAATGCCTTTGAAATCGCCCACCGCTTGAGATATTCTGAAGTCGACGCACAAGCTACAAAATATATATGCTTCCTTTTTGCCGAAGCCCTTGGAGACCAAGAATTCTATGGTGCTTTTAACGGCGATTTTCAAAGCGGCGTCCAAGCTGGACGCAAAAGCCATCAATATATAATTATTTTTTGTCTCGGCCATAGGCATTTTAATCTTGATGTTCTTCCTCACCCGCAGTCGTATCAGTCCCTTCATGGAAGTTTCCAGAGCGGTTTTATCCACCTCACCATCGCCCTGACAGGAATGGCCATCGCCGATGCTGAACAGGGCACCATCTACTTCAATCGGCAAATAAACCTTGGAAGAAGCCACCAGTTCCTTTACATCCATATTTCCACCGTGGGGGCCGACGCTGTCGCTGGTGATCCTGCCAGCAGCTGGAGCCACAGACAATATCCCATAGAAGGGACTTATCGGAATCTTGGCATGAGGCAGAATTGCCACCCTGTTCTTTATGTCGAGTGGTATGCAATTGACAGTCGATTTTGTGAATTCGTTTGAGAGCACGCCCTTGCCATTAACCATCAAATTTAACCCATAGTCATACCATGGTTCGACTTTTAGAAGTGATATCTCCAGAACGTCGCCGGGTTTGGCATCTTCAACATAAATCGGTCCTGTCAGCACATGTGGGCCAGGTCCACGTTCTTTCACACTATCAAAAATTTCCCTTATTTCCTTAGTGAACTTTTTGCCGAGTTTATTCATGAATTCCAAATTGCCGACTTCAATAGTGAATACTTCGACAGTGTCGCCACTTTTGATTCGGAGCACCGGCTTCAAACTGGCGTCGAAGTAACCCCAGTGAACGTTCTCGGGCAGTGCCTTCAGCACATGCTTCATGCGACAACCATTCTGATTATTCTGGTTGCGATATAAGAACTTGGCCAACTCGAAATGAGCAGTTACCATCAATTGAGTTGAGAAACGCTTTTACCTACTAAAGCAAAAATTGAGGCGATTTGTTATGCCCTTTCAAGACCTGCGACAGTTTCTGGACCTGTTGGAGGAAAAAGGCGAGCTTGTCCGCATCGAAAAGGAAGTAGACCTCAAATATGAAATCGGAGCCTATATCAGAAAGACCTCCGACGCTCAAGGGCCAGCCCTGCTATTCGAAAAAGTCCGTGGTCACAAAATCCCGGTCGTCGGCGGGGTCTTTGCTAAAATGAACCTGGGGCTGATGGCCTTAGAGGCGACTAGGGAGAAAGTGCTCCAAAAATTCGTTGACGGAATAAAAAACCCGATACCACCAAAACCCGCCAGCGCCGCCCCCTGTCAGGACGTCGTCATCAGAGGAGCCGAGGTCGACCTTAACAAGCTCCCCAACCTGATATACAGCGCCAAGGATGCCGGTCCTTACATAACTGTAGGAGTGCAAATCAGCAAGGATCCAGAGACTGGGTCGAAGAATGCTTCCATTTACAGGATGCAGGTCAAGAGTAAAAACCGCCTCGGCCTGATGTCCCATGCCTTCCAGCACTTGGCCACGCAGATTGCAAAGTCTGAGAAAATAGGACAGCCACTTGACATTGCCATCCCTCTAGGTATGGATCCAGTAATCCCGTATGCTTCGCAGGTCAAGGCGCCCTATGGCTTTGATGAGCTAGAGATTGCTGGCGGAATCCGCGGCCAACCCGTCGAGGTGGTCAAATGCAAGACTGTGGATCTCGAGGTACCGGCGACGGCGGAGATTGTCATAGAAGGTAAGGTGCTGCCCAACGTGAGAGAGCTAGAAGGTCCTTTCGGCGAGTTCACTGGCTTTTACGGCCAGCAGGAGAACAACTTCGTCGTTGAAGTTACGGCTATTACTCACAGGAAGAACCCAATTTATCAAGCTGGCTTGACTGGTCTCCCGACCACTGAGAATCACATACTCAAGCAATTTGCCTACGAAGCGGCACTTTATGAAAAACTGAAAAAGGAATACCCAGAGGTCCAGAATATCCATTACTCTCCGGCGGGCGGAGCCCAGTTCTTCGCGATAATTTCCCTGAAGCAGCGCTATAAAGGAGAGGCTAAGAATATCATTCTCTCTGCGCTCGGTGACTCCTCCAGGCCAAAATTCGTCGTCGCTGTAGATGAAGATGTCGACATCTACGACCCAATCAAAGTTCTCTGGGCCATGAACTTCCGCATGCAGCCATCTGAGGATGTCATCATCATCCCGAACACTGCTGGCGGTCCACTCGACCCCTCGGTCTCGGAGAAGGAAGTCACTTCGGTGATTGGCGTCGACGCTACGCGGAGATTTGGGGTCACATTCCCAGAAGTAGTCACCATTCCCGGTGTTGACGCGGTGAAAATTCCCAATCCCAGAGAGTAGGGACCTTGTTTTCAACCGCGTATGCGCTTGAGAAGCTCCGTAGCGCTCTTGTTGGCCGTCTTGATAACTTCCGTTTCGTCCAAGTTTTTGATGACTCCATTTTCGACGACTATTTTGCCGTCTACGAAAACAGTTTCAACGTCGGTGCCCTTGGCAGCGTAGACCAAATGCGAGATTATGTTGAAAGGTTCGAATAGAACCGGGGTCGTGTGAAGCTTGTTCAGGTTCACGATTATCAAATCGGCTCTCTTTCCCTCTTCCAGAGAGCCAAGCTCCTTCTCCAGCCTAAGGGCGCGTGCCCCTCCTTGGGTGGCTAGCCAGAGAACCTTTTCCGCCGGCATTATGGTCGTATCAAGGGCTTTCACTGTGTGCAACAAGGCAGCGACCTTCATCACGTTGAACATGTCGAAGCCGTTGGACTCCTTGCTGCCATCGGTGCCTAATCCTACTCCGATGCCTTTTTTCAGATAAGTCGGAAGAGGAGCAATGCCGTCACCCAATTTCATGTTGGCGATCGGGTTGTGGGCGATTTTCGTGTCCGTATTTTTCATTATTCCCATCTCTTTATTGGATAGCCAGATGCAGTGGGCCAACAACACCCGAGGCCCAGTAATCCCGTTGTCGTGAAGATGCTCGATGGGCCTCTTGCCGTAACGTTTCATGGCCAGTTCCACATCTCGTGACGACTCGTTAGAATGGGTGTGGATACCGACATCCCTTTTGGCAGCTGCCTCGCTGACTTTCGCCATCAGCTCTGGCGAACAGTCCCTGAAGCTGTGCATACCGTACCAGACCATTATCCTGCCGTCGCATGCTCCGTGTCTCTGTCTAACCAGCTTGTCGTTGTCCTCAAACTTGTCGTAGAGGTCCAGCTGGTCCGAGACATTGGGAGTCAGCACCACCCTGTTCCCAATCTCCTCGGCAGCGTCAGCGCACTGCCCCATATGGCGATACATATCCACCAGGCACGTCGTGCCTGATTTGATTGCTTCGCAGTAACTCAACCTGGCCATGGCGTAGGCGTCGTTAGGCATCCCCTTTGCGTTTTCAGGCTCAACGTAGATTTTGAGCCAATCGTAAAGGGGCAGGTTGTCGCCGATTCCCCTTATTGAGCCAGAATGCATGTGACAATTTATTAATCCGGGCAACACCACTTTGCCACGTGCGTCGATGATCTCGTCGCCCTTGTATTTTTTTTCAATGGAGCTAGTTTCGCCGACGGCCAATATTCTGCCGTCTTGAATGACAATGGAACCATCATGTAATATTTTATTTTTTGAATCCATTGAGATGATTATTCCATGCTTCACTATCAACTTTTCAGACAAAAATATCCCAGAAAAGATTAGGGCACGAGGCTTATTTAATCTTTCAAGGAAAAGCCGGCACCTCTCCCGACTATAAAAATTCTAGGCACGATGAAAATATTCTGTCGTTGGTGATTGACCTTCAAGAAGATAGCGTGATTAAGCTGAAAAGCGAAAGCGAATTGATACTCATGCGGAGATTTTGCTACAAGTGCGGCGCGCTCGAGGGCGAGACGGGCCCCCTTATCCAAGGCCTCTGCCAGCGCTGCTTTTCAGATTTGCAGCTGTTGCACGCACCGAGCGAGCTTGACGTGGTTGTCTGCAAGAGGTGCGGTGCATACAAGCTCGGCAAGCAATGGCGTGGTCAGATATCTGGTGAATCTTTTGAAGGCGTGATTCGAGAAGCGGTCCTGAACACCATCAAGCTTTCCAGGTGCACAGATTCTGGCACGAAACTACTCAGGCCCGCCGAAACCGAAGACGTATACGTTGAGGTGATGTCTAGCACCAAAAAAAACTTTGTGAAAGTGCGAGCCTCAGGCAAGTCCCATCCGCTACAGATTCGTCCAAAGGTCGATGAGGCCACTATGAAGCTCAACCTGATATATAGCACCTGCGAGGTTTGTAGTTTGAAAAGTGCCAAGCACCACGATGCTATACTGCAGTTACGTGGTGCCCTCTCTCAGGAACTCCTTTCCAGGGCACAGAGGGCCGTCGAAAACCTTGCCACCAGCGCAGCCAAGCAGGAGTCAAAGGATTTTATTGCCGACGTGAAGGAGCAACACGGTGGTCTGGACTTTTACGTTAGCTCAGTAGCTTTGGCTAAGAGAATGGCGGCCTTGCTCAAGGAAAAGTTTAACGCCAATATAGTCGAGAGCGCCAAGCTCATCGGACAGACCCAGGATGGTCGGAAAAAGTACCGAGTTTCGATTTTGGCTAGGCTGAAAAAGTAGACCGCTTATAAACAATAAAGTATTAACTTTATAGCTGATACTATGGCCGAAATCACCGGCTCCAAGGCACTTTTTGAGGCACTCAAGGTAGAAGGTGTAAAGGACATCTTCGGTATACCTGGTGGAGCCATGATACCGGTTTATGATGCCTTATACGACGAGCGAGAAATCCGCCACATACTCACCAGGCACGAACAAGGTGCCGCTCATGCGGCCGACGGTTACGCCCGAGTGACAGGCAAACCTGGCGTCTGCTTGACCACGTCTGGCCCCGGAGCGACCAATCTCACCACTGGGATACTCAATGCTTACATGGACAGTTCGCCGATTGTTGCGATTTCAGGTCAGATGCCGACCACGGTTCTTGGCACCGATGCTTTCCAAGAGGCCGACATGCTTAGCATAATGCTCCCGATAACCAAGCATAACTTCATCATCCGCAAAATTGCAGATCTGCCTGGTGTGGTTCGACTCGCCTTCAAGACGGCGACTACTGGAAGGCAAGGTCCGGTTCACATAGACCTTCCGAAGGACGTTCAGGTGGATAAAACCGATTTAAAAATCCCGGCCACGGTTGAATATCATAAGGTCGTAAAACTAGATCCTGAGACCGAGGAAATCAGGAAAGCTATCAGCATGCTAGTGAACGCAGAGCAGCCGGTAATATATTCTGGCGGTGGCGTTGTATGGTCCGGGGCATCTCCGGAACTTGTCGTTCTGGCTGAGCTTCTTGGTGCCCCAGTGGTCACGTCTTTGATGGGCAAGGGAACGATTCCCGAGGACCATCCGCTCTCGCTCGGTATGCTCGGAATGCATGGACGAATGGCGGCCAACATGACCTTGAACGAATGCGACCTTTTGTTAGCCGTGGGTGTCAGGTTCAGCGACCGCGCCACCTGCAACGTTCATCACTTTGCCCCGAAAGCCAAGATTATCCATATTGATATAGACAAGGTAGAGCTCGGGAAAAACATTCGCGTCGACCTGGCGATAGTTGGAGACGCAAAACGCTCCTTGGCCGAGGTAATCAAAGGCATAAGGTCCCAAGTGAAACGCGGGCGCACGAGCCCATGGTTGCAGAGGGTCAGCAAGATGCGCGAGGAGCTGGCTCCGAGAATGGACTACGACGAAGTCCCAATAAAGCCGCAACGCGCAATTAAGGAAATCATGAGCGTTCTTAACGAAGACGCGATAATTGTCACCGAGGTGGGACAGTGCCAGATGTGGGCGGCACACTTTTGTCAGATAAAAAAACCAAGGCACTTCATCTCCTCTGGAGGCTTGGGGACGATGGGATTCGGTTTCCCGGCCGCGATGGGCGCTAAGGTGGCCGCGCCCAAGAGCGATGTGGTGAACATTGCCGGCGACGGCAGCTTTCTCATGAATTCCCAGGAACTGGCCACTGTGGTAGAGAATAAGATAAACGTAGTTTCATGCATCTTCAACAACCGTTACTTGGGGATGGTCAAGCAATGGCAGGATATATTTTATCAGAAACGGCAATCTGGAGTCAACCTGGGTAAGGTCCCCGACTTTGTAAAACTGGCCGAGGCTTATGGTGCCTGGGGGGACCGTGCGGCGAGGCCCAGCGAGATCGCGCCGAAGTTGCGAGAAGCCCTGAGATCAGGAAAGCCCGCTGTGATAGATATACCGATAGACCCCGACGAAAATGTGCTTCCGATGGTGCCCTCTGGAGGAAAGCTTGACGAGCCCATACTAACATAGGTGTTCAAGATGAAGACCAGAATATTTTCCGTGCTCTGTCAAAACGTCCCGGGCGTTATGATGAGAATATCTCGGACCTTCACCAGACGGATGATTAACCTGGACTCTATTACGGTCGGCATCGAGCCCACTGGCAATGCCAGGATTATATTAATTTTCAAGTCGGACGACCGCATGGCCGAGTTTCTGCACCGGGTGCTCATGAGGTCGGAGCCGATAATAGATGTCGAGGTGATCGACCCAGAAAGGAGCATCGTGCGCGAGATTGCCCTGATGAAGACCAGGCAACTCGACGAAAAGCAACAACTCAAGGTCTTGCAGAAAATCGAGCAGGCCGGAGGCAAGGTGCTTGAGAGCAAGAACAACGTGATTATCATGGGTCTGAGTGGCAGCCACGAGAAGATAGAGGATTTCGTCATGAGCCTTGGTCCAGATATACTGAAGGAAGTCGCTCGCTCTGGGCAAGTTCTTATATCCAGACAAACAATTTAGGAGGAGGAATTATATGGCGAAGATATATTATGAGAAGGATGCGGATATTTCCCCGTTGAAGGGTAAGACAATAGCCATAGTCGGTTACGGGAACCAAGGACAAGCGCAGGCCAAGAATCTGAGGGATTCCGGCTGTAACGTTATAATCGGCAGCATAAAGGATGCCAGCTACGATCAGGCCAAGAAGGATGGTTTTGAGGTCTATGACATAGCCGAGGCGGCCAAGAAAGCAGATATCATCCACATTTTGATTCCTGACGAGTATCAGGCCGATACCTATAAAAAGAGCATAGAACCGGAACTAAAGGGCGGCAAGACGCTCTGCTTCAGCCACGGCTTCAACATCCACTTCAAGCAGATAGTGCCGCCGAAAGACGTTGACTTGATAATGATTGCCCCGAAGTCGCCGGGAGCGATGCTGCGCCACATGTACGAGCGCGGTTCCGGTACGCCCGGTTTGCTCGCTGTCGAGCAGAACGCAAGCGGGGAAGCGAAAAAGATCGCTTTGGCCATGTGTAAAGGAGTCGGCTTGGCGCGCATAGGAGTCGTCGAGACGACTTTCAAGGAGGAAGTGGAGACGGACCTCTTCGGTGAGCAGTCTGTCCTTGTGGGCGGAGTCTCCGAACTGATGATAGCGGGATTTGAGACTCTGGTCGCGGCAGGCTATCAGCCCGAAATCGCTTACTTTGAGTGCATTAATGAGTTAAAGCTTATAGTTGACTTGGTCTACGAGCACGGCATCGAAGGCATGATGAAGGCAGTGAGCAACACGGCCGAGTACGGAGGTCGCACTAGGGGCAAGTGGCTGATTGACGAAAGGGCCAGAGAGACGATGAAGAAGATGCTCGATGAGATTAAGAGCGGAAAGTTCGCCAAGGAATGGGTAGACGAGAGCAAAGCAAAGCTTCCCAACCTGAGCAAGATGCGCGAAGAGGCGAAAAAGCACCAGGTTGAAAATGTTGGCAGAGAACTCCGAAAGTGGGCCGGAATAGAAAAGTAATTTTTCCGGACTTGCAAGAAACGTCATAAATTTATATTCCGAATGTAAAGCCTTCTCGGAGGCAGGACAGTTGAAGTTGCGTAGTCGAGAAGTCGTTAATGGTCTGGAAGGGCTCCCTCGTCGGGCCCTGTTGAGAGCCGACGGTCTTTCTGATGCCGATATCAAGAGGCCCTTCATCGCCATAGCGAACTCTTACAATAACATAGTGCCGGGCCACATTCATCTGCGGCAGCTTGGCGCAGCTGTTGCTGCGGGAATCCTGGAGGCCGGTGGCACGCCTTTCGAGTTCAACACAATCGGGATATGTGACGGACTCGCCATGGGTTCACGCGGAATGCACTATTCTCTACCTTCCCGCGAGATAGTAGCCGACAGCGTTGAGCTGATGCTTGAGGCCCACCGTTTCGATGCAGTGGTCTGCCTGGCCAGCTGCGACAAGATCGTCCCGGGCATGCTCATGGCGATGGCGCGGGTCAACATCCCGGCGATAATGGTCACGGGCGGTCCGATGATGCCCGGTGAGTTGAAGGGGCGGCAACTTGATGTGATTAGCGCTTTCGAGGCCGTCGGTGCCGTCAAGGCGGGTAAGATGAGCGAGGACGAGGCGAGGTTGGTCGAGGAAAGGTGTTGCCCGGGCTGTGGATCGTGCGCGGGACTCTTCACGGCCAACACGATGGCATGTCTTACCGAGGCCCTTGGAATGTCTCTGCCAGGGATGGCGGCGATGCACGCAGTGGACTCCAAAAAACCAAGCATGGCGAAGAAAAGCGGGAAGCAGGTGCTGAATCTCCTCCGCAAGGGTATAACTCCTAGAAAGATAATGACGCGGACGGCATTCGAGAACGCGATAGTTTTGGACATGGCTATTGGTGGTTCGACCAATACGGTTCTCCACCTCCCTGCGATAGCTCACGAGGCCGGAATCAAACTCAACCTAGAAACATTCGACAGGATAAGTCGCAGGACACCCCAGCTCTGCAGCATGAGGCCCGAAGGACCGCACACAATGCGTGACTTGGACCGAGCTGGCGGGGTGCCTGCCGTCATGAAACGATTGGGCCCGCTCGTTCGAGGAACTCCGATAACGGTGACTGGCCGGAGCGTCAGAGAAAATCTCAAGTTTGCGAAGGCGGCAGGCCAGGTAATTATCAAACAGATTAAAAAACCTTACCGGCGCGAGGGGGGCATAGCGATTCTTTACGGCAACCTGGCCCCGAAGGGTGCTGTGGTTAAGTATGCCGGCGTCAGACAGAGCATGCTCCGTCACAAAGGGCCCGCCCGGGTCTTCGATTGTGAAGACGAAGCCGGAAAAGCCATATTGGGCAAGAAAATCAAACCAGGCGACGTTGTCGTCATAAGATATGAGGGGCCCAAGGGCGGGCCAGGGATGAGAGAGATGCTGGCGCCGACTTCGGCCATAGCTGGAATGGGGTTGGTGGAATCAGTGGCTCTCGTGACTGACGGGCGCTTTTCCGGAGGCACCAGGGGGGCCGCCGTTGGGCATGTTTCCCCAGAAGCCGCGGAGCGTGGACCGATTGCGGCAATAAAAGAAGGAGACCAGATTCTGGTTGATATAGTGCATCGGAAGCTCGAGCTATCCGTTTCAGATCAGGAAATCAAGACTAGGCTGGCCAAGTTAAAGCCGTACGTCCCCCACATAAAGACAGGATATTTGCAGCTTTATTCCAGAATAGTTAGTTCGGCCGCGGACGGAGCCATCCGCCAGTAACTTTTCATAAAGCTGATGCTCTACATGGGTTAAAGAGGACGCGGACAACCTGTAGCAAGTAAAACCTTAAAGAATTAGCCATCTAATCAGCTTGGGTAATTTAATGCAGATGACCATAGCCGAGAAGATACTGGCCAGAGCGGCAGGGCACAAGAGCGTGTCGCCAGGCGAAATTGTCGAGGCCGACATAGACGTGGCTATGGTCAACGACATAACCGGACCGATTACGGTGGAAGCTCTGGAAGAGATCGGCATCAAGAAGGTGTGGGACCCGTCCAAGGTCGTTATAATTCTAGATCACCAGGCTCCGCCGACGTTGATTGAGGCAGCTCAAGAGCACGCTTTGTTGCGCAAATTCGCCGCCAAAAACAAGGTTCAGAACCTCTTTGACGTTAACGAGGGCGTGTGCCATGAGGTCCTGCCCGAGCAAGGCTTCGCGTTGCCGGGGGAACTAATCGTTGGGGCTGACTCGCATACTTGCACTTACGGCGCCTTCGGCTGTTTTGCGACCGGCATAGGCTCGACCGATATGGCGGCGGTTTTCGCTACCGGTAAGCTGTGGTTCAGGGTCCCAGAGAGCATCAGCGTCAAGATCAATGGCAGCTTGAAAAGAAGAGTTGCCCCTAAAGACGTCATCCTGCGGGTAATCGGCGACATCGGGGCCGACGGCGCTACCTACCGCGCCGCCGAGTTCTTCGGAACGGGCATCGGCAAGATAAGCATCGGCGGTAGAATGACGATGTGCAACATGGGCGTCGAGATGGGGGCCAAGGCAGCGATAGTGCCCGCTGACAATTTGACCAAGCAATATCTGGCCAGGAGAGCCAAATGGAGCTACAAGGAGGTTTACAGTGACAAGGGAGCGACCTACGTTGACGAGTGCGAGTACGATTTGCCGAGCTTGGAGCCCCAGGTCGCGGTACCCCACAATGTTGATAACGTTCGCCACGTGCGCGAAGTCGCGGGGATTAAAGTGGACCAAGCTTTTCTCGGTAGTTGTACTAACGGCAGAATGGAAGATCTGGTTGAGGCGGCGAACATTTTGAAGGGGAAGAAGGTGGCACGTAGAGTGAGGATGCTCGTGGCCCCAGCCTCGCGAGAGGTTTACATGGAAGCTCTGGCAGGAGGGGTGCTGCAGAAGCTCGTGGACGCGGGAGCCATGATTTCGGCACCGTCGTGCGCAGCTTGCATGGGAGGCCACGTTGGCATATTGGCACCTGGCGAGGTCTGCATATCTTCCTCGAACAGGAACTTCAAAGGACGCATGGGCAGTCCGGAGGCCAAGGTTTATCTGGCGTCTCCGGCCACGGTCGCGGCGTCAGCACTAAAAGGCGAAATAACCGATCCGAGGGATGTTTGATGGCTAAAGCCTGGGTTTTTGACAACGACATATCCACTGATGACATCATCTCTGGCCGTTACTTGGTCAAGCGCGACCCAAAGGAGTTAGCCAAACATGTTCTTGAGGCCATGGACCCAGATTTCCATTCCAAGGTCAGTCCTGGCGACGTTATAGTGGCTGGAAAGAACTTCGGTTGCGGCTCGAGCAGGGAGCACGCGCCGATAGCACTGAAAGCTGTTGGGGTGTCGGCGATAGTTGCCGAGTCCTTCGCCAGGATATTCTACCGCAATGCGATAAACCAGGGTCTGGCAGTCTTGACCTCAAAGAAAGCTCGAGACGGTTTCAAAACCGGCGACGACATAAAGCTGGATGTAACAAAGGGCGAGGTCATTAACGTCAGGACGAAAAAGGCTTACAAGGCTGAACCCCTCCCTGAGTTCGTCATGAATATTTTGAATGCTGGCGGGATTTTGAATTACCTAAAGCAGCGGAAGCGCCGCTGAAGGTGTCCGTGGTGAAAATGTTTAAGTTTAAGAATAATGTCGCTTAAGGAAAATTGCGCTGGTGAAATATTTGTCTGAGCATAAAATCGCAGTCTTGCCCGGTGATGGCATAGGCCCGGAGGTTATCAAAGAGGGTATAAAGGTTCTCCAGGCCGCCGCCGATGCCACTCCAGGACTCGGTCTGGATTTTGTGGAATTCCCCTACGGGGCCGAGCACTACCTCAAAACAAAGGAGCTCGTGCCCGAAGCCGGACTCAAGGAACTGTCCAGGATGGGCGCGATCTATCTAGGTGCACTCGGCGACCCGCGCGTGCCGACGGGGCTTCTCGAACAGGGCATACTGTTAAAATTGCGCTTTTACTTCGAACAGTACGTGAATCTGCGGCCGATTAAGCTCTACCCCGGAGTGCCGTGTCCGCTTGTGGGCAAGGGCCCTGAGCACGTGGATTTCTTCGTCGTCAGGGAGAACACCGAGGACTTTTACGTGGCGCTGGGCGGTAGAGCCAAAGGAAGTTCCAAGGCTGAGCTCAACATCGTTCGGTCGATGTACAACGCCAAGTTCAACCTGGACATCGACGTCGATCGCGACGAGATAGCCTATCAAATAGGCGCCATAAGCCGCAAGGGCGCGGAGAGGGTCATTCGCTACACTTTCGAGCTGGCCCAGAAAAAGGGCAAAAAGCGCGTCACTTCGGTCGACAAGGCCAACGTTCTCACTCATATCTACAACTTATGGCGGGAGGTTTTCTCGAGCGTGGCAAAGGAATACCTAAAGATTGAGACCGAATTTGCCTTCGTGGACGCCGTCACCATGTGGTTCGTCAAGAACCCCGAATGGTTCCAGGCCGTCGTGACGCCCAACATGTTCGGAGACATCATCACCGATTTGGGCGCGATGATTCAAGGTGGCCTCGGACTGGCTCCTGGGGGCAACATAAACCCCGAAGGCGTGAGCATGTTCGAACCCATTCATGGGTCGGCGCCCAAGCACGCTGGCAAGAACATCGCTAATCCTATAGCCACGATACTGGCCGGTCAGATGATGCTGGAGTCACTGGGCGAACAACGGGCCGCCGACGCTGTCGAAAAAGCCGTTGCTGAGGTGCTCAGCGAAGGCAAGGTAAGAAGTTATGACTTGGGTGGTAATTCTAGCACTTCCAAGATTGGCGACGCTGTGGCGCGAAAGATAAAGTGACCTTCATAACTCAGCACTTTTCAGTTAGTAAGGCACGAGCCGCTATTTGATTTTTAACGTTGGGCGTGCAGTAATATTGAGGAAATCTTATGCGGTTGATTGTCGCGATAACTGGCGCGAGCGGCGCCCCATACAGCCTCAGGCTACTTGAGGCTTGCAAGAAACTCGGAGTGGAGACCGAACTGGTCATGTCAAAAAACTCCAACATGTTGCTAGAATTGGAGCTTGGTAAGAATCCAAAGAACATGCAAAAATTGGCCACGCGTAGCTACCAACCTGACGATTTAGCAGCACCCCCTTCGAGCGGCTCTTATCGCACAGACGGGATGGTGATTATTCCATGCAGCATGAAGACACTTGGGGAGATCGCGAACGGCATCTCCCATGATTTGATAACGCGAGCCGCGGACGTGACCCTCAAGCAGAACCGCACTCTAGTGCTAGTGCCGCGCGAAACGCCTCTTAATCTCATCCACCTTGAAAACATGGTTCGGCTTAAGCAAGCGGGTGCAGTGATACTACCTGCCGCTCCGGCTTTTTACACAAAGCCACAAAAGATTTCCGACATGGTGGACTTCATAGTCGGCAGAGCCCTGGAGATGTTTGGCATCGACCACAGCCTCTACCCTCGTTGGGGAAGCCGAAAGAAATAAGCGATATCTTTGGGGCGACAAGATGGTCACCAAACCATCCATTAGGAAGTTTGAATGCTCGAGCTGCAAGTACGCTGACTATAGATTTTCTTCAATGGAGATAGGCGAGACGATTCCTGGAGACTGTCCAAGGTGCGGTGGCAACTTGAAGGTTACGGCAAAAGACCTCCCGCCTTCTCTCGAGAGACCATTGAACCTTGTTCTGCGCAGCTTTGATGTTTCTGATATGGTTGCCCTTCCTGACAGGATGGAGTTCGAGGCGAAGTCTCCCAATCCAAAAAGGTCTTTCAGATCGCTGTTTCAATCGTTGAAAAAGATAGGTTACTTGCCGGTTATGCGAAAGCAAGAGGATGAGTTAAAGCTCTTGGTGATGAAGCAGGCGGTCATCAGACCTTCGAGGAACGAGATAAACTTGGCTCTCTTTGTGGCCACGGTGTGCTCCACCTTCGCAGCTTGGTATTTTTTCTTTGACAATTCATTTTTCAACGCTGCGCTTTTTTCAACATCCTTAATGCTTATGCTCGGCTCACACGAATTGGGCCATTGGCTTGCCGCTCGGAGGAGTGGTGTAGCCTCGACACTTCCTTACTTCATACCTTCACCATTTTTTCTTGGAACCTTTGGTGCTATTATCAGGGTAAAGAGCCCAATACCGACGAAGGAGGCACTCGTAGAGATGGGCGCCGCAGGACCTTTGGTTGGCTTCATATTATCCGTGATAGTCACTTATCTGGGCATGACGTTGGTAATCCCGACATCTCTGATACTGACTTTTCCGTTCATGCCGGGGCTGTTCTCCCTGATTCAGCTTATGACAAAGGGAATTATTTCCAGCACCATGATTGTCAATCCCCTGATTTTTGCCGGCTGGGTGATGATGTTTTTGACCATGTTTAACCTCCTGCCTGCTGGGGGGCTAGATGGTGGTCATATCGCGCGCAGCCTTATGGATCGCCAGCGCCACCAGTTCTTTACGCAGCTTCTGGGGTTCTTGCTCGTCTTCGTTGGAATTCTCTTCCCTGACTATCCTTTCTGGGTTTGGGGCTTTCTTATCATATTAATATTCAGATTTCCGCATCCTGGAGCTTTGGACGACGTGTCCCCGCTCGCAAAAAGACAAAAGATTCTAGCTTTCGTGGCGCTCTTGACTTTCCTGCTCTGCATACCGCTGCCTTTGGGCTAATCGATAACTAAATAGGCATTGGGAAAAATTCAACCTTGGGAGCTGGATGAGGGGCAAGTTCATCAACATCGAAGGACTTGACGGATGCGGTAAGAGCACTCAGGTGAAATTGCTTGCGCGCTGGTTGCGTTCCAAAGGATGCGGCGTCTTGATAACTCGTGAACCCACGAAAGGCCACATTGGGAAAATTATTGAAAAGTTCCTGACAGGCAAGCTCAAAATCCCTGTGGCTGCCGAGGCGTTGCTCTTCGCCGCTGACAGGCTTCAGCATTTTGAAGACGAGATAAAACCCGCCGTCAACTCCGGAAAAATAGTGATAACCGACAGATATACTCCTTCTTCTATAGCCTATCAATCGGCCCGTGGTCTCCCCGTAGACTGGGTGAGAAAAATAAACGAAAAGGCACCGGAACCAGATTTGACCGTTTTGATAGATACTCCTGTTAAGGTTTCTTTAGTAAGGATGAACAGCTCTCGCAGACTCGACGAATTTGACCGAGACTTAGCATTGCAGAAGAAAGTTCGGCGAACCTATCTGGAGATTTCTGGATTTTACAAGATGAAGATAATAGACGGCAACCGTCCAATCGGTGAAGTTCAGGCCGACATTAGGAAACTAGTAAGACGTTGCTGTAGCTAAGCACCTTTCATTTTTTCTTTGTTCGTCGTGCAATTTTGTGAGCATGAACTTTCGCGCTATATATGTTGACTGGTGTTAGACTGGTTAGATGATAGAATGGACATGACGGCCTTCGCTTTGACTATGGGCGCGGCGTTTTTCTGGGGACTTTCCCTCGATATAGTCAAGCTATGTGCTGGAAGAATGAACGCCCTCACTTTTAACACAGTTCAATATTCTGTCCTAGCCGTCCTTCTGACCCCAGTAATACTGGTAATTGGGGTGGAAGTCGGCAGCGTTTGGGCTATCACCATGGCCGCCTTCTATGGCGTTTCTTGGCTCTTCATCGGAGGACAGGTCTTTTACTATTGTTTGGAATGCGCCCCGGCCCACGTAGTTGTTCCGATAAGCAATATCAGCGCGGTTTGGGGGGTAATTTTTGCAGCGCTGCTTTTGAACGAGGTTATTTCTCCGATGATACCGATTTCTTTGGCTTTCATCGTCATAGGGATAATATTATTAGCTCCAAGAAACGGGGGCAAGAAAGTTCCGACTTCGGCGATTATTTTGTCGGTATCGCTCGCCGTAATGTTCGGCTTGAACCAAATAGCCCGCAAATCGGCAATAACTGATGGCATAAGCCCACTAACTTTTGTTTGGATTTCATCTTTGGCGGGATCATCGCTACTTTTTCTAACAGGTCTGCTCAAATCCTCATTCAAAACACGTGAGCTGAGCCGATCCAACATTGGAATTAGCGTTACAGCAGGTCTGTTGAACCAGCTCGTCGGTAGCATTCTCTACCTCTCGGCCCTTAGTCTAGAGAAAGTGAGCAACTTATCTCCGGTGACGTCTGCCGTCATACCGTTCGGCTTCCTTTTGAGTTTGCCGCTGCTCCGTGAAAGGCCCACGAAAAAGTCTGCTCTAGGAGTTATGCTAATGTTTCTTGGGGTAGTCATTGCCACGCTTTAGGTATCTGGCTGGTGCCGACCGTTTCGAAATTCTCACATACTTATCTGAGCTGAAAAGGGTAAAGTCTTGAAGACTTCCTCAGCGGCTTTCTCCACATTAATCCGATGTTTTGGAGAAGTGTATACCCTGATTACGTCCACATATCCTTTCAAGACGTTGATTAGTCGTGAATATCTAGATAGTTGCACGAACTCTTTGTTGCCGTTGCTCATCGTCGTGAAGACCGGAATTTCCATCGGGTCTATCTCTCGCGGATAGTATGGAACCGAGTCCAGAGTGGGGACGTCAACCACTACGTCGTCACTTTCGATTCCAGCGCGCTTGGCTATTTCTACCTCCTTTTGGTGTCGAACGCCCTTGTCACTGAGTAGCCTCGCCACGTAAGAATCCCTGATGTGGACATCTCTTTGATAGGCGACCTTTAGCAGCTCTCTGGAGTCAAGCATTTTCATAGTTTCTTTGGCTTTTTCCGCAAGCCGCTTCTTTTCTGGGTCGCTGATAATGATAGGGTTCAGTTCTCGCATCTTGGTAACCAAGTAGGCGTCATCCAATTTGAGGAACTTTTCAATTGTATCAAGATCGGTGAGTCCTATGAGTTCGTCCGCGTATTCCATGGCCTTTTGCAGCAGTATCTCTGCTGACCTCACGGCGCGGTGGTAGTAGACGGCAAGAAACATCTCGTACCTTGCGATTATGAAAGCTTCGAGGGCGTAGAGGGCTTTGAGGTCTATCGAGATATCGTTGTCACAAACATCCATCGCTTGAATCAACCTGCTTATGTCGATGCGTCCGTACTCGACCCCCGTGTAATAGGAGTCCCGGACCAAGAAGTCCAATTTATCTGCGTCCACCTGACTAGAAGTAATCTGATGGAGGTATCTCTTACCTCTCGATTCCTTTCCAAACGCCAGCTCTATTATTTCCGCTGGTTTGAAGCCATTGTCGCTCAAGACGTCGGCCAGCTCGCTCTCCCTGACAACCCTTTCTCCCATCTGCTCGTGGTTTATTTCTAGTTTCTTCGCGAGGAGTTCCTCATATGAGTGCGAAAAGGGCCCGTGCCCGATGTCGTGTAGAAGGCCTGCGAGCCGAACAAGCTGTCTCTCATCATCAGATATTTCGACGCTTTTCTTCAACGAGTCGGCTATTTGGCCAGCGACGTGCATTGCACCCAGAGCGTGGGAGAATCGCGTGTGTTCACCCCCAGGATATACTATCGAAGCTATCGAGAGTTGTTTTATCCCTCGCAGGCGCTGAACTGGCCAGGTATCAATTATGTGTCGCTCCACATCAGTTATGCTGATGTAGCCGTGCACGGGGTCGCGAATGTATTTGAGGGCCATACAAAGTCCCTTTTATCATTGTCCCTATTTAGCTGTCTCTGAAATTTCGCCTAGAGAAATGAAAACCAAGTCGCTTTCGTGAGCGTTATACACTTTATGAGGCTCGTTTGGTTTGATTTGAATCACATCCTTCTCCCTCACCCGTTTTCGTTTTCCAGAAATTTCCATTTCCCCAGAGCCATCGAGGAAAAAATAGACTTCTGGGCCTCGGTAAGTTTGGCTGGCAGTCTGTTTGTCTGCGTGCAGAATGGTAAGTTTAAGGGATAGTTTTTGCCCCATGGACTTTTCCACTACTATGCAGCGATCGTTGCTTTCGACAAGCCTGCCATCACGGAAAATCTGCAAGTAACTTTTATGGGAGATGTCGTACCATTCGCCGCCGAAAAGGTATCCCTCGACCATTTCCCCTATTTGCATGAGATGCTGGATAAAGTACCCCGGGGCGTCTTGCTTCTTCATCTTGCAAAACTCTTCAAGAATCGGGAAAACGCGCTTTGGAAAAAGATAAACTCCAGTGCTGACGTAGTTGCTCAACGGCGGCTTTACTTTCTCCTTGAAGCCGGTGAACTGGAAGCTCTTTTTTGATGGCGGATATTTATCGCTCCCTTCAAAATTAACCGTGGCCATCTCTTCAGGCTTCATCTCGGTCTGTTGCCCCACATAGTAAACTCCGACCAGCGGCTTCCCAGAGTAGCTCGCGACGAAGCCTTGGAAGTCAGATGAGAAGTAGTTGTCGGCGCAGACTACCATGAGGTCCTCATCTATCTTGAGAGTTTCTATGGCGTTCCAGATGGCGGAGACTGCGCCCAGCTTCTGCTCTTCAGCCATTGACCTCTCAACCAGGACGTTCTCGTATCTTGAGAAGAAGTCGGCGAATTTTTTGTTGGTCGAGATTATGGGCTCTCCGACGACCGCCCGTATCTTCTTGACGAGCTGGTTGATTATGGAGTCTCCTCTCTCCACCAGCATGGCCTTTGGCATCTGCTCGCCTATGGGGCCGAGCCTTTTGGCGAATCCTCCAGCCAGTATCAGTGCTTTCATTTTTCTCAAAACTATTTGTTGTTATGTTTATTTATGTCTCGCGACAAAAAGGTAGCCGAGTGTGCACATGGTTTTGGAACAATTGGGCAAGGCTCTGCACGTGGCCCTTCAAAAGGTGACTCGAGCTACTCACGTGGACGAACGGGCGATTAAGGAACTGGTGCGGGAGATTCAGCGGGCGCTGTTGCAGGCGGATGTCAACGTTGAACTCGTACTTAGTCTTACCAAAAGAATCGAGAAACGGGCTCTTGAGGAGAAAATGCCCGCCGGTATGGGGCGTAAGGAGCACGTCGTCAAGATAGTTTATGAGGAGCTGTCGGCCTTCATGGGCAAACCGACGCCTCTCCAGCTTGAGCCCGGCAAGACCAAGGTACTGCTCATGGTGGGCCTGCAGGGGAGCGGCAAGACCACTTCGATCGCGAAGCTCTCGGCCCACTTCAAGAAGCGTGGCTACAAACCGGCTGTCGTTTGTGCTGACACCTTCCGCCCTGGCGCTTATGAGCAGTTGAGCCAACTTGGCCAGCAGATAGGCGTCGAGGTCTTCGGCGACCCCAAATCATCGGATCCAGCCAAGCTTGCCAAGGAGGGTGTCAAGAAGTTCAAGAAGGAGCGTCTGGAGCTGATAATCGTCGACTCCGCAGGTAGGCACCGCAAGGAGGAAGTGCTGATGAAGGAGATGCAGGAGATCGCCAAGGCGGTGGAACCCGACGAGATAATGCTGGTCATCGACGGTACAATCGGACAGCAGGCCAAGGAACAGGCGACGGCCTTCAAGGCGGCAACGCCCATTGGTTCCATCCTGGTCACTAAACTGGACGGCACCGCCAAGGGCGGCGGGGCTCTTTCGGCTGTCTCGGCCACTGGCGCGCCGATAAAGTTCATAGGTGTTGGAGAGCATATCGAAGACCTTGAACCTTTCGTACCCGAAAAGTTCGTGGCCCGTCTGCTCGGCATGGGAGACATTGAGACGCTGTTGCAAAAAATAGAGGAGGCGGCTAAGGAGGAGAGGCTGAAGCCAGCCGACATGAAGGCCATAATGGCTGGTAAGATGACTCTCCGTGATGTTTACGATCAGTTGGAGGCGATGAGCAAGATGGGGCCCTTGAAGAAGATCCTACAAATGATTCCAGGGGTTGGCGTCAGCGTGCCCGACGAACAGATGAAAGTCGGCGAGGAGAAGCTAAAGAGGTTCAAATTCATAATGCAGTCGATGACACCGCAGGAGCTAGAGGATCCCAAGCTGCTGAACGCCTCGCGTATTCACAGGGTGGCTAAGGGTTCCGGCACTAGCGAGGGAGATGTCAGGGAGCTAATTAAGCAGTACGAAATGATGAAGAAGTTCATCAAGACCTTTGCCAAGGGCAGGGGGCCGGGGAGAGGGCAGCTCGGCAAGATGATGAAATCCATGAAGGGCGGCGAAAATTTAGGGTTCGGCGCAGGCGGAAAGGGGTCTGGAAAAGGCTCTTAAATGAAGGAGATAATCAACTTAATAGGCAATGGAAATTTAGCTATAGGCGATTCGCATGTCTGGACGTTCTAAAGGTCTGAAGAGCAAGAGTCGTAGGAAGCTGACCAAGCACCCGCGTCAGAAGGGGCTATCACCCATAAGCCGGGCTATACAGGACCTTCCCGTGGGCACCAGGGTTTCGATAATCCTAGACGCCGGAGTCGTCAAGGGTCAGCCGCACCCCCGCTACCACGGTAGGATTGGTATAGTCACCGAGAGGCGAGGTCGAGCCTATGTGGTTGACATCCGAGACGGCGGGTCGATAAAAAAGGTTATTTCCCGTCCGGACCACCTTAGGGTGATGTTGATATGATAGGCAAACGCGTTGTTAAGGAGAAGCCAATCCCACTCGCAGAGGTGCTTGGCATCCTTGAGAAGACTAAAAAGCACAGTGAGCTGGAGTACTGGCAGAGGCTGACCTACGACTACACCCAAAAGTTCGCAAAGTCAAAGCCCAAGGAGGCCAAGGAGCTCATGGAAGAGCTTATGAAGATGGAAAAGATCAGGGAGCACCAGGCTGTGGCGATAGTCGACCTGATGCCGGAGACCAAGGACGATATCGAGCTCATTTTTTCCAAGGAGAGGACCAAGCTAGAGGACGACGAAATGAAAAAGGTCCTCGAGATAGTGAAGAAATACAACGAGTAAGATGACCAAGCCGGAGGCGTGTTTTCGGTGGAGAAAAAGTACGAGGACAGAGGAATAGTATTGGATTTCCTGCCAGAGGGTCACCCTAGCGACCCGAGGCCGATACACCTCAGGGAGCCCATAGCCCAGATACTGGGTGACACTTTCTTCACAATGCTAGAGATAGTGCCGCTGAAGGGCGTGCTTTTCGCACCGCACGAGCGCGTGTCCATAGCCCGAAGCGAGAGGGACAAGATAGAGAGGATAAAGCGCCGGATTGGTTACGAGGACCTGACGGCCGCAGCCAAAGCGGAACTGCAGCCGGCGGTAGAGAGCCTGGTCAACGAGATGCCCGAGCGCTTCGTGGAGTTCTTCAACAGAGCCATCCCCCTCACCACTCGCTTCCACCAGCTGGAGTTGATTCCGGGGATAGGGAAGAAGCTGATGTGGGCCGTGATCGAGGAGAGGAAAAAGGGCCCGTTCGCCGACTTTTCGGATTTGGAAACGAGAGTCAAAGGGCTTTTGAACGCAAAATCACTCATCGCCAAGAGAATAGTGATTGAGCTTGAGGGCACCGACAAATACAGACTTTTCGTCCGTCCACCGTCCAAAAAAGCTACAGACGAGGAAATTCCGTCTTGATTTAGTACAAATCAACTTTTGGCCAAAAAAGCATTTGCTGAATCAGGCCTTTTCCTCAGACAATTCGTTCAGGAAATCTACCCAGGCGGCGTTGAACCCCTGTTCGTCTTTTGCCCTGAATTTTTGCACGGCTCGAGACTTCGCCCTCTTCGATAGCTCCGCCACTTGTTCCTGTGCGTACTTCTTTTCCAGGATCTTGCTTACCACAGAGAGTCCGACGCCTGATTCCAGTGCTGAAATCATGCCTTGGAGCGCCAGCAAATATCCCTTGTAGAATTCATCCTTGGTGTCAAGCACTTCCTTGTTGGCTTCGAGCCACTCTTTGGATTTTTTTGCATCAGCATGTTTGATGAGTTTGACAAATGGCTTTATGTCTAGAGCCACGGCTACACCTCAAAGTCTGCGTTTGTCCTGATTTTTCTTGACGACAGACTAAGGTCTCTCAACGCTACATCCTCACACTTTAATCGTCTCAAGAACGCTGATGGCGTTCCAAATCATGGTGCGGGTGTGCACTGGCATGTTGGGGTCATTGCTGATTTCGTCCAGGATTGATATGGCGGAAGAGGCCCTGACCATCGCGTCATTGTCCTTATTCAAAAGGGCGTTTTTGGCCTCGCCAGCGGCTCTACGGATGTTGCGCGGGACTGAGTTGTCGTCTGCCATACGTGCCATAATGTCTGCAACCTGTCTCAGTTTGGCTTCTTGTGGCATAGGTAACACCCAGTCGCATATACTATCAACTAACCTTAAGACGAGGCTTAATAAAGGGGTTTTGGGGTTGAGGTGAAGGAAGAGAATATACCTAAAATCACCGAACTGCTGCTTGCTGGTGGCAGAATGTTGGCCGTTCATTGCGGCAGCTGTATGAGTCCTCTGTTCGAGTACCAGAGAAAGATTGTTTGTCCAGTCTGCGGTGACAAGGCGAAGGCCGCGGACAAGGCCGAGGTTAAGCCCCCTATCTTCAGCAAGGTCGAGCAGGTCCTGCAAGAGAAGGTCAGCGTGCTAGCCGAGCAACTCGCCAAGGAGACGGACCACACCAAGACTTTAGAGCTACTAGATAGAATGAAATCTGCCCTCGAGGCACTTGATAAAGTTAAGAAGGGGTGATGGGTTGAGGAAGGAGGACATACTAAAGGTCCTGATAGAGTCTGGGACTTCCGTCACGACCGAGGAACTCGCCAAGAAAATGGACATGGATTTAGTGAGGCTGCGGATTGACCTTTATCATCTGGAGGCGGAGGGCAAAGTCGAGAAGAGACTGAGGGGAAATCAGACTGCTTGGACGGTGAAGCTGGGCTCGATACCAGAGCACAGTTTTGAGAGGCGTAGAAGATATCCATAGTGATTTTTTGCTTTTACTTGATCTTCTCAGGGTCCTAGTTGCAGGAATCGTGCTTGGTCTTATTGTTGGCAAACTCGTCATTCAAAGACCTTATCAGATTGAGCGTTTGCGACCCAGACACTGGCGCAAGGTGGCCAGAAAAATGGGCCGCAGTCAATGGACAAGGCTTTTTGTCATCGCGTTGTCGGTCACTGCGGCTTCGTTGATAGCATCGATGGCCGTTGGAACGGCTCTCCAGCAGGCCGAGGTGCAGGTGGTGTCCCCTGAGGAATACCCGTTTACTTCGCTCGAGCGCGACCAGCCTCTGCTCATTCTTGCTGCGGTTAACATACTGCCCATATTCGAAGAGTGGGTTTTCCGTGGCGTGATAATAGATGAAGTTGTCCGTCGGCGCAAATCAAAACTGCTTGCCGTTATGGTCTCGGCGCTACTGTTTGCGACTTTTCATCTTTCCAACCCCGGGACCTATCCCGCGATTATAATTTCCATGCTGCCGGCCAGCTTGTTGCTTGGTGCTTGCTACCTTTACACTGGCCTGGGCGGAGCGATTTTGGCGCACAACGCCTATAATACTTTTTTGGTTTTTGCGAGCCTTTTCATGTGATGCAATTTTTCGAGAAGCTCTTTCAAATTCCAACTTTAAATCTTTGAAAGGCAAAATAGTCAGGGGCGAGCCGTTGAAGATAAGGGTCGTCAAATTGGACGGCAAGACCGAGGATTTCAAGCCATGGAAAATAATTCGTACTCTGCAGAGGGCAGGTGCAAGCAGGGAAATGGCCCTATCAATAGTCAAAAAAGTCGAAGGCACCCTTTACGATGGAATCACTACAAAAGAGATTTTGAAGCGCGTTAAATCTTTGATACCTAGAGAAAAAAAACATGTGGCAATACGTTACAACCTAAAAGGAGCAATAATGCGCCTCGGGCCGGCTGGCTTCTCGTTCGAAAGCTTCGTGGCTGCCGTTCTGGAAAATTACGGGTACAAAACCAAACTGAGAAGCATCGTTAGAGGTCGGTGCGTACAGCATGAAATAGACATAATCGCCGAGAAGACAAATAGGAATTTTTCGAGAGTTTTGATTGAGTGCAAGTTCCACAACCAACCTGGGACTTGCACAGACCTCAAAGCCACTCTTTACACGTACGCTCGATTTCTAGATCTTAATGAGGCCCACGATCTTGGCAAGGGCGACCGTTTCGACGAAGTCTGGCTCGTCTCCAACACCTGCGCGTCCGCTGACGCAACGAAATATGCGGACTGCAGGGGCGTGAGGTTGTTGTGCTGGAGATGCCCAGCGAATATGGGATTGGAGAAAATGATAGAAAGAAAGGGCCTTTACCCTGTCACTATATTGCCCTCTGTGGACAAAGATACCTTGAACAAACTGGTCTCGGCTAAAGTGCTGTTTGCGAAGGATTTCTTGTCCCACGATTTAAGTTATCTCAGTAGAACAGGACTAAAGCGGGCAAAAATTAACAAGCTGATTTCTGAGGCTCAGCAACTAATTGGCAAGTTTGTCAAAGCATGATAGGAATTTCAAAACTGATTTGTACGTGCGGCTATGGCCGCTTGACCAACTGAAATGCAGCCATCCCCTGCAGGCAATATCTCGTGTCTGACGAAATTTAACCCTCGGCTTTCGACTGCCTTTTGTATGTGTCTGTTGATTGCCCTGTTATAGAGAACGCCTCCCGAAGCACCTACTGTCTCCATGTCCTTCGAAGAGGCAACGTCTATGGCTATCGAAGCCAAGCCACGCGCCACCGCCGATTGGGCCGCCGCCGCGATGTGCCTCCGCGGTACCCGTCTTTTGAGCAGAGATAGTACTTCAATGAGTAGTTTTGACGTGTCCATGGTAATCTTTCCGTCTATTTTCTCGATTATCGTTTCGAGTCTAACCGATTCTGCATCTCCAGTGGTCGCCGCGGCCTCCAGCTTCACCGCCGGTTCTCCTTCGTAGGTCCTTTCGCTACAGATACCTAACAGACAAGATATGGCGTCTAGGACCCTTCCGCAGCCACTGCTTGGAGAAACGTTAATGTTTCTTTCCAGTTGCCTGAGGACCACGTTGCGCTCACGTGCGCCTCGCTTGAATCCTTTGCTGCAGTACTCGTTCAGGACGCGAGCGATGTTTGAGCGCTCGAGCTGCCCCCAGAGCATGCCTGCCACCATTCGGGCCGGGTAGATTGCGGCCAGATCGCCGCCAGGCATCGGTTGCCTCTTCAAGCCGCCCATGTGGTCGAATGAGTTGAAATCGGCGACCATAACCTCTCCACCCCATGCCTTGCCGTCGGGGCCGTATCCCACACCGTCCGCAGCGATTCCTACTATTTCATCTAAGCCGTGCTCCGCCATCAGTGCGCAGATGTGGGCATGATGATGCTGAACCGGGAAGGTTTTCGCTTCTAATTTACTTGCCATCCGCGGCGCAACCCGCGCAGTTGAGTATTCTGGATGCATGTCGTGGGCAACAATGTCGACGCGGCTGGTTCCAAGTAAATGCAGCATTTGGTCCGTGGCCGTTTGCATATAATCTAGAGTCTCAACCTTTGTGGTATTCCCTATGTGCTGACTGATGAAGCACCTGTCTCCCAGCAGCACCGACACCGTGACGTTGAGATCACCGCCCAGCCCTAGCACTTTTTGGTCGCTGCGAAAGGCGAGCCTCAGCGGCTCCGGCACGTAACCTCGCGAGCGCCTCAGGAACGCAGGCCTGTCATTGATTATTTTTATCACCGAGTCGTCGCACCTGTTGACGATGGTCCGGTCGTGTAGTAGGAAGTAGTCGACCTTGTCTTGAAGCTTGACCATGGCCTCGGCGTTGTTGACGATCATCGGCAATCCCGAGACGTTGGCGCTTGTCATGACGTAGGCTGGCTCCCTGCCCGCGGCTAGCAGCAAATGATGGGTCCCCGAGTAGGGCAGCATCACCCCAACCGAGTCCAGGCCTGGTCCGACGAGTTCCGACAGGTTGTAGCTGGTCGAACGCTGAAGAACCATTATGGGCCTGCGATAAGATATCAGCATCTCTGCCTCGACCGCACTGATATCGGCGAATTTTTTTGTGGTTTCCAAGTCCCGCGACATAACGGCGAACGGTTGCTGAGAGCGATTGAATAAATTCCTCAACCGCGCTATAGCGTCATCATCGGTGGCATTTGTGGCTATGTGGAAGCCGCCGACTCCCTTTATTGCTATTATCTTGCCCTCATCGAGAAGCCGCGCCGCTTCAATCAGCGGGTCTGCAATCTGGAGAACCTCGCCGTTGGGGCTACAGAGGTCAATGTGCGGCCCACAAACTGGGCAGGCCGTTGGCTCGGCATGATATCGCCTGTCCGCAGGATTTTTGTATTCTTTTAAGCAGTCAGAGCAAAGCGGAAACTCTTTCATTGATGTCCTGTGTCGGTCGTAGGGAAGCTCCTCGATTATGGTGAAGCGCGGGCCGCAGTTGACACAGGTTATAAACGGGTAGAAATACCGGCGGTCCTTCTTGTCGAGCATCTCCTGTTTGCAGTCCTCACACAGTGCAAGGTCAGGCGGTATCACCGAAGGGAGTCCCAAGTTGGTGCGTTCACTCTGCAGCACGCGGAAGGAACTGAATCCTTCTTCCGAGGACTTCCAAACTACCTTGATGCCGTCGATTCTCGACAGCGGCGGCTTTTCCGACCTGAGCGCTTTTATGAATGCTTCGATGGTTTTTTTCTCTCCAGCGACAACTATCTGGACGCCGGCGTCGCCCATATTTCTCACGAAGCCAGTCAGTCCCAGACGCGTCGCCAACCTGTAGACGAACGGACGGAAGCCGACTCCTTGGACGATGCCTGTGACTGCTATTTCGGCGCTGGGCTGCATTTTTCCACCTTGCGTCAAAAGATGTAGATTGGGTGGCGGTTAAAACCCTAACCCAATTATTCAAGGCGCTAGAGTCATCCGATATTTAATCTATCCCGAACTTTTTGCACTGCTCGTCGACCACTTTCTGTATTGCGGCGATGTCCTGCTCGCTCAAGTGCCGGTATCTTCCCTGTGATTTCAGGTATTCCGCGACTGGCCGCCTATTGGCCGGCTTGAAGGTGACGTTTATCTTACCGCCCTCAGCCTCGTAGAGCACCCAGGCCCCGGTTAGTACGGCGAGACGGGCGACCTCGATTGTCTTGTTTCCCTCTATCCTCCAGCCAGGGACACAAGGAGCTTGGACGTGGACGTAAGTAGGTCCTTTTATTGACGCCGCTTTTTTGATTTTCTTTTCAAAGTCAACCGGGTACGCGATAGAAGCGGTTGCGACGTAGGGTGAGCCGTGTGCGATCATTATTGCGGGGACGTCTTTCTTCGGGCGGTCCTCCCCTCTCTTGACCTTGCCGACCGGAGTGGTGGTTGTCCAGGCTCCGAACGGGGTCGCGCCGCTGCGTTGTATTCCGGTGTTCATGTAAGCCTCGTTGTCATAGCAGATGTAGAGCATGTCCTCTCCGCGCTCCATGGCTCCAGAGAGGGCCTGCATTCCTATGTCAGCAGTTCCTCCGTCTCCGGCCAAAGCGACTGACTTTACGTTGGTTTTGCCCAAAGCCTTCAGCGCTCTAGAGACTCCTGAAGCGACAGCCGCGGCGTTCTCGAAGGCGACGTGTATCCAGGGAACCCTCCAAGCCGTTTCCGGGTAAGGCGACGAAGTTACTTCCATACATCCGGTCGCTTCGCTGACGATGACATCTTTGCCGAGAGCTTTCAAGGCGTGCCTTATAGACAGAGAGCAGCCACATCCAGCGCAGGCTCTGTGCCCCGGGGCGAAAAGTTCAATCTCCGACATGTTCTTCATCCTGAAGCCTCCTCGACGAGTTTTTCCTGCAGGCCCAGCCATCTTACCCTTTCCCCGACCTTGCCGGTCTCTGCGGCATTCTTCGCTTCACGCACGGCCTGCTCAAGTTGGCTCGAAGTGACGTCTCTGCCGCCGAGTCCGCATATGAAATTGATCATGAGTGGTGTATGCTCAATGTTGACGAATGATGCTGCGGTGTCCAGGTAGAGTCCTCCGGCATGTCCAAGTGATATGTCCTTTTCGAGCACCGCGACCGCCTTGGCATGGCTCAGCGCGCTTACTATTTCCTCATTCGGAAATGGTCTGAAAGACTTCAGCTTGACCAAGCCCACCTTTTCTCCGCGTTTCCTGAGTAAGTCTACCAGGTCCTTCGCGCTGCTGCTGAGTGAGCCCATGGTGAGCATTATTACTTCAGCGTCGTCGCTGTGATATTTTTCCATGATTCCGTATCCTCTGCCGAAACGCTTTTTGAACTCCCTGTCAACCTCGATTATCTTTGACTTGGAATTTCTCACCGCCTTTTGTAGGAGATATCTGAACTCCATATAGTATTCTGGGACGCCCACGGCCCCCATCGACACAGGCTTCTCCGGGTCGAGCGAGTAGGGATAGTTGTGTTTTGGCAGAAAGGCGTCGACCTCAGTTTGTTCGGGACAGTCAACAGGCTCGACGGTGTGAGAGAGGATGTAGCCGTCGTAGCAGACCATCACTGGTAGAAGGAGCTCCTGCGAAATTTTAAAGGCCTGCAAAGTGGTGTCAAGTATTTCCTGGTTGTTTTCGCAGTAGAACTGTATCCAGCCCGAGTCCCTGACGGCCATGGAGTCCTGCTGGTCGCACCAGATGCTCAATGGTGCTGAAAGTGATCGGTTCGCGTTTGTCATGACTATGGGTAACCTGAGTCCGGCGGCGGCGTAGAGCATTTCACTCATCAACATGAGTCCCTGCGAGGAGGTTGCGGTGAACGTACGCACGCCCGTGGCCGCCGCTCCTATACAGGCACTCATGGCGCTGTGCTCGGACTCCACCTTTATGAACTCGGCATCAAGGTCGCCGTTCGAAACGTAGTCGGCCAGCTTTTCGACGACGGTTGTCTGTGGTGTTATCGGGTAGGCCGATATCACTTTGACGCGCGCCAACTTGGCGGCCAATGCCGCCGCTTCGTTTCCATCCATGACCTGCTTCATTTTTCGTCCCTCCCTTTCATAGTTATTGCCTTGACGGGACACTCGTTAGCACATATTCCGCAACCTTTGCAATATTTGTAATTGTACACCGGTGGCTTGCCCTTTTTTATCGCGGGCTCGGGGCAGAACATCCAGCAGATCCCGCAGCCGGTGCACTTTGAAGCGTCCACAACGGGTTTGAACGTCCGCCATCCTCCGGTTTCGTAATTTTCGGAGTTTCCGGGTTCCGTTATGACAGCGCCGTGTTTGAGCTTCATGATATCACTGTCCTCTCGTAAGCTCGCGTTGCAGCCTTTATGTTTTTCTCAGCGAGCTTTTCGAACTTCTTCTCGACGACTTTTTTCACCGATTCCAGGGATACCACACCGGTAGCTTTTGCCAAGGCGCCGAGCATGGTTGTGTTTGTTATCGGAACTCCGAGAGATTCTATCGCGATGGCGGTCGCGTCCACAAGAGCAACTTTAGCTCCCTTGAATTTCTCAGGCGCTTTTTTAGAATTCAGGACAATTATTCCATCCCGTTTCAACCCTGAGCCCACATCCACGTCTTCAATCAAAGTCGGGTCTAAAACAACGACATGGTTTGGTTCGTAGACCTGCTCGTGAGTGCGAATCGGTTCCTTGCTTATGCGGGTGAAGGCCATAACTGGAGCGCCGCGCCTTTCCGCTCCGAAGAACGGGAAAGCTTGGCAGTGGTTGCCTTCTAGGAAAGCAGCCTCGGCTAAAAGCCGCGCGGCGGTAACAGCCCCTTGGCCACCTCTGCCGTGAAATCTTATCTCAATCATGCAAGCCCTTATGGTGCATTTTTCGACCATCTAACTCTAATCCAATCTTATAAAACGTCATCGGTTGGTCGGTTTTCAAAAAAATTGTAATGCTGAATCGTCTGGCGCCGAAGACCAGCCGATTTCAGAAAATTTAATTAGATTAACGATGATTCTTAGATTGTGATGAGATATGGAGCTCCCAGAATACGTTTCGAAAGGCGAAGTGACCGAGACTTGCCGTAAACTGAAGATAAGGGACTGGACAAAACTGGAAAAGGCCGAAGTGACCACCGAGGAAGCAAAAAAGATTTTGGCCGAGATTGAAATCGGGGACATGAAGATATCAGTCGAGAACTTCCGGATTGGATTGGAGGTTGAGCTTGAGCACGGGACACGCTTCCCTGAAGCCAACGTTACAAACAACCACCCGATACTGACGGGCAAGATCGTCTTGGCCCACTTCAAGGAAACTTTGGATTATTATCAACGCTTGGATGTGGCTGAAATCGAAGGAGATCTATTGAAAGCAATTGCCAAGAAAAATGTTCCCAAGGTTGCGTCCCTTTACGAAAAGCTACTGAGGGCCAAGCACCAGCTGAGCCTAGCGGAAAAGGAAAGACTTGACAAAACGTAATTTTCAATCAGAGAGCAGACGCAAGAGATACCGTACGAACAGTTTCGGTGATAAGCTTTTTGGAAAATCTATTTTTATGGCTAGAACCCATGTGATTATAGGGAGTTTTTGTAGGAATTGTTATGAAGATGAAACATGTCGAAGGCAAGAAAAAAGGGACCATCTTGCTGTACGCATTGAGCACCTGCGGATGGTGTAGCAAAACTAAGAAGCTGTTGGATGAGCTCGGCGTGGAATACTCCTTCGTAGACGTCGACCTCCTCGAGGGCGAAGGTAGGAAAGAGGCCATGAAGGAGGTGGGGCGCTGGAACCCCAGCATGTCTTTCCCGACTTTGGTGATAAGCGACAAGTGCGTCATTGGCTTTGACGAAGCCAAGATTAAAAAGGCGCTAGGATCATGAACGAAGGTATCTCCACAAGCCCAGAAGAAGTGAACCGGCTGTACGAGAAGCTGAAACGCGAGGCCGAGTCGGCCGGCTACCACTTGAATGGCGACGTGGGGTTCGCGAAGAGTCTCATCAAGGGCCTGCTCGTGAACGAACAGAGGTATGGCTACTGGTCGTGCCCGTGCAGACTGGCCTCAGGGGACAAGGAGGACGATCTCGATATAATCTGCCCCTGCGATTACAGGGACCCGGATCTGAACGAGCACGGAGCTTGCTACTGCTCCCTTTACGTCACCCGAGCCGTTTTGAACGGGGAAAGGAAAGTGGAGTCGATACCCGAGAGACGGTTGCCACCTGATGAGCGCAAGAAGGCGAAGGCGAGCAAAGTAGCCGACGATGTACCCTCTCTTTCGCTGCCCGTCTGGCGCTGCAAAGTCTGCGGTTACTTGTGCGCGATGAACGGCCCGCCCGAAGTCTGTCCCATCTGCAAGGCGAAAAAAGAACGCTTCGAGAGATTTATGTAGGTTTTTTCTCCTTAGTCTTCTTTTTCAAGCTTCAATTTACTTATCTATTCTTGAGTAAAATCTTAATATAAAATAAATAATATTTTCTGTGGTGGTCTGAAAATGAAAGGCATAGTTGTTTATGACACCTCCTATGGAAACACGAAGACGGTCGCAGAGAACATTGCGGCTGGCCTAAAAAAATCTGGAATTGATGTCGATCTCTTTCACGTGAAAGATGTAAAAAAACAGAGCTTAAAAGAATATGATTTTCTTGCTGTGGGTTCTCCGACGAGGTTTGGCACTATGAGCTTTGCAGTACGTGGTTTCCTAGGCAAGGTGAAGGAAGAAGAATGGGCGAACAAACCGTTTGTGGCCTTTGACACTGAAAATCCCGAAAACATTGAGCGCGCGCGGCTTGAGAACAAAGAGTGGAGCGCAGCTGAAAAAATTTCCAAGAAACTTGTGGAGAAGAAAATGAATCAGCTTTTCCCTGTTTTGAAAGCCGCGGTGATTGGACAAAAAGGACCTCTTACAGAGGGCGAGCTCGACCGGATAAAAAAATACGCCAAAGATTTCGCAGCTAAACTTAAGAAGCAAAATACCTGAATAACATTTCGAAAGGCGCCGAAAGGTTTGCTGAATCTATCTCTAGAAAATGTATAGTTTTATCTCTAAAAGAATCCTTGAAGGATTTTTTCGACTGTGGTCTTAGGCGTCTCGTCCGCGAGCACCCTGTCGCCCAAAAGTTGCTTTTCGTAGGTTTCCTTTTCGACGCGATAAAAAATTCCTATGGGTATTCTTTCAGTTTCCTTGGCCTTCCCCCAAGCTGCTGAGAAGTTGGACACGTCGTGATTTTCGCTGTTGAGGTCGTAAATCCTGGGCACGTATTTCTCCCGGATCGGGTTGAAAGTCACGCACTCCTGAATAACGTCGACGAACCCGAAGCCCCGGTGCCTGATGGCCTCGACCAGCAGCGATTTTAGATGTTTCAGGTTGCCCGAATATCCGCGCGCCACGAAAGTGCCCCCGCAAGACAGCATCAGGTGCAGCGGATTGAGTGGTGTTTCAAAGCTCCCTTTCGGCGCCGACTTTGTCCTGAACCCTATTTTGGTTGTGGGTGTAGCCTGAGAGGTGGTGAGTGCGAAGACCTCGTTGTCGTGGACCACCAGCGTGATATCCAAGTTCCTCCGTGCGGCGTGCACGATGTGGCTCACCCCTTCGGCGTACGCGTCACCGTCGCCTTCGAAGGCGACGACCTTGAGTCTCGGATTGGCGACCTTTACTCCCATTGCCGGGGGCAGCACTCTCCCGTGGAGGCTGTAGAAGCTGTTGATCTTTATGTAGTCTGATATCTTGCCGTGGCAGCCCACTCCGGAGACCATGACAATCTCCTCAGGTTTGGCCTCCCCCGAGTTCACCAGCTCGGCCATGGCTTGTTTGGCCGCCGTGAGTATGCCAAAATTGTTGCAGCCTGGACACCAGGTGCTTCTGATGGGACTGTCGAGCTCCTTCAACTCCATTTGAAAACCTCCGCGAGCTTGGCGACGAGCGACTCCGGATCAAAGGGCCTGCCGTCGTTCTTCAGCACGGCGTTCTGGATGCGATGGCCGGTCTGTTCCTTTATCAGCGAGCCTAGCTGGCCGGTGAGGTTGCTCTCGACGATGACGACGTTCTTCGCTGACTCTAGGTGTTTGGAGACTGCCCAGGCCGGAAAAGGACTCAGGTAGATGATTTGCATGAATTTTAGCGGCTTGTTCGCCAGCTTGAGCGTTTCCATGATGGCTCCTTTAGTGGAGCCCCAGGCCACCACCAGATCCTCCGCTTCGGGGTCGCCATGGATTTTTATGGTCGCCCTGCCCATGAGGTCTTTGATTATGGCCGATGCTTTGCGCAGGCGTTTCCTCTGCATCTCCTCTATGCCGTTCGGGGTCTCGATCGCGTATCCGTACTCGTCGTGTTCGTAGCTGGTGACCTTGACGACCGCTCCTCGCTTTCCAGGGAAAATCATCGGCGAGACGCCGCCCTCGGTGAATTTGTACCTCTTGTATCCACCTTCTCCGATTTCGGCCATCCCAAGTGGCTCTATAGCAACCCTACTCTCATCGATGCCGATGCTCATGTAGCTCTCCAGCAGGTGCTTGTCGGCCAGCAGAATCACCGGCGTCTGGTACTTCCAGGCGAGGTTCATCACCTCGCCGGCTGTCACGAATGCCTCCTCAGGATCTCCGGGAGCTGCCACGATGCGCGGAAACTCTCCGTGCCCGGCGTTCAGCACGAACTTCAAATCTCCCTGCGCGGTGTAGGTGGGAACTCCGACGGCCGGAGCGACCCTTTGCCCTACCACGAACACGGCCGGAATTTCCGCGTTTCCCGCCATGCTGAAGGCCTCTTGCATCAAGGCGAACCCCCCTCCGGCGGTGCCAACCATCGTCCTTATTCCCGAATAGGCAGCGCCGAGCGCCATGTTTGCCACCGCTATCTCGTTCTCAGGTTGGACCAGAGCTACTCCGAGCTCCTCTTGGTTGGGCCCGACGTAGTTCAGAATGGAGGTAGACGGAGTCATCGGGTATGTTATGTAGAGCTTCATCCCAGCCTTGACGCTGCCGACGGCGATGGCCTCAGCTCCAGAGATGAAGGGCGTAGGGTTGCGCTTGACTGCTTCAGCCTTTAGAATCTGTGAGAATTTTTTTTCCGCGTATTCGTGCCCGACTTTTGCAAGTTCGATGTTTTTCTCGGCCTTGTCACCGTAAGCCCAGTTGAGTACTCCGTTCAAAGTATCGAGCGGAATCCCGTAGAGGAAAGATATGGCGCCCATCATCGCAGAGTTCTTCATTATCGGCACACCACCAGCTTGTTTGACCATGGTCGTTAGTGGCATCGGCAGCGACTTGCGCGAGCCATCATATTTGACGACATCGCTGTCGTAGAGAATGGAACCGCCAACTGCCAGCTCCCTTTCATGCATCGTTATCGTTTCTTGGTTGATCGCCGCGACGAGTCCCACTGATTCTCGGTGGAGCCAGATTTGTTGATCCGATGCCCTTACCTTGCAAAAGTTGCGGCCGCCGCGGATTAACGAGCCATAATCGTTAACCACGAAGGCGTACATTCCGAGCCGATTGAACGCTCTGCCGATTAGTTCGGCTGCGCGCATCAAACCGTCTCCCGCTTGACCGCCGAGAACTAAAGAAATATCTTGCATAATACCATTAATTTGTACTAATTTGTTTCGCACCTCTAAAACCCTTGCTATTTTGTGGCCGTGAAATGCCAAAATAAATATGGTGGCTCCTTGGACTCTAGCTTTAAGAGGCCCTCTGGCGTACCCAGATACATCTAAATGCATTTAAATAAATTAGGCGTACCTAATTATCGATAGTATGGCTCAATTAGCTCATCACACATCTGGCAAAAAGGACTCCGAACTCACGCCCGCCGAGGAGGAGTACTTGGAGACCATATGTAGACTAACAGGCGAAGGAAAACGGATTAAGGTTAAGAACATCGCCAAGAGCCTCCGGGTGAAAGACCCAAGCGCGGTCGAAATGCTAAAAAAACTAAAGAAAAAAGGACTCCTTCGCTACGATCGAACGGGAGTGGAATTAACTGCCTCCGGAAAGGAAAAGGGCCTCAAAATTGTGCGCAGACACAAGCTTGCCGAGAGATTACTCAAAGACGTGTTTAAACACCAGCTGCCCGGCGTTCATGAGCATGCGTGCGAGTTCGAACACATAGTCGACGACGACTTAGCTGACAAAATAGATGCTATGCTCGGAAGGCCTTCCACATGTCCACACGGAGAGCCAATACCAGATCGGGATGGCAAGATTACTGAACAGCGGGGCAAACCACTTACTCAGCTCCCCGAGGGGGAAAACTGCATGATCAAGGTAATACCTGAGGAGAGAGACTGCGTGGAAAGATTACTTTCCCTCAAAATCCTTCCCGGGGAGAAGGCGAAAGTCCTTGAAAAGTTGCCCAGAGGGGCAGTTTTGTTGCAGTGCGGGGGAACCCAAGTTGCTTTGAGCCGGGACATCGCTTCTCGGATTTTTGTAGGGAGAGGGCACCGCTTCAGACACGGTCGTAGATTTCAAGGTGGCACAGGCTATGGCAGAGCCGAAACCCAAACGTGATATCGTCGTAGCTCTTGCCGGGACCCCGAACGTCGGCAAGAGCGCGATTTTCCATCAGATGACCGGCGTCGACGTTATTGTGTCTAATTATCCGGGGACCACGGTGGAGTTGCTCGAAGGTCGCGTGAAGCACAGCGGGCGCGAGATACGCGTCATCGATTTGCCTGGGGTCTACTCTCTTGGCGCCGTGTCCGAGGATGAAGTGGTAACACGGAGAGCTATATTGGATTTCGAGCCAGACGTGATTGTTAATGTGGTTGACGCCTCTAACCTCGAGCGCAGCCTCTATCTTTCTATCCAACTTTTGGAACTTGGCAGACCTATGCTCATGCTGCTTAACATGTACGATGTCGCTACAGCCAAAGGAATCAAACCGGATCCAAATTCTCTTTCAAAGAAACTCGGTGTCCCCGTGATCGCCACCGTGGCTACACGCGGTGAAAACATTGCGGAGGCATTTAACAAAACCATAGAAGTCGCGCTGAAAAGGACCAAACCGAGTCGAGTCATAAGCACGGGAAAGGACACCGAGGCGGCGATAGCGGAGCTTGCAAAACAAATTCGCAGGAGCTTTTCTTCCACCCCATTCAATCTTCCTCCCAGAAGCCTTTCAGTGAAACTTCTTGAGGGTGACTCTCATTTAATCGAGCATCTTGCGCGCGTTCCGGGCAGCGAGCAGGTTCTGAAGAAAGCGGGCAAGCTGGCCAGGGATATTTCCCGTAGTCATGGGGAGCCATCTGCCCATAGAATTGCCCGAGAAAGGCACAGTGCAGCGGCTTTGATTGCGCGTGGCGTGACCAAGTATATTAGGGTCAAATCTCGGTTTTCCAACCGACTCGGGGCCTTGCTGACCGATGCGAAAACTGGTATACCTATAATGGCCTTGGCCTTCGTTTCCCTACTGCTGCTCATAATCTATGTCGGGGGATTTCTTGAAAGCTTGTTTCTGAACGTTTGGGACGCAGTTACGGCTGGGATTAGCGTAGCGCTTCGTGGCTCCGGAGCGATAGGCCAGATAATTAACATAGGGTTGATCCAGGGTATAGCTGGCATTCTGGCGGTGATGATACCATACATACTAATCTTCTTCTTGGCGATGGGCTTTCTCGAGGACGTGGGCTATCTTCCCAGAATGGCATTCGTGATGGATTCGGCGATGCACAAGATAGGGCTTCACGGCAGGGCAGTAGTGCCGATGCTGGGGGGATTCGGTTGCAACGTGCCCGCAATCATGTCCACAAGGGTGCTCACGACGAGGCGTGAGCGACTCATCTCTAGTTTCCTCATCACGATGGTTCCATGCTCTGCCAGAACTGCAGTCATCCTCGGCACGGTCGGCGTCTTCTTGGGCGTGAAGTATGCTTTTTTTATTTACGCGATTATACTCGCCCTGATTTTCATA
>Ga0209164_1000571_pt1 | contig 79184 bp, 72 predicted proteins | sample MTBNYHSulfiMetaG_FD_187458 | JGI IMG/M metagenome (GOLD analysis project Ga0209164, IMG submission 187458) | Enrichment culture microbial communities from rom New York Harbor, USA that are MTBE-degrading - MTBE-NYH (New York Harbor Sulfidogenic)... | ecosystem: Environmental > Aquatic > Marine >... | reverse complement strand
GGGCAGTGCGGCGAACGCGTCGTCGGTCGGCGCGAAGACGGTGAACGGCCCCTCGCCCTTCAACGTGTCGACGAGCCCGGCCGCCTCCAGCGCGGTGGCGAGCGTCGTGAACTGGCCGGCCTGCACCGCCGTGTCGACGATGTCGGGCAGCGGCTCGGGGCTGGGCGACTCGACGGCGCCGCCGCTGCCCTCCTCGGCCTCGTCGCCGCCGCAGGCGGCGAGCACGAACGGCACGGCGACCACGAGCAGCGCCGCCAGGATGATGGTCCAGCGTTTCATGATTCGACCTCCGGGGTCGGTTCCCAAGTACCGCGTGGCGCCCTTGGGGGTCTCTTCTCGGAACGTTGACGGGAAAAGTGTTTCCGCATGCAACTATCTTCAAACGAGGAGGGCGGCGGCCGTCAGGCCGCCGCCCTCCTCGTTCGCCCGCGCCTCGTGACGGTGCGGGCGCCCTCGTTCAGGGGATCAGCACCCCGTCGATGACCTGGATCTCCCCGTTGGTCGCGGGGATGTCGGGGTCGACGATCCTGATGGCCTCGACGTAGTACTCGTTGTCGCTGCCGACCCACACGAGGACCGACTCCTCCTCGAGCAGCGTGGCCGCCTTCTCGCCGTCGGCGAAGTCCGCGGTCGTGAGGGCGACGTCCGGCGCGACGTGGTACGAGAGCACGTCCGTGAGCGCGCCGGTCGGGTCGGCCAGCAGGTCGTCCAGCGCGCCGGCCGGCAGGGCTGCGAACGCGTCGTCGGTCGGCGCGAAGACCGTGAAGGGTCCGGCGCCCCTGAGCGCTCCGTCGAGCCCGGCGGCCTGCAGGGCCGAGATCAGTGTGGTGAACCGGCCGTCGGCGGCCAGGGTGTCGACGACATCGGCGGTGGCCGCCGCCGGGCTGGACGCGGTGCTCGCCGCAGCCTCGTCCTGCTCCTCCTCGCCGCACGCGGCCACGGCCAGGGCCGCGACTGCGACCAGCAGCGCCACGGCGACGATCGTCCAACGCTTCATGAACTACCTCCTCGAGCCCTCACAGCACACTGCGGACGCGACCTCCGTGTCGCGGCAGAGGGCAGGCTACCGGCCTCGTATGAGCGACGTGTGAGTGAGGCACGAGAGGATGGTGCGCGGCGGGGACGGGCGCGGCCGGCCCTGCGACGGTCTGGGCGAAGCTCGAGCCGCGGCCCGCGCGTGGCCCCGGGCCGCGGCCCGCGTGAAACCGGAGCGGCCGGGTATGAATGCGGCATGTCCCCCCGGCGAGGCACAGTCGACGCACGGACGGGCCGCTCGACCGGCGGCCGCCTCCCGGCGAGCGAGCATACGGGCGCCGGGGCCGGCCCCGAGATCGAGCTCGGTCGTTCGCCGGCGCCGGCGGGGACGCGCCGACAGGTCCTCACGTTCTCCGACCTGCTCCCCGAGATGCTCGGGGACGACCTCCTCCGCGAGCGGCTCGCGCGCCTGTACGACGTCTACCGCTCGCTCGACGCGTGGTGTCTCGCGGACCGCGACGAGACGGAGCGGTCGGCGAGGCTGACCGACGTGGCCGCGCTCAACGTCGCCGTGGTCGAGGGTCTCGCCCTGCAGGGCCGGGTCGATCCCGAGGGGTTCGACCGTGACGGCCCGGCCGAGGTCTGGACGCGGATGGTCGAGCTGTACCTCGACTGGGCCGGGCGGGACGGCGCGCAGGACTGACGGGGCGCGCGGGCGGGACGGCGCGCCCGACTGACGGGGCGCGCCGCCGGACCGGCGCCCCGCGGCGTGCCGGCCGTCCCGGCCGCGGCGCCCGGAGATGCCTACGCCGCTGTCCGGCGCTCAGCCCTTCGGCTGCTGCTGCGTGATGCAGTGCACGTTGCCGCCGCCGAGCACGATCTCTCGCCCGGGGACGGTCACGACCTCGCGCTCGGGGAAGAGCTGCCGGAGGGTCGCCCTGGCGACGTCGTCGTACGGGTCGTCGAAGCTCGGCATGACGATGCCGCCGTTGCAGATCAGGAAGTTGAGGTACGAGGCGGCCGTCGTGTCGCCCGGCCGGCGCGGGATCGAGCCCTCGGCGGAGTCGATCCCCCAGGCCTCCTCCTCGGTGATCGTCATGATCGCCGGCATGGGCACGGTGTGGACCTCCAGGCGACGCCCTCGGGCGTCGGTGGTCTCACGCAGCCGCGCGAGGTTGTCCTGGAGGAGGTCGTAGCGCCAATCGCTCCTGTCGTCGGTCGCTCCCGCGAGGACCACGCCCGGGCGGACGAAGCAGGCGACGTCGTCGACGTGCCCGTTGGTCTCCTCGGGGTCGATGCCCCTGGCCAGCCAGACGACCTTCTCGACGCCGAGGTAGCCGCGCAGATGCTCCTCGATCTGCTCGCGTGTGAGTTCGGGGTTGCGGCCCGGGCTGAGCAGGCACTCCTCGGTCGTGATGACGGTGCCCTCGCCGTCGACGTGGAAGGAGCCGCCCTCCATGACGAGGGGCGCGCGGTAGCGGTCGACGCCCTCCAACTCGGCCACCTTCATCGGCACCATCTGGTCCTTGTCCCAGGGGAAGTAGAGGCCGTCGTAGAGCCCGCCCCAGGCGTTGAAGCCCCAGTGGACGAGGCGCACGCCGCCCTTGTCGTCCACCACGAAGGTCGGGCCGCAGTCGCGTATCCAGGCGTCGTCGGAGGACAGCTCGACGACGCGGACCTCGGGCGGGAGCATGTTCCGCGCGTTCTCGAACTGGTCGTGGTCCACGCCCACGGTGACCGGCTCGAAGCGCGCGATCGCCGTCGCCACCGCGGTCCAGGCGCGCTGTGCGGGCTTGGCCCCGAGCCGCCAGTTGTCGGGCCGCTGCGGCCAGAGCATCCAGGCCTGGGCGTGGGGCTCGAACTCGCCGGGCATGCGGTAGCCGTCGGCGCGGGGGGTGCGGTCGAGCAGACGTGTCATGGTAGGTGCCTCCGTCCTTTTCAGAGGGGAGCGACGGTGCCGTGCGGGTCTCGGCCGGGCCGCGCCCGCACGGTCGAGTCTCGCCGTTTTTGACCGGACGGTCAAGACGGCCGCGTCGAGGGCGGAGACCGCCGCGCGCGCCGAGGCGAAGGGCCGCGGCGCTCGCACGACGGCGACGGACGGTCGCGCCGGCGCCGCGGCGTGGGACGGCCGCGCCGGCGCCGCGGCGACAACGGCGCCCTTTGCCGTCCCCTCCCGTAACGGCTATCGTTGCCGCGATGAGCGAGCACCTCGTCCTCACCTCGATCGGCGCCGATCGCCCCGGGCTCGTCGACCAGGTCGCGGGCTTCATCCTCGAGCGCGGCGGCAACCTCGAGGACAGCCGCATGGTCAATCTTCACGGGCAGTTCGCCATGGTGATGCTGGTCGCCGGCGACGAGGCCGTGGCCCGCCGTCTCGAGGCCGACCTCGAGGAGCTCGAGCGGGCGGCCGGCATCCATGCCGAGCTGACGACGGCCGCCGAGACGCAGCGTAGGTCGGCGGCCGTCGCGATCCCGTACCGGCTGAGCACGACGGCGATGGACCACCCGGGCCTCGTGCAGTCCGTCGCCCACGTGCTCGGCCGGCTCGGCGTCAACATCGAGAGTGCGGACACGACGTTGAGACCCGCCCCCGTCACGGGGACGCCGCTGTTCGCCATGGACCTCGTCGTGTCGGTGCCGGCGACGACCAGGGTGAGCGAGCTGCGCGACCGCCTCGGCGAGGTCTGCGACGACCTGAACATCGACTGGCAGCTCACGGCGCTCTGACCCGGCCTGCGGGCGCCTCCCGCGGGCCGGCGTCGTGCCGGCGAGGCGCCGCGGCCGGCCGGTCCGCGTGAGGACGCGATGGCCGACGTCATCGGCGAACCCTGGCCTGAGGACACGAGGCGCTTCCAGGCGCTGCAGCGCCGGCTGGCCCGCCTGGAGGCCGTTGAGGCACGCTGGCGGCCGGCGCCGGCGCCCGCGGACGCGCTGGCCGCCGGACGACTCCACGTCGGCGCCCTCTTCGTGGCTTTCCCCAGCGGGAGCCCCGGTCGCGGCGCCGCCGGGCAGCGCGCCTGGGCCGCCGCGGTCTCGACCACCGGGCCGGCAGGCGCGCGCCTCGTCGACCACGCGGTCCTCGAAGGGCTCACGGGCGCGCCGTACGTCGCCGGCCTGCTCGGCCGGCGCTGCGGCGCGCTCATGGAACGCGCCGTGCGCGCCCTGCCCCGTCTCCCCGACGTCCTCCTCGTCGACGCGACCGGCCGCGACCACCCGCGCGGCGCCGGGCTCGCTCTGCACCTGGGCGCCGCACTGTGCCTGCCCAGCGTCGGGGTCACGGATCGCGAGCTGATCGCCTCCGGGGACGACCCCGGGCCGCGGCGCGGCGAGCGCTCGCCCCTGCTCGTCGACGGCCGGCTCGTCGGCTACAGGGTGCGCACGCGCGGGGGGACGCGGCCGCTTCTGGCGCACGCCGCCTGGCGCACCGATCCCGAGACGGCGAGCCGGCTCCTGCTGGCGTTGATCGGGCGCTGGCGCACCCCGGTCCCCCTGCGCATCGCGCGCACCCTGGCCCGCACGGCGAGGGCGCGCGCCGAGGGCCGACTGCCGGCCTAGCTAGACCCCGGCGTCGGTCCGCGTGCGGCGCGCGGCCAGCGCCCGCGCGGCCTCGTCGGCGGCGAAGCGCGGCCAGTCCGCCGGCCGCCCGCCGTCGACGGCCCGCACGGCGCCCTCCCCGGCGACGAAGCGGGCGACCTCGGCGGCGGGGACGCCCTCCGTCTCGAGCGCCGCCAGCAGCGCCGGTGCCGCGTCCGGCCGGCAGACGATGAGGAGGCTCCCGGAGCCGATCAGCCCCAGGGGGTCCAGCCCGAGCGCCGCGCAGAGGCGGCGCGTCTCGGGATAGACGGTGACCTGGGCGGCGTCGACCACGAGGCCGAGCCCGCCGGCGACGGCGAGCTCCTCGAGCGCGGTCGCCAGACCTCCTTCGGTGACGTCGTGCATGGCGACGACGCCGCCGAGCCGGGCCGCGATCCTCGCCTCCGGGACCACGCTGATGAGCTCGAGGAAGGCGCGGCAGCGCGCCAGTTCGTCGTCGTCGAGGCCGGCGGCGCGGAGCTCGTCGGCGAGCTCGGCGGCGAGCAGGGCCGTCCCCTCCACGGCGACGCCCTTGGTGAGCACGACGCGGTCGCCCGGGCGCGCCGCGCGCTTGTCGCGCAGGCCGTCCCTGCCGACGACGCCCAGCATGGTCCCGCTGACCACCGGTCGCGCTACGGCTCCCGTCACCTCGGTGTGGCCGCCGGCCGCTGTGACCCCGAGCTCGCGTGCGGCGTCGGCGAGGTCGCCGAGCAGGCACAGCGCCTCGGCCGCCGAGGTGCCCGGCGGCAACAGCACGGTGGCGAGGAACCAGCGCGGTGCCGCCCCGGCGGTCGCCACGTCGTTCGCGTTCACCCTGACGGCGTAGCGCCCGAGCTGCCGACCGGAGAGCGTGATGGGGTCGCCGTGGACGACGAGGACCTCGTCGGCGTCGATGTCGAGGGCGGCCACGTCCTCGCCGACGCCGGCGGCCACGAGCAGCGCCGGGTCCTCGGCCGGCAGATCCGCGAGGTGGCGGCCGAGGAGGTCGTTGGGCAGCTTGCCCTCGGGCAGGGGCAGGCCGAGGCGGGCGATGTCGAGGACCTCGGCGAGACGGTGGACGACGAAGTCCGGCGGCGGGAGGGCGAGGCCGTCGAGCTCGGCGGCGTCGGCGGGGTCCGGCTCGAGGCCGTTGGTGAGGAGCGCCGTGACGGCTCCGGCCCGACGGCCGGCCTCGGCGTCGAGCACGTAGTCGCCGACGAGCAGCGTGCGCTCCGGGGCCACGCCCATCTGCGCGCAGGCCAGCAGGACGCCGTCGGGAGCGGGCTTGGGCGCGGCCGGGTCGTCGCGCGTGACCACGGCGGCGAAGTCCGCGAGGCGCACGTGCTCGAAGTTGCGGAGGGCGCGGTCGACGGCGGGGCGCCCGTTGCGCGTGAGGATGCCGAGCCTGAGGCCCCGGCCGCGCAGCGCCTCCACGAGCTCCTCGACGCCCTCGTTCCGTCGCGAGCGGGCGGCCGCTTCGAGCTCGAACCGCGTGAGCGCCTCGAGGGCGGCGTCGCGTCGCGCGTCGTCCTCGAGGGCCAGCGCCCACTCGAGCACGAAGCGGTCGGGCGGGCAACCGACGGCGCGCTTGATGGCGGCGAAGTCGAGCTCGCCGGGCGCGGTCAGGGTGCCGTCGAAGTCGAAGAGGACCGCCTCGAGGCGGAACGGGCGCGGCGGGCGGGGCGCCGCCGCCCAGGGGGCGCCCGCGTCGTCAGGCATCGCTGTGACGGGCGCCGTGTCGGGCGGCCGCGCTCCGTCGGCGCCCGCACGCTCGTCGCTCATCGTCGCGACGGACGGCGGTCGTGCGGCTCGGGCCGGGCCTCAGCCGAGCCCGAGCCGCTCGAGGTCGTCCTCGTCGAGGCCGATGTAGTGCGCCGTCTCATGGGCCACCGTGATACGGATCTGGTCGGTCAGGTCGTCGAGGTCGCGCGCCTCGCGCTCGAGGTTACGCTGGAAGAGGATGATGGTGCCGGTGTGCGGCGGGCCGCCGAGGGTCGACTGGTCGGGCAGGGCGAGCCCGCTGAAGAGGCCGAGCAGCCGGGGGTCGACGCCGTCGAGCACCATCTCCTCGCTCGGCCGGTCGTCGACCAGCACCGGGACGTTGGCCAGCGCGCGGCGCAGGTCGTCGGGCAGCTCGGCGAGCGCCGCCGCGGCGACGCGCTCGAACTGCTCGGGCGCCATGCGCGGGCGGCGCGGCTCGCCGACGGCGTCGAGACGCAGCACGGCGAGCCACTCCCGCACCATGCCCTTGCGGTCGCCGCGCTCCTCGAGGGCGAGGCCGAGGAGGTGGCGCGCGTCCGCCTCCTCGACGACGTCGAGGTCGTAGTCGGCGAGGACGCCGCGCAGCATGCGCGCCGCGCGCCGCGTGTCGTCGAGCAGCTCGAGGTGCACCTCGGCGGCGCGGATCACCGGCAGCGGGTCGTCGGGCTCGAGGTCGGCCCAGTGCTCGTAGGCGGCCAGCGCCGCGAGCCCGTTGTCCTCGCTCAGCGCCAGCTCGGCCTCGAGCTCGAGGACGCCGGCGTCGTCGGGCGCGGCCTCGCGCGCCTGGGCGAGCAGCTCCTCCGCCCCTTCGAGGTCGTCGTCCTCGATGAGGTCCCACGCCTCTTCGAGGAGGTGTTCGATGTCGTCGTCGTGGCTGCCCATACGTGTGACTGTAGCGGGAACCGGGGTGCCGGTCGACCGTCGCCCGACGGCGTCCGCGGCCCCCTTTGTCGCCGACCGTCGAGGGGGTAGAGTTGACGGTGTTGAACGTTCAGTCAACGGCCGCGGCACGGCGTGCCGCCGGGGGGTCATGAGGAGAGCCGACAGGTCGCAACTGCGGCGGCGGGAGATCCTCGCCGCCTACTACGAGACGCTCGTCGCCGAGGGCCTGCAGGGGGCCTCGATCGCCAAGATCGCCAAGCGGCTCGGCGTGCCGCCCAGCCTCCTCATCCACTACTTCGGGACCAAGGAGCAGATGACCATCGAGCTGGTGGACTACCTGCTCGAGTCGTACCGCGAGGCGTACGGCGACGAGCTGTCGGGCATCGCCGACCCGCGCGCGCGCCTGCGCGCCCTCCTCGACCAGCTGTTCAGCCCCGAGTACCACCAGCTGCTCGACGACCGTGCCTTCTACGCGTGCTTCTACCTGAGCCTGACGCACCCCGACGTGCGCCGTGCCTTCGCGACGCTCTACGAGGTCTCCCTGTCGCTCGTCGAGACGACGATCGCCGAGTGCATCGCCTCCGGCGACCTGCCCGAGGACGACCCGCACGAGCTCGCCGTGACCCTGAAGGCGCTCGAGGAGGGCTACGCGTTCCTCATCGGCGGCGGCGCGGACGAGGGGGAGAAGGCGCTGCTCGGCGACGTGGTCCGCCGCCGCGCCGCGCGGCTGCTGGGGCTGGCCGCCGGCGACGGCTGAGGAGGGGGCGGCGGGGCGGGACCGTCGGCGTGGAGCGGTACTCGGCCCGGGCGCCGATCCGGACGATCGGCCACGGCGCCGCGTGCTCGTCGATGACCGCCTGCACGAGGCGGACGTACGCGCCGAGCGCCTGCGGCGGCCCGGCCCGCGTCGGACTCGGAGCGCGGGAGACGGGGCAGAACAGAGGTGTCGGGAGCTCACGACGGGCCTCGCGGGTCTGTGCGACGGTCGTCCGCGGGCTGTGAGCGGCCGGCGGCGACGGACGCCGGGGCCGCCGCGGACCGTCGCCCGCGTGGACGCAGTACGGACGAGGGGAGGTGCGATGCACGGATTCGCGCGTGGTCTGCCCAAAGCCGAGCTGCACGTGCACGTCGAGGGCACGCTCGAGGCGGACCTGCTGCTCGAGCTCGCCGCCCGCCACCGAGTGACCCTGCCGTACCGCTCGCCGGCCGCGGTCCGCGCCGCCTTCCGCTTCACCGACCTCGCGTCCTTCCTCGACGTGTACTACCGGAATCTCGAGGTGCTGCGCGACGAGGAGGACTTCCGCCGCCTGACGCTGGCGTACCTCGCGAGGGCGGCGGACGACGGCGTGCGGCACGCGGAGGTGTTCTTCGACGCCCAGAGCCACACCGCGCGGGGCGTCCCGCTGGGCGCGGTCGTCGAGGGCATCTGGGCCGGCATGGCCGAGGGCGAGGGCCTCTACGGCCTGAGCACGCGGCTCATCATGTGCTTCCTGCGGGACCTCCCGGTCGCCGAGGCCGAACGGACGCTCGCCGAGGCGCTCCCGTACAGGGAACGTCTGGCGGGCGTGGGACTGGACTCGGCGGAGCGCGGGCATCCGCCGGGGGCCTTCGCCGCGGTGTTCGCCCGCGCCCGCGCCGAAGGCCTGGTCGCGGTGGCCCACGCCGGCGAGGAGGGGCCGCCGGCGTACGTGCGCGAAGCGCTCGACGAGCTCGGCGTCGCGCGCATCGACCACGGCGTGAGCGCCGCCGCCGACGAGGAGCTCGTCGAGCGCCTCAGGCGCGAGCGCGTGCCGCTCACCATGTGCCCCCTGTCAAACTTGAAGCTGGGCGTCGTACCCGAGCTCTCGCGGCACCCGCTCAAGCGCCTGCTCGACGCCGGGCTCCTGGTCACCGTGAACTCCGACGACCCTGCCTACTTCGGCGGCTACATCCTGGACAACTACGTCGCCGCCCAGGAGGCGCTCGGCCTGCGCCGCCGCGATCTCGTGCGCCTGGCGCGCAACTCCTTCGAGGCGGCGCTGCTCGACGAGGACCGCCGCCGTTCGCTGCTGGCCGAGGTGGACGAGTACGCGGCCCGGCGCCGCGTCGCCGCCTGAAGGCGGAGCCGGGCGAGTATGCGGCCGGGCGCCGCGCCGCCGCCTGAGGCGGGGCCTCACGGCGCCGGCGCTCCGCTCCGGGGCGACGTTTCCGGTGCGCCGCTCCGCGCGTCCCGCCGCCGCGCGGCGCACTCCGTCGCTCGGGCGTCCGCCGTCACCTGTCGTATCCTTTGCGCATGCGCATCGAGGACTCCAGCCCGCCGCTGCTGATCGGCGTCGATCTCGGCAAGGTCACGACCTCGCTCGCCTGGGGCCGGCCCTCGGGGGAGGGCGCGGTCGACGTCGTCGGCACCCGCGCCCTCCGCCACCACGGTGATCCGCTGGCGCCGTTCTACGCCCTGTACCGCGAGCTCGGGCGGGACCGGCTGGCTGCGGTGGCCGCCACCGGCGTCTTCTCGGACCGCCTCGGCGAGCCGGTCCTCGCCGGCATCCCCGAGGAGATCGCCCAGCAGGAGGCGATGACGGCGCTCTGCCCCGCCGGTCCGCTGTGCGTCGTGCGCATCGGCGGGGGTGGCTATTCCGTGCTCACCCGCGACGCCGAGGGGCGCTTCGCCTACGAGCCCAACGAGCGCTGCTCGGCGGGCACCGGGCAGACCGTCGAGGGTCTCTGCTCTCGTCTCGGTCGTTCACTGGACGAGGCCGTCGCGCTGGCCGAGGCGGCCGGCGACAGCCTCACCGTCACCAGTCGCTGCGCGGTCTTCGCGAAGAGCGAGCTCACCCACTACGCGAACCAGGGCGCGTCGCACGAGCGCCTCTTCCGTGGCGTCTTCGAAGGTATCGCGCGCAACGTCCACGCCCTCTACGACAGGACGCGGCCCGCCGGCGCCGGCGCCGTCTGGCCCGTGCTCCTCGTCGGCCACGGCGCGACCATCGCGCCCATCGCCCGCGAGTTCGCCCGCCTCGCCGGCCCACGGGCCCGGGTCGAGGTGGCGGAGCACGCCGGCACGTTCGAGGCCGTCGGCGCGCTCGTGCACGCGGCCCGGCAGACCGGGGCTGGCGACGTCCGCTGGCCGGAGCGGCCGGAGGAGCTCGCCCGGGCCGGTGGCGCCCGGCTGCGCACGCTGCCGGCGGCCGCCACTGGGCCGGGCGCCGCGACCCGTCTCGCGTCGCCGCCGCCGGACGAGAGGGCGGGCGGCCCGGCGGTCCTCGGGCTCGACCTCGGGTCGACGGGTTCGAAGGCGGCGCTGCTCGACCTGGCGAGCGGCGCCGTCCTCGCCGGCGTGTACCGGCGCACCGACGGCAATCCCGTCGAGGCGGCCCAGCGCCTGGTCGGCGCCGTGCTCGAGGCGTCGGCGGCGCCGGTCGTCGCGGTCGGGCTGACCGGCTCCGGGCGCGACGCCGCCGCGGCGGTCTTCCGCGCCGCCTATCCCGAGGCCGGACCGCGCCTCACCGTGCTGAACGAGATCGTCGCCCACGCGACCGCGGCGGTGCGCGACGACCCCGACGGCGGCCGCAGTCTCTCGATCGTCGAGATCGGCGGTCAGGACGCGAAGTTCATCAACGTGCGCGACGGACGGGTCGTGGACAGCGACATGAACCGCGTCTGCAGCGCCGGCACCGGCTCCTTCCTCGAGGAGCAGGCCGAGGCCTTCGGCCTCGAGGACGTCACGGTGCTCGGCGAGCTCGCCGGACGCTCGCAGGGGCCGCCCGACCTCGGGCAGACGTGCACCGTCTTCGTCGCCGACGTGGCCGCCGAGGCGCTCGCCCAGGGCTTCACCCGTGAAGACATCTTCGCGGGGCTGCAGTACTCGGTGGTGCGCAACTACTGCGGGAGGGTCAAGGGCGACCGGCCGCTGCTCGACACCGTGTTCTTCCAGGGCAAGCCGGCGACGAGCCCGTCCCTCGCGCGGACGCTGGCCGCGGTCACCGGCCGCACGGTGGTCGTGCCGGCCGACCCCGGGGCGATGGGGGCGATCGGCGTCGCGCTGCTGGCTGCGGAGCGCCTCGACGGCACCGAGCGCGCCGCGTTCGCCCGGACGGACGCGGCGCTCGACCTCGGCGTCGTGCTCGACGCCGCGGTCGTCGAGCGCCACGAGCGTCGCTGCGGGGAGCCCTCCTGCGGCAACCTCTGCCGTCTCGAGGTAGCCGAGGTCGAGGTCGCCGGCGAACGGCGGCGCGTCGTGAGCGGCGGCAGCTGCCCCAAGTACGACCAGCTTGGCGCCGTCGGGGAGAAACTGCCGCGGGAGGCGCCGCGTCCCTTCCGCGAGCGCCGCGAGCTGCTCGAGCGTCTGTGCGACGAGGTCGTGCCCGATCCGCGGGGTCCTTTCGCCGGGCTGCGCGTAGGGCTGCCGGTGGCGCACTACCTCCTCGACCTGGCGCCGTTCTTCGCCGCCTTCTTCGCCGTGCTCGGCGCGGCGCCCGTCCTGCTCAGGGCGCGGCCGGAGACGCTCGCCGCCGGGGACCGCGCCTGCGCGGCCCCCGGCGTCTGCGCCCCGGCGAAGCTCCTGCACGGTCTGGCCGTCGGCGCCGACGTCGACGTCGTCTTCGCGCCGAAGCTGATCAACCTGCGACCGCCCAACGGCGGGGCCGGCACGAGCACCTGCCCCGTGGCCCAGGGCGCCCCGGACATGGTGGCCGACGCCCTCGCGGCCGCCGGGTCGGCGGTCCGTCTCGCCCGGCCCGTGCTCTGTCGTCACGAGGAGACCACGCTCGATTCGAGTGCGTTCTGGCGCGAGCTCGTCGCCGCGGCGCGTGGGATCACGCGGCAGGGAGTCGCGCCGTCGTCGCCCGGCGGTGGAGGCGGAGCGTCCGACCTCCAGCTGGCGCGCGCGGTGCGTCGGGCCTGGCGCGCCGGGCTGGCCCGGCAGGCGCGCTTCGAGGAGGGCCTCGCGGCCATCGGCCGCCGCGCCGTCGAGTACGCGGCGGCGGCCGGGCGCCCGGTGGTCGTCGTCTGCGGCGAGACCCACGTCGTCCACGAGCCGCTGCTCGACTGCGGCGTGGGCGAGATCGCCGCCGCCAACGGCGCCCTCGCCGTGCCCGTGGACTGCTACCCCGTCTCCGCCGACGTGCCCCCGCTGGCGCGCGTCCACTGGGCGAGCGCCGGGCAGACGCTGCGCGGGGTCGTCGCCGGTCGTCGCGACGGCGACGCCTTCCCCCTGCTCGTGGGGGCCTACGGCTGCGGCCCGAACTCGTTCGTCGAGCACGTCTTCAACGATCTCGCCGAAGGGCGCCCGTACGCCCTCCTCGAGAGCGACGGCCACGGCGGCGCGGCCGGCTACGTCACGCGCGTGCAGGCCTTCCTGCATGCCGTCGAGCAGACGCGCGCCGCGCGGCCGCCGGAGACCCTGTCGCGGGTCGCCGCAGCGGCGTCGCCCGACGGCGCAGCGGCACGGCCCGACGACGCACCCGCGCCGCCGCCGCCCAGTGCCGCGCCGCCGCCGCCCACTGCCGCGCCGGCCGGCCCCGCGGCCGTCCCGGCCCCCGGCACCGGCCTCGCGGCCCGCCTGGCCCGCTACGACGTGCCGCTGCCGACGAGCCTCGACGGCGACCCCGGGCGGACGATCGTCTTCGGTCACATCGGCGGCACCGCCGGGCGCCAGATCGTCGCCGCGATGCGGGGTCAGGGGTATCGCGCGGAGTACGCGGGCCCGCCCGACGCGGCCGCGCTCGAGTGCGGACGCCGTCTGTGCTCGGGCAAGGAGTGCCTTCCCTACCAGCTCATCTGGGGCGCGCTGGCGCGTCACCTCGAGACGCGGTCCGGGGACGGCCGTCTCCTCTTCCTCAGCGTGGGACAGGGGTTCCGCGCCTGCCGGGCGCACCTCTTCCCGCTGACCGAGCAGGTGGCGCTCGGCCGTCTCGGCTACGACGCCGTCGACATCGCCGACCTCAGCCTCGTGTTCGGCGACCTGACCGTGGTGCCCACGGTCTGGGCGACGCTGGTCGCGCAGGACCTCCTCAACGCGCTGCGCTTCGAGGCGTACGCGGGCGAGCGGTCACGGGGAGACGCCGACGCGCTCTTCGAGGAGTGGTCCGACGTGCTCGCCGCGGAGCTCGCCCGCGAGCGTCCGCGCGGCGGCGCCGTCGCCGACACGCGCGGCGCGCGGGACGTCATCGGCCGCGTCCGCGAGGTCCTCGGCGGGGCGGCCGCGGCGTATGCGGCCCTGCCGCGCGACCGCAGTCGCGCCGCCGAGCTGCGGACCGTCCACCTCTGCGGCGACCTCTACCTGCGCGTCGACGAGTGGGGCAACGACGACCTGCAGCGCCGGCTCAGCGAGCACGGGCTGCGGGTGCTCTTCGAGCCCTTCGGCGCGTTCTTCGAGCTCCTCGCCCTGCGCGACATGCAGGTCGCCCGGCGCCTGAGCCGGCGCGCCGTCAAGCGGCGCGCGACGCTGGGCGTGATGCGACGCATCGTCGACGGGCTCCTGGGCGCCGTGCAGCCGCTGCACCCCTGGCTGACCTGGCCCGACATCTACGACGTGGTGCGTGAGAGCGACCGGGTGTTCGACGGCTATCCGATGGGCGAGACGGTGAGCACCGTGGGCAGTGCGCTGCACGCCTGGCGAACGCGGCCCGTCGACGGCGTCGTCGTCGTGTCGCCGCGCGGCTGCGGGCCGGCGCTCCTCGCCGAATCCCTCCTGCGCCGCCGGCCGGGGCCTCCGCTGCTCTTCGTCTACAACGACGGCGACCCGGTCGACGCCGATCGTCTGCGCGGCTTCGGCTGGCGCCTGCACGCGGCCGCGCCGCGCCGCGGGTCGGCCGGCGCCCGACGCTGAGTCCGCGCCGCTTGTCGGCCGGCGTGCCGCGCCGGGCCCCGGTCGTCAGACCAGGACCGTCGGGGGCCTTCGGGCCGCCGGACCGTGCCGGAGGCGGGCCGGGAGCCGCCTTCGACCGCCGGCCCGAGGCTCGCCTCGGGCCGGCGGTCCGAGCCGTCGCTCAGCTCCGCGCGCTGCGCCGCACCGAGATCGAGTCCTGGTCCGAGACCACCTTCTGGCGGCGCGCGTGAGTGCGCCGCAGTTCGTCCTCGTGTTGGGCGAGGACCGTCTCCTGTGTGGCACGCTCGCGCCGATAGTCGTCGCTCTCGATGTAGTCCCAGAAGAGCACGAGGTCGCGCGCGACCTTGCTCTCGAGCACCTCGCGTTCGGCGTTCAGCCGGTCGTCGTCGAAGAGGTCGTCGGGGAGCGTCGCCTTGAAGGTGACACGCGTGCCTCCGGACTCCGACTCCTCGAAACCGACGACCCCGATCTCGATCGCGTTCACGCAGGCGATCTCGTCGCAGGCCAGCCTTCGCTTGCCGGTGAGCACACCGTCGAGGAAGTGCTCCCACGCCTCTACGACATCATCGAGCGGCGCCGGGACATCGACGCTGCGTCGTACGACGCTCATGTCCTCCTCCTTGCCGGGATGGCGTCCGCAGGCGCAGCGTACCCGCTGGGACCGCTGCGAAACGGAGCCGGGCCGACCGCCGCCCGGTGCCGCGCGGGTGGCGTTTGCCCGGCCCGCGGCGGGGAACCCTCCGGGCCAGCGGGATCAACGCCGTTGTGACATGGGAGGCGTCGATGGACGGAGAACAGAGATGCGTGCGTGACGTGGTGGAGCCGCGCCCCACCCTCGAGGGCGCCGGCGTGCGACTGCGGCGGACGATCGGCACGCACACCCTCGACTATCTCGACCCGTTCCTGCTCCTCGACCACTTCGCCTCCGACGACCCCCGCGACTACCTCGCCGGCTTCCCCTGGCACCCGCACCGCGGCATCGAGACCGTGACGTACATGCTGGCCGGCGAGGTGGACCACCGCGACAGCATCGGCAACCGCGGCACGATCGGCCCCGGGGACGTGCAGTGGATGACCGCCGGCGGCGGCATCCTGCACGAGGAGATGCCGCGCCCGCGCGACGGGCGCATGGCGGGGTTCCAGCTCTGGGTCAACCTCCCCGCGGCCCACAAGATGGACCGGCCGCGCTACCGGGAGGTCGCGGCGGCGCGGATCCCCGCCGTGCGCCGGGACGACGGGTCGGTGGTCCGCGTCGTGGCCGGCGAGGTCGACGGCGTGATCGGCCCCGTGACCGGGATCCACGCCGAGCCGTCGTACCTCGACGTCGCGCTGCCGGCTGCCGCGACGTTCGTCCACCGGGTCCCGCGCGGGCACAACGCCTTCGCCTACGTGTTCGAGGGCGAGGGGCGCTTCGGCGTCGCCTGCGAGGAGGGCTACCGGGGCGACGCCGGCGGAGAGCTCGTCGGCGCGCCGGACCTCGTCGTCTTCACCGACGGCGACGCGGTCACGGTGCGCGCCGACGCGGAGCCCGTCCGCTTCCTCCTCGCCTCGGGGCGCCCGCTCGACGAGCCGATCGCGCGCTACGGCCCGTTCGTCATGACGACCAAAGAGGAGATCGGCACCGCGCTCGAGGACCTGCGGGCAGACACCTTCGTCTGGCGCGACGACCCGGAGTGGGCGCGCCGGCGTCAGACATGGCGCGGTTGACGACGGGCGGCGGCCGGTGAGCGCGGCGCCCACACGGAAGGCGGCGGGGGAGGACGCGGTCGCTCGCCGCCTGCGGCGCGAGGAGCGCACCATCGCCGTGATGATCGGCATGTACTGCCGCGATCGTCACGGCGACGAGCGGCCGCCGGGCGGGCGCGGCGACGACGCGCTGTGCCCGGAGTGCGCCGACCTGCTCGCCTACGCTCGCCGCCGCACCGCCGCCTGCCGCTTCGGGGCCGCCAAGCCGACCTGCGCCAAGTGCCCCGTCCACTGCTACAAGCCGGCCATGCGCGAGCGCGTTCGCGAGGTCATGCGGTACAGCGGCCCGCGTATGCTCGCGCGGCACCCCGTGCTCGGCATCGCTCACCTGCTCGACGGACGCCGCGGCCCCCCGGGCGGCTGACCCGGGGACGCCGCGGCCGCGGGCCGCGGCGTCCAGGGTTGTCGTCTCGCCGTGTGGCGACCATCATGGGGTGACCGTGCTCCCCTTCGGCCTCCACATCGACGCGTTCGACCCGGCCAAGCGGCCCCTGATGTTCCTGTTCATCGGGCTGCTGGTCGCGTTCGTCGCCATCCGCGCCAACACGCGGCTCATCCGCTCCGGCGTGACGTGGTGGTTCGGCGACATCCGGCCCAACGGCCTGCACATCCACCACAGCGTCTTCGGCATCGTCATCATGGCGGTGGCCGGCACGCTGCAGTTCGCCTGGCAGCCGGCCGGCTGGTGGCTGAACCTGACCGCCTTCCTCTTCGGCGTCGGGCTGGCGCTGACGCTCGACGAGTTCGCCCTTATCCTGCACCTCGAGGACGTGTACTGGGCGGAGCAGGGGCGACAGTCGATCGACGCCGTGATCCTCGGCATCGCCTTCGTCGCCCTGCTGCTGACGGGTCTCGTGCCGCTGGCGGTGCCCGAGACCGAGACCCTCGAGCTGACCTCGCGCTGGGTCGCCGTCGCCCTGGTCGGCGCCAACATCGTCTTCGTCGTGGTCACCTTCCTCAAGGGCAAGCTCTGGCTCGGCACCCTCGGCCTGTTCGTGCCGTTCCTCGCCGTCGTGCCGGCGCTGCGGCTCGCCAAGCCCAACTCGCCGTGGGCGCACAGCTCCTACGCCGACACGCCGTCGAAGCTCGAGCGTGCCCGGCGCCGCGACGAGGTCTGGCACCAGCGGTGGCTACGCCAGAAGCACCGCGTCTGGGACGTCATCGGCGGCCGGCCGCACCTCCCCCACCGTCACGAGCGGGGTCCGCACGCGGGGCCGCTGCTCGCCGACGAGCCGGTCGCGCGGCTGTGGCGCGAGGACGCGGCGGCGCCGGTGACCGGGGAGGACGTGGCGTCGGGCGGATCGCCCGCGGGCGAGGACCGTCTCCGGCGGCGCGCCGGCTGAGGGTCGCCGGGCCGAGGGTCGCCGGCCGCACGTCCGCGGAAGGTCGACGGGGAGGGGGCGCCTGGCGGCATCGGGCTCGTCCAGGGGCGGCCGGGCGCGACGAGGGGGCGGCGCCGCGGACGCGGCGCCGCCCCCTCGTCGCGGTCTACTTGTCGCGGACCGAGAAGTCGCCCGACGAGCTGGACTTGGTGTCGTTGCTCGTCGTCTTGGCGTCGGAGCCGGTCGGGCCGCTGCTCCCGGTCGCGCCCGTCTGGCTGTCGCCGGCGTCCGTGGCGCTCGACTGCGTGGCGGCCGTGCCCGTGGCGTCGCCTGCCGCCGCCGTGCCGTCGTTGGATCGCACGGCCGTGCCGGTCGGAGCGGCGGTGGAGCCCGCGTTCGACGCCGGAGTCTCGCCCGGGGTGCCGTCCTGGAGCTGTTGCATCTGCTGGGGCGACTCGCCCGGCGCGCCCGTACGCGCGGAGGTGCTCCCGGCGCCGGCGCCGGGAGCCGCCGCCGACTGCACGAGGGCGGGTCCGGCGCGCCCCGGGCCGAGGACCTGACCCTGGTCGACGACCTCTTCGACGACGATGCCGGAGGCCAGGGCGAGGACGCCGGCGGCCACGAGCGCCACTTTGGTGCCCAGCACGCCGCCGATGTTGGCGAGCCCCAGCAGAGGGGCCGCCGCCGGCATGGCGGCCGGGGCGGCCGCCACCGGCGCGGCGGCCGTCATCGGTGCGGCGGCCGCGGGGCCGGCGGCGAGCGGCGCCGCCGAGGGGGCGCCGAAGGCCGGCGCCGCCTGGAGCCCCTCCGGCACCGGCAGGGCGGGCAGGAGGGCCAGGGCCGCGACCCCGCCGCCGGCGGGCAGCAGGGCGCTCACGCGCTTCTTGAAGGCCGCCCGCGCCCGGAAGAGCAGGACGCCGGCGGTACCCCAGGTGACGCCCATCGCCTCGGAGAGCTCGCGCCGGCTCAGACCCTGCACGTCGTGCAGGATGAGCGCGGCGCGGTACCGCGGGCTCATGTCGCGCAGGGCCGCCTCGACGGCCGCCGCCATGGCGGCCTGGTCGTAGCCGTCCCGCGCGTCGACGAGCGCGGACACCTCTTCGAGCGGCGCGTCGGCGTGGCGCGCGCGGGCGCGGAGTCTGTCGTAGCAGGCGTTCATGGTGACGCGGAACAGCCACGGCTCGACGCGCAGGGCGCCGCGGTGGCGCGGCAGGTCGCGATACGCGGCGAGGAAGACCTCCTGGGTGACGTCCTTCGCCTCCTCGCGGTCGTCGAGCAGTCTGGCGGCGAAGTTGTAGATGCTCGTGTGCAGTGCGGAGTAGAGCTGCTCGAAGGCGCCGGTCTCGCCACGACGCAGCGCTGCGGCGAGCGCCTCCTGCTCTGACGCACTGAGGTTGAGTGTGGCCACACACCACCTCGCGACGCGGTCGACACGGTCCCCTCGTCAGTGTAGCGCCGAAAGGCACTTAATGCACGGGCAAGGTGCGGACGGGCGGCCCCGTGCACGGGGCCGCCCGTCGCAGAGCGCAGGGCACCGGTGGTGCCGGACCTGTCAGTCGCAGGCGCCATTACCCCGTGCGCCGCCGACCGCGGGGGCGACAGGGTCTTCGCTCGTCTGCGAGGCGCGCGTCTGCGTGAGGCTGCGGGTCGGGTCGTCCTCGCTGGGCTCCTCGGGCCAGCTGAGGCGGTCCTGGGTGCGCAGCCTGTCCTGGTCGCCGTCGCACTCGCTCACGCACTCGGCGTCCTCTTCCCAGGCCAGCCGCGTTCGGGTCTGCGTGCGCACCTCCTGGCCCGTGTCGGCCGGGTTGTTGACGCGCAGGCAGTTCTCGTTGCAGACACGCCCGTCGGTGGCGGTGTCGTCGCCCTGCACCTGGTCGATCACCTGATCGGCCCCGTAGGCGATGGCGCCGCTCATGAGGACGAGGACGGCCGCGAGGCCGAGGATCTTCAGCGCCTTCACTCTGACTCCTTCCGTAGGTTTGTCCCAGTCCACAGCTTCCAACGTGCGGAAGGGCGCGGAGTTAACCTCGCCGCGGCCGTCCGCGAATGTCGGCGGTGGCCGCGGCGAGGGTCCCGGCGGGCGCGTGGTATGGTGCTGGGGGGACCAGCCTCCACCCCGGAGCGCCGTGGACTACAGCCTGCCCGCAGACGACGATGTCCTGCTCGCCGAGTGCGAGGTCGAGACCTTCCGCAGCGGTGGTCCCGGAGGGCAGCACCAGAACGTCACCGACAGCGGCGTGCGGCTGCGCCACCGCCCTACCGGGACGGTCGTGGTCTGCCGCGGCGAGCGCAGCCAACTCGCCAACAAGCGAAGCTGCCTGCGCCGCCTGCGTCGGCGGCTCGAGTGTCTGCTGGCGCCGCCGCCGCCGCCGCGGCGCCCGACGAGACCGGACGCCGGGGCCGTGGCGCGGCGCCTCGAGGAGAAGTCGCGGCGTAGCCGCGTGAAGCGCCTGAGGCGCCCTCCGGGCGAGGAGGCGTGAGCCGGCTCACCATCGACCCGGCCGGCGCCCGCGACGGCGCCGGCCGACCGCGCTCGCGGCGCGCGATGGGTCAGGGAAGCACGGCGCCGGGGTCGACGCGCCGCCAGAAGTCGGCGAGCTCGTCGAGCTCTTCGGGCTCGAAGTGGTCGAGGAAGAGGCGGCGCACGCCGGTGAGGTGCGTGGCGCGCGCCTCGCGCAGGCGCCGCCGGCCCTCGTCGGTGAGCATCGCGAAGAAGCCGCGCCCGTCGTCGCTGCAGCGCTGCCGGTGCACGAGTCCCTCGGCCTCGAGACGGTCGACCAGCCTGCTGACTCCGCTCGGGCTGAGCAGCACCGAGCGCGACAGGTCGCTCATCCTCAGGCGGTGGTCGGGTTCGCCCTCCAGCACGACCAGGACCTCGTAGGCGCGCAGCGACAGTCTGTGCTCCGCCTCGAGTTCCGCGTCGAGGTGATGGAAGAGCGCGCTGTGGACACGCAGCATGCCGCGCCACGCCGCCAGCTCGCCGGGCGTGAGACGTGTCTCACCGGTATGTACCGTCATGAGGGGACTCCTTGCCTGAGGAGAATCCTTGCTTGCTCACGCACAGTATACCCCGCGCGCGTTGTGTCCAGCGGTCCGTGCGCAGGGAGCCGGCTCCGTCCCGCCTCAGCGCGTCGCCGCGCCCTCCCGGGCGTAGGCGCAGACCTTGTCGCGGCCGGCGCCCTTCGCGCGGTACAGCGCCTTGTCCGTGAGCTCGAGCAGCTCGTCGAGGTCCGTGGCGTCGCCGGGGCAGGTGGCGATACCGACGCTGATCGTGACGCTGGCGTCGGCCGGCAGCCCCAGGCCGGTGTAGCGCGTCTGACCCAGGGTCGAGCGGATGCGCTCGGCGACGTGGTAGGCGTTCTCGCCGGGGGTGTGCGGCAGCAGCACGGCGAACTCCTCGCCGCCGTAGCGCGCGCAGACGTCGGTGCTGCGCAGGGCTTCCCTGAGGACGCCGGCCACGGCCTGGAGCACGCGGTCACCCGTGGCGTGCCCGTAGGTGTCGTTGACCCGCTTGAAGTGGTCGACGTCGGCCATCAGGAGGCCGAGAGGGGCCTGATGGCGCAGCGCGCGCTGGATCTCCTCCTCGGCGCGCTTGGTGAAGTACCGCCGGTTGTACAGCCCTGTGAGGTGGTCGGTCACCACCTGGCGACGGATGGCGTCGTACTTGTAGGCGTTGGCGAGCGCGGTCTGCAGGTGCCCCTGGAGCGCGCCCAGCACCTCGTCGCCGAAGAGGCCGAGACGCCGGTCGTCGGTCGCCGCCGCGAGCAGGGCCATCTCGCCGACGTTCTCGACGAGGAGGCTGACCGCGAGCTGGCTGCCCATGGTCCGGGGCACGAGCCCGCAGGCGTGCCCCTCGCGGCGCTCGATGCTCTTCCTGTAGATGGACGTGCGCACGGGGCAGTCCGGCGTGTACGCGCAGCAGTCGGGGTCGAAGGCCTCTCCGCGGACCCCTTGCGCGCCCTCGAGGCGGAAGCTGCGCGCCTCGCCGTCGAGCAGCAGGAGGGCGGTGAAGTCGGCGTGCAGGAGGGCGCGCGTGTGGGTGAGCGCGAGGTCGACGGTCTCGCGATAGGGCAGCGCCGCGTTCATCGCCTTGCCGGCCTCGCCGACCTCGACCAGCTGGCGGTTCAGCGACTGCGCCCGCACGAGGTCGTCCTTGATGCTCTGCGAGACCCACTCCTTGTCCTCGGAGGCCGAGAAGACGGCGACGAGCGTGCCGACGAGGTGGGAGAGCTCGCGCAGTTCGTCGCGGAAGCCCGGGTCGCCGCGCCGGTAGGCCTCGCCGAGGCGCGCCGTCGCGCGCCGCATGAGGTGCCGCAGCGGGCGGTACACGGTGAGGTCGACGACCGCCACGACGATCACGTACAGGAGGAAGAGAAGGACGCCGGTCGCGAGCGGCGCGGCGTCGAGGCCGAGGCAGGCGACGGCGAAGGCGACGGCGAAGGCGGCGGCGATGACGGCCGCCGTCTTCTGTTCCCTCGTCGTGAAGCCCGGGCGGCTGCGTCCCGGGTGCGCTGATCGTCGCGTGGTCGTCGTGACGTCCGCCTTCCTGCATGCGCGGTCAGTCCGGTTATCGGCAGAAGCGCGGCGACCATGACCCGGCGCGGCGGCGGCCGGCGCCACGAGCGTGGCGGCGCGCGCGCCGCCGCCGTCCGGCGGTGTCAGACGCGCCCGAGGACGCGCCGGTCGGGCGTCGGGCGGGGGGACGCGCGCCGCTCGCCCTGGCGACGGTCGTGCATGTAGTGCGGGCAGGCGGCGCAGCAGGCGGAGCATGTCAGGCGCGTGTCCACGTCGGCGACGCAGATCAGCGCCGGATGCCGGTCGGGTGAACGCGACTCGCTCATCAGGGCCATCTACGCGCCGGCCGGGCAGAGTCCTGCCCGCCGGCCGGCGCTGCGGCCTCCCGTCCCGCGCGGCGGGCCCCGTGAAGCGGGCGGCCGCACGGCGCCGCCGCCGCGGGCTTCGGGTGGGCCGGCCCCGGCGAATCTCCGGCCGGCCCCCGGCGGCGGTCAGTCCGCCTGAAGGTAGCCGTCGATGACGGCCAGCACCTGGGCGATGCGGAACGGTTTCGTGATGTACCCGTCGATGCCGACGTCGGTGGCGCGCTCCATGTCGGTCGACATGGCCTTGGCCGAGAGACCCACGATGGGGATCTCGCGCGTGCCCGCGTCGGCCTTGAGCTCGCCGACCGCCTCGTAGCCGCTGAGCACGGGCATCATCATGTCCATCAGCACGAGGTCGGGCCGGTTCTCGCGCGCGAGGTCGACGGCCTCGCGGCCGTTCGTGGCCTTGTAGACCGTGTACCCCTGGGCCTCGAGCGACATGGCGACGATGCTCAGGATGTCCGGGTCGTCGTCGGCGACGAGGATCGCCTTCGGCACGACGCTCACCTCCTAGCTGATCTTGCCCGCGGCCAGCGGGTCGGTCGGCTGTTGTGATATCGGCATGGTGAAGATGAAGCTGGAGCCCTTGCCCAGCTTGCTCTGCACGCGCATGGTGCCGCCGTGCAGCTCGACCAACTCGCGGGCGATGGCGAGGCCCAGGCCGGTGCCGCCCTGGGTGCGCGTCGCCGAAGAATCGACCTGCGTGAAGCGGTTGAAGATGCGCTCGATGTCCTCGGAGGAGATGCCGATGCCGGTGTCGTTGACCCAGATCTCGACGAACTCGCCGGCCAGCCGGGCCTCGACGCTGACGCTGCCGTTCTCGTGCGTGTACTTGATGCCGTTCGTGAGCAGGTTGAGCAGCACCTGGTTGAACTTGGCCGGGTCGGCCCAGACCGGCGGCAGTTCCGTGGGCAGGAAGGTCGAGACGCGGATGCGCTTGTCCTGGGCCCGCGGCTTCACGACGGGGAGGACGTTGAGCAGCGCGGCGCGCAGGTCGACCGCCTCGAAGTTGAGCTCCAGCCGGCCGGCCTCGATCTTGGTCAGGTCGAGGATGTCGTTGATCAGGTTCAGCAGGGTCTCGCCCCCGTTCAGGATGCTCTGGATGAACCCCTGCTGCTTCTCGTTGAGCTCGCCGGTCATGCCGCTGAGCAGCATGTCGCTGTAGCCGATGATCGAGGTCAGCGGCGTGCGCAGCTCGTGGCTCATGGTCGCCATGAAGTCGCTCTTGAGCTCGTCGAGGTGGGTGAGCTCGCGGTTCTTGCGCGCCAGCTCCTCGGTGTCGCGGATGTTGCGCAGGACCAGGGCGACGAGGTTCGCCTGTGACTGCAGCATGCGCACGGCGTCGTCGTCGCCGGGCTCGTTGCGCCTGAAGAGCAGGCAGAGGAGCCCGAGGCGCTCGCCCTTGGCCTCGAGCGGCGAGACGAGGAAGCCGTGGAACCCCTCGCGCTCGACGTCCTTGAGCAGCCGCGCCCGGCGCGCGTCGTCGGCGCTGACGCAGCGCACGGCGCCCTCGCTCGCGAGCTCGGCGAGGCCGTGGTCGCGCAGCTTGCGGACCAGCTCGACGCCGACGCCCGCGACCCCCCTCTCCTCGTCCTCTCCGACGCTGTGGTTGCGCACGAGGGCGAAGCCCCCGGAGAGGCCCGAGGCCCGCGTCGCCTGCTTGACCGCCTCGACCATGAGGTCGTCGACGGTGTGGTGGCGGAGGAAGAGGCGGCTGCTCTCGCCGAGCACGTGCAGCTGCTGGTTGGCGCGCTGCATCCGCGCGAGCTGCTCCTGCATGTCGACCTGGGCGGCGTTCAGGTCGCGGGCCGTGCGGCCCAGCGTGGCGGCCAGCCGGCCGGCGAGAAGGGCCGTGAGGAGGAAGCACGTCACGTGGAGACAGAGCGCGAGGAGCATCGTCGTGGAGGACGACCCGTCGGTCGAGGCGGCCCCCGCGACGACGAGGACGCCGCGCTCCTGCAGCGTCCACACCGCGGTGTAGGCCGCGCCGCCGGCGGCGGCGGTCGCGTAGGGCGCCCACCCCGGCAGGAACCCGCTGCTGAAGACGATCGGCCACACGTAGAAGAGAGCCGCCCCGCCGCCGACGCCGCCGCCGAAGACCACCGCGGCGGTCACCAGGGCGAGGTCGACGCCGACGACGACTGCCGCCAGCGTCCCGACCCCGACGCGCGAGCGCACGGCGAGGATCGGCAGGTTGGCGGCGACGACCACGGCGGCGACGAGCACGAGCGCCGCGGGCCGCGCGCCGCGGGTCTCGATCTCGACCCACAGCACGGGCGTCGCGACGGCCAGGGTGAACGCCAGACGGGCGAGGAGCACGTCGTGCAGCTGCTTGCGAAGGTCCATCGACTCTGGGGCCTCTCCCTCGTGTTCCGTATACTATTCTCGGCAACGGCTTGAACTCCGTCCCGGTCGTCGCGCGAGTCGGCGGCGACCTCCCGTGCCGGCGCGAAAGGAGGCCCCCGGGCGTGTCGGTCCCTCGACTGATGCTCAGCGGTCTGGAGCCCGGACCGGCCGTCGCTCTCGCCGCCGGCGCGCTCGCCTCGACCTTCGCCCCCCGCGCCGTGCGCCCGGTGCTCCTCGGGCTCGACGTGCCGCTCTGGCGGCTGCTCTACGCCGTCGCCGAGAAGGCGCCCCGGGTGCTCGACCCCGTGCTGCACGCCGAGTGCGCGCCCGAGCTCTACGACCGCTGGTCCGGCGGGGCCGACATGATCTGCTTCGTCGCCGCGGCGCCGGCGCTCGACACGTGGGGCGGCCTCGCGGGCTCTCGTCCCGTCGAGGTCGCGGCGCGGTTCGACGCCCCCGTGGTGCTCGTCGTCGACGCCCGCGAGCGCGGCGCCACCGCCGCGGCCGCGGCCTTCGGGGTGAAGACGCTGGCGGGCGCGGCGGAGCCCGCCGGGGTCATCGTCGTCGGCGGGGACGACCCGTCGGGAGAGCTCGGCGAGCTGCTGCGCCGGCGCGCCGGTCTGCCCGTGCTCGGGTGGGTCCCGCCCCAGCTCAGCGAGCAGTTCGCCCGCCAGTACGCGGGCACGGGCACGGTGCGGCAGCTCGGGGCGCGGCCGGCGGCCGGCAGCGAGGCGCGGCTCTGCGCCGAGGCCGCCACATTCCTCGACGCCGAGCAGCTCGAGGCGGTCGCCGCCCGGCGCGGCTACCTCCCGCGGCCCGAGCGGCGGGTCTTCACGCCGCTCGCCGCCGGCAGCGGACTGCGGCTCGCCGTCGCCTGGGGCCCTCCGCTGCAGCCCTTCGCGCTCGAGAACATCGACGTGCTCCAGGCCGCCGGCGTGGAGTTCGCGCCGCTCAACCTCGCCCGCGACCGCGCCCTCCCCGAGGGGGTGCACGGGCTGCTGCTGGCGGGTCATCTCGAGGAGACGGCACTGGCCGATCTCTGCGCGCGGCGCGAGCTGCTGGACGATCTCGGCGCCGCGGTCGGCGCGGGTCTGCCGACCCTCGCCGTCGGCGGCGGCGCCCTCCTGCTCCTGCGGCGCCTCGCCGACAGCCGCGGCCGCAGCCACGAGCTCGCCGGCGTCCTGCCGGCGGAGGCCGAGTTGCTCGAGTGGTACGAGCGGCCGCGCTACGTGCGTGCCCGCGCGACCCGGGAGAACCCGTTCGACGAGGGCGACACCGTGCTGTACGAGCTCTTCGACCTCGAGTTCCTCGCCCTCGAGCAGGAGGCCTTCGCCTACCGCATCGACGACGGCGACGGCCCCGGCCAGGCCGAGGGCTTCGCGCTCCGCTCGTGCCTCGCGACGACGCTCTGCCCTTCGCTCCCCCGCTGTCCCCGCCTCGCCGCGCGCTTCGTCGCCGCGCTGCACGCCGCGTCGCCGTGGCCGTCGCGGGGGTGACGGCGGAGACGACGGGCGGCCCCGCGGCCGGCCGGCGGACGCTCGCCGCCCTGTGGGCGGGGGGCACCCTCGCCGTCGCCGTCACGGCGCTCGTCCTCCGGCTCACCGGCACGCCCGGCTGGGACCTCGCCGCCCATCTCTACAAGACGTGGCTGCTGCGCGAGGGCTTCTCGGTCTTCTGGGACACCTACTGGTACGGGGGCAGCTACGGGGCGATCACCTACGGCGTCGTCTACTACCTTCTGGCTGCGGTCGTCCCGTGGCCCGTCATCGTCGTCGTCTCGGCGGGCGCGCTGCCGGTCCTCTTCTACCTCTACTACCAGGCGGCCTGGGGCGTGGACGAGGTCTGGCCGGCGGCGACGCTCGCCGCGGTGATGTGCATGTACCTGTCGCACGGGCAGGACCCGTTCCTGCTCGCGCTGGCCCTCACGCTGGGAGCGATGGGACTGACGGCGCGGGGACACCCGCTCTGGGGGGCGGCGCTCGCCGGGGTCGGCGTCTTCACCAACCCGCTGGCGCTGATCGTCGGCGGAGTCTTCCTCGCCGCCGACTTCGCCGGCCGGCCCGCCCTGCGGCGCCGTCTGCTGGTCTTCGCCGCCGGGCTCGCGCCCTTCGTCGTCGCACGCCTGCTCGTCGGTCTCGTGTTCGCGGAGCCGGGCTGGTACCTGGACCAGCTCCAGCAGTCCGTCCTCTACGTGAGCTTCGCCCTCGTCGGCGTGATCCTGGCCCTGGTCAACGTCGTGCATCCGCGGCGCCCGTTCGTCCTGCTCTTCGTCATCTACGGGGGCCTGGTGCTGGCCACGACGATCGTCCCCGGCAGCCCGCTGGGCAGCAACGTCGGCCGCTTCTTCATGGTGTTCGCCTTCAGCGCGCTCTTCTTCCTTCGTGAAGACCGCTTCCGGCGCCCGTTCGGCAGCCGCTGGCTGGCCTGGGCGTTGATCCCGGTGCTCGGCTTCGCCGGCCTCCAGCTGAGCACGCCCTTCAGCCACTACTTCACGGCGCGCGACGAGCTGCCGGCGACGACGGAGGAGTTCTGGGCGCCGGCGCTCGCCGCGGCGCGGCGCTACGACGACCCCGATCACCGGCTCCACGTCGTCGCGCCCCGGCGCCACTTCGAGGCGTGGTACCTCCCCGAGGCGGGGCACGCGATCACGCGCGGCTGGTACCGGCAGGCCGACGCGATCCACAACCGCATCTTCTACACGGACTACGGTCCCGACGAGTACGTGCGCTGGTTGCGCTCGATGGGCGTCGAGTACGTGCTGCTGCCGGACGACCCTCTCGACCCCTGGAGCCGGCGCGAGCCCGGGATCCTGGCGCGCTCCGCGGCCTTCGACCTCGTCGAGGAGACGGGCGCCTGGAAGGTGTACCGACTGCGCGACGCCGACGGGCTCGTGCGGCCGCTCGACGGTGGGGCGGGGCGGGTCGTCGAGTACGACCATCTGAGCCTGCGCGTCGAGGTCGACCGCCCGGGACGCTACCTCGTCAAGGTCACCTCGACGCCGTTCTGGCGCCTGGAGGGGCTGCGCGGGCGTCTCGCCGCCACCCGTGACCGCTTCGTCGTCCTTCACGCGGAGGAGGCCGGCGTGGCGACGCTGCGCTTCGACTTCGACTGGGGCGTCGCGGCCGGCGAGCTGTTCTGACCCCGGCCGACCGGCGCGGCGGCCGGCGGTCGCCCGCGCGGCCGCTCCGGGCCTCCCGAGGCGCGCGCGACCTCGTGTAGACTCCGCGCATGGCGCGCTCGCGACTGTCGCCCGAGGTGTTCGCCCTGCCCGTCGAGCGCATCCGCGACGGGTACTACTCGGACGCGTACTTCAACCACACGAAGCACGTGCTCGAGGTGCACGGCCTGCACCCGCGCGTCGTCATGCAGGTCTTCCAGAAGCATCCCGGGGTCATCGTCGGCGGCGTCGACGAGGCCATCGCGGTGCTCAGGCTCTGCGCCGGCCGGTACGAGGGGGAGGGCGACGGCCGCCGCTGGCGACCCGGCTGGGACGAGCTCGAGGTGCGGGCGCTCTGCGACGGCGACGAGGCGGGCGCCTGGGAGACGGTCATGACGGTCGAGGGCGACTACTCTCTCTTCGCGCACCTCGAGACGGTCTACCTGGGGGTCCTGACACGGCGTACGCTGATCTCGACGAACGTGCGCCGCGTCGTCGCCGCCGCGCACGGCAAGCCGATCCTCTTCTTCCCGGCGCGGTTCGACCACTACAGGGTGCAGACCGGCGACGGGTACGCGGCCCACGTGGCCGGCGTCATCGGCGTCTCCACCGACGCCCAGGCGTCGTGGTGGGGCGGCAAGGGCATCGGGACGGTGCCGCACGGGCTGATCGCCGCCTGCGGGGGCGACACGGTCGAGGCGACGCGGCGCTTCGCCGACGTCTACTACCCCGAGGTCAACGTGGTCGCCCTGGTGGACTTCGACAACGACAGCGTGGCGACGGCGCTCGCCTGCGCCCGCGGGCTTGGGGAGCGCCTCTGGGGGGTGCGGCTCGACACCGCCGACACGATGGTCGACCGCTCCCTCTGGGAGCGCATGGGCACCTTCCGGCCGACCGGCGTCGCGCCCGAGCTCGTGCACGCCGTGCGCGAGGCGCTCGACGCCGAGGGGTTCACCCACGTGAGGATCGTCGTGTCCGGGGGCTTCGACGACGCGCGCATCGCCGCCTTCGAGGCCGCCGGGGTGCCGGCGGACGCCTACGGCGTCGGCAGCCACCTGCTGCGCGGCAACACCGACTACACGGCCGACATCGTCACGGTCGACGGGCGTCCGTGCGCGAAGAGGGGACGCGAGCACCGCCCGAACCCCCGACTCGCGGTGGTCGACTGAGCGACGCCGCCGCTGCCGTCGCGCCGGCTGGCACGGCGTCCGCCGGCGGGTAAGCTTCTTCCATGGGCACCGCGAGACGAGCCGGGCGCACGGCCATCATCGTCGTCGACATGCTGAACGGCTTCTGCCGCTTCGGCAACCTCGCCAGCCCGCGCCTCGACGCCGTGACCGAACCGATCCGGCGCCACCTGGAGCGCGAGCTCGCGGTCGGAGCCGACGTCGTGTTCCTCGTCGACACGCACACCCCGGACGACACCGAGTTCGCGATGTTCCCTCCGCACTCGATCGAAGGCTCGGGCGAGGAGGAGATCGTGCCCGAGCTGGCCCCGTTCGCCGAGCGCGGGCACGTGGTGCGCAAGAGGCGCTTCTCGGGGTTCCACGACACCGGGCTCGAGGGGCTCCTCGAGCGCCTGCGTCCCGACGTGGTCGAGGTCGTCGGGGTGTGCACCGACATCTGCGTGCTGCACACCGTCGCCGATCTGCGCGACCGTGACTACGAGGTCGTCGTGAGGGCCGACATGGTGGCGACCTACGACGCCCCGGGGCACCCCGGGGACGAGACCCACCGCTTCGCCCTCGACCACATGCGCGACATCCTCGGCGCCGGCATCGTGGGCCGCCGCGACAGCTGAGCCCGGCGGCGGCGGTGACGGGCGGGCCGCCCGCGCGGCCGCGGCCCGTCGGCGTCGCGGTGCGCGCTCAGGGAGCGTCGTCGGCGCGGTCCTCGTCGAGCAGCTCGACGAACTGCGCGGCGGAGCGGCCGAGCTCCGTGTCCGGGGCCAGCTCGGCCGCCCGGTCCCACTCCGACACGGCGAGCGTGAGGTCCTGGTGCGCGAAGGCCACGACGGCCAGCTGGTAGTGGGCCTCCTGGAGCTCGGGCCAGCGCAGGACGGCAGTGCGCAGGGCGTCGTACGCCTGACGCCGCTCGCCCTGCAGGTGCTGCACGAGCGCGAGCCGGACGTACGCCACGGGACCGAGAGCCTCGTCGTCGAGCAGGCTCTCGTAGAGGCGCGCCGCCTTGCGATAGCGCTCGCCGGTCACGCAGGTGTCGGCCAGCTCGAGCTGGAGCTCCGGGTCGTCGGGGTCGGCCTCGAGGCGGTGCTCGAGCACGTCGCAGCGCAGGCGCGCCACCGCGACGTCTCCCATGACCACGAAGGCGTCGTCGCCGTGCGTGGTCCGTCGCGGCGCGAGGTCGTCGATGCCGGTGCTGCGGCTGCCCAGGGCGATGGCGATGGTGACGGCAGCGACCGCGGCGATGACGGCGATGAGGCCGGCGTGCTCTTTCACGAGGGTGCCCTCACAGAAGGAAGGAGTCGCGGGCCTGGAGTATACCGCAGGGGAGGCGCGGGAGGCGGCGGCGAGCGCCCGGCCAAGCGCTCGCCGCCGCCTCCCGCGGGGAGCCGATGCGGACCGGAGGCCGGCGACCACCGCATCCGGGCTGAGTCCCTCCGCCCGGCGGCCCCGACTCCGATCGGTTGACGGCCGCGCGCGGTCGCGGCTAGAGTGAACCGGACCGAGATGGTCCGGTCTTCGGCAAGGAGGAGCACGTGGGTCTGCAGTTGACGCGGGGCGGCGAGTACGGGTTGCGGGCGATGGTGTACCTCGCACGCGTGCCCGAGGGTGAGGTCGCCTCGCTGCGCGAGATCGGCCGTGAGCAGGAGATCCCCGAGAGCTTCCTCGCCAAGATCCTGCAGACCCTCGTGCACGCGGGCCTCGCGAGCTCGCAGCGCGGCGCCCGCGGCGGCTTCTCGCTGGCGCGCCCCGCCGACACGATCAGCGTGCGCGAGGTCATCGAGGCCATCGACGGCCCGATCGCCCTCAACGGTTGCGTCCTCTGGCCGGAGGAGTGCGACCGCAGCGAGCGCTGCGCGCTGCACGACGTCTGGGTCGAGGCGCAGGGCGAGATGATGCGCGTGCTCGACGGCGCCTACCTCAGCGCCCTCGAGCACGAGCACGTGCGCTAGACCGTCGCCCTCGCGCACGAGCCGTGCGCCGGGCCGTCCTCTCCGCGAGTCGTGGCGAGGCTCAGCGCTCGTCTGCCGCGACGGGGCGGCCGGCGGTCCCTCCGGGTTTGTGTGAGCTCCGCCGCCGCGGTCGGCGACGGCACCGTCGTCGGCGCGACCGTCGCTCGGCGTCCGTTCGGCCTCGCGCCCTCGGGTAGCCCCGTCGCCGCCGCGAGCGCCCCGTCGCGGCGGTCACCCGACCGCCGGCGCCGCCCGTCACGCCCGAGGTCCGCGGCCTCCGCCGGTCCCGAGCGCCTCGCCCGCGTCGCTCCGCGGCCCGCGGTCGTCGAACCCGCGCGGGTGGTCCCGCAGCCACGCCCAGGCGTCGGCGACCGCGGCGCGCAGCGCGTGCCGCGGTCGCCACCCGAGAAGCCTCGCGGCACCGTCGTTGGCGGCGACGAGGACCGCCGGGTCGCCGGGCCGCCGCGCCACCGTTCGACGCCGCACCTCTCGCCCCGTCACCCCCTCGACGGCGGCGAGCACCTCGAGCACGCTGGCGCCGCTGCCGCTGCCCAGATTGCAGGCGCCGCTCCCCGACGGCAGGCGCTCGAGGGCGGCGATGTGCGCCTCGGCCAGGTCGGCCACGTGCACGTAGTCGCGCACGCAGGTGCCGTCCGCCGTGGGGTAGTCGTCGCCATAGACGCGCAGCTCGCCGCCGTCGCGCGCGGCGCGCAGGGCGAGCGGTACCAGATGGGACTCGGGTTCGTGGTCCTCGCCGCACGGTCCGTCGGCGCCGCACGCGTTGAAGTAGCGCAGGGCGAGGGAGTCGATCCCGTCGCGGACGGCGGCGGCCAGCAGGCGCTCGGCGGCGAGCTTCGTCTCGCCGTAGGGGTTCTCCGGATGCAGGCGGGCGGACTCGGCGATCGGCACCGCCTCCGGGCTGCCGTAGACCGCGGCCGTGGAGGAGAAGACCAGTCGCCGCACGCCGGCCGCGCGCGCGGCGCCGACCACGGCGGCCGTGCCGCCGACGTTGACCTCTCGGTACAGCTCCGGCCGGGCGACGGACTCCGCCACCTCGGCGAGAGCGGCCATGTGGACGACCGCGTCGCAGGCGCGCTCGCGGAGGAGTCCGCCGACGAGGGTCTCGTCGCGCACGTCGGCGACCACGAGCTCCGCACCGGGAGCGACGGCGGCCCTGTGCCCGCGCGAGAGGTCGTCGAGCGCAGTCACCACGTGCCCTCTCGCGAGGAGGCGGGCGACGATGACGCTGCCGATGTAGCCGGCTCCGCCGGTGACGAGGACGCGCACGCGGTGCTCCCCTGCGAGTCGGCCGGCGCCGCCGCCGGCCGGTCAGGTCGATGCTATCAGGCTGCGCTCCGGCGGAGCGACGAGAACGGCCGCGGCCCGGGAGCTGGGCTCCCGGGCCGCGGCCGTGACGCTGCTGCGACTGACGTGCGGCGCGACCGCGCCGCCGCGGCTCAGCCTCAGCCGAAGGGGCTGCCCGTCGGCGCGCCGCACGACCCGCTGAGGTTGCGCAGGAAGCTCGTGAACTTCTGCCGCACCTCGGTCGACCCGCACTGCGGGCAGACCTTGTCGTCGTCGCCGAGGAAGCCCTTCAGGTACAGCTCGAATTGATGTCCGCAGTGCTCGCAGACGAGGTCGTACGTGGCCATGCGCCTCCAGCGGTCGCGAGTTGAATACCCTGTGGGGTATTGTACCTGAAGGGAGCGGCGGAGCAAACACCGAATCCCGGACGGAGCTGGACCGAGGCCCGAAACGAGGAGAGACATGGACGCCAAGCGCATCATCACCGTGGTCGCCGTCGCGGCGATCGCCGTCGTCGTCATCCTGGTGCTCGCGCGCGGCGACGAGCAGGAGCAGGCGTCCGGGGCCGACGGCGGCCCGGGGCTCGCCGGCGAGACGCTGGCTGGCGGCGAGTTCGACCTCTCGGACACGAGCGGACAGGTGACCGTCGTCAACTTCTTCGCGTCGTGGTGCCCCCCGTGCAACGAGGAGGCGCCGGGGCTGGTCGCCTTCGCGCAGGCGCACCCGGACGTCGCGGTGGTGGCGGTGGCGACGAGCGACGCCCGCGACGACGCGATCGGCTTCGTCGAGAAGTACGGCCTCCAGTTCCCGGTCGTCTACGACGACACCGGCGAGATCGGCGCCGCGTGGGGCATCGAGTACCTGCCCACGACCCTCTTCCTCGACACGACGGGGCGCGAGATCGAACGCCTCGTCGGGGGCGCGACACAGGCCCAGTTCGAGGAGAAGCTCGCCGCGCTGCAGTAGATGGTGAGTCTCCTCGCCCTTCCGGATGTGCTGCGCGTCGCCGCCGTCACGGTCGAGTCGCTCTCGCTCGCCTCGGTCGGCATCGCGTTCGTCGCGGGCCTGCTCTCGTTCCTCTCGCCGTGCGTCCTGCCGCTGCTGCCGGTGTACCTGTCGTTCGTCTCCGGACTGGGCGTCGACGAGCTCGCCGCCGGCCGGCGGCGTCTGCTCGGCGTGTCCCTGCTCTTCGTGGCCGGCTTCACCGCGGTCTTCGTCGCGCTGGGCGCCGGGGCCGGCGGGGTCGGCGCCCTGCTCTCCGACTACCGTCGCGAGCTGGAGGTCGCCGCGGGCGCCTTCGTCGCACTCAGTGGCCTCGCCGTGGCCGGCCTCATTCGCCTTCCCGAGCGCGGGGTCGGGCTCTCTCCGCGGCTGCGCGGACCGGCGGGCGCGGCGCTGACCGGGGCGGCGCTGGCCGTGGCCTGGACGCCGTGCGTCGGTTACGTGCTCGGGGCGATCCTCGGCATGGCGGCCTCCAGCCGGAGCGCCGCCGGAGGATCGCTGCTGCTCCTCGTCTACTCCCTGGGTCTCGGTGTGCCCTTCGTGGTCGCCGCGCTCGCCTTCGGCTGGGTGAGCGCCCGCCTCGACGTCGTCAAGCGGCACTACGGCGCCGTGAGGGTCGCCGCGGGGGCGATCATGGTCGCCGCCGGCGTCCTCATGGTGCTGGGCGTCTTCTCGCGCCTCAGCGGCTGGCTGCCCGCCCTCGACCTGGGCGGTCTCTGAGCGATCCTCGAAGACGGGCCGGGCCGGGCGCCGACGCCGCGCGCCTCGCGGCGGCCGGCCGGCCGGCGGACTGTATGCTTCGCGCGTGGGCGAACGTCACCGCATACCGGAGCTCTCCGCCGCGGCGCGCGGGGCGGCCGCCGACCTGCGACGCCTGGCGGACGGCCGGGTCGGCGACACACCGCTGACGCGCTGGCTCTACGCGACCGACGCGTCGGGGTACCGCGTCGTCCCCGAGCTCGTCCTCGTGGCGGCGTCGACCGGCGACCTCGTCGTCGCCGCCCACGTCGCCGCCGAGCACGGTCTGCCGCTGACGCTGCGTGGGGCCGCCACGAGCCTCGCCGGGCAGGCCATCGGGCCCGGCATCGTGGTCGACTGCTTCAAGCTGGCGCGCGTCGTGGCGCTGGACCCGGAGCGGCGGACGGCGCGCGTCGAGCCCGGCGTGGTCCAGGCGCAGCTGAACCGCGCCGCGGCCCCGTACGGGCTCGAGTTCGGCCCCGACACCTCGACGGTCGACCAGGCGACCATCGGCGGGATGGTGGGCAACAACTCGTCCGGCTCGCGCTCCATCCGCTACGGCGAGACGCGGGACAAGACGCTGCGCGTGGCCGCCGTGCTGCCCGGCGGCGACGATCTCGTGGCCCGCCGGTCGCCGACCGGCGACCCCGGCGACGGGCTGCGCGGCAGCGCCGCGCCCCGCCTCGGCCGGGCCCTGCGCGCGATCGCCGCCCGGGTCGCCGCGGCGGGCACGACGGGCTACCCGGCGACGTCGCGCTGCACGATGGGCTACGACCTCCGCTCGCTGCTGGGCCCGTCACCCGACCCGGGGCGCCTGCTCGTCGGGTCGGAGGGCACCCTCGCGCTCTTCACCGAGATCGAGGTCGCGCTCGACCCGCTCCCGACGCTGCGCCTCGGGGCGGCCTTCACCTTCGACACGGTCCGCGCCGCGCTCGAGGCCAACGTCGCTCTCCTGGGGACGGGCCCCTCGGCCGTCGAGCTTCTCGACCTCGGGCCGCTGCGCGCCGCCCCGAACCTCGCCGCGTACCGGCGGCTCGCCTCGCTGCTCGACGGCGACGAGGAGGCGATGCTGACCGTCGAGTACCAGGGCGAGCCCGACGAGGTCGCCGACGGCCTGGCGCGGCTGCGCGCCGTCTCGGCGACCCTCGGGGCGCGGCGCACGCTCCTCCTCGACCGGCCCGAGGACATGGCCGAGGCGGCCGCCCTGCGCCGCGCCGTCCTGCCGCTGCTCATGGGGGCCCCGGGGGCCGAGCGGCCGAGCGCCTTCGTCGAGGACACCGCCGTCGCGCCGGAGCGGCTCACCGACTTCGTCGACGAGTTCCGCCGGCTCGTCGCGGCGCACGGCGCGCGGGCGTCCTTCACGGGGCACGCCTCGGCGGGCTGCCTCCACGTGCGCCCCCTCCTCGACCTCAAGACGGCGGCCGGGGTCGCGACCATGGGGGCGCTCGCCGAGGAGGTCGCGCGCCTCGTCGTCGAGTACCACGGCGCGCTCTCGGGCGAGCACGGGTGCGGCCGCTCGCGCTCGTGCTTCCTGCCGCAGCTGTACGGTCCCGACCTGTACGCCGCGATGGTCGACCTCAAGGAGGCGTTCGATCCCGGCCGGCTCCTCGGCCCGGGGGTGCTGATCGACGGCCCCCGGGTCACCGCCGACCTCCGGTTCGGCGCCGATTACCGGGCGGAGGGGGCGTGGCGGCCGCGGCTGGCCTACACGGCCGAGGGCGGGTTCGCCGCGGCCGTCGAGCGCTGCTTCGGCGCGGGGCTGTGCAAGAAGACCACCGGGTCGATGTGTCCCACGGCGATGATCGACCGTGACGAGGCGCTCAGCACGCGGGCGCGGGCGAACGCGCTCCAGGGCGTGCTCTGCGGGGCGGTGCCGCTGGCGTCCATAGAGGAGGATGAGTTCCGCGCCGTCCTCGGCTCCTGCGTGGCCTGCAAGGCCTGCAAGACGGAGTGCCCGGCCGGCGTCGACATGGCCGCGCTCAAGGTCGAGTGGCTGGCCGAGCTGCGCGCGCGGCGCGGCGTGCCGCCGCTGGCGCGCGCGATCGGCGACTTCCGCCGCCTCGCGCGGCTCCTCGGCCCGCTCGCGCCGGCGGTCGACGCGCTCGGCCGCGCCGGGCTCGCGCGGCGGCTGGCGCCGCTGGCCGGCGTGGCCGGCCAGCGGCCCCTGCCGTCGTTCGCGCGGCACCCCTTGAGCGCGCGTCTCGCCGCCCGCCGGAAGGCGACGCGGGGCCCGGCTGCCGGGCCGACCGGACCGAGCGCCGGACCGCCGGTCGCGCTCTTCGCCGACTGCTTCGTCGAGCACCAGGAGCCGGAGATCGGCGAGGCGTTCGTGCGCCTCCTCGAGGCGGCCGGCGTCGGCGTGACCCTCCTCGACGCCGGCTGCTGCGGCCGGACGGCGCTCTCGACGGGCCAGATCGACCTGGCCCGTCGCCGCGCGTCAGCCTGCCTCGCGGTCCTCCACGCCCAGGTGGAGGCGGGCCGGCGGATCGCCGTCGTGGAGCCGAGCTGCCTGTCGATGCTCCACGACGACTGGCGGCGGCTGCTGCCCGGCGACGCGCGCGTCGCCGTGGTCGCCGCCGCCAGCCACCCGGCCCTCGAACTGGTGGCCGACCTCGCCGAGGCCGGCCGCCTGCGCTTCCGCCCCGGCGGCGCGGCCGTGTTCCACCCGCACTGCCACGAGCGCGCCGTGTCCACGACGGCTGCCAGCGAGCGCGCCCTGCGCGCGGTGGACGGCCTCGAGCTCGAGGTGCTCGACTGCGGCTGCTGCGGGATGTCGGGTGTGTTCGGTTACGAGAAGGAGCACTACGCGACCAGCGTCGCCGTCGCCGAGCACGCCCTGCTGCCGGCGCTGCGGGCGGCCCGGCCGGACGCGGCGATCCTCGCCACCGGCACGTCGTGCCGCACGCAGATCGCCGACCTCGACGGCCGGGCCGCCCTGCACCCCCTCGTGTTCCTCGCCGGGCGGCTGGAGGTGTGAACGTCCCGGCGTGAGGCCCCGCCGGAGACCACGTCGCATGAGGGTTGAGGGGTCCGGTACCGGGAAGTAAGCTCACGGTGGCGGCGCGCCGACGCGGCGCCGTCACGGTGACGACGGGTTGGTGGTGAGCACCTCGATGGCCGAGCGCAGCGCGCCCGAAGCCAGGAGCGACACGGAGCATGCGCGCGGCCCGCGGCGCAGAGCCGCGGGCGTCCACGTCGACCGCGAGCTCTGCAAGGCCTGCGGCATCTGCGTCGCGCTCTGCCCACGCGAGGTCTTCGACGCCGACGCGCAAGGGGTCCCCGTCGTCGCCCGCCTCGAGGCCTGCAACGCCTGCCGTTTCTGCGAGCTCCACTGCCCCGACTTCGCGATCGCCGTCGAGGCGGCGGAGACGGCTGGGGGCGACGCCGCGGGCGCCGGTGGCGAGGCGCAGGCGAGCGCACCGGCGGGCGGCGCCGGCGACGAGGGCGAGGACGCCTGATGCCCGCCGAGCGTCGCCTGCTGCAGGGCAACGAAGCGGTCGCCGAGGGCGCCATCGCCGCCGGCGCGCGCTTCTTCGCCGGGTACCCGATCACGCCCTCGACCGAGATCGCCGAGACGCTGTCGCGGCGCCTGCCCGAGGTCGGCGGCACCTTCATCCAGATGGAGGACGAGATCGCCTCGATCGCTGCCGTCGTCGGGGCCTCGCTCGCAGGGGTGAAGTCCCTGACCGCGACCTCCGGTCCGGGCTTCAGCCTCATGCAGGAGATGATCGGCTTCGCGGCGATGACCCAGGTGCCCTGCGTCATCGTCGACGTGATGCGCGGCGGGCCCTCGACGGGGCTCCCGACCGAGCCCAGCCAGGGCGACGTCATGCAGGCGCGCTGGGGCACGCACGGCGAGCACTCGGTGATCGTCCTCGTGCCGAGCTCCGTCGTGGAGTGCTACACCCTGACGGTCGAGGCCTTCAACCTCTCCGAGCAGTATCGGACTCCGGTGATCGTGCTGTCGGACGCCATGGTGGGGCACATGCGCGAGGCCGTCGCCCTGCCGTCGCCCGAGGAGCTCCGCATCGCCGAGCGTCGCGAGCCCGACGTGGAGCCCGAGGAGTACGACACCGTCGTCTCGACTCTCGACAACATCCTGCCGCGGCCCGACCTGGGGTCGCGCTTCCAGGTACACGTGACCGGCCTCGTCTACAACCGCCGCTCGGGCGTGCCCGAGACCGGCAGCCCCGACGTCGCCCAGGACCTCGGCCGCTACCTGCGCGAGAAGATCTACCATCACCGTGACGCCATCGTGCGCGTCGAGGAGTTCATGATGGAGGGCGCCGAGGTCGCGCTCTTCGCCTACGGCTCGGTGGCGCGGGCGGCGCGCGCCGTCGTCCGCTGGGCGCGCGCCCAGGGCGTCCCCGTCGGCCTCGTGCGCCCGATCACGCTCTGGCCGTTCCCGACCACGGCCGTGGACCACATGGCCGAGCAGGTGCGCACGGTGATCGTCCCCGAGATGAACCTCAAGCAGATGAGCTGGGAGGTGCTCGCCGCGGTCGGCGGCCGCGCCCGGGTCGTCGACTACGGGCGCGTCGACGGCGCCCTCATCACGCCGTCCGAGATCAAAGAGCTCGTGAAGAAGGAGTTCCACTATCACCGCTTTAGTTGACGAACTGAGCCTCGAGCGTCCGCCGGGCGAGCGTCTCCCCAAGGTCGAACGGCACTCCACGGAGGAGATCCGGGAGCGCCTGCGCTCGGCGCAGACGCTGTGGTGCCCGGGCTGCACCAACGGCATCGCCACGCGGGCCCTCATCGACGCCGTGCTCTCGCTGGGGCTCGACGCCGACAAGGTCGCCGTGGTCGCCGGCATCGGCTGCGCCGGGCGCATCACCGCCTACCTGCGTTACTCGACGGTGCACACGGCGCACGGCCGGGCGCTGGCCGTCGCCACGGGGGCGAAGCTCGCCGACCCCTCGCTCCACGTCATCGTCGTCATGGGCGACGGCGACTGCGCGGCGATCGGCGGCAACCACCTCATCCACGCCGCGCGCCGCAACGTCGACCTGACGGCGCTGGTCTTCAACAACGACATCTACGGCATGACCGGGGGCCAGGCCGGCCCCACGACGCACGAGGGCGACCTCTCGAAGACGAGCCCCTTCGGCCACCCCGAGGCCGCCTTCGACATCTGCGAGCTCGGTCACGCCGCGGGAGCGACCTACGTCGCCCGCGGCACCCCGTACGCCTACCTCAAGCTCGTGCAGCTCATCGCCGGCGGGATCGTCCACAAGGGCTTCTCCCTGGTCGAGGTCATGTCGGCCTGCCCGACCTACTACGGGCGCTTCAACCTGACCGCCGTGCCCGCCGACCTGCTCAAGCTGCAGCAGAAGATGGCGGTGCCGGTCGAGAAGTACAAGGCCGGGGCGCCGATGACCGACGAGCAGTACCCCGTGGGCGTCCTGCACCACGTCGAACGCGCCGAGTACCTCGAGGCCTACGAGGAGGTGCGCCGCCGTGCCACCGGCATCCGTGTCTGAGGGCGCGACCCGCACGCCGGCCCCCGGCCGCGCCGAGCCGCTCGAGTTCCGCCTCTCGGGGTCCGGCGGCCAGGGCATCATCCTCGCCGCGACGATCCTCGCCGAGGTCGCCTGCACGACCGGCTACGAGGTCGTGCAGACGCAGAGCTACGGGCCCGAGGCGCGCGGCGGGGCGAGCGCCGCCGAGGTCATCGTCTCGCGCGAGCCCATCGACTTCCCCGAGGTCGAGCACCCCGACCTGACGCTCTGCCTCTCCCAGGAGGCCTTCGACAAGTACGGCCCCCTCACGCGCGCCGGCGGCTTCGTCGTGTACGACGACGGGCTCGTCGATCCCGCCGGCTCCGCCGGCACGGCGCGGCTCGTCGGGCTGCCGTTCACGGCCACCGCGCGCGAGCTCGTCGGCACCCCGCTGGCGGCCAACATGGTCGCGCTCGGCGCGCTCGAGGGCCTGCTCGGGCTGGTGGGCTACGCGGCGCTGGTCGACAGCGTCCACGGCCGTCTGCCGCGCAAGCTGCTCGAGGGCAACCTCAAGGCGCTGAACGCGGGCTACGAGGCGGCGCAGGCGGCCGTCCACCCCGCCTGAGCGCCGCCGTGGATCTCGTCATCGCCGTGGCGGGCGTCATCGGGCTCGGGGTCGCCGCGTACGGCTTCGGCAGTCTGGTCTGGGCGTCGGTCGAGCGTCGCCGGCCGTACGAGGCGCTGCTCGCCGTCGGCGTCACCGTGGCGGCCGTCGCGCTCCTCGTCGCCTTCGGCGACCGTCTGCTGCGGTAGGCGCGGCTCCGCCGGCGCCCGCGCCGGTCCGCCCGCGCCTAAGGTCGGCCTCGAGTTCTGCCGATATCGCTGGGCAGCACACGCGATGCGCCCATGACCGCGCGTGCGACACGCAGCCGCCGACCCGGGAGGAGTGCCCGAATGGCAAAGCGCCGGATCCTTCTCGTCGACGACGAGCCCGACATCCGCCGGCTGGTCGGCGAGGCGCTGGCCGCGGCCGGGTACGAGGTCGAGGTGGCCGCCGACGGCGACGAGGCCGTACGCAGGGGCGGCCTCTTCATCCCCGATCTGGTGCTTCTCGACATCATGATGCCCGGCCAGGACGGGTTCACGGTCTACGAGCGACTGCGTCAGAAGCCCTGCGCGCTGTCCTGCCCGATCATCTTCCTGACCGCCAAGCGCGAGATCACCGACAAGCTGCACGGGTTCGACAAGGGCGCGGTCGACTACATCACCAAGCCCTTCCACGTGAAGGAGCTGCTCGCCCGCCTGCGGGTCCATCTCGGCGAGCAGGGGCCGGTCAAAGGCGACGTGCCCAACCCGATGACCGAGCGGGAGCTCCAGGTGCTGCGCATGCTGGCCGGGGGCAAGACCTACAAGCAGGTCGCCCGCGCCCTCGAGCTCTCGCAGAGCACGGTGCGCAACCACCTGCACAACGTGTACCACAAGCTCCAGGTGGTCGACCGTGCGCAGGCGGTCATCCTCAGTCGCGAGAACGGCTGGATCTGAGAGCGGCCGCGTCGCGCGCCCCGCCGGCGCGCGAGCGCGCGCCCATAGCCCGGCTCAGGCGCCGGTGAAGGGCATCTCCTCGAGCGACCAGGACGCCGCGGCGCGCCGCCGCTCGCCGCGCCGGCGCTCTTTGATCGGGGCGAGTGCCGCGAGCCCCTCCCGCCGGCGCTCCTCCCGCCGCCGGTCGACGATGACCGTCACGTCGCCGCGGCCGGAGTAGCGCTCGCGCAGCTTCTCGTAGAAGAACGCCTCGAGCTGTCTGGGCACCACGATGATCTTGGGCTGCGCGCTGACGTCGGCTGCGGCCATCACCCCTCCTCGGCAGGCTGTGTCCGTCACGGTCGCTCCCCCGTGATTCGCCGCCGGCGGGCGCTTCCCCTTGCCGGTCGCCGGCCGCGGCCCCGCGGCGTTGTCAGTCCTGACAACGCCGCAGCGGTCGGTGTCGCGTCCGCGGATGCGTGTCCTCGGCGCGGGTCGGTCGGCGCCCCGGGTCGCGCCGAGGCGGGTCGCGGCTACGCCGGTCCGCGCGTCTACGCCCGTCCGCGCGTCACACGTCGCCGCCGGGGCGCGCGACGTGGCTGCGCAGGGCGAGGGCGCAGAGCCCGCCGGCGACGCAGAGCGCGACGCCGACCACGAAGGTCGTGTTGATGGCGTCGGTGAGCCAGCCCTTGAAGAGCGTGTCGAACATCGCCGCGGCGTCGGGCGGCATGCCGCCGGTGCCGGACGGCGCCGCCATCTGCATGCCGCCCTCGGAGAGCCCGTCGAGGACGCGCCGGCGGATCTCTTCGGGGATGCCCGCGACCGTCTCGAGGCCGGCGCGCACGTTGGCCGCGATGCGGTTCTGCAGCACGGCGCCGAGCACGGCGATGCCCATGAGGCTGCCGACCTGGCGCGTGGTCGAGAGCACGCCGGAGGCGTTGCCCACGCGCTCCGGCGGCGCCGTCGCCATCACGGCCGAGGTGACGGGCGCGATGGAGAGGCCGATGCCGATGCCGCTGAGCACGAAGGGCAGCATCAGGTCGGCTGCCGCGGTGCTGGGCGACAGCGGGTCGGTCCACGGGAGCAGGCCGGCCATCCAGGCGATGCCGAAGGCGAGCAGGAACATGCCGGCGGCGACGATCCAGCGGCTGCCCATCCGGTCGGAGAGCCGCCCCGCCAGCGGCGCGGCGAAGATGATCACGACCGACATGGGGCTCATCACGAGGCCGGCGCGCAGGGCGCTGTAGTCGAGCGCCGTCTGCAGGAAGATCGGCACGGTGAAGAACACGCCCATCATGCCGGCGCTGAGCAGCAGCCCGGTCGTGTTGCCGGCGAGGAAGTTGACGTGGCGGAAGAGGGCGAAGTCGATGAGCGGCTGGTGCACGCGGCGCTCGCGGAGGTAGAAGAGGACGAGACCGGCGGCCGCGGCGACGAAGAGCCCCACGATGGTCGCCGAGCCCCAGCCCAGCCGCTGGCCCTCGATCAGGGCGAACGTCAGGCAGAAGAGCCCCGCCGACACCAGGGCCACGCCCGGCAGGTCGAGGGTCTCGACGGCGGCGCGGTCGCGCGACTCGGGGACGATGCGCAGGGCGAGCGCGACGCCGGCGATGCCGATCGGGATGTTGATGAGGAAGATCCAGCGCCAGCTCGCCGAGTCGACGATCAGGCCGCCGAGGCTGGGGCCGATGGCGGTGGCGAGGCCGGAGACGCCGCCCCACACGCCCATCGCCGCCCCGCGGCGCTCGGCGGGGAAGACGGAGGCGACGATGCTGAGCGTCGCGGGCATCATCGCCGCGCCGCCGAGGCCCTGGGCGACGCGGAACGCGATGAGCCAGCCGATGCCGGGCGCGAGCCCGCAGGCGAGCGAGGCGCCGGTGAAGACGACCATGCCGGCGACGAAGAGCAGGCGCCGGCCGTACAGGTCGCCGAAGCGGCCCAGGGTCACGAGCGTGACGGCGAAGGCGAGCACGTAGGCGTTCATCACCCACTCCACGCCGCTCAGGCCCGTCCCGAGGTCGCGCATGATGTTGGGGATGGCGATGTTCACGATCGTGCCGTCGAGCAGGATCATGAACAGGCCGACGCAGAGGACGGCGAGGATGGCCCACGGGTTCCTCGCCGCGCCGGCCGATCGTGTGGCCGCGGCGAGGTCGGCGCCCGGGCGTGTGTCCGAGGCCGGCCCGGCGGCCGGGCCGCGCGGGGCCACGTCGGTCGCCGGGCGGGTGTCCGGGGCCGGGTCGGCGGCCGGCGGGGCGGGCGAGGTGGGGGCGGTCATGTCGGGCGTCGTCCTTTCATCCGGTCGAGCAGCGTCTCGAGGAAGGCGATCAGCGCCTGCGGGTCGAGCTCCGGGGTGGCGGCGAAGGCGGCGCCGACCTCGTCCTTCCAGCCTGCCTGCATGGCCTCGGCGAGGGCGCGCGCGCCCGGCGCGAGGTCGAGGCGCACGGCGCGGCGGTCGTCGGCGTCGCGCGCGCGCCGTACGACGCCCTTGCGCACCAGGCGCTCGACGAGCTCGGTCGTCGCGGCGCGGCCGACGCCGAGCGCGGCGGCAAGCTCGCTCATCGTGATGCCGGGGTGCCGCGCGAGGGCGACGACTGCGGCCATCTGGCGGGCGGTGAGCTCGTCGCCGCCGGCGCCCCGGGCGGCGGCCCGCCGCACGGCGTCGCGATGCGGCGCCGACTCGTACACGGCCACGGCGAGCTCGGGCAGCAGGGCGCCCAGCGCGGCCGCCGGGTCATACGCTTCGGGTACCATAGTGTCAGGGTACCGTACTACATCCCGGCGGCACAACCGCCACGCCGAAGGCCGTGAGGCGAGACGGACCGGCGACCGGCGGGAGGCGGCGGGGCGGCCGGCGACGGGTCACGCGGCGGCCCCCGCCGCGCCGGGCGCGCGTCGCGGCGCCGGGGGCCTTCGGGTACAATCGTGGGACTCCACGCACGACCGTTGACGCCGCGGCCACGCCCGGCGCGGTGCCCGACCAGAGGGAGCTGCGCGTGAACCTCACGATCGACGGCCGCCCGGTGGCGGCCGAGCCCGGGACCAGCATCCTGCACGCCGCGCGCGGCGTCGGCATCGACATCCCGTCCCTGTGTCAGGACGACCGCCTCGAGCCGATCGCGTCCTGCCGTCTGTGCCTCGTCGAGGTCGAGGGCTTCAAGGCCCCCGTCGCGGCCTGCGCCACCGTCGCCCAGGACGGGATGGTCGTGACCACGGAGACCGACGAGCTGCGCGAGCAGCGCAGGCTCCTGCTCGAGCTGCTCCTCTCCGACCACCACAACGACTGCATCGTCTGCGACGAGTCCGGCGCCTGCCGGTTGCAGGCGATGGCTTACCGTTACGGCGTCGCGGAGAGCGGCTACGAGGGCGAGCGGCGCGCCTACGAGCCGCGCGAGGACACGCCGTTCATCGCCTACGACCCCGGCAAGTGCATCCTCTGCGGGCGCTGCGTCAGCGTCTGCCAGGAGGTGCAGCAGTGCCACGTGCTCGACTTCGCCGAGCGCGGCTTCGAGTCGTTCGTCACGACCTCCTTCGACCGCTCCATGGTCGAGACCGAGTGCGAGCTCTGCGGCAACTGCGTGTCCTCCTGCCCCACCGGCGCTCTGCAGGACAAGCTCAGCCGTTTCGAGTGCCGCACCTGGGACGCGACCCTCGTCGACACGGTCTGCCCGTTCTGCGGCTGCGGCTGCAATCTGCGGCTCCACGTCAAGGACGGCCGCGTCGTCAAGGTGAGCTCGCCGATCGGCAAGGGCCCCGGCGAGGGCAACCTCTGCGTCAAGGGGCGCTACGGCTTCCAGTTCATCCACCATCCGGAGCGGCTGACGCAGCCGCTGGTGCGCCGCGACGGCGAGCTCGTGCCGGCCTCGTGGGACGAGGCCCTCGGGCTCGTGGCGCGGCGCTTCGCCGAGATCCGCGACGCGCACGGCCCCGACGCCCTCGCCGGCTTCGCCTCGGCGCGTTGCACCAACGAGGAGAACTACCTCTTCCAGAAGTTCGTGCGCGCCGTGCTCGGCACGCAGAACGTCGACCACTGCGCGCGGCTCTGCCACGCCTCCACGGTGACGGGGCTCGTGCAGTCGCTCGGCAGCGGGGCGATGACCAACTCCTTCGAGGACCTCGAAGGGTTCGACGTCGCCCTCATCATCGGCTCCAACACGAGCGAGGCGCACCCGATCGCCGCGCTGCACGTCAAGAAGGCCCTGCGCAACGGCGGCCGCCTTATCGTCGCCGACCCGCGGCGCATCGACATGGCGCGGCGCGCCGACATCCACCTGCAGCTGCGCCCGGGGACCAACGTCGCCGTGCTCAACGGCCTCATGCACGTGATCCTCGAGGAGGGCCTCGCCGACGAAGCGTTCATCGCCGAGCGCACGGAGAGCTTCGACGAGCTGCGCGAGCTGCTCGCCGGCTACACGCCCGAGTTGGTCGAGGAGATCAGCGGCGTGCCGGCCGGCACGCTGCGCGAGGCGGCGCGGCTCTTCGGCGCCGCCGGGCGCGCCGCCATCTTCTACTCGATGGGCATCACCCAGCACTCCCACGGCACCGAGCACGTGCTCGCCGTCTCCAACCTCGCGCTGATGACCGGCAACCTCGGGCGGCCCGGCACGGGCGTCAACCCGCTGCGCGGGCAGAACAACGTGCAGGGGGCCTGCGACATGGGCGGGCTGCCGAACGTCTACACCGGGTACCAGGCGGTCGGCGACCCCGCCGCGCAGCGCCGCTTCGAGGAGGCCTGGGGCGTGTCCCTGCCCGGCACGGCCGGTCTCACGGTGACGGAGGCCTTCGACGCGATGGCCGAGGGCCGCGTGCGCGCCCTCTACGTGATGGGCGAGAACCCGATGCTCTCCGACCCCGACCAGACTCACGTCGAGGCGACCTTGCGCGGCCTCGACTTCCTCGTCGTGCAGGACATCTTCCTCTCCGAGACGGCGGCGCTCGCCGACGTCGTGCTGCCGGCGGCGAGCTACGCCGAGAAGGACGGGACCTTCACCAACACGGAGCGCAAGGTGCAGCTCCTGCGCAAGGCGGTGCCGGCGCCCGGCGAGGCGCGCGAGGACTGGCGCGTCATCGCCGAGCTCGCGCGCCGCATGGGCGCCGAGGCGGGGTGGAGCTACGGGAGCGCGGCCGACATCATGCGCGAGATCGCCGCGCTCACGCCCTCGTACGCCGGCATCAGCCACGCACGCCTCGAGCACGGCGGCCTCTGCTGGCCCTGCCCCGACGAGGAGCACCCGGGCACGCCGATCCTCCACATCGGGCGCTTCACGCGCGGCCTCGGGAGGTTCTTCCCGGTGGCCTACCAGCCGCCCGACGAGGAGGCCGACGGGGAGTACCCGCTCACCCTCACCACGGGGCGGCTGCTCGAGCACTACCACACGGGCACGATGACGCGGCGGTCCGACGGCCTCAACGAGCTCGTGCCGATGGGCTTCGCCGAGATCAACCCGGCCGACGCCGCGCGGCTCGGCGTCGACGACGGCGGCGACGTCCTCGTCGAGACGCGGCGCGGCGTCATCCGCACGCCGGCGAACGTCACGGCGCGGGTCGGCGCGGGCACCGTCTTCGTCCCGTTCCACTTCTGGGAGGCGCCGGCGAACCGGCTCACCAACCCGGCGCGCGACCCCCAGGCCAAGATCCCCGAGTTCAAGGTCTGCGCCTGCCGCGTCGCCACCCCCTGACGGGGGCGCCGCGTCGTGATCCCGCTGCACGACGACAACCCGACGCGGCGCTTCCCCGCCGTGACCCTGGCGCTCGTCGCGCTCAACGTCGGGGTCTTCGTCTTTCAGCTCACGCTGCCGCGCCACGGGCTCACGGCGGAGGGCTTCTTCCTGCGCGCGGGTCTCGTGCCGTACGAGGTCGTCAACCGCATCGACGTGCCGCCCGACGACCTCGTCCCGCTCTGGGCCACCGTCTTCACCGCGATGTTCATCCACGGCGGGTGGCTGCACATCATCTTCAACATGCTCTACCTGTGGATCTTCGGCAACAACGTGGAGGACAGGATGGGGAGGGCGCGCTTCCTCGCCTTCTACCTCCTGTGCGGCATCGCGGCCGCGGCGACCCAGGTGCTGGCGATGCCCGAGTCGCTGACACCGATGATCGGCGCCAGCGGCGCCGTCTCGGGCGTGCTCGGCGCCTACATCCTGCTCTTCCCCCACGCGCGCGTGCTCACCGTGTTCACCCTCGTCATCTTCTTCCCGATCGTCATGGTGCCGGCCTGGGTGCTCCTGCTCGCCTGGTTCGCGCTCAACCTGTTGCAGGCGACGGCGACGATCGGCGCCGAGGCCGGCGTGGCCTACTTCGCCCACGTCGGCGGGTTCGCCGCCGGCCTCGCCCTCGTGTGGCTCTTCGCGCGCCGCGGACCACGACTCAGGAGGCAGCTGCGATGACGAAGCCGGCCCGGCTCGTCGACCACCACGTCCACACGACCTTCTCCGACGGCCTGGCGACGCCCGCCGAGGTCGCCGCGCGGGCGGCCGAGCTCGGGCTCGCCGGCGTCGCCACCGTGGATCACCTGGCCATCGGGCCGTACGACGACGAGCCGGGCTACAGCATCCGCATCGCCCGGCTCGACGAGTACCTCGCGGCCGCCCGCGCCGCCGACTCCGCGCACCCCGGCCTGCGCGTGCTCGCCGCCATCGAGGTCGACTACGGCCCGGACACGATCGACGAGGCGGCCGCGCTCCTCGCCGCGCACGACTTCGACTTCGTCTACGGCTCCGTGCACTTCATCGACCATCGTGTCGTCGACACGCGCGCCTCGCTGCACGGGTCGCTCTGGGTCGACGTCGACGCCGTGTACCGGCGCTACTACGAGGTCGTGGCCGAGGCCGCGTCGACCGGGCTCTTCGACGTGATCGCCCACCTCGACCTGCCGAAGAAGTTCGGCCACCGGCCGCGCGACCCGGAGGCGGTGGAGGAGGCGCTGGCAACGGCGCTGGACGCGATCGCCGCCGCCGGCGCCGCCATCGAGCTCAACACCTGCGGCTGGAGGGTGCCGGCCGGCGAGGCCTACCCGTCGCCGGCGATCCTCGCGAAGGCAGCGGCACGCGGCATCCCGCTCGTGCTCGGCTCCGACGCGCACCGGGTCGAGGAGATCGCCGCCGACTTCGAGCGCGCGCTCGCCGTCGCCGCCGCGGCGGGCTACGATGCCACTCTCAGACTCACCGACGGCGAGCTCGAGGCGATCCGGTGAGCGAGCGACGGCCGGTCAGGTGAGAACGCGGGAGGCGAGACGGCGATGAGCGCGGGGCGACGGCGCCTGATGGCGATCCACAACCCGGTCTCGGGCGGGGGCGGGGGGCGGCGCGACCTGCCCCTGGTCCTCGAGGGGCTCGAGGGGCAGGGGTTCGCCGTCGACGTGCGCCCGACCACCGGTCGGGGCTCGGCGACCGTGCTCGCCGCCGCGGCCGCCGACGAGGGCTTCGACGTCGTCTGCGCGATCGGCGGCGACGGCACCGTCAACGAAGCCCTCAACGGGCTCGCCGGCGGCGACCTGCCGCTCGCCATCGTGCCCGTGGGCACGGTGAACGTGCTCGCCATGGAGCTCGGTATCCCGCTGGACCCGCCCGACGCGGTGCGTGTCGTCGGCCGGGGCAGCGAGTCGTGGATCGATCTCGGCCTCGCCGGCGAGCGCTACTTCGGGCTCATGGCCGGCATCGGCATGGACGCCGCCGTCGTGGCCTCGCTCAACCCGACGCTCAAGAAGGCGCTGAAGGAGGCGGCCTTCGCCCTCCACGGCGTCGCCACCTACCTCACCCACGAGGAGCCGCTGATCCGGGTCACGAGCGAGGAGCGCGAGGTCGAGGGCTACTTCGCCGTCTTCGGCAACGCCGCCAACTACGCGGGCTCCTTCGGCATCACCCCCCTGGCCGACATGCGCGACGGGCTGCTCGACGTCTGCGTGCTGACCGACAAGTCGTTCCTCAGCATGGCCTGGTACTGGACGGCCGCCCTCCTCAACGCCCACATCGACCACCCGAAGGTGCAGTACTTCCGCACCCAGGGTGCCCGGGTGGAGGCGGCCGACCCCGCGCAGGAGGTGCTCGTACAGACCGACGGCGAGGTCGCCGGCGCCCTGCCCATCGACTGCCGCGTCGCGCCGCGGGCGCTGCGCGTGCTGGTGCCGTGAGGAGCGCGACGCGCGTGAGGGGGGCGACATGAGGCCGCGGTCGTGAGGTTCGTGCCCGCGCCGCCGCTCGAGGCCGAGGTCGAGGCGCTCCACGAGGCCAGTCTGCGGCTGCTCGCCGAGGTCGGCGTGCGCGTCCCCAGTCGCCGCGCCCTGCACCTGCTGCACGAGGCGGGGGCCGAGGTCAACGCCGAGGCCGAGATCGTGCGCCTCCCCCGCCGGCTGGTCGAGGAGGCCGTCGCGCGGGCGCCGCGCGAGATCCTCCTCGCCGGCCGCGACCCGGGCGCCGGCGTGCGGCTCGCCGAGGGCCGGCCCTGCCTGCTCACCCTCGACGGGACCGGCGCCTCGACGCTCGACCACCGCACCGGCGAGCGCCGGCCGTCGACGCTGCGCGACCTCGCCGAGGCGACCCTGGTCGCCGACCACGAGCCCGAGATCGGCGTCGTGTGGAACGTCGTCACGACCGCGGACACGCCGGCCAACGCCCGTGTGCTCTACGAGACCGAGGCCTGCCTGCGCCATACGGGCAAGCACGTCCAGGCCGAGGTCCAGCGCGCCGAGGAGGTGCCGTACGTGCTCGACCTCCTCGCCGCCGTGGCCCCCGAGGAGCGCTGGGACCCGGCGCGGCCGTTCTTCTCCATCGTCTACTGCCCGGTCTCTCCGTTGCAGCACGAGCCCGAGATGGTGGAGGCGGCGATCGACCTGGCCCGCGCCGGCGTGCCCATGTGTCTCTACAGCATGGGGCTCGCCGGCGCGACGACGCCGGTCACCGTGGCGGGCTCGGTGATGCAGTCCAACGCCGAGGTCCTCAGCTCGCTCGTCCTGTTCCAGGTCGTGAACCCGGGCCTCGCCTGCATCTACGTCGCCGACACGGGGCTCATGGACCTGCAGTCCGGCCTCTACCGCGCGGCCCCGCCCGAGGCCGTGCTCGTCACGCAGGCGATGGTCTCGCTGGGCCGCCGGTACGACCTGCCGGTCATGGCCAGCGGCCTGACGGGCGACTCAGCGGCGTTCGGCCACGCGAGCGGTCTCGACGCCGCGCTCACCGGTCTCCCGGCGGTGCTCGCGGAGCCCGACCTCCTGGTGGGGGCGGGCATGCTCGACGGAGCGCAGCTGCTGTCCCTGCCCAAGATCGTCCTCGACGTGGAGCTCTTCCGCGCCTGCCGGCGCGTGCTCGAGGGACTCGCGGTCGACGAGGACCACCTGATGGTGGACCTGGCCGCGGCGGTGGGACCCGGCGGCCACTACCTCGGCGCCCGCGAGACGCGCGCCTTCTTGCGCAGCGGCGAGATCCACCGCGCGCGGCACCGCCTGCGCGAGACGGGCGCACCGGGCGCCGGCGAGGCGCCCGACGAGGTCGCGCGCGCCGCGGAGGCCGTCGAGGCGATCCTCGCGACGCACACCGCGCCCCCGCTGCCGGCGGGCGCCGAGGCGCGCGTCGCCGAGATCCTCGCCGCCGCGGCCGCCGAGCTGCCGCAGCGCTGAGCGGCGGCCCCGGCCGCCGAGCCGCCGCAGCTCCGGCGGACGGTCGCGCCTGCCTCGCCGGCGCCGGCCGGGCTCTCAGATACCCATGCGCTGCGCCAGCGCGCGCAGGCGGTCGCGGTAGGCCTTCTGCTCCGCGGCCGGGCGCTCGGCGAGCTCCTCCGGCGTCGCCACCGGCACGACCTTGAACGCCGGGTTGTCGAAGACCCGCAGCTCGAGGCTCTCGCCCTCGCGGTGCGGGAGGTCGCGGAAGAGCTTGCGCAGGAGGAAGCGCGAGGTCTCCTCGCCGACGGTGAGGATCCAGTGCGGCGTCGTGATCGAGATCTCGCGCGAGAGGTACTCGAAGCAGTGCTCCTGCTCGTCGGCGCGGGGCTGGCGCACGTCGCCGCCGCAGCGCGGGACGCACTTGACGAGACCGGTGACGTAGAGCTCGTCGCGGGACGGGCCGGTGAGGGCCGGCATATAGGCGGCCAGCCGCTCGACCGCGCCGCCTCCGGCCGGCCCGTCCCCGGCCTCGTCGGCCTCGTCGGGGCACCAGGTCACGACCATCACCTGGGTGTGCGGGTGGCCGGCGCCGGGGACGGCCCGCCTCCGGCACTCGAGCAGGTCGTCGCAGCGAGTGCAGGCGCGGACGCGGGCCGCCAGCGTGTCGAGTTGTTCGAGCGCGTCTTCCATCGGTCGTCCTTTCGGGACGCCGGCTCAGGCGCCGGGGCGCCGCAGCCGGTAGTCGCAGGTCAGGGCCTCTGCCTCGCCGACCAGGGCCATCAGGAGCTCGTCGCCGAACGGCGAGATGAGCACGGTGCGATCGTCGAGCTCGATGAACACGTGGCGCGTCTGCTGCTGGCCGAGCTCCGCGGCCAGCCGCGCCCCGACGTCGAGCACGCCGCCCAGGTGCGCCGCGACGGCCGTGACGTCGACGCTCTCGTCGGCGTCGGCGGCGATCACGAACCCGTCGCGCGAGATCAGCAGGGCGGCGAGGACGCCGGGGTTCTCGCGGTAGGGCCGCAGCGTGGCGGCGAGGCTGTCGGACGGCTGCTCGGTCACGGTGCCTCCAGAGCGGTCTCGAGTTGGCGTCGCACCTCGGCCTCGAAGGCGGCCGCCGCCGCGGCGTCGGCGAACACGCGGGTGAACCCCTCACCCGAGCCGGCGAGCTCGCTGAGGAAGATGCTGGTGCGCGGGAACGGCGCGGCGTCGTCGCCGGGCACGGCCCCCTCGAGCGGGAGCTGGATCAGGGTGTCGCCGCTGAGGAAGAGGCGGTTCAGCTCGCGGCCGGTCAGCCGCACCGACACCCGGACGGCGACGCCGGCCGCGACCTCTTCGCTGCCGAGGGTGATCTCCACGGTCCGAATACTAGGCGCCCGTCTTCCGCCGGCGCAACACCCGCGCCGTGGCGACGGCGGCGCCGCGGCGGGGCGCCGCCGGCCACGCAAGCGGTCGCGCGGGCGGGGCCGAGGCGCGCGACCGGGGCGCAGGGCGGCCGGCGCGCGACACGCGGTGACTCCCTGGGGCGCGGACGGGGACCCTGGCCCGCGCGTCCGGCTCACTGCGCGGCGGCCAGGGGTCCGGCGAACGCCGGCGCCTCGAGGACGAGCTCGCGCGGCCGGCCGTCCGCCTCGGCGAGCAGCTCGTCGAGGGTGCGGACCGCGGGGAAGGACGCCGCCCCTGCGGCGACGGTCTGGCGGCGGCCGGCGATGAGCGTCGCGCCGACCTCGTGGGCGACGTCGGCGGCGAGCTCCTGGGCGGCGCCGAGCCCCGTCCCCGGCAGGCAGAGGACGAAGGTGTCGGCGGCCGTACGGAAGGCGAGGTCGTCGGGGCCGAGGCGGCGGGAGATGCGCCGCGCCACGCCGCGGACGAGCTCCTCGGCGGCCTGGGGCCCGAGGAAGACGCGGCCGTCCTCGAAGTGCTCGAGGCGGAGGCGCACGACGCTGAGCGGCTCGTGCTCCCGCAGGGCGAGGCCCATGCGCTCGGCCAGCATCGGGCGCAGGCGCGGCGGCGCGTAGAAGCCGGTCGTCGGGTCGACGGTCACGACGCGCGCCCGCCGCCGGTGGCGGGGCCGGCGCAGCGTCCCGGCGGCGGCGACGCCGCCGGCCACGAGGACGAAGAGCTTGACGAGGCCGGCGGCCCTTCCGCCGCCGAGGGTCCCGTCGTCGATGGCGAGGACGATGACGAGGAGCAGGCTGCCGCTGAGGAGGTACGGCCACTCGGCGACCGGGGACGGCGCGGTCTGGGCGAGGGCCAGGAAGGGAAGGGCGAGCAGCAGCCAGCTGCCGGCGCCCCCGTCGAGGAGCGCGACGGCGGCGAGCAGCAGCCAGTCGGCGACGGCGAACGAGAGCGCGTGGTCGTCGCCGCGGCGCAGTGCCACGGCGACCGAGAGCGCGCCCAGCGCCGCGCCGGCGGCCGCCGCGCCGGCCGCCGCGTAAGCGCCTGTCGCCAGGCACAGGCCGGTCAGGCAGAGGAAGAAGAGGGTGCGGAGGCGGCCTCGCAGAAGGGCTGACTGCCGTCGTCTGCGAGACGGGCGGCTCACCGGGGTGGTACCGCCGCGCCCGGGGTGCAGAGGGTGTCGCCGCACGACGCCATGCGCTCGTATTCTGGACCCTCGCGCGCGTTCCTTCAAGTAGGACTTGAGAGTTGCCTCGCGAGGCAGACGTCGCGATCCGGTCGAGAGTCGTCTCGCGGCCGACGCCGGTGACCGGTCGCGTGTCGGGCGGCGGGACGGACGTCGGGGCCCCGGGGGGTAGCGGCTCCGGGGCCGTCGGCTATACTTGGCGCCCGTGGAACGCGTGCTCTTCCTCTCCGGCAACGAGGCCATCGCGCACGGCGCCCTGCGCGCCGGGGCGGGCTTCGTCTGCGGCTACCCCGGCACACCGTCGACCGAGATCGTCGAGACGGCGGCGACGCTCGACGGGCTCCACGCCGAGTGGTGCATCAACGAGAAGGTCGCCATGGAGACGGCGGTGGGCGCGTCGCTCGCCGGCGTGCGCAGCGTCGTCACCATGAAGCATGTGGGGCTCAACGTCGCCGCCGACCCGTTCATGACGCTCTCCCTGACCGGGGTCAACGCCGGTCTCGTCGTGGTGACGGCCGACGACCCCGGCATGCACTCCTCGCAGAACGAGCAGGACAACCGCACCTACGCGAAGTTCGCCAAGGTGCCGCTGCTGGAGCCCGCGGACGGGCAGGAGTGCTACGACTTCCTCGCCGAGGCGTTCGCCCTCTCCGAGGAGTTCGACACGCCGGTGCTCCTGCGCACCACCACGCGGCTCTCGCACGGGCGCGGGCGGGTCGTGCCCCGGGTGCCCGTCGAGGTCGAGCCGCGCGACTACGAGCGCGACATGACCAAGTACGTGATGGTGCCGCAGCACGCGCGGCAGCGGAACCGCCTCGTGCTCCAGCGCCTGCAGGCGCTGCGCGACCGCGCCGAGGTGACGCCGCTGAACGTCCTCGAGGCGGGCACCGTCGACTTCGGCATCATCGCCGGCGGCGTGGCGTACACCTATTCGCGCGAGGCCTTCCCGAAGGCGTGGTTCCTGAAGCTCAGCATGTCGCACCCGCTGCCCTACGGCAAGGTGGCGCGCCTCTACCAGTCGGTCTCGCGGGTCGCCGTCGTCGAGGAGCTCGACCCGTTCCTCGAGGAGCAGGTGCGCGCCCTCGGGCTGCCGGTCGTGGGCAAGGAGGCGCTGCCCGCCGACGGCGAGTTCGACCAGGAGCTCGTCTTCAACGCCCTCGAGCCCTACCTCTCGCGGCGGCCGCCGCGCCGGCGCCGGCCGGTGATGCCGCCGGCGCCGCGCCTCAGCGCGCCGCCGGCTCCGGCCCCCGGCCTGCCCGTGCGGCCGCCCGTGCTCTGCCCGGGCTGCACGCACCGCTCGGTGTACGCCGTCCTGCGCCGCCGCCGTCTCGCCGCCCTCGGCGACATCGGCTGCTACACGCTCGGCGCCCTGCCGCCGCTGCTGGCGCTCGACAGCTGCCTCTGCATGGGCGCCAGCGTCGGCATGATGGCCGGCTTCAACGCCGCCCTGGGGCGCAAGGCCGCCGCGGCGGTGATCGGTGACTCCACCTTCTTCCACTCCGGCGTCACGCCGCTCATCGACGCGCACTACAACGAGAGCCAGGGGCTCGTGCTGGTGCTCGACAACCGCACGACCGCCATGACCGGCCATCAGGGGCATCCCGGCACGGGCGGGCGCCCGGACGGCAGCGAGGGACCCGCCGTCGACATCGAGACGCTCTGCGCCGGCGTGGGCGTGCGCTGCACGACCGTCGACGCCAACGACTACGACGCGCTGGACGCGGCCATCGCCGGCGAGGCCGAGACGCCCGGTCTCGGCGTGGTCGTGGCCCGCGCGCCGTGCATCCTCATGACGCGCGCCAGACCGGGCGTGGCCGTCGTCGACGAAGAGCGCTGCAACCTCTGCGGGCTCTGCCTCGACCTGGGATGCCCGGCGCTGGCGCCCGGCGACGGCGCCGTGACCGTCACCGACCAGTGCACGGGCTGCGGACTGTGCATCGAGGTCTGCCGGCGCGGGGCTCTCTCGCTCGCCGAGACGAAGGCGGAGGCGTGAACGGCACCACCACGGTCTCGCTCGTCGGCGTCGGCGGCCAGGGCATCCTCCTCGCCGCCGCCGTGCTCGCCGAGACGGCGATGGCCGAGGGGCTCGACGTCAAGGCCAGCGAGGTCAAGGGCATGGCGCAGCGCGGCGGCAGCGTGCTGAGCACGGTGCGCTTCGGTGCGCGCGTGTGGTCGCCGCTCTCCCGGCACGCCGAGGTCGTCATCGCCACCGAGCGCCTCGAGGGGCAGCGCGCCCTGGGCCTGCTCGCGGCCGGCGGCGCGCTCGTCTGCGCGACGACGCGCATTGAGCCGGGCAGCGTGCTGCGACGCGAGGAGACGTACCCCGACGACCTCGTGGCGCAGGCCGCGGGGCGTGGTCTGCGCCTCGTGCTCGTCGACGCCGACGGGCTCGCGCGGGAGGCCGGCACGGTGCGCGCCTCCAACGTCGTCCTGCTCGGCGCCGCGAGCCGCGTGCTGCCCTTCTCGCCCGAGTCGTGGGCCCGCGGCCTCGCCGCCGCGATCCCCGCCAAGATCCGTGAGGTCAACGAGCGCGCCTTCGCCCTCGGTCGCGAGGCCGCTCCCGCCCAGGAGGTGTAGGAGCTTGAAGGTCACGCAGCTCACCGTCTTCCTCGAGAACCGCAGCGGCCGTCTCGCCGAGGTCGCCGACCTGCTGGGCCGGGAGGGCATCAACATCCGCGGCTTCTCGACCACCGAGGCCGCCGAGTACGGCATCGTGCGCCTCATCGTGACCGACCCCGACCGCGGCCGCGACCTGCTGCACGGGGCCGGCTTCACCACTCACTTCTCGCAGGTGATCTGCGTGAAGGTGCCCGACGAGCCGGGCGGCCTCGCCCGGGTCCTCGACGAGCTGGCCGCCGCCGACGTCTCGATCGACTACCTGTACAGCATCTCCTTCCAGAACATCTGCTTCGCCGTGCGCGACATCGACCGTGCCATCGGACTGCTCAAGGACAAGGTCACGCTGATGACCGACGAGGAGGTGCGGGCCCTGTGAGCGCCGCCCCCGCGCCGCGGCCGCCGCGCGACCCCGACGAGGCCGGCGGCTGGTACTGGGACCCGCGGGCCGAGCGCCTCTCCGCCGACGAGCTCCGCGACGTGCAGGCGCGCCGCCTGAAGGCGACCCTGCGCCAGGCGATGGAGCACGTGCCCTTCTACGCCCGGCGCTTCGCCGAGGCGGGCGTGACGGCCGGCGACCTCGACTGCCCCGGGGCGGTCGCCGACCTGCCGTTCACGGTCAAGACCGACCTGCGCGACAACTATCCCTTCGGGATGTTCGCCGTGCCCCGCGAGGAGATCGTCCGCGTGCACGCCTCGTCGGGTACGACGGGCAACCCCACCGTCGTCGGCTACACGCGCGACGACGTCCACACCTGGTCCGAGCTCATCGCGCGCACCCTTGCCGCCGGCGGGCTGGGGCCCGGCGACCTGCTGCAGAACGCCTACGGCTACGGCCTCTTCACCGGCGGCCTCGGGCTCCACTTCGGCGCCGAGCTGCTCGGCTGCACGGTGCTGCCGATCTCCGGCGGCCAGACGGAGCGCCAGGTCAAGCTGATGCGCGACTTCACCGCCACCGGCCTCGCCTGCACGCCCTCGTACGCGCTCTACCTGGCGGAGGCCGCCCGCGACCGCGGCTTCGCGCCCGACGACCTGCCCGTGCGCGTGGGCTACCACGGCGCCGAGCCCTGGAGCAACGAGATGCGCGGGCAGATCGAGGCCGGGCTGGGCATCGACGCCCTCGACATCTACGGGCTCTCGGAGATGGGCGGGCCGGGCGTCGCCTTCGAGTGCCTCTGCAAGACCGGCATGCACGTCAACGAGGACCACTACCTCGTCGAGATCGTCGACCCCGACACGCTCGCTCCTCTGCCCGACGGCACCGTCGGCGAGCTCGTCTTCACGACCCTCTCGCGCCGCGCCCAGCCGCTGATCAGGTACCGCACGCGCGACCTCTGCAGCCTCATCTCCGAGCCCTGCGCCTGCGGGCGCACGAGCGTGCGGATGACCAAGCCGGTCGGGCGCAGCGACGACATGCTCATCATCAGGGGCGTCAACGTCTTCCCCAGCCAGATCGAAGAGGTGCTCATGTCGCTGCCCGACATCGAGCCCCACTACCAGATCGTCGTCGACCGCAAGGGCCACCTCGACGTCGTCGAGGTCTGGATCGAGGTCGGCGAGGACATCTTCCCCGAGACGATGGGGCAGCTCGAGCGCTTCGAGCGCGGCGTCGCCAGGCGCATCTACGAGGTGCTCGGCATCCAGGTCAAGGTCAGCCTCAAGGAGCCGCGCACGATCAAGCGCTCCGAGGGCAAGGCGGTGCGCGTCATCGACAAGCGCCCGCCGGTCTGAGCGTACGGGGACGCGACGCGGGCGGCCGCCCTCGGGCGGCCGCCCGCGTCGCGTCCCCGGGCCCGCGTGGAGCGTCAAGCCCCTCGAGTCGCCGCCCTCGTCGCGTCCCCCGCCCCGCGTCGACCAGCGCGTCCTCAGGCCCGCCGGCGTACTCCGGACCGCGCCACGCCCACCGTCGGTCCCTGAGCGCCGCATGCCTGGCGTCGCGCGCACGACGGTCCCTCCGCCGGTCAAACGGGTGACGCGCGGCGCCGGGAGGGTACCGGCCACATCAGGCAGACACGTGGGCGAGCGGGGCAGGCACGTGGGCTCTGGGCCCCCGACGGAAGGAGACGCACATGGAGAGGCTGGCCGGCAAGGTCGCGATCGTCACCGGGGCGGCGTCGGGGATCGGGCGGGCGACGACCAAGCGCTTCGTCGCCGAGGGGGCCCGGGTGGTCGCCACCGACGTGGCCGAGGAGCAGCTGGCGGAGGAGTTCGACGATGTGGGGACCGTGACGACCGTCGTCGCCGACGTGACCGCCGGCGAGACGCCCGACCTGCTCGTGCGGACGGCGCTCGAGCGCTTCTCCGGGCTCGACGTCCTCGTCAACAACGCGGGCATCGTCGATCGCTTCCTGCCCGTCGGCGAGATGACCGACGAGCTGTGGGCGCGCGTCCTCGAGGTCAACCTGGGCGCACCGTTCCGCCTCGCGCGCGCCGCGGTCCGCGTGATGCTGGAGCGCGGTCACGGCGTCATCGTCAACGTGGGCTCGGTCGCGGGCGCACGGGGCGGCCGCGGCGGCGCCGCCTACACGGCGTCGAAGCACGGGCTGCGCGGCCTCACCGAGAACCTCTCGGCCACCTACGCACCCTCGGGCATCCGCTCGGTCCTCGTGGCGCCCGGCGGCGTGGAGACCGGCATCGGGCTCGGCGGTGAGCCGAGCGAGCTCGGCATGGAGACGCTGCAGAAGAGCCTCGTGTGCAGCGTCCGCACCGCGGCCCCCGAGGAGCTCGCCGCGGTGATCCTCTTCGCGGCCTCCGACGAGGCGAGCTTCATCAGCGGCGAGGAGATCGTCGCGGACGGAGGGTGGACCGTCGTCTGAGCGCCTGCGCGGCGGCGCGCGCGGCGGCGCGGCCGACCTCGGCGTCGTCGGCGCCGTTCTCGCCGCCGCCACGCGGAGCTCGCGTCCGCGCTATGCTGCCCGGGTGGACGACGGAGGGCAGCGGAAGAAGGGCGGAGGGCCGCCGCTCGAGAGCGCGCGTCGCACGGGCGGGCCGCCGCTCGAGAGCGCGCGTCGCACGGGCGGGCCGCCGCTCGAGACCGCGCGCCTCAGCCTGCGCAGGTTCGAGGACGGCGACATCGGGCGGCTGCTCGAGATCTTCGGCGACGCGGAGGTGATGCGCTTCGTGGGCCGGCGGGTGCCCTTCGACCTCGACCGGCTGCTCGCCTCCCAGGCCGCCGTGCGCGACCACTGGCGGACGCACGGCTTCGGCCCGCTGGCGGCGGTCGAGCGCGCCACGGCCAGGCTCGTCGGCGAGTGCGGCCTGCAACTGCTCGAGGAAGGGCCGGACGTCGAGCTCACCTACACCCTGGCGCGTGACGCCTGGGGGCGCGGCTACGCGAGCGAGGCCGCGGCCGCCGTGCTCGAGTGGGGCTTCGCCGGTCTCGGTCTCGGGCGTGTCGTCGGCGTCGTCTACCCGGAGAACCTCGCCTCGCAGCGCGTGCTGGAGAAGGCGGGGCTGCGGCGGACGGGGATGCGCCGCTGCTACGGGGCCGAGCTCGTCGAGTACGTCCTCGAGCGCCCCGGGCGCGCGGCGGAGGCCGGGCCCCCGGCCGCGGCGGCTATACTGGAGCCGTGACCTCTGCCACTCCGCTCTTCGGGCCGCTGCGCGGCCTGCGCGTCGACCTCTCCAGCGGTTCCTTCACCGAGGAGGAGCTGCCCTCGGAGGTCCGCCGCGCGGTGCTCGGCGGGCGCGGTCTCGGCGCCTGGCTCGCGCTCCGCGAACGCCTGCACGAGGTCGAGCCGCTGGCGCCCGGGAACCGGCTGATCCTGGCGCCGGGCCCGCTGACGGGCACCGGCGCCCCCGCCAGCGCGCGCTACAGCGTCACGGCGCGCTCGCCGCTCACCGGGACCGTGTTCGACGGCAACTCCGGCGGGAGCTGGGGCGTCGCCTTCCGCCGCCTCGGCCACGACTACCTCGTCGTCGGCGGCGCCTGCGACGCGCCGGCCTACCTTCTGGTGTCGGCGACCGGGGTCGAGCTGCGCCCGGCCCGCGACCTGTGGGGCCTCGACGTGCCGGCCACCCTCGACCGGCTGCGCGAGCTCCACCCGGGCTGCCAGGCCGGCGTCATCGGCCCCGCCGGCGAGCGCGGCGTCGCCTTCGCCTCGATCGTCAACAACCGCGGGCGCTCGCTGGGGCGCGGCGGCCTCGGAGCGGTCATGGGCGCCAAGCGCCTCAAGGCGATCGTCGTCGCCCGCGACGGGGAGCGGCGGCCGCCGGTCGCCGACCCCGAGCGCCTCGCCTTCGTCGTCTACGAGGCCGAGAAGCTGCTCAAGGCGAACCCGATCACCTCGCAGGCCCTGCCCGAGTTCGGCACCTCGGTGCTCGTGAACGTGCTCAACCAGGCCGGCGCGCTGCCGACGCGCAACTTCCGCGACTCGCGCTTCGAGGGCGCCCGCGCCATCTCCGGGGAGGCTCTGCGCGACGGGTACGTCGAGCGCCGTTCGGCCTGCCGCGGCTGCAGCATCGGCTGCGCGCGGCGCACGACGGCCGGGGGCGAGCACGGGGAGGGCCCCGAGTACGAGAGCCTCTGGGCCCTCGGCGCCGACTGCGGGGTCGCCGACCTGACCGCCGTCGTGCAGGCCAACTACGCCTGCAACCGCGCCGGCCTCGACACGATCACCATGGGCGCGACCATCGCCTGTGCCATGGAGCTCACCGAGGAGGGGCTGCTGCCCGGCGGACCGCGGTTCGGCGACGCCGCGGCCGTCCTGCGTCTGGCGGAGGCGACCGGGGCCGGCGAGGGCCTCGGCGCCGAGCTCGCCGAAGGCTCGGCGCGTCTCGCCGCGCGCTACGGGCGCCCCGAGCTCTCGATGAGCGTCAAGGGCCTCGAGCTGCCCGCCTACGACCCGCGCGGCATGAAGGCCCAGGGTCTCGCCTTCGCGACCTCGAACCGCGGCGGCTGTCATCTGCGCGCCAACATGCTGGGGCCCGAGATCCTCGGCGTCCCCAAGATGGTCGACCGCTTCGCGACGCTGGGCAAGGCCGGCCTGCTCATCAACATCCAGAACCTGAACGCCGTGCTCGACTCGCTCTCGGTCTGCAAGTTCACCGCCTTCGCGATGAAGGAGGACTACTACGCCCGTCTGCTCTCCGCCGTGTGGGGCGAGCCGGTCGAGCCGCAGGAGCTGCTCTGCGCCGGCGAGCGCATCTGGACGCTCGAGCGGCTCTTCAACCTGGCCGCCGGCTTCACCCGCGCCGACGACACCCTCCCGCGCCGCCTGCTCGAGGAGCCCGTCCGCGAGGGGCCGGCGGCGGGACACGTTGTAGACTTGCCGCCGATGCTCGACGAGTACTACGTCTCGCGTGGGTGGACCGCCGAGGGCGTGCCCTCGGCGGTCAAGCTCGCGCGCCTCGGCCTCGACGAGGGAGGAGCGCTCGTCGAGGCCGCCGGCGGGCTCGCCGACGCCTCGCCGGCCGGCACGCCGCCGGCGCGGCCCGCGACCGGGGGCGGCGCGGCGGAGGAGAGGCCGTCGCCGTGAGCCACGCCGTCCTCGAGCAGTTCCGCCGCATCGGCCGGGACCTCTTCGTCGCCGGCCTCGTCAGCTCGCACGGCGGCAACATGAGCGTCCGCCAGGGCGACCGCATCCTCATCACGCGCCGCGGCTCGATGCTGGCGCAGCTCGAGGAGCGCGACGTGATCGAGACCGCTCTCGACGAGAACGACGCCAACGTCACCCTTGTCTCGACCGAGATCGTCGTGCACCGGGCGATCTACCAGGCGACGTCGGCGCTCGCCATCGTGCACACGCACCCCCCGTACGCGATCGCCCAGTCGCTCGCGAAGGACGAGATCGTCCCCGTCGACTCCGAGGGCTCCTACCTGCTGCACAAGGTACCGGTGGTCACGGCGCAACTCACGGCGGGCTCGAAGGAGGTCGCCGAGCTGCTGCCGGCGTGGCTCAAGGAGTACGACCTCGTGATGCTGCGCGGCCACGGCCCGTTCGCCATCGGCCACCTCCTCGAGGAGGCCTACCAGCTCACCAGCGTGCTCGAGATGACGTGCCGCGTCCTCACCATCGCCGAGGGGATGGGCGTCGAGCTCAAGGAGTACCGCAAGGGCAGCGAGCGGTACGACTCCTGGTGAAGCCGGCGGATGCCGGCGGGCGCGGCGCGGGACCGGGGCGCGGCCGCGGAGCGCGGCGGCGCCCGGCGGCCTAGAAGAGGCCGCCGAAGAAGTCGGCGAGCCAGCCGAGCAGACCCTCGTACGGCGGCGGCTCGGCCTCGCCCGCCGCCGCCAGCACCGTGACCGTGCGCGCCTCGTCGCTCGGCGTCGGCGTGGGCGTCGGGGTCTTGGTCTTGGTCGTCGTCGGCGTCGGCGTCGGGGCGACCGTCTTGGTCTCGGTCGGCGTCGGCTCGGGCGCGATCGTCTTGGTCTCCTTGGGCGTCGGCGACTTCGTCTCGGAGGCGCTCGCCGACGGCGACATCGTCGAGTACTTGCCCTTCCACGGCTTGAAGACCATGGGGTCCTTGGGCTGGGGGAAGTCACTCTTCTTGAGGTCGCGCGCGATGCGCTGCATGAACTTGCCCCACATGGGGGCGCAGTACGTGCCGCCGGCCACGCCGGGCATGGGGTGCAGGTAGTCGCCGGGATACCCCATCCACACGGCGACGGAGACCTCGGGCGTGTAACCGCAGTACCAGGCGTCGACGTAGTCGTCGGCCGTGCCGGTCTTGCCGGCCCGCGGGTAGGGGAAGTAGGCGCCCGTGACGGCGCCGGTCCCCGCGCTGGCGACGCCCTTGAGGACCTGCGTGACGGTGTAGGCCTCGCCGTCGCTCATCACGCGCGTGCCCTTGGTCTTCGGCTTCCAGTCGACCTTGCCGTTGGGGAGGACGACCTTGACGATGGCCTGCGGCCGGCGGGCGACGCCGCCGCTGGCCAGGGTCGCGTAGGCGGACGTCATCTCGAGCGGGTTCACGGCCTGCGACCCCAGGGTGAGGGACGGGTACGGCTGCAGCTTGCTCTTGATGCCCATGTCCTGGGCCAGCCGGACCACGTTGGAGGGACCGGTGTCCATGATGAGCTGGGCGTAGACGGTGTTGTCGGAGATCCAGGTGGCGCGCTCGACGGTGATGCGCCCGGCCGAGCTCCCCGAGTACGTGTTGACCACCCACGGCTTCTGCGCGCCCTCGAGCGGGATGATGGTCGGGCTCTTGGAGACGTAGTAGGTGCTGCGCGGGTTCATGCCCTGGGTCACGGCCGTGGTGAGGACGAAGGGCTTCATCGCCGACCCGGCCTGGCGGCGGGCCTGCCAGGCCAGGTTGAACTTCTGCTTCTCGAAGTCCTCGCCGCCGACCATGGCCCGGATGTAGCCGGTCTTGGGCTCGACGGCGACGAGCGCCCCGGCGGGCTTGAAGCCGAAGTCGAGGTCGCCGATGGTGCTCTGGATGGTCTTGATCGCGGCTTCCTGCCAGTCGAGGTCGATGCTGGTGTGCACCTGGAGGCCGCCCCCGAACGTCACGGCCGTGCCGTAGCGCTTGATGAGCTGGCGCGTGACGTAGTCGACGAAGTAGGTCGCCGCGGTGTCGTTCTGGTCGAGCGGCTTCTTGTACACGCCGAGCTTCTTCCCCTTGGTCTTCTCGGCCCGCGCCTCGGTGATGTAGCCCAGCGACGCCATGGTGTCGAGGACGATGTCACGGCGCTCGCGGGCGAGCTTGGGGTCGGCGACCGGCGAGTACTGCGAGGGGAAGCGCGGGAGGGCGGCGAGCAGCGCCGCCTGGTTGAGCGTCAGGTCTTCGGCGCTCTTGTGGAAGTAGGTGCGCGCCGCGGCCTCGACCCCGTAGGCGCCGGCGCCGTAGTAGACCGTGTTCAGATACTCCGTGAGGATGCGGTCCTTGGACCACTCGTCCTCGAGCTGCCAGGCGAGTACGGCCTCGCGCAGCTTGCGGGTGTAGGTCTGCTCGGTGTCGAGGTAGGCGTTCTTGATGAGCTGCGCGGTGATGGTGGAGCCGCCCTGGACGATGCCGCCGGCACGGAGGTTGGTGACGAAGGCGCGCACGACGCCCGTGAAGTCGACGCCGTGGTGCTCGTAGAACCGCTCGTCCTCGATCGCCACGGTCGCGTCCTTCATGACCTGCGGGATCTTGTTGCTCGCCAGCGGGATGCGGTTCTCGGCCCCGTGGAGCTCGGCGATGAGCTTGCCGTCGCGGTCGTAGATGGTGGTGTTCACCGCGTTCTGGCGGCGCTGCAGTTCGTCGAGCTCGGGGAGGTTGCGCGCGAAGGCGTAGATGACGCCGCCGGCCATGGCCACGAGCACGACGGCGAGGAGCACGGCGAAGACGACGAGCAGGCGGGCGACGCGCCAGGTGCGGCCCTTCGCGGCGCGCTGCTTCGCGCGCCGGCGGCGCCCGTGGCGCGGGTCGTCACTGGTGTACTTCGTGTACGTCACGATGGCCTAGTGTAGCGCGTCCGCGCGCTCCGCTCCGCCCGGAGCCCGTTCGCGCGCGGCCCCGGCCTGAGCGGCCGGGCGCGGGGCGCCCGGCCGCTCAGGCCGGGGCCGGCGGCGCCTTGCCCTCCGACTGTTCCCCGGCGGCCTCGCCTTCCCTCTTCGGCTGCACGAGCTTGGCGAGCCAGATGGAGATCTCGTAGAGCACGAGCAGCGGGATGAACATGGCGAGCATCGAGAAGGCGTCGGGGCTCGGCGTCAGCAGGGCCGCGGCGATCGCCCCGATGAGGATCGCGAAGCGCCGGTTCTTGCGCAGGAAGCGGTCGTCGATCACGCCCACCTTGGCGAGCAGCACGAGGACCACGGGGAGCTCGAAGACGACCCCGAAGGCGAGCAGGAACATCGCCACGAAGGTGAAGTAGTCGTTGGCGCGCAGCTCGATCTGGAAGGCGGCGCTCGGGTTGATGCCGAGCAGGGCGCCGAGGGCGCGGGGCAGGACGAGCGTGTACCCGGTCGCGACGCCGAGCAGGAAGAGGACCGAGCAGGTGACGACGACGGGGACGAAGTGACGCTTCTCGGTGCTCGTGAAACCGGGCCCGACGAAGGCCCAGAACTGGTAGATGAGGTAGGGCGAGGCGAGGATCGCGCCGAAGACGGCGCAGACCTTCAGCGTGACCATGAACGGCTCGGCCGGGCTGAACGTCGTGATCTGCGCCGTCTGCGGGGGCAGCGGCCGCAGCAGCAGGTCGAAGACGAGGTTGTTGAACACGAACGCGACGACGATGCCCACGGTCAGCGCGACGACGCTCCAGAAGAGGCGCTTGCGCAGCTCGTCGAGGTGCTCGACGAGCGTGAGCTGCTCTTCAGGCCTGATCGGCATCGCGCGGGGTGGAGGGCGGCTCCGGGGCCGGCGGGGCGAAGGGTCCGTCGTCGACGATCTCGCCGTGCAGCACCTCGTCGTCGCCGGCGTCGCCTTCGGCCGACGGGGCCTCGGCTGCCGGTGCGGCGGTCTCGTCGGTCGTCGCAGGGGCCTCGGTGACCGTCGCGGTCGCGGGGACGCCGTCGGCAGCTGCGGCCGCGGGGACGCTCGCCGGAGGCGCCTCGGCCGGTGCGGGGGCCTCTTCGGCCGGTGCGGGGGCCTCGGCTGCCGGTGCGGCGGTCTCGTCGGTCGTCGCGGGGGCCTCGGTGGCCGTCGCGGTCGCCGGGACGCCGTCGGCCGCTGCGGCCGCGAGGGCGCTCGCCGGAGGCGCTTCGGCCGGTGCGGGCGTCTCTTCGGTCGTCGCGGCGGTCGCGTCGTTCGCGGCAGGCGCATCGCCGGCGGCCGCCGGGGATGCGCCGCCGTTGCCCGCGGCCGCCGCGGTGGCCGCCGCGGCTCCGGCCGCTGAGACCGTCGCGGCGGCGGCGCCCACGGCCGCGGCATCGGCGGCGCCTCCCGGGCTCGTCGCCGCCGGCTGCGCCGGCGACAGCAGGGTCTTCGGGTCGAGGTCCTTCTTGCTGATGCCGAGCTCGTCGGCGTCGAGTCCGAGGTCCTTGGTCTCGGTCTTGATCGCCCCGGTCACCTCGTCGCGGGCCTTCTTGAACTCGCGCAGGCCGCGGCCGACACTGCGCCCCAGCTCGGGCAGTCGCTTGGGCCCGAACACCAGCAGCGCGATGACCAGGATGACGATGAGTTCGGTCGGACCGAGGTTGGGCATGTGACGAAGCTCCGTCGCGTGGGCAGGGCTTCCATGGTAGGGCCGCGCGTTCGGCCGGTCAACGCGGCCCCGCCCGGGCGCCCGCGGCGGCGCGGGTGTGAGCGGGGCTCCGGGCGGCGCGGGACGCCCCCCGACGCGCCCCCGCCGGTCGTCCAAACCGGCCGCCGGCCCTTGTCCATCGTGCACAGAGACGCTCGAAACCCCTGCACAAGGAGCCGTTCGCCGAGCGCCCGGCGCGCCCGACGCCCAGTTGCGCCTCGCGGAAACGCTTTGATATATTCGCCGCGGTCGACTCCCGCCGCGCCTCACGCGCTCGGCGTGCGTCCATCGCAGATCTCATGACGAGCGCGCATCTCACCGACTGGTTGTACGTTTGGGCGTTCCTGTTCGCCGGGGCGGCCCTCGTCGTCCTCATCCTGCTCTTCGCCAAGCTCATCAACCCGCGCCACCCGAGCGCCGAGAAGCTGCAGGCCTACGAGTGCGGCATCCCCATGGTGGGCAACCCCTGGGCGCCGTTCGCGGTGCGCTACTACCTCGTCGCCCTCAACTTCCTCGTGTTCGAGGTCGAGGCGATCTTCCTCTTCCCGTGGGCGATCAGCTTCCGCGAGCTCGGCACGGCCGGGTTCGTCGAGATGATGATCTTCATCGGCGTGCTCGTGTGGGGTCTCGTGTACGCGTGGCGCAAGGGGGCCCTGAGTTGGGCATAGGCGACGACCTGGCCGGCATGGTGCCCGAGCGCCTCAGGATCGGCTACCCGAAGCTCAGCGGCTTCTCGCAGCCCAACGTCATCACGACGACGGCCGACCTGCTCTTCGCCTGGGCGCGCTCGCGCTCGGTCTTCCCCTTCACCTACGGCCTCGCCTGCTGCGCCATCGAGATGCTGAGCTCCGGCTTCGCCAAGTTCGACGTCGCCCGCTACGGCATGGAGGTCTTCCGCCCGACGCCACGCCAGTGCGACCTGATGATCGTCGCCGGCACGGTCAACGAGAAGATGGCCCCGGTGCTGAAGCGGCTCTACGACCAGATGTCCGAGCCCAAGTGGGTCGTCTCCATGGGCGCCTGCGCGACCAGCGGCGGGCCCTTCTACGACGGCTACAACGTGGTCAACGGGGTCGACAAGGTCGTCCCCGTCGACGTCTACATCCCCGGGTGCCCGCCGCGCCCCGAGGCCCTCTTCCAGGGGCTGCTCGAGCTGCAGAAGGTCATCCGCCAGTACAAGTTCGTGCCCGAGCTCCCCGAGATCCCCGAGCCCGCCGAGCCGGCGGAGCGGTCGTGAGGCGAGGCTGATGGCGCGCGAGGTAGGCACCGTCGAGATGACCATGGAGCAGCTCTTCGAGCGCCTCGGCGCCGACTTCGGCGACGGCCTCGGCGACCTCCGCGTCCAGGAGCCCGACACCCTGGTCGCGAGGGTCGAGCGCGGCGCCCTCCACGACCTCGCCGAGCGCCTCAAGGCGCACGAGCTCGGCTACGAGACCCTCAACTTCATCGCCGGGGTCGACCAGGGACGCACCCTCGAGGCCGTCTACCACCTCTACTCGTGGCACACCAACACCTGGCTCGAGCTGCACGTCGAGGTGCCGCGCGGCAAGGCCGAGCTCGACACCGTGACCGACGTGTGGCCGGGGGCCGACTGGCACGAGCGCGAGGCCTGGGACATGATGGGCATCCGCTTCGTCGGGCACCCCGACCTGCGCCGCATCCTGCTCAAGGACGACTTCATCGGCCACCCCTTGCGCAAAGACTACGTCGACCGGGCGGAGAACCACCCCCATGTTTGACCAGTTCGCGACAGCCGAGCCCGACGAGGCGATGCAGCTCGCGCTGCGGCGTGTCGCCGAGCAGACCGAGGCCGGCCGCGGCTCCGACCTCGAGGGCCTCGAGCTCAACGAGGTCATCGTCAACATGGGGCCGCAGCACCCGTCGACGCACGGGGTGCTGCGCCTCGTCGTGACCCTCGACGGCGAGCTCGTGCGCGACGTGATCCCCGTCATCGGCTACCTGCACCGCTGCAAGGAGAAGCTCGCCGAGAAGCGCACGTACTTCCAGTACATCCCCATCGTCGACCGCACCGAGTACGTCGCCAGCATGAACTGCGAGTGGGCCTACGTGCTCGCCGTCGAGAAGCTCGCCGGCATCGTCCCCACGCGGCGCGCCGAGTTCATCCGCGTGATCACCGGCGAGCTCATGCGCATCGCCAGCCACCAGGTCGCGGTCGGCACCTTCGTCGCCGACCTCTCGCCCCTGGGCACGGCGATGGTCTTCTACTGCTTCAACGACCGCGAGCGCATCCTCGACCTGCTCGAGGAGGTGAGCGGCGCGCGCATGATGTTCAACTACTTCCGCTTCGGCGGCGTGCGCTACGACCTGCCCGACGGCTGGGTCGAGAAGTGCCGCGCGCTCATGAAGGAGATGCCCAAGCTCATCGACCAGTACGAGTCGCTGGTCAACGACAACGCCATCTTCCTGCAGCGCACCATGGGCAAGGGCGTCATCACCCAGCAGGACGTCGTCGACTACGGCATCACGGGGCCCAACGCGCGCGCCTCGGGCATCGCGCTCGACCTGCGCCGCGCGCGGCCGTACTCCGTCTACCCGGAGCTCGACTTCGAGGTCTGCACCGGCGAGCACGGCGACGTGTACGACCGCTACCAGGTGCGCATCGACGAGATGCGCCAGTCGGTGCGCCTCGTCGAGCAGGCCCTCGACATGCTGCCCCGCGGCCCGGTGCAGATCGGCAGCCTGCGCCCGCCCTACGTCATCCAGCCGCCGCCGGGGTCGTGCTACGTGGGCCAGGAGAACCCGCGCGGCGAGTACGGCGTGTACGTCGTCTCCGACGGCTCGCGCTACCCGTACCGGCTCAAGTACCGCGACCCCTGCTTCTGCAACCTGCAGCTCTTCGGCAAGCTGCTGCCCGGCAACAAGATCGCCGACGCGGTCGCCATCTCGGGCAGCATCGACCTCGTGCTCGGGGGGATCGACCGCTGATGGCCTGGTACTGGGAGATCGTCCGCGCGATCGTCGTCATCGTCGTCGCCTACATGGTGGTGTTCGTCGCGGCGCTCGTGAACATCGTCTTCGAGCGCCGCGCCCTCGCCTTCATGCAGGACCGGCACGGCCCCAACCGCACCGGCTGGCACGGCGTGCTGCAGAGCATCGCCGACGCCTTCAAGATGATGGGCAAGGAGGACTTCCGCCCGGCGCTCGCCGACCCGGTGATCTTCACGCTGGCGCCGATCCTCGTGATGATCGGCGCGGTCGCGATCCAGCTCGTCATGCCGTACACGAAGGGCTTCACGCCCCGCGACCTCAACGTGGGGCTCATCTACATCGTCGCCGTCACCGGGTTCACGACGATCGCCATCCTCATCGGCGGCTGGTCGTCGCGCAACAAGTACTCGCTGGTCGGCGCCCTGCGCTCGGCGGCGCAGATGATCTCCTACGAGATCCCCATGCTGCTCGCGCTGGTCGCCGTCGCCCTCTGCGCCGGCTCGCTCAGCCTCAACGCCGTGGTCGACCTGCAGAGCGGCTACCGCTGGCTCGTCTTCATCGCCCCGTTCACCTTCCTGATCTACGCGATCGCCGCGATCAGCGAGCTCAACCGCGGGCCCTTCGACCTGCCCGAGGCCGAGTCCGAGCTGGTCGCCGGCTACGGCTCCGAGTACTCGGGCATGCGCTTCGGCATGTTCTTCCTCAACGAGTACGCCGGCATGACGATCATGTCGATGATCGCCGTCGCCCTCTTCTTCGGCGGCTGGCACGGCCCGTTCGAAGACCTGATCGTGATCGGCGGCGTCGCCATCGTGCCCTTCGTCTGGTTCATGGTGAAGACCTACATCCTGGTCTTCTGCCTGGTCTGGATCCGGCTCTCGCTGCCCCGCCTCCAGGTCGACCAGCTCATGGGCTTCGCCTGGAAGATCCTCGTCCCCGTCGGGGTGCTCAACATCGCCGGCGTGGCGGCGGCGATCCTCTGGGTGCCGCAGTGGCGCGTCGGCGTGGCCGTCTTCAGCTGGGTGGTCACCATCGCCTTCGTGGGCCTGTTCGACCCCGTCCTCAAGTGGCGCCTGCGTCGTGAGCGCCGCCGCGTCCCGGTGGTGAGCTCGTAGTGCTCGGCATGTTCAAAGCCATGCGCACGACCATCCGGCACCTGCCGCGCAAGCCGATCACGGTGCAGTACCCGGAGGAGCGCCCGCCGCTGCCCGAGCGCAGCCGCGGCCTCTTCCGCGTGGTCATCGACCCGGTGAGCGGCGAGCCGCGCTGCCGCGCCTGCACGCTCTGCGAGACCAACTGCCCGGTGCAGGTGATCCGCGTCAACTACGAGAGCAAGTACGCGCTGCCGGTGCCCAACGCGGCCCGCGTCGCCGACGCCCGCGTCGACCTGCAGCCCCCGGTCGACATGAAGCTGCTCGCGCCCATCCTCGACGACTGGCGCGAGCACGGCACCGGCCTCATCACCGTGCTGCAGAACACCCAGGAGCAGTTCGGTTACCTGCCGCGGGCCGCGATCCGCGAGATCTCGACCCAGACCGGCGTCAGCCTGTCGCAGATCTATGGCGTGGCGAGCTTCTACAACCAGTTCCGCCTCTCGCCGATCGGCAAGTACGTGATCGACGTCTGCCACGGCACCGCCTGTCACGTCGCCGGCGCGCCGCTGATCACCGCGGCCCTCGAGGAGGAGCTCGGGGTCGAGAGCGGCAAGACGACCAAGGACATGCTGTTCACCCTGAGCTCGGTGGCCTGCATGGGCGCCTGCTCGCAGGCGCCCGTCATGCGCATCGGCGACGCGACCTACGGCAACCTGACCCCCGACCGGACGCGCAAGATCATTCGCGAGACGATGGCGAAGGTGGGCGCCGTCAAGGGGTGACGAGACGATGAGCGACGAGCACACCACACACCCGCAGACCGGCGAGACCCCGCAGGGTCCCGACGCCGCGCCGGCGCCCGAGGGCGCCGCGCCCGAGAGCGCGGACGTCGCGGCCGAGACGGCCGCGGCCGCAGCGCCCGAGACCGCCGCGGGCGCGCCCGAGACCGCCGGCGCCGCGCCCGAGAGCGTGCCCGAGACCGCCGCGGCGCCCGCGAGCGACGCCCGCAACGTCAAGGTCGAGCCCGTCGGCGACGACCGCTTCAGGGTGAGCGTCTGCGCCGGCACGGCCTGCGTCTTCGCCGGGTCGATGGCCGTCTACGAGGCCTTCGTCGAAGAGGTCGAGGCGGCGGGGCTCGAGGACAAGGTCGACGTGACGATCATCGGCTGCCACGGGCTCTGCTCGCAGAGCCCGGTCGTGGTCTGCAGCGACGACAGCTTCTACGGCGGCCTCAGGCCGACCGACGTCGCCACGGTGGTCGAGGAGCACCTCAAGGGCGGCCGCCCCGTCGAGAAGCTCCTCTACAAGGACCCGGCGACCGGCGAGCCCGTGCGCGACTGGCACGAGATCGGCTTCTACAGGCAGCAGACCCGCATCGCGCTGCGCAACGTCGGCGTCATCGATCCGGAGAGCCTCGACGAGTGCCTCGCGCGCGGCGGCTACGAGGCCGCGCGCGTCTGCCTCACCGAGAAGACGCCCGAGTGGATCATCGAGCACGTCACCGACTCGGGCATCCGCGGCCGCGGCGGCGCCGGGTTCCCGACCGGCGTCAAGTGGGAGTTCGCCCACAAGTCGCCGGGCGACGAGAAGTACATCATCTGCAACGCCGACGAGGGCGACCCGGGCGCGTTCATGGACTGCTCGATCCTCGAGGGCGACCCGCACGCCGTCATCGAGGGCCTGCTGATCGGCAGCTACGCGATCGGCGCGCACGAAGGCTACGTGTACGTGCGCGCCGAGTACCCGCTCGCCGTCAAGCGCCTCACCAAGGCGATCGCCGACGCCGAGGAGCGCGGCTACCTCGGCGACGACTGCTTCGGCTCGGGCTGGCGCTTCGACCTGCACATCAAGCTCGGCGCCGGCGCCTTCGTCTGCGGCGAGGAGACGGCGCTCATCGCCTCGATCGAGGGCAAGCGCGGCATGCCGCGCACGCGCCCGCCGTACCCGGCGGTCTCGGGGCTCTGGGGCAAGCCGACCAACATCAACAACGTCGAGACCCTCGCGAACATCCCGTGGATCATCAACCACGGCGCCGACCAGTACTCCGCCCTCGGCGCCGAGCGCAGCCGCGGCACCAAGGCCTTCTCGCTGGCCGGCAAGATCGTCAACGGCGGTCTCGCCGAGGTGCCGATGGGCTCCACGCTGCGGCACATCATCTTCGACGTCGGCGGGGGCATCAAGGACGGTCGCGAGTTCAAGGCCGTGCAGCTCGGCGGGCCGTCCGGCGGCTGCCTGCCCGCCTCGCTGCTCGACACCTCGATCGACTACGAGAGCCTCGCCGCCACCGGCGCCATCGTCGGCTCCGGCGGCATGGTCGTGGTCGACGACCAGACCTGCATGGTCGACCTGGCGCGTTTCTTCCTGCAGTTCACGCAGCGCGAGAGCTGCGGCAAGTGCGTGCCCTGCCGCCTCGGCACCAAGCGCATGCTGGAGACGCTCGACCGCATCATGGCCGGCGACGGCCGCGAGGAGGACCTCGACCTGCTCGAGGAGCTCTCCCACTACATCATCGACGGCACGCTCTGCGCGCTCGGCGGCACGGCGCCCAACCCGGTGCTCACGACGCTCAAGTACTTCCGCGAGGAGTACGAGGCGCACGTGCGCGAGAAGCGCTGCCCGGCGGGCAAGTGCAAGGCGCTCATCACCTACTACATCGACCCCGAGGCGTGCACCGGCTGCATGCTGTGCGCCAAGAAGTGCCCCACCAACGTGATCACCGGCGAGAAGAAGCAGCCGCACGTCATCGACGTCGCCGGCTGCATCAAGTGCGACACCTGCCGTCAGGTCTGCAGGTTCGACGCGGTCAAGATCCGCTCGGGCATCGCCCAGACGGCGGAGGTGTGACGGTATGGCGACGACGGCCGACGACCTCACCGCGAAGCAGACCGTGCGCCCCGACCAGGTCACGCTGACCATCGACGACCAGGAGGTCGTCTGCGAGCTCGGCGAGACGATCCTCGAGGCGGCGCAGCGCGTCGGCATCCACATCCCGACGCTGTGCTACGAGCCGCGCCTGCCGGCCACGGCGGCCTGCCGCATCTGCATGGTCGAGGTCGAGGGCGCGCGCAAGACCCTGCCGAGCTGCTCCACGGTGGCGACCGAGGGAATGGTCGTGCGCACCAACACCGACCGCGTGCGGGCGATGCGGCACCTCTACCTCGAGCTGCTGCTCTCCGACCACAACTCCTTCTGCACGCCGCCCTGCCGCGACGCCTGCCCGACGCACATCAAGATCCCGCAGTTCCTCGAGTACATCGCCCACAGGGACTACAAGAACGGCGTGCGCAAGCTGCGCGAGGACCTGCCCTTCCCCGCGGTGCTCGGCCGCGTCTGCCCGCGCCCCTGCGAGGGGCCCTGCCGGCGCCAGCTGGTCGAGCACCCGATCACCATCTGCTGGCTGCACCGCTTCATGGCCGACCAGTGCATCGACGAGGAGCAGGAGGGCGAGCTGCTGCTGCCGGTCGAGCCCAAGCCCGACAGCGGCAAGCGCATCGCGATCGTCGGCGGCGGGCCCGCCGGCCTCGCCTGCGCGTTCTACGCCCGGCTCGAGGGCCACGCCGTGAAGATCTTCGAGGCGATGCCCAAGACGGGCGGCATGCTGCGCTACGGCATCCCCAGCTACCGCCTGCCGCGCGACCTGCTCGAGAAGGAGCTCAACGTGCTCTGGCGGCTCGGGGTCGAGCTGCAGACCGAGGCGCGGCTCGGCGTCGACTACCAGCTCGAAGAGCTCTTCGAGCAGGGCTTCGACGCCGTCTTCCTCGCCATGGGCGCCTTCAACTCCAACGACATGCGCATCGAAGGGGAGGACGCCGACGGCGTCGTCACCGCGGTCGACTTCCTCGGCGAGCTCGAGCTCACCGGCGACGTCCACGTCGGCGACAAGGTCACCGTGATCGGCGGCGGCTTCACCGCCATGGACGCCTGCCGCACCTCGATCCGCAAGGGCGCCAGGGAGGTCACCTGCCTCTACCGCCGCTCGCGCAAGGAGATGCCGGCCCACCACACCGAGGTCGACGAGGCCGAGGAGGAGGGCGTCAAGCTCGAGCTGCTGGTCGCCCCGGTGCGGGTCCTGACCGACGCCGCCAACAAGGTGACCGGCATCGAGATGCAGCGCATGGAGCTCGGCGAGCCCGACGCCTCCGGCCGCCGCCGCCCGGTGCCGGTCGAGGGCAGCGAGTTCGTCGTCGAGTGCGACCAGGTCATCAGCGCCATCGGCCAGTACCCGAAGCTCGACGGCACGAGCGAGGAGCAGGGCGTCAAGCGCACCAAGTGGCGCACGATCGAGGTCGACGACTTCACCTTCCAGACCGCGGACCCGAGGGTGTTCGCCGGCGGCGACTGCGTGCTCGGCGCGCAGACCGTGATCCAGGCGATCGCCCAGGGCAAGAAGGCGGCCTGGAGCATCGACGCCTTCTTGCGCGGCGAAGACATGGCCGCCGTCTCGGCCAGCCTGCGCGAGCTCAAGGCGACGCCCTTCTTCCACGCCCTCTCGGCGAAGAACGACCTCGACCCGCGCATCCAGCGCATGGCCGAGATCCCGCCGGTGTTCATCGACATGACGACCGACGTGTCGCACCCGTCGCCGCCGGCGGAGATGCCCAAGCTCTCGCCCGAGGAGCGCAAGACCAACTTCAAGCAGATCGAGCTCGGCTTCAGCGAGGAGGAGGCGGTGCGCGGCGCCGACCTCTGCCTCGACTGCTACTGCCCGGCCAACGGCACCTGCGACCTGCAGCGCTACAGCATCGAGTACGAGGTCTTCAAGAACCGCTTCCACGGCGGAGCGGCGCACGACTACGAGGCCGACTTCCGCCACGACTTCATCATGCGCGAGCCCAACCGCTGCATCAACTGCGGTCGCTGCGTGCGCGTCTGCCGCCTCGAGGTGGGCTCGAGCTGCTACGACAACATGGGGCGCGGCTACGACACGATCGTCTCGACGGCCGACAACATGCCCCTGCAGATGGTCGGCTGCGTCTCCTGCGGCAAGTGCGCCGAGACCTGCCCGACGGGCTCGATCGTGACCAACCCGCGCCGCCTCGAGAGCTACGACCTCGACGAGAGCCGCTGCATGTTCTGCGGCGAGTGCGTCGAGGTCTGCCCGTACGACGCCCTCGAGCAGACCGAGTTCTTCGAGCTCGCCGGCTTCAGCCGCACCACGCTCGCCGGCCAGTCGCTCTACGCGCGCGAGCCGCGCCCGCTCGACCCGCTGCGCGAGACCCTGCCCGACCTGGTGCCGCACGTGCGCGACGCCGTGCTCGGCCAGGGCTGGACGTGGGACCCGATCAAGGACGACCCCGTCGACCTCGAGGCCTTCGCCCGCGGCGACGGCGGCAACGGCGACGGCGCGGGCGGCGACGGCGACGGCGCGGGCGGCGACGGCAAAGCCGCCGCGAAGCCGGCCGAAGGCAAGGCGGCGGAGGAGGAGGGCTGATGCCGGGCGGCGACTTCCACCCCTGGCTGTTCTTCATCGTCGCCTTCTGGATCATCGTCTGCGCGCTCGGCGTCGTGCTCTTCAGGAAGATCGTCTACTCGGCGATCGCGATGATCTTCTGCTTCCTCGGCGTGGCCTTCGCCTACGCGCTGCTCAACGCCGGGCTGGTCGCCGTCATCCAGATCCTCGTCTACGTCGGGGCCATCTCCGTGGTCGTCATGTTCGCGATCATGCTCACCGAGGCCCAGCACGGCCGCTACCCGCTGTTCTTCAACCGCCAGGCGGTCTTCGCCGCGCCGCTCGTGGTCGCCGGCGCGGCGATCGTGGCGGTCGCCGTGGTGAGCTCGGGCATCGCCGGCGTCGGCGAGGTGTCGCTCACGCCCAGCCTGAGCGAGCTCTCGAAGCTCATCTTCAACGTGTACGTGCTGCCGTTCGAGCTCGTCTCGCTGGTGCTCCTCGCGGCGATGGTCGGCGCGATCCTGCTCGCGCGGCGCGACGAAGGAGGACGCCGATGACGGCCCTCGAGTGGTGGCTCGCGCTCAGCGTCGTGCTCTTCTGCATCGGCGCCTTCGGCGTGCTCGCGCGGCGCAACGTGATCCTCATCGTCATGAGCCTCGAGCTCATGCTCAACGCGGTCAACATCGCCCTGGTCGCCATCGCGAGCTTCCGCGAGGGGGCCAAGGGCGCGGGCATCATGTTCTCGCTCTTCATCATCACCCTGGCCGCCGCCGAGGTGGCGATCGGCCTCGCCATCGTCGTGGCCAACTACCGTACCCACCGCACCGTGCAGACCGACAGCTTCAGCGAGCTCAAGGGATGACCGTGCGCGGACGTCCACAGGAGCAGCGCCCGTGAGCACGATCATCGCCCTCATCCCGGTGTTGCCGCTGGCGGGCTTCGTCGTCACGCTGCTGCTCGGCAAGCGCGTCTTCGGCCGTCAGGCGCACGTGCTCGCGACGGCCCTCGTCACCGCGTCGTGCGTGCTCGCCCTGATCGTCTTCGCGCAGGTCTTCAGGCACCCTGAGGAGCCGCTCGAGGTCACCCTCTTCACCTGGGTCACGGCCGGCGAGTTCAGCGTGCAGTGGGGCTACTACGTCGACTCGCTGACCGCGATCATGCTCGTCGTCGTCGGCGTCATCGGCATGGTCGTGCACTACTACTCGATCGGCTACATGCACGGCGACGAGGGCTACTACCGCTTCTTCGCCTTCCTCAACCTGTTCATGTTCGCGATGTTCGTGCTGATCCTCGCCGACAACTTCCTCCTGCTCTTCCTCGCCTGGGAGGGCGTGGGTCTCTGCTCCTACCTGCTGATCGGCTTCTGGTTCCGCAAGAAGAGCGCGAGCCAGGCGGGCAAGAAGGCCTTCCTCGTGAACCGCGTCGGCGACTTCGGGTTCATGCTCGGCACCTTCCTCATCTTCGTGACCACCGGCACGCTCGGGTTCACCGGGGTGTTCGGCGAGGCCGAGGCGATCGGCTCCGGCACGCTCGTCTGGATCTGCCTGCTGCTCTTCACGGGGGCGGTCGGCAAGAGCGCCCAGTTCCCGCTGCACGTGTGGCTGCCCGACGCCATGGAGGGCCCGACCCCGGTCAGCGCCCTGATCCACGCCGCCACCATGGTCAACGCCGGCGTCTACATGGTGGCGCGGGCCTACCCGCTGTTCGTCGAGTCGGAGGCGGCGATGACGGTCGTGATGGTCGTGGGCACGTTCACGGCGATCTACGCCGCCTACATCGCCATCACCCAGAACGACATCAAGAAGGTCATCGCCTACTCGACCGTGTCGTCGCTGGGCTTCATGTTCATGGCCCTTGGTGCCGGCGCCTGGGTGGCCGGCATCTTCTACCTCTTCGCCCACGGCTTCTTCAAGGGCCTGCTCTTCCTCGCCTCGGGCTCGGTGATCCACGCCATGTCGGGGGAGCAGGACATGCGCTTCATGGGAGGCCTGCGCAAGAAGCTGCCCATGACCTTCTGGACCATGCTGATCGGCGCGGTGGCGCTCATCGGTGTCTTCCCGTTCGCCGGGTTCTGGGCCAAGGACGAGATCCTCGGCGGCGCCTTCGTCAGAGGCTACTACGTGGTGTGGGCGGTCGGCATCGTCACGGCTCTGCTCACCGCGGTGTTCACCTTCCGGCTCATGTTCATGACCTTCTGGGGCGAGAACCGTGCGTCGCAGGAGGTCCAGGCCCACATCCACGAGTCGCCCCTGGTGATGACGCTCCCGCTGGTCGTGCTGGCGATCCCCTCGGCCCTGCTCGGCGCGCTGGCCGGGTGGCCGCCGGAGGCGGGCTGGGTCCACACCTTCCTCGAGCCCGTGTTCTTCCATCTGCACCACGAGGAGTTCGTGTGGCTCGGCGAGGGCGGCGCGCTCATGGTCTTCTCGCTCGCCGTGGTGCTCGCCGGCGTCTGCATCGCCTGGTACATGTACCTGAGGCGGCCCGAGCTGCCGGCGCGCGTCGCCGAGCGCGCCGGCCCGCTGTACACGGCCTCGTTCCGCAAGCTCTACATGGACGAGGTCTACGAGGTCGTGCCGATCCGCAGCACGATCGCCTTCGCCCGGGCGCTGTGGACGGGCTTCGACGCGGCCGTGATCGACGGCGCCGTCAACGGGCTCGCCCGCCTGTGGGGATGGGTCGGGACCACACTGCGACCGCTGCAGACCGGCCGCCTGCAGAACTACGCCCTCGGCATCTTCGTGGGCATGGTCGTCCTCGTCGTCGTCGTGCGCTGGTTCTGAGAGGGGAGGGGAGATGAGCTGGAGCGAGCAGATCGGGTTCCCGATCCTCTCCGTGATCACCTACCTGCCCCTCGCCGGGGTGCTGCTCATGCTGCTCGTCGCGCGCGGGCGGCCGGCGGCGTACAAGACGATCGCCCTGCTGACGACGGTCGCCGCCTTCGTGCTCAGCGTCGTCATGCTCCTCGCCTTCGACCGCGGCGCCCCCGGCATGCAGTTCGTCGAGAGCTTCGAGTGGATCCCGCAGCTCGACATCCGCTACGGCTTCGGCGTCGACGGCATCGCCGCCCTGCTGCTCGGCCTCACGACCCTCCTCGGGATGATCGTCATCGTCGGCAGCTGGAACTACGTGAAGGACCGCGAGATGGGCTTCTTCATCTCGCTCCTGCTCCTGCAGACCGGCATGGCCGGCGTCTTCTGCGCCACCGACCTCTTCCTCTTCTACATCTTTTGGGAGGCCATGCTCGTCCCGATGTACTTCCTCATCGGCATCTGGGGCGGGCCGCGGCGCATCTACGCGGCGATCAAGTTCTTCCTCTTCACCCTGGTCGGCAGCCTGCTCATGCTGGTCGCGATCATCGCCCTCGTCTACTACGTGAACGGGGAGACGGGCTCGCTCACCTTCGACATCCAGGAGCTGGGGCAGCAGGTGCTGCCCTACAAGCTGCAGTTCTGGGCCTTCCTCGCCTTCTTCGTCGCCTTCGCCATCAAGGTGCCGATGTTCCCGGTGCACACCTGGCTGCCCGACGCCCACGTCGAGGCGCCGACGGCGGGCTCGGTGATCCTCGCCGGCGTGCTGCTGAAGATGGGCGGGTACGGCATGCTGCGCTTCTGCCTGCCCTTCTTCCCCGACGCCGCCGTCGACTTCGTCCCCGTCGTCGTGGCGCTCTCGGTGGTGGCGATCGTCTACGGGGCCCTGGTCTCGCTGGTGCAGAAGGACCTCAAGAAGCTCGTCGCCTACTCGAGCGTCAGCCATATGGGCTTCGTGACCGCGGGCATCTTCGCCTCGATCGCCGTGCTCGGCAACGCCACCGGCATGGAGGGCGCGATCCTCGTGATGCTGAGCCACGGTGTGCTCACGGGGGCGCTCTTCCTCCTCGTCGGGTTCGTGTACGAGCGCACGCACACGCGCGAGATCGCCGTCATGGGCACGCTGGCCAAGCCGCTGCCGGTGGCGGCCGGCTTCATGCTCTTCTTCGTGCTCGGCTCGCTCGGCCTGCCCGGCCTCAGCGGCTTCATGGGCGAGTTCCTCAGCCTGCTCGGCGTCTTCCAGTACTCGCGCTGGCTGACGGCGATCGCCGCCCTCGGCGTGATCCTCGCCGCCTGCTACCTCCTCTGGATGTACCAGCGCGTGTTCTTCAACGACCGCGGCGACGACGACGTCATGCCGGCGGGGCCGCTGCGCGACTTCGGCGCCCGTGAGATCGCCGCGCTCGTGCCGCTGGTCGTGTTCGCGGTCTGGATCGGCGTGTACCCGAACACGTTCCTCGACTTCCTCCACCT
>Ga0209164_1000570_pt1 | contig 79243 bp, 72 predicted proteins | sample MTBNYHSulfiMetaG_FD_187458 | JGI IMG/M metagenome (GOLD analysis project Ga0209164, IMG submission 187458) | Enrichment culture microbial communities from rom New York Harbor, USA that are MTBE-degrading - MTBE-NYH (New York Harbor Sulfidogenic)... | ecosystem: Environmental > Aquatic > Marine >... | reverse complement strand
GGAGGACTTAAGATCAGGATCATCAGGAGCCAAATACGGCACATATCGGCAAGGGAGAAGAAGAATAATTCGATTTCTTTTCAGCTCCCTAACTTATGGGTATTGATGAGCCGCTCAAGCGGGGATTCATGAGCTGTCGGGTCGTCAGAATGAGCGAAAGCAAGAAAGGACGTTCATCCCGTAAAGCCTGTCCAGATGTACCTATCCCAATGAGCCTGTCCTGAAGAGCTTGCCCCAATATGCACCTGTTTGGGGCCAGCCCCAAAATGCTTCTGTTTGGGGTCTCCTGTTAAGGGTCGTCCCCCCGTCCCGTATTGCTCTTGAACCGGATCTTGCTCTTGCCAGACCCTAGACAAGACTCTTACGCTCTTTCTCATTCTCTCTTATCGGAGAACGGAGAACCTTTCAACGGTAAACCAGGTTTTCTTGCTCTTTCCTACCACGAACCCGCAAACCCGACCCCGGTTTTTCTTACAACTTGCATCTTGGAACTTGCAACTGAGCTTTTACAAGCGATCAGCGAATTCCAAGAACGAAGAACAGGTTCTAGCTCTGGAACAAAGAACATGTTCTCCTCGGCGAACGGAGAACTGTTCAACGGTAACCCAGTCTTTCTTGCTCTTTCCTACCACGAACCCGCAACCTCCAACCCCGGTCTCTTGTTTTCCCTCAGAAAATTCTTGAAACGCTTCCGTGACTCTTGAATTGCATAGGTGTAATACCGGGGATTATCAGGTAATATATTCGTGAGGCGATATTGTAAGGGAGGTCTTGGAATGGAAGAAGAAAATGTGAAGAAAGAGAGCGGACTCTCTCAGGTCTTTCTAGGTTTGATAGTTATTGCGCTTGGATTGGTGATTATTTTTGTGCCGGCAGTTCTGTCGAACTTCTGGCTTTTGTTCATCTGGCTTCCGGGTATTATTATGGAATACAACGCTTTTAAGAACCGTATTAACGGCCTTCTTGTTCCCGGTGGAATTCTTCTGGTCGTTGCCCTTGCGCTCACTCTTGGAGTTGTCTTTCCCGATTTCTACTCTCTAGGAGGTTGGGGGCTCTTCGTTCTCGCTCCCGCCTTTGGGCTGCTGCAGCTCTATCTTGCGGATGGAAGAAAGAATTTCGGTTTGTTGATTCCGATTGCGATATTGACTGCCGTGGGAGTGATCGCCCTGATTCCCTCATCGCTTTCCCAGTGGACAATGATAGTAGTCGGTGCGGTTCTTATCGCCTTTGGTTTGCTCGTTCTTTTCAGAAGGAAATAGTCATACATCTCGGCCCATTTGGTAGAAATCGAAATAATTATCGTTAACTCTCATGAATTTCTTGAGTTTTCCCTCGATTTCGAAGCCCGTTTTTCTGTAGAGAGCTATTGCCCGATCGTTATCGGTACGGACTTTCAGACCGATCCTCGTAATCCCGTTATTTTCAGCATGTTTAGTTGCAAGTTCAATGAGTTCTCTTCCAATTCTCATTCCCCAGTACTTCTTTGATACGGAAAGAGCTATCTCTGCCCAGTGGTATACTCGTTTTCTTGAGCCGCCCTCCATCGTGATTAGACCTACAATGCTCTGATCGCACTCGGCAACAGCCATCAGGCAGTTGTTCCTCTCCTTGAACGAACTTATGATATGTCTCTGATCCTCGCCGCTCATGGTGAACTCGCCTCTTCCAAAACTGAGGAAATCTGACTCGGCTGCTATTGAATTTATGTATTCGATTATTCTCTCCGAGTCTCCAATATCCGCTCTGTAGAAACGACAAGAGTTGCCGTTCTTGAGAGTAATTTCTCTCAGAAAGCTCTCAGAATGGGAGTTTTCCATCTTCGCCTTCTTTAGATGTCTCTTGAGGTTCCTCGGGGACCTCTTCTCCTTCAATAGAGTTCAGAAAACTCGAGTACTGTTGGTCAAGCTCCTCTTTTTCCCTTTTTAGGGTGATCAAACGAAGTCGTGCGGCTGTAAGCAGCTGAATCGCTCTCTGGTAAGCTTTAAGCGCTACTTCAACATCGATTTGTGAGTTGCCACGGAAATACTCGTCAATCGCCCTTATGTATCCAAGAAGTTTTTTGAAGTCCATCGAGTTTATCTGATCTTCTTTCAGTTTAAGAATTGATTCTAGAGTCTTTTCATCCATGTCATACCTCCGATTTCACTTCATCTATAGTAGCTTTTGCTTCACCATCTTTGAAAATGCAGTCCACTTCATCTCCAGGCGAGACTATCGTGATACTGTTAATGATTCTATCGGCTTTCTTCAGGACCACACCACCAAATAGAAGTGACGCAGCATATCCCCCATGCAATGTGAGTTCGTTGAAGAGGTTGTCGAGGTCGTTACCCGCCTCGCTGATTTTGTCATCGAACATTCTAAGTATTCCCTTGTCGAGAAGCTCAACCTGTCTATTTGCGGTCATTAGATGTCTGTCGATCTGATTTCTCAATGTTGCGTCGTCTAGCTGGCTTTCACTGTATTGGAGACTTCTTTGGATGGCCGCCTCTGCCCTATTCATCAGGCCATCGGCAAGAGCAGATATTTCGTTCATCGCGCGCTCGATCGAGAGAAGATATCTGCTGGGATTGAAGGACCCAAGTTCGTTCACTGCCTTAGCGATCCTGTGAAGAATGGTTCCTGACAAAGCCCTTATTCCATCTTCAAAGAAATGCTCGGTTCGATTAATGTTGTCCTCTATCCTGTCCGACATAATCCCAAGCCTTTGGGGATCGGTCTCGCTCCAGGCTCTTTGGAATAACCAGTTTATCTCTTCGCCCAGAAGATCTGCGAATTCTTCCAAAGAGGATACATATTCGATGACTTGCTCACTTATTCCTCTAGCTACCGCCGTCGGGGTGTCGAATCTCTTCCATGCGACAAAGTCCGGAATCGTGAAGTCTCTTTCGTGACCGATAGCGCTGAGCACAGGGCAGTACTGCTTGCTAAAGTCCGAAATAGCGATTCCCAGATCGAGGCTATCGAAGTACATCAAGTCGCTCGCAGAGCCGCCGCCTCTTGTCAGAACAACCACATCGTATTTGACCGGACAGGATGCGATCTTCTTTAAAGCGGAGAGGATTCCGGGGACTGTTCGGTTTCCCTGCATATATGATTCAAAAAGATGAACAATGGGTTTGTAAGGAGATTCAAGAGAAATATTCGAGAAGAAGTCACCGAGTCCCGCAGCAGTCGAAGACGATATCACGGCAATTCTCTTTATCGGGGGCAACTCGATGAGTTCGTGCTCTTCTGTTCTCAAAGCGTTCCGCACTTTTAGAGCGGTATAGATCTCCCTTCTTCGTGCGGTAATATCCGACTCGCCGATCGGAGCGATCGTGTCTACCCAGATAGAGAAGCTTGCGCGGGGTTTGTAGAAACTGAGAGTGCCTTCGAAAAGCCACTTCTTTCCTTTCAAATCTGATGAACTCTTAAGAGCCAGCTGTCTTCCCATCCTTGCAAAGGCAGGCTTTCCAGAGATCATGCTCAGGTCTATTCGTCTTTTCGTACCGCGTTCTTCATAATCTTGAGAAACGCTAATATATACATAGCTTCCCCGAACATTTATGTTTGTCACATCAGCCGGAAACTTAACTCGCAGGTTATTCAAACCTACGCTGGTCAAAACCGATCTGATGTGTTCAAGCATGTTTTCAAGGTCTTTGAACTCAAGCGTCGCTTCTTCCATTAAGCACCCCTTTGAATCGATACTACATTACATTATAGAAGAAGAGGACGCCTCGTGCGTCCTCCGAATAAACATTATTCGTAGTTACTCTTACCTTGCTGTGTATCCTCCATCTACCATTAGTGATTCTCCATGAACAAAAGAAGCTTCTTCGCCCGACAAAAACAGAACTGCGTTTGTCACTTCTCTTGGGTCTCCAAGCCTGCCTACTGGATGCATGGAAACAAGCATCTCATACATCTCAGTACCCTCTTTCATGCCAGCGTTCTCAAGCAGCGGTGTCTTAATGAAAGCGGGGTTCACAGCATTGATCCTGATATTCTTGCTCGCGTACTCCAGAGCCGCGGCTTTCGTCAATCCAACCACGGCATGCTTTGCGGCTACATAGGCAGAAGCATTATTGAAGCCTACTTTGCCTAGAATGGAAGAGTTATTCACAATTGCTCCACCGCCTTGTTTGAGCATTTGCTGGATCTCGTACTTCATTGCGTAGAATACACCGAGCAAATTTATCGAGATAACCCTTTCCCAATCTTCAAGGGGATATTCCGAAAGTGGAAAAGAAGGTCCTCCTATTCCCGCATTATTAAAGGCAATATCTAGCCTTCCGAATTCTTCGACAATCGAGTCAATCACTTTTTCTGTCTCTTGAGAACTTGAGACATCATGTTTCATGAATCGGGCGTTTCCTCCAGCTTTCTTTATCTCTAACGCGAGCTCTCTGCCCTTTTCTTCATCAACGTCCGAAATGATTACACTTGCTCCTTCCTCAGCAAATGCTCTTGCACTATCGGCTCCGATTCCTGAACTTCCTCCTGTTATTAAAACAACTTTTCCATCGAATCTTTTCATAATTTTCCTCCTTTTATCACGTTGATACCCGAGAGTATCGATCGGCTATGTTCATTATATCACAATTAGCCGCCAGGAAGAATGAGAATAGAGTGTCCTTCCAGGACGAAAAGAGAGATGTTGAATGGATTTCAGACGGAGGGTCTCGAGTCTAGGGTCGCGGGTTTGGAGAACAGAAGCGGATGACCCATTTGCGGTTCTCGGGGTTACTGAGCTCGACATCCCGGGCTTGATCCGGGATCTGCTTTTGATCTTCTCGAGGACGTTGACGGTCAACGTTGTCTTTGTCAGCGATCAGCGGGCCCTTGTTATTGAGCCTGCAGCGGATATTCTGGAGCGAGTCTGCTAACGCATTGTGACCTGAGCTGCTCTTGGCCGGCCTCACTCGTTAGCATGGGATCGTTTGTGGAGATTAAGCTGAGATAAATCAGAAAGTTGTGCAAGATCAGAATTGCTTCTAGGAAGTCTGGCAAAAGAAAAGGGACTGAACTGTTGGTGAGTTCAGTCCCGAATGGTTCTCTATTTCTGAAGGATACAGTTCAGACTTTCGCCATCAGATCATTGTATTTCCAGCCACCCGTTCTCGACCTCGAAGAGAGCTACCAAATTGACGACTGCCACATCACTCGGAGACAAGGTGAACTTGCGTTCAACTTCCCTTGTGCTGCCATCGGGAAGTATTTCAACTGCAGTGATTTTGTGCCAGGGTCCCGGCGTATATGCGACCTTTCTCTTACCCTTTTTCACTTCCTCGAGATCCACGTTGTCGACAACGACCTTTATTGTGTTTTCGGATTTGTATTCGACACCGTCTATGACTATGTCTTTGTTATCGACGAATATTTGGTGCTCCTTGCCCAATACATAGAGACCGAAGCCAAGAGCTATCAGAACTACCACAAGGGCGATTCTAATCACGTTTCTTTTCATACAATCACCCTCCCGTCCCATCTTCAATTGCCGCCTTGATCGCAGCTTTTGCCTGTCTTCTTTCAGTCTCTTTCTCCACCTGTCTTCTCCAGGCGTAAAGAGCCAGTGAGATTGCGATTATTCCGTATGATACGAAGACCCGGAAGTACTCACCAATCTGAGCCTGACCTAGCAGTTCTTTCCCAGCTCTTGGAGCTACAATGAAAGTGAGATGGAAGAGAGTGATCCCGATGAAGACGTTCGGAATGGTTGCTTTGGCAACGGAAGCGCCTCCAATTAGGAGGGCGGCGATTGCAAAAGTTCCGACCTGATCATGTGAGTTGTAGGTATTAATAGTTCCTATGTTTTGAAGAAAAATGATCTGACCGAAACAGGCGAGTACTGTGGATATGATTATCGAGAGCGTTCTTGTTCGGTCGACGTTTATGCCTGCAGTTGCTGCCACTTGCATATCCTGACCAACGGCCCTCATGTCTTGCCCGAGTTTTGTTCTTGTGAACCAGAAGACAAAGATACATAGAGCAGCAATAATCGAAAAGACTCCCAGTGGAATCGAAACACCGCTGATCTCTATCGACCACATATTATCGAGTACTTTTCTGACGCTTAGGAGGTCAAGGGCATTTCTGACACCGTATCCTCGGGGAAGCAACAACTTGTTGCTAGAGATTGGAATAACGCTCCCCATACCGTATAGGATAGTGAACTGGTAGATTCCGTTTATGAAAAACCCGAGAATCATAGAAGTAACCATCTCTCTACCCTTTGCCCGGTTAAGAATCGTCCCAGCCAGAAGTCCGAGAAGTATGGCAATAGGAGTCCCGACGAGCATCGCAAGGACAATACCCGGGATTCCTACTACTCCCCAGTCAAGCATGAAAATTAGACCAATCTGACCTGCCATGGCGCCAAGAACTATTCCAAAATTCAGTCCCATACCGGCCATTACCGGTATGAGCAAAGATATGACAAGGAAGGAATTTCTTCCAAGCCTCGTAATGATTTCATTTAGGAGGTAATCACTTGAAAACCCCGACAACGGCACGGCGAATATCAGGAGAATTATGAAGAGTATCGGAACCGCATTGGATATTGCAAACCTCACCAATGGATTCTTTGCGCGTGTTAAGCTCTGATCTTTCATTTTCTCACCTTCATTTTTCTCGTCAAAGCGTAAACGATCATACCGTTGGAGACGATTATTCTTATTACCTCGGACATGTCACTCTTAATCAAGTTATTCATAACGGACGGAGTCATCGTCAGAATTCCCTGGAATAGGAATGCTCCTATGATGACATTGCCCATCGACGCTTTCGACACCGAAGCGCCTCCCAGCAAGAGGGCGGCCACGGCAGGAAAGGCCATTAGAAGAGGGGCCATGTAAAGCTGGATGAATCCAAAACTCTGCTCATAGACGAGAATTCCAACCGCAGCGATGACTGTTGATATCACAACCGAGAGGATTCTCATTCTATCGACGTTGACACCGGCAGCTTTTGCGTATACAGGGTTCGATCCGGCTGCTGTCATTGCAGTTCCAAGTTTCGTCTTAAAGAATGACCAGACGAGCAGCGCTATCAGAGCGAAGAAAAGGATCGTTCCGGTCGGGAGAAAGAAATTGCCGATTCGAACGCTGAGGAAATTGTTTAGGACCCCCAGCCAGTATCCTTCGACACTGATTGTTGTCCTCAGTCCCGAACCGCCATATCCCCAAATCATGTTTGGGCTCTTGTATGGCAAGAGAAGCCACATCATGCTCATGAAAGCGACTGAAGAGAATCCGACGTAAGTTGCGACGACCATCTCGTCGCCCTTTACTCTGTTCAAGAGCAATCCGTAGAAAAAACCAAGAATCGCGGCAAAGGGAATGGCTATTCCTATTGCCGTTAGAAATCCTGCAAGCCCGGTAACTCCGAGCTCAATACTGGTAACGGCTCCAATCAATCCCGCTATAACACCGAGCTGCATTCCAAAGTTCAGTCCACAACCGGACTGTACCATTGGAACTAGCGAAAGAACAAGAACAGAATTCATTGCAAACCTGACAATTGTATCGCTGATAGATGTCCCAATGCTTATGTTGACAAATGGAGCTATCGCGAACATGGAAAGCAGGAAGAGAGCAATTATTATTCTGGGCCAGCCGGCCTTTTCAATGAGCTTTCCAATACTCTCAAACACCTGACTTCACCTCTTCCTGTTCACCCAGCATCAGTAGACCGAAGTCGGCCGGATCAGCTGTAGGCGGAAGAATTCCGAATATCTTTCCTTCGTTTACAATGGCAATCCTATCGCAAATGGAACGGAGCTCTTCAAGCTCAGAAGATGTCATAATTATTGTCGTTCCGTGTTCTCTATTCTGCCTTCTGAGTGTCTCAAGGACCACGCTTTTTGCACCCACATCGATTCCTCTGGTGGGCTCGGAAACAAAAAGAAGATCAGGTTCAAGAACAAAGGCCTTTGCAAGACAGACCTTCTGTTGATTGCCGCCCGAAAGTTCTTTCGCCTCCTGCTTTTCGCTGACACATTTGATCTGCAGCGATTCGACATATTCTCTTGCAACTCTCGATATCTCTTTGTCGTCTCGCCACTTAACCAGTCCGCCAAGGAAATTCTTGATGAACCTTCCCTGGATCTGAATCGCAGTGAACACAATATTCAAGTCTATCGGTTCATCTAGAAGAAGGCCCACTCCCCTTCTGTCCTCAGAAACAAAAGCGATTCCTTTGCTCAAGACGCTGACCGGATTGTTGAGAGGGAGGATCTCGCCTTTATAGTGGACTTCGCCTTCGGCCGGGAAGAGACCCATCACTCCGTTCGCAATCCCGAGCTTTCCTTGACCTGCGAGGCCGCCAATTCCGAGAATCTCACCCTTGTGTACTTGAAGGTTGACACCGTTGACTTGTTCTCCAGGCATGTCCACCCATAGATCCTTTATGTCGAGAACAATTTCAGACTCTTCGTTGTCCTTTGAACGCACAGAACTGGCGTCTTTTATCTCTCTGCCGACCATCAGAGAAGCAACCTCTCTCGGAGTAGTCTTGGATGACTCCAGTTCACGAACTACCTGACCGTCTCTCAATACAATCAGCCTATCAGCTATTTCCAGAACCTCGCTAAGCCTGTGAGTTATGAAGATTATAGACAGGCCTCGGTCGGCGAGCTTTCTGGCAGCCTTCAACATAGTATCAGCTTCTGATTCAGTAAGAACTGCCGTAGGCTCGTCAAGAACCAGAAGCTTCGTCGATTTCCTGTCCATCTCTCTTGCAATTTCAGTGAACTGCCTGTGGCCAACCGGCATCTCGCTTACCAGCATGTCTGGATCAAGTTGGACCTCAAGCTTCTCGATTGCGGTTACAGCCCTCTTGTTCATCTCCACTCTATCGAGTGTGCGAAGTCTTTCTCCAAAGACTTCAACGAAGACATTGTAATTGGTGGACTCTCTGTTCAGAAGAATGTTCTCCGTTGCAGTGAAACCTGGAATCAGAATGAACTCTTGATGCACCATTCCAATACCGGCTTCAATAGCTTCAAATGGACTCGCGAAATTTACTTCGGTATCTTCAAGGAATATCTTTCCCTGGAAGCCTCCCGTCTCGTGAATGACAGATAGTCCGAAGAGGATATTCATTAATGTGGACTTGCCCGCTCCGTTCTCACCAACAAGTCCGATTATTTCGCCTTTTCCAACTTTTATGGTCACATCTTTTAGAACCTGATTTCCAAAAAAGTCCTTGCTGATGTTCTCCATCCTCAGCAGATATTGCTTTTCGTCCATGACTTCACCCCAAATACCGAACGTTAGAAAGAGTCAAGAAAAGGGGGGTTGCCCCCCCTCTTGGCGTTATTCAGTTTAGAAATTCAGGAACTTCTCAGGAACCTCAATTTCAGTGATACCCATGTAACCTTTTCCAAATATGTAGGTGTCCTGATAGATCAAGAGGTAATTTTCCTGCTCAATTCCATCGGCATCGACGTAATAGCTTCCATTCCACGCCGCTCCAGGTGTGTATTCAGCAAAAGCCGCCATGACTGCATCGAAGTCGTCTACTTCACACTTGCCTTCAATGACATTCTTTGCATGTTCTGCAAGCGCTGCGGTTGTTGTATAACCAAGCGAGTAGGCCCATGTTCCCATTCTTCCAGCTCCACCCTTGTCAACAACGGCTTCTTCCACCTTGGCGAGAATTGCTGGCCAGTTGCCAGTTTCCTCTTCGGTAAAGGATACGCCGAGCGCGCCGGGATAGCCCATCAAAGGAGAAGGCAGATCGGCTTCGATGAAATAACCGCCAAGTTCTGCGACTCTCTTGAGAAGAGGTTCTGTGTGGGCATCGTTTGTACAGAAGAATGCAGTGTTCACTCCATATTCATCAAGCCAGGCGGGGACTTTCTCCAGAATGAACTGCTGTGCGCCGGCGATTCCAACGTCACTGACAGGGTCCGGAGAACCCATGTCGATGAACTCGAGACCGAGTTCTTCACAAGCGGCTCTCATGATGTCTCTTCTCTTTGAAAGAAGTTCGTAGGACATATGCCTTGGGAACGAGATGTGCATGAACTTCTCGGCGCCCAGCTGCTTGGCCGTGTAGATTATTAGGTATCCACGTGCCAGTGAGTCAGCGTTGACTGAAAGGTGAGCTGCATCGGCTAGCATTGGAGGATCTTCGTGAGGAAGACCTGCCAGAAGAATGATGTCCGGTCTTGTTTCCCTGATTCTTCTGAAGCTCTCGACTGTTCCAGGAATAGCCTGATTAACAATGATTGCCTTCATTAGAGGATCGTCTGCGAGACCGGTTATCTGTGCGATGACTGTCTCCTGCTCAGACATGAAGTTGTCAGGGTAGGTAAGATGTACGATCATCCCACCGGAAGCAGCATCTCCATATTTCTTGATCAATGCTTCGGCGCCTCTGAGATCGTCTTCGGACTGCGATACAGTTCCTGTTACAACACCAATGTGGAAATCCGCAGCAAACATGAAAGCCGCGCTTACAAGAACTACCAGCAGAACTAATAGTGCTTTACGCATTCAAAAACCCCCTTTTATTAGGAATTGAGGCTGCCAGATAGGCATCCTTTAATCATTAATTTCTGGTTGACCGAAATAGAAGCCGGATAGTCCGGATATCGAAAAGGAAAGCATAATGTTTAACGAGACTAGTTTATCACAATTCTGAGTCATTTATGTAATCACCCCGTTCTCCGCTATTCCTAATTCAAGCTGTTAAGAGCCATCTAATCTCTTCTCCTTGTTTGATTCTTTAGTATGCGGGTTTATAATCCTCTTAATGGCAGAAATCGTCTCGAAAGTACTTACTTTCTTTGTGCTAATAGGAATTGGCTTCATATTGAGGAGAACTAATCTGGTTGACGATCTGTTCACGAAGGGGGTCTCCAGATTCGTTCTTTACGTAACTCTTCCCGCTCTGATAATTGATTCGATGAATTTTGAATACTCTTACGAAATGTTTTCTAACTCCGTAATATTGTTAATGGCTGGGGGAGCCTTGTATCTGATTCTCTGGTTTTTGGGAGCAGTTTCATCAAGGATTCTCAAGCTTACGGAAGATTCGAGAAGCGTCTTTCTATATGCAGTTCTTTTTGGAAACGTTGCCTACATGGGATATCCCGTTGTCGAACTAATTATCGGGAAGGAGGGGGTTTTCTACAGCGCGGTCTTCAATATCTGGTTCAATGTGCTTACATGGACAGTCGGCGTGCGAATTATGTCGCGTGAGGCGGGCTCCTCGACAAGAAAAGCCTTTCTCAATCCTGGAATGATTTCAGTATTCATCGGTCTGATCCTCTTCTTCACTCCGTTGAAGCTTCCGCTGTTTCTTGATGAAGCCCTTGCTCTTCTGGGACAAAGCACAATTCCTTTAGCCATGGTAGTTGCGGGTATTATTTTGGCAAGCGCAAAACTCTCCACGGTATTGAAGAGCAGGATTGTTATCTTCTACAGTCTCGTTAAGTTGTGCATTGCGCCGGTCATTGTTTTCTTTCTTTTGTCTGCCGTCGAAATGCCCTCGATGGTGGAAAGAATATTGATAATCATGAGCGCGATGCCTGCAGCAGCTAACACGTCAATATTTGCAAGGATTTTCGACTCTGATTACGAGCTTTCCTCCAAACTAATCGCATCTTCAACTCTCTTTTCTCTGATAACTATCCCCCTGATCATCTCTTTTCTTGATTGAAAAGGCGAGATATTCTCTCTCGCTTTTTATTTGGGTCTCAATAATGCTATTATCCCTCTATAGAAGCCAATAAAGAGAGGTGTTATGGGTGAAGAGACTTCTTGTTATCTTTGTCTTTATGGTTCCACTAATACTTTTTTCGCGGAGTGCAGGTCTCGTCCTTTCCGGGGGAGGAGCCAAGGGCGGCTATGAAATCGGTGCCTGGAAAGCTCTTCTTGATCTAGGGGTTGAAATTGGAGGAGTCTATGGCACTTCGGTGGGCTCTCTGAACGCAGCGGCAGTAGCACAGGGAGATTTCGAAAAAGCGCTGGAGGTCTGGAGAAACATATCTGAAGAAAGTGTTATGAAACCGACTCAAGCGCAGCAGAAGTTAATCGAGGCATATGCTGGAGCTTCCGACTGGAGCCTAGGTGAGCTTTATCAGGGAGCTGTCGACGTAATCAATGAAGGCATAGATGTGACACCTCTCAAGGGGCTGCTCAGCTCTTTGATATCCGAAGAAGCCGTGAGAAACTCTTCGATGGATTTCGGACTTGTGACTTTCGATCTGACCGATGTGAGACCTGAAATGCTCTTTATTGAAGATATACCACTAGGATCTCTAGTAGATTACATTATGGCTAGCGCAGATTTCCCCGGGTTCAGGACAGTAGTCATCGACGGGAAGGCCTTTGTTGACGGAGGCGTATACTCCAATCAGCCCGTAGAGATGGCTTTGGAAAGAGGTTTTAGAGATATCATTCTTGTCGATATCGGCAGAATTGCTTTGAGAGATAGGATTGCTAAGTTCCAGGCTTATCTCTCCGGAGCTAAGCTAACCCATATTAGACCAAGAGTAATGTATGGGAGTACCTTGGATTTCGACGCCGAGAAGACAAGGCTGCAGATAGAAGAGGGCTATCTCGATACGCTCGCTGCTTTCGGCCTTCTGAAAGGTGAATACACATACATCTTCGAAGATCGAGATGTATTCAAAGACATGTTTGATTCTCTATCTGAAGACGAAAAGACTGCTGCTGTGGAGATCGTCAGTAATCTCAAAGACTGGGATGATCCCGACAAGTTTTATTCTGAGTTAATATCATCTCTCGGAAAGATCTACAAGAGGGACGATCCTATGATTATTGTGGTTGACGAGTTAGCTTCCATGCTTGAGATTCCCTCACTTTTTCTGTACAGCATCGGAGAGGTCCTCGACCAACTGAAGAAGGCTTATGATGAGAACGGTTTTAAGAGCCATGAAGTCTCGCTCATACCCTATGGAAGAATGCTTGACTTTGTCCTCTTCTTGTACGACAAAGCTGAAGTACCTTTACCTCCTGAGGAATTCGAGATGTTCAAATCCTCCTTCATGATACTAGAGGGAGTTGAGGAGTGAAAAAATGAAGTGGATTCTATTGATTCTGATAGTTGTGATAATTATTTCTGGTTGCGTGCCAATGGCTCTAATGATGGAGCCGGAAATTCTGCCAAGGGGTACTCTTAAACAGGCAGTCGGAATGGATTTTATCGTAGCGTTCGATGAACTGGTTGTCGCCCCCTGGAGTTTCCAGTATCTTGCAAGGATGGGATTGACCGAGTATCTCGAAGGTTCTTTGAGAGTGGCCATTCCGAGTATCTTCATATCTGCGCCTGCAGCAACCATTGAAGCAGGCGCAAAACTGGGAATTCCCGGCTTGAGAAACGCAGCAATTCACATGAGCGGTGGAGTCTTCTTTGGAAAGAGGCCCAGCGGAATTAGTGGCGATGATTATTTCATACCTTTCCTCAGAATATCTCCGATGGCTGGAATCTATATTCAAGACTGGATCGTAGGGGCAAAACTCCAGCTGTTTGTTGCAAATGAGGTGGGTGTGATTCCAGGTCTATTTCTAACTAACGGAAAATTCTATTTTGAAATCGATATTCCATTTGCTGAAAGTACTTCAAGTCCAGATGGGGGCCTGTTTGGGATCGCCGTCGCCTTCTAGTGTGGCGACTGCGGCTTTCTAGAATTCAATTCGAGACTCTTACTTAGGTAGAAGACCAGGAAGTGATGCCACCTTCGGTGGGACGCATTGCACTGAAAAGCATCAGTGGACGCAAGGCTGGCGAAGACCACGCCAGGTCGCAATGCCCGGAGATGCATCCGGGGACGCAAGGCCCGCTTTGCGGGGATGAAAACCACTTCAAGATCAGACGCAAGGCTGGCTTTGCCAGGAAGTGATGCTCGCTGGCGCGTGGAAGTGATGCCCGGAAAAGCATCCGGGGAAGTGATGCTGCTTCGCAGGAGGCAAAAAGAGCCAATCTGCTCACGCGGGGCGCAATGCACTGAAGAGAATCAGTGGACGCAATGCTGCCTTAGGCAGGGCGGCTGTGAGATCAAACCCATGAGGGAAATAGCTTCCTCATTAACCTTGATCCTCCTTGTTGGTTAGCAATTCTCGAGTCTTCAAGCGCGCAAGTTTCGCGACGATAATGTCGGGTACCCTTTCAAGTCTTGCGTTGTAGAATGTGGCAATGCCGTTATAGTAAGCTCTTGCGAGCTCCAACCGATTCTCTGTGTCAGCCAGCTCTTTCTGCAGTTTGGAGACTAAGCTACTTGACTTGAGTTCAGGGTAGTTTTCTACAAGAAGCAAAAGGCTTACTGCAGCGTCGCCTTCGCTTTCCTTGACTTTTGCGCGCAGTTCAGCTAGCTTTGTCTGAAGATCCTGCTCATGTTTCATCAGGCCAGAAACTGATGCTGAAAGCCTGGGAATCAAGTCATGTCTTCTCTTAAGCTGAACTTCAATCTGAGAAAAACCTTGCCTGACTCTTTCGCGCAAGGTTTTCAGGCTATTGTATACGATCCAGAACCAGCTTGCCAGCCAAATTCCAAGATAAATCGCTGTCGGAGTCAAGTAGCTTTCGATGGTGTGCGGGATCCATCTGTAGAAACCCATTCTTGTGGAGGCAAAGAAAGAGATGAGAAGAACCGCAAGGCCGCCCAGTGAAAGGAGCCAATAGTTCAGAGCGTAGGAATTGCCGATCTTCTTTTCTTCTCTGGTGGAAACTAGAAATAATGGAGAGTCCTTGTCATAGGCGATTTCGGGAGCCACAACATCTTCCCTCTCTCTTGCCTGACCTACAACATAGACTTCCGAGTCTATGGGAATAATTGTCTCAGTGAACATACGTCTGTGATCTGAGTTCGCAACGGAAATGGCCGGTCCCTTTCCATAATATAAAGGATCAGATGGCCTGCATTGCAGACTCATTACTTTCTCGCCTTCAATCTTAGCCTTTTCAGGTCTTATTTGAATCGCTCCGGTCTCATCCCGGAGATAAAAAGGACACATGGATTCACCGGAAGCCACTGTTTTCCATCCGCTTTCTGTCTTCGTTCTTGTCTTTGTTCTTCCCTGAGAATCAGTGTAGGTCTCCGTTGTTCTTCTGCTCCAGTGCTCAGAGATATTCCACGAGTAGTAGACACAGGGAGATTCAGTCAGAAAACTCCTAACAGGATTTTCGCATTCGACTTTTCCAGTGAGTTCAACCAAGCCTATGAATGTGCCATGAGCTTTTGAAGTCGGCATGTCGTCAATGAGTCGTTTTCTTTTGTAGGATTTGAATGAAAAGAAAAGCATTAGAAGTGATAGACCGAAACCGATGAACCTTACAAGCGAACTCGAATCCACATATCTCACCACCAAAGCGCACCTTAGAAATAATCTACTCGAATTCTAACATATAATTTCTGATGCTTCGTCGAAAGCAGATGAACAAGTGCAGGAGGCGAGGCCGGCTCCATCGGGAAGTGATGCTGCTTCGCAGAAGCATCTCAGGTCAACCGTCAACGGTCCACCGTCCTCCGAGACGAGAGCATATTTTAGTTGAAAGACGCAAGGCTGGCGAAGGCCGAGCCAGGTCGCAATGCCCGCTTCGCAGGGAAAGAGCAGCTTTTCGCTGTGGGCTGTACGCTTGGTTGAGCATTGACCCGGTGGGAAGAGTAAGAGCAAAGAGCTTGGGAACTCTTCCCAGTTGGGCGAGGCTTTGAGACTCTAGATTAGCCTGTTGAGCATTCTGTGAAGTCTGACAGCTGTTTCACGAAGTGTTTCATTAGTCTCCTAGTCTATGTAACCTTGCATCTTTGACAATTCAAGCTGTGTTATGACCTCTTTGAGAGAGAGGAACTGTGCGCATTTCTTTTTGCGCTGTCTTTGTGAGCCTTCAGTAATGTTTGAGGGAACGGATATTATGGCTCTCCTCAATTGGGAAGAAAGACCAAATTGCTCATATTAAGGGAATGATGAGACAGTCTGAAAGACATCATGAGCGAAGGTCATGCTGAGTTTGCAAACGTCGAGTTGTTCTTAAGAAAGCTCATGTACTCACACCCATGATTACGGCAGCACCGAACTGTTGAGGGAAACGAACAGCGTATTTCTGCAGTTCTTTGCTTTGGATCTTTGACATTATGCACATTTATTCTTCTCAGCGGTGTCTTTGAAACAGCGCTCAGCGGGTTCACCGCCCTTTAGCGTACAGCGGAACTTCTTGCGTACAGCGACTCTTACAGCGATGGGCGGGTCCTTGTTTTTAAGCGCACATTGGATCTTAAGGAGTAAGTCTGCTTACGCAGGCAACCAGAGGTTACTGGCTTCCACTAAGACTTGCAACTTGGAACATGCAACTTGAAACTTATCTATGGACGGTAAATCGTTGGCGGCGACGGGCGACATCTTGCCTGTGACCAGGCAATCTAGACAAGCAATTTCAACAGCTCATCGTAGTTCTTAGCAATGTTTACCGGACCCTTGTTCCTTCTGGCATGGGGTCCAAACCATATGAAATCGATACCTGCATTTAGCGAGCCTTCGTAGTCTGATTCCAGGCTGTCTCCAATGTAGACGACCTCGTGACTCCTGACTCGCGCCATTCTCATGGCTTCGATGAATATCTCGGCGTCGGGCTTTGCTGCACCGGCCTCTTCTGAGGAAAGCGAAAACTCAAAGAATTCGTGTAAGCCGGCTGTAAGAAATCTCTTGTGCTGAACACGGTACACGCCATTTGTGATTATTGCCATTCGTTTTCCTTGACGCCTCATGTTTGTCAGAAACTCTTTCGCACCTGGGAGGAAGTAGGCTTTTCCAGAAAGCCTGGTAAGATATTCATCGTTCAGTTCTTCGGGATCGAATGTATCACGGATATAGTCACAGTACTCTTCGAATCGGCCAACAACGACTTCTTCCTTCGTCTTCTGTCCCTGCTCCAGAAAGCCCCACCACTTTTTGTTTATTTCTTTGTATGAGTCTATCTGCTCATCGGAAAGATCGATATCTCTCAATCTGAAGAGTTCCAGAAGAGATTCGACTTCGCTTTTTTCAAAGTCAAGAATCGTATGATCAAGATCGAAGAAGTACATTTTGTAAGGGCTGCTCAAAATCATTCCATCCTCAAAACTACCTTCAGCGACTTCTTGGCCGCTTCGAAGGCTTCGTATGCACTGCTGATATGAAATGTCTCTGCTATCAGCGGTGTAGGATCGACCAATCCTTTTTCAAGCAATGAAATTGCCTTATCAAATGGCCCGCATCGAGAGCCGATAAGTTCTATCTCTCTTACCACAATTCTCGTCATATCTACGGAAGGGAATCCCTCATAGGTGCTTTTCAGAACTATCTTGCCCTTTGGCCTGACAATCGACAGGGCTTGGGCAAGCCCTCCGGGATTTCCAGTAGCTTCGACAACTATATCAAAATACCTGTCGATAGTCTTCGCATCTTCAATTTGTACAAAAGACGCATTACCAGTTCCCAGGAGTTCGAGCCGATCTTCATGCTTACCAATCAGCTGATGTTTAATCCCATTTGCAGAAAGAACCATTGAAATCAGTAATCCCAGTTTCCCATCTCCTATCAAGCAAACCTTATGACTAGAAGAGAAATCTACGGATTCTAGAACGTTAACCGCGGCGGCCAAGGGTTCTATAAACAGGGCTTTTTCATCTGAGACAGATTCCGGAATTTCGTGAAGGTTTTCGTCCGGCAGTACTGCGTACTCTGCAAAGACACCGGGGTAGTCGTCAATACCAACCGTCCGGATGTTTCTGCAGTGTTTGAAAAGTCCTTTTTGACACAGGTCACAGGTTTTGCAGGGTATGTTAATTTCAGTTGTGACACGCTTTCCGGAAAGAAAATCCGAGTCACTCTCGATCACCGTTCCGAGAAGTTCATGACCTATAATTCCGTGGAAGCTCATGTAGCCCTTTGTAATCTCAATGTCGGTATTGCATATTCCCGCGAGTTTTACCTTCACCAGAGATGTCCCGGGGATCCTTATCGGTAAGGGAACTTCTTCAAGCCTGAGTTCTCTGTCAAATATCAGTGCTTTCATCGTCTAAAGACCTTTTCGAGAGCATATTCGATGTCTGCGAGAATATCTTCGTGATATTCCAGACCGGCGGAAATCCTCACAGTTCTGGCAGAGAAGCCGTATTTGTGCAGCTCTTCTTCGGGATAGTCTCTGTGGGTCATCATTGCAGGCACTTCCACAAGAGTTTCGGCATCGCCGAGTGACACTGCGAGTTTGATAAGCTTCAGGTTGCGAACGAACTTCTCTGCGTTCTCTCTGGGTCCGTCCAGTTCGAAGCTGATGATTCCTCCAAAGCCGTCCATCTGCCTGGCAGCCAGTTCGTGACCTGGGTGGTCTTCGAATCCCGGATATGAAGTCTTTACGACTTCTTTGCGCGCTTTGAGAAAATTGGCTATTGCTGTCGCATTCTTCTCATGCCTTTCCATTCTCAGACCTAGCGTCTTCATGCCTCTTAGGAGGAGCCAGGCGTTGAATGGGCTCAACACCCCTCCAAGTTCGCACATATATCCAAACTTAAGTTTCTGGACGTAATCAAAGTCCTTTGAAGTTGCGAATCCACCAACAACATCTCCGTGACCCGATATGTATTTTGTCGCACTGTGCAGCACGACGTCGGCACCGAAGTCTAGAGGTCTCTGAAAAACGGGAGTTGCGAATGTGTTGTCTACAACTACCTTTACTCCTCTGGAATGTGCGATTTCGCAGAGTCCTTTTATATCAATTATCTCGAGTGCTGGATTCGTTGGCGTTTCCAGGTACATCACCCTTGTTTCTGGAGTAATAGACTCCTCGACGATGTTTAGATCTGTCATGTCAATGAACTGTGTCTTAACGCCATAATTAGTGATCAAATGATTTAGAAATCCGAATGTTGAACCGTAGAGATTTCTGTGGGCAAGTACCGAATCGCCTGCCGCCGCGAATGACATGACAACAGAGCTAATTGCAGCCATACCCGAAGAGAAGGCAACTCCATCGGCTCCATTCTCTAGTGTTGCGTGCCTTTGCTCGAAGAGATTTATTGTGGGGTTACCACCTCTGGTATAAACGTATGCCCGCCGTCTGAACGAAAATGTGTCTTCTGCCTGCTGGAGATCTTTAAACGTGAACGTCGAAGTCATGTATATAGGAGAGTTGAGCGACTGGTTCTGATCCTCTTGTTCAGCAGCATGAATAGACAGTGTATCGAAATGATATTTTCTCTCTTCATTCATATCAAACACCTCGCTTCCTTCTGACATTATATCGCAGGTATGAAGAAGTGATACTTGAAACGATCCCGGGATTTTCGAGTAAACAAGACCAAGTGAGATACGTAGCTGCGCGGAAAGCATCGAGTGATTTATTCGAAAGCCGGACTGATCGTCGACAGATTTCTATTGGCGCCCTCAGAACCTCTATGTGACTCTCTTCTTTGCCTCTTCGATTTCTGCTTGAATTCTTAATACTGTCTCCGGCTCTTCATAGAAGGAATAGGTATCTTCGGAAGTCTTCACTAGCAAGAAATAGTCCTTTATTTTTGGTTTGCCAATCATTTTGATCTTTTTTGCAGGCAAGAACATATCCCTCAGCGATGGAAGATACAGTTCCCCGGAGGACATGCTCATGTGTACTGAGACCTCCTCTATCTCTTCTACCGGAACTCTCATGCTGACCCTTCCGCTGCCCGGTATATCGACCGTAAAGTGAAATGCGTTTTCATGTATTATCGCGTAGCTCTGACTCATATTTACCTTCTCTATCTGAGCAACCCTCCCAAATGTGTAGAACATAGCAGACACTCTCTTCCTGTTATCTGGACCGGAGAGGCCGAGATTCTTTATCAATCTCTCTTTAGGGCGTTCATCTCCCATCCCCAGCAATGCAGTGATGATGCAGATTATGTCTCCAAAAAGGAATCCCGCCCTGAAATTTCCAAGAAGAAGAGCAGTTGCCTCTGCAGCGATTGGAATCAACGGGGCAATCATCAGAAGACGATAATCAAACTTCCTCCTCAGAACCGTATAGATTATGTAGGCCGGGACGCTTGCAAGGAAATACCAGAGAGGGGAGAGAACAAATCTCGTGGCCGAGCCGACTATCAATAAGAGGATTCCGAGCAACTAAATCACTTCCCAACACAGAAATCGCTGAAAATTCTTTCCAGCAGATCTTCTGTTACGTTTGTACCGAGGAGATCGTCGAGGCTTCTGGCAGCCTGCTCGATCATGGTCCCTGTGACATCTACCGTCATACCGTTCTCTACAGATTCTATAGAACGGCCAATGAAATCCATAGCGTCCAGGAGCTTCTGCTTCTGTCTGGCACTAATAATTACGTCACTTCCAATAGAAGTGATGTCTTCGGTCAGCTTCAGCATTAGTCTTTCGAGATCTTTCAGGCCCTCGCCGGTTCTTGCGCTTATTACGACATCGTAAGAGCCCTTTTCTATCTTGCGTATGTCCGACTTGTTGGCCGCGACAATCAATCGCTTTCCCTTTTTGTTGAGAGCCTCCTCGAGGTCTTTATCACTGTAGTTGTAAGGGTCGAGCAACAATATCACCAATTCTGCCTCTTCAATAGCTTCGAGGGTTCTTTCTATCCCAAGTTCTTCGATCTCATCTTCTGCCTCTCTTATACCAGCAGTATCGACTACGCGGAAGAGCACACCCTCGACATTGAGATCTTCCTCTATCGTGTCTCTCGTCGTTCCAGGCAGATCGGAAACGATGGCCCTGTCACGTTTCAGCAATGCATTCAGTAACGTGGATTTTCCAACATTTGTCTCTCCTACGATTGCCGTCTTAATTCCCTGTGAGATTACGATGCCGTTCTGTGAACTGTCAATGAATTCGGCGATCCTTTTTCTGAGATCTACAAGGCTTTCAAGAAGAGACGAATAATCCGTTTCAATCTCCTCGGGATAGTTGAGTTCCACCTCTACTGTCGCAAGGAGCTCGATTATCTTCGCTCTGAAGGAAATAACCTCTTCAGACAGGTCGCCTCTGAAGCTCTTGATTGCGGCTTCAAGAGCCTTTTCGGTCTTTGAAGTTATCAGGGCGTTAATTGCTTCGGCATGAATTAGGTCAAACTTGCCATTCAGTACTGCCCGCTTCGTGAACTCCCCTGGCAAGGCCATTCTGAAGCCCACCGAAAATAGCGCCTTAAGAGCGTTTTCTATTATCAGGGGATTGCCGTGAAATGAAAGCTCCACAAGATCCTCACCTGTGTATGAAGCCGGTCCTTTGAAGAAAGTGACTACAACTTCGTCGATGTAACGATCATTTTCGGCAAACGTTGTCAGTTGGGCTCTTCTGTGCCGGAGAATACTTGTACCGGGCAGCAGATTTTGCAGAGTCTCTACCGTTCCTTGTCCAGAACATCTTACTACAGCTGTTGCCGAAACTCCTCTGGGAGTAGATAATGCGCAAATTCGATCATTGAACAACTCTCTCAGCTCCAAGGAAAAGAGTTTTAAGTGTCTTCATCAGATGTCTCTCCGGTACTCCGTACAGAATCGATTTTCCTTCACGCTCGTTTACTACGAGCCTTCGTCCCTTTATACCGAGCGACTCGCGTATATGATTTTCACTGTGAACCATAATGATGCTCTCTGAATAAGAATCATATTCAACCGAACTTATTCCGATCTTAAAGGCTCCTAGTCTTACGCGTGAGGCATCGAGAAGAGAAGTGACTTGAGAGGGAAGACGGCCGAATCTGTCGATGAGTTCCCTTTCCAGTTCATCTATCTCATTCTCCTCTTTACATACTGCAATTCTTCGATAGATCTTCAATCTCTCAATCGAGTCGGATACGTAATCTTCAGGAATAACCATATCAAACGGGATATTCTTCAGTTCTGTGTCGACCGCGCGCTCCTCAACTCCAATATCCTCTTCTCCGCGCAGTTCTCTCATCGCCTTTTCCACCATCTCCCGATACAAGTAGAGGCCGACGGAGTTTATATTTCCATGCTGTTCCGCACCGAGCAGCGTCCCAAATCCCCTTATTTCAAGGTCTCGCATTGCGATCTTCATTCCACTGCCGGCGCCAGAGAACTCCTTAAGGGCCTTCAGCCTTTCTCTGGAAGGATCGGAGAGCCTCTTCGGATCATAGAGGAAGTAAGAGAAAGCTCTTCGATTGCTTCTGCCTACCCTCCCCCTCAGCTGGTAAAGTTGGGCAAGCCCGTACCTTTGCGAATCATCGACGATCAGGGTATTCGCGTTCGGTACGTCAACTCCGCTTTCAATTATCGTAGTGCATAGAAGCATGTCCAATTCGCCAAGATAGAAATCCCTAATGGTGCGCTCAAAAGCGGTTTTGTTCATCTGACCGTGGGCGACCTCAATCTTGACCTCAGGAAGTAGGTTCCTGAGTTTCGACAAAAGCTCGGGCAATTCGGTTACTCTATTATGTACGAAAATCGTCTGTCCGCCTCTGTTGGTCTCCCTAAGCACTGCCGTTCTGATCAATCTGTCGTTGATCGCTCCGACGTAAATCTCTGGGGAAGTTCTTCCGGCGGGCGGGGTAGATATTATCGAGAGGTCTCTCAAGCCTGACAGAGACATATACAGTGTTCTGGGTATCGGCGTTGCGCTCATTGAGAGAACATTGATCTGCAATCTCAACTTCTTGAAGTGCTCCTTCTGCAGAACCCCGAATAGCTGTTCTTCGTCCACGACAATCAGACCAAGATCTGCAAAACCCACCTCTTTTGATAGCAAAGAGTGGGTTCCAACGACCACATCGACTTCGCCGTTCTTCAGCTTCTTGAGAAGCCTGTTTCTCTGTGTATCTGTTCGGTACCTGTCGAGTATCTCGACTTTTATCCCAAATGGACTTAGCCTGCCCTCGAAGCTATCGAAGTGTTGACGCGCAAGCACTGTTGTGGGAACCATCACGGCAACCTGTTTTCCGGAGACAACCGTTCTGAAAATAGCCCGCAATGCAACTTCTGTTTTTCCGTACCCGGCATCTCCGCTTATAAGTCTATCCATAGGTTTATTGCTTCCGAGGTCTTCAAGAACTTCTTCGACAGCTTTTTGCTGGTCTTCTGTCTCAACATACGGAAAACTTTCTCGAAAGCTCTTCTCCATCTCGCCTTCTCCAGTCAGAGAAATTCCCGAGGTCACTTCTCTTGAGCCATAGAGATTCGAGAGTTCGCCAATCAAAGCCTTGACTTCCCTCTTCACCTTCGATTTCTGTCTGTTCCACGCTGTACCGCGCAGGGAGTTCAACTGAATTCCTTCGGTGGTTCCGATGTATTTGTGAACACGATCCACTCTGTCCACGGGGACGTAGATCTTGTTATTGTCTCTGTATTCAAGCAGGAGATACTCTCTAGTCCCCAATATGTTCTCAACAGTCCTCACCCCGTGATATCGTCCGATACCATACTCTTTGTGGACCACGTAGTCTCCCTCTTCAAGCTCCGTCCAATCGACAACGGGAATTCTCGGCAAGAACTCTTCTTCTCTTTTTGGTCTCTTGATGATCTCAAGTTCTTCGCTGATTTCGGTATCATAGTCTAGGGAAGAGACCCGATCGTCGGACACAATCGAATACTCGCTCAGCTTCATCAGAACTTCTGAGGATACTCCGCCATATCTTGTGTAAAGGAACTTTCTTACCGCTTTATCTGACAAGAGCTCTAGAGTTTCTCGCTCTCTCCTTCCAAACTCGAGTATTGCATCGTCAGGCTTGACGAAGATCACTTTGTAGTCATCGAGAAAGTCAAGAAGAATCGACTGCCGTTCGTAGAAGATCCCCGCAATCGTATCCATTGTATCGAGACGTTCGAAGAGAATTTCATCCTTTGAACCGATTGTCTTCTCGGCCGCTGAGATTCTTTTGACAGCAAGCTCCCAATACGGAGAAGACGTTATGCCTTCGGCCGCTGGGGTGACATATGCATCGTCCAATCTATCTAAACTCTTCTGTGAAGCAGGATCGAATCTTCTTATAGATTCAATTTCCTTGTCAAAAGTGTCTATCCTTATTGGTCTTTCTGTTCCGGGCACAAAGATATCCACAATACCGCCCCTGATTGCAAATTCACCGGGAGTCGTCACGCTAAAGGATCTAGAATAGCCAAGGCTTTGAAGGTGATCCTCATTCAGAGTAAGCGGACCGCCCACTTCAACCTTCAAGGACAGAGTCTCGAACACATCGAGTGGCACGGTTTTTCTCAGTATACCGTGAAAGGATGTATAAACTGTCCGAAGCTCCCTCAAGAGGAGCCTTCTAAGCAGAGCGAGTCGTTCCGATCTTATTCTTGGGGAAGTGCCAATCTCTTCAAAGGGAAAGACATCATGAGAAAAGAAGAATCCATCTCCCTCTCTCTTCTCATGAATATCTACGAAGGACTCCAGCATCCTCTCACTTGGAAAAACCACGATGTTTCTGCAGTTACTTTCGGCTTCTTTCTCTATCCAGGAAATCGGATCGTTTACTCTATGTAATACTCGTTCCAAAACAACCTCCAAAGCCTCTTTAAAACAGCGTTTGCTCCTCTAAGCTGTACGGTTTCTCTATTTCCTTTGAATCTGTCGGTGTAGGTATTAATTGAGCTGTTTATCCTAATACCAGAGCAGACGAGGCCTACCGGCTTGGAGTCGCTTCCGCCTGAAGGACCGGCTATTCCCGTTACTGAAAGGCCCACGTCTGTTCCGAAGAGAATTCTGGTTCCTGCAGCCATCTCAAACGCCGCCTCTTCGGAAACGGCGCCATATTCTCTGAGAGTGTTTTCACTCACGTTCAACAAAGACGTCTTGACTTTGTTTGAATAGGAGACTATACCGCCGGGAAACAAAGCCGACACTCCCGAAACTGAAGTGAGAAGCGCAGAAAGCCTTCCTCCCGAACAGGACTCTGCGACTGAAATTGTCAGCTTCCTGTCTCTCAACTCCCTTACCACAACATCGACGAGTTCCTCGCCTGTAGTTGTGTATATATATTTATTCCAGCGATCTGTGAAAAGAAGGCACAGTTCATCCAACACTGATTCGTCATTCGCCGTGAGAATTACCGTTGGTCCTGAATAATAGCGTACTCTCGTGACGAACTTCACGTCCGTAAATCTTGAAAGCATTTGCTCGGTGAAGTCTTCTACTTCGGGTTCAGTCAAGTCAACGAATCCTATAGTTCTACTAAACGTGGCAGAAGGAAGTGAAATATGTTTCAATGCCTCTCTAAAGACAGCCTCCATCTCCATTGGAGGTCCGGGAAGTATCACAATTTCATTACTGTCTGTTCTTATGAAGGCGCCTCTTGCGCTTCCAGAGGAATTTGGCAGCTGAACAGAATCCTGTATCACGAACGCCTGACGTTTCAAACCCGCTGGGGCCTCTCTTGAGAATCTTCTTGTGAAACTCTCTACAAGTGTCGAGTGGTAATTGTCATCATAAAGAAGTTCTCTTTCAAGATAGTCGGCCACTGTCTGCAGGGTTATATCGTCAAAAGTACTTCCAAGTCCTCCGGTGATCAGCAGAAGATCAGATCTGTCGAGTGCGTTTCTGATCTCGCGCTTGATGAACTGTTTGCTATCCGGAACAACAACGATTGATTGGACTTCAAATCCGAGGGCAGTGAGTCTCTCTGCAAGAAAACCTCCGTTGCTGTCTTTGACAATCCCCTTTGTGATTTCGTCTCCGGTGAGAAGGATCGCAGCCTTCAAGTGACCACCTCCTCGTCAATTGTATCACCAAACGGCCGGTGGTATAATCGAGTGCCGGGGGAGCCCAGAGGGCTGAGAGCGCAGAAAGCAGACCCCATGAACCTGATCCGGTTAGCACCGGCGTAGGGACGGCCATGGATAGCGCCTCCGGTAATCTCTTTGGAGGTGTTTTTTATGAGAAGAGCATTTCTGGTCTTATCATTGATTCTCTTCATTCCATTTTCGACGGTGTTGTCGCTCAAGGTTTATTCATACGATTCCCTTCAGCCGCTAGCCCAAGAGACTCTTTCGCAGTTTACAGAAAAAACGGGAATTGCAGTCGAGTTTCGTGTTGTCGGGGATTCGGGCTCTCTGCTGAGCTTGATTATCTCCGAGCGCGAGAATTTCGATGGAGATGTCGTGATTGGAATCGATAACCTTCTTTCGAGACGCGCTTTTGAAGAAGGTATCTTTCTTTCTTACAGACCCGAAGGCTATGAGAAGATCAGCGATAGTGATCTTCTGCTCGATAGTCAGTGGAGACTCACCCCGTATGATTTCGGAGGGATCGCGCTAATATGTGATACAAGCCAGATGAAAGATTCCATCGAAACGCTTTGGGATTTAACCGGGCCGGAGTATCGAAGGAGCGTGATTATTCAAGATCCCAGAACCTCCAGCACCGGTCTATCTTTCCTCGCTTGGACTTATCTGCTTTTTGGCGAGCGATTCGAGGAGTTCTGGCAGGCTTTCAAGCCCTCGATACTCACAGTTTCTCTCGGGTGGGACGACTCTTTCCAGAAATTCGAGTCCGGAGAGGCTCCAATAATGGTTTCTTATGCCACTGATGGGGCATATTCAATGCATTATTACGGTGAATCGGTCTACACGACGGTAATCCCTGAGGGCAGGGGTTACGTTCAGATTGAGGGAGCGGGAATCATAAGATGGACGAAGAATCTGCACGATGCTGAGATGTTCATGGACTTCATTCTGAGTGAGGACTTTCAGCGTCATATTCCCCTTAACCAGTGGATGTTCCCCGTAATTGACGTAGAGATGCCCCCGGCCTTCGATTATGCCGTCAAACCGGAGAAGATTCTGAAGCTATCTGCCGAGGTGGATCTTTCCGAACTTATCTCAAAGTGGGAAGAGGTAATATACGAAAGGTAAATCTCTGACATTATCTGCAGTTGGGATCGCGGCCGTTGTTTTGCTGCCGTTATTTTTTGCCTTCGGAAATCTAGAGTTAGATACGATTTTTGAAGTAATTTCGTCACCCTCGTTCAGATCGATTGCTGGATTTACGGTCAAGCAGGCGCTTCTCAGTACATTTCTGGCAATGATTGTTGGTTTCCCCGCGGCATTACACTATGCCAGAAGCAACGGTCGCCTTTCCCGTCTTTTGGGGATAACAACCTATATACCGTTCTTCTTTCCAAGCATATCGATGGCAATAGGCTTCCTGGCAGTTTACGGTAGAAACGGAGTCCTCAACAACCTGATCTCTTTTGCAGGTCTGGAGAGGGTCCAGATTCTTTATTCTCTGGGGGCAGTCTTGCTTGGTCACGTCTTCTATAACGCGCCTATAGTTATACTTGTTCTCGGGAATGCACTCAGAAGGTTGCCCTCAGATGTGCTGGAGAGTTCTAAGATAGATGGATCGGGGAGGATACGAAGACTTCTGCGAGTTGAATTACCTCTTGTTACGTCGGCAATTATCAATTCCGCGCTACTAATCTTCACTTACTGTTTCACCTCTTTTGCCGTTGTTCTTATATTGGGTGGGGCGCAATTCGCTACCCTGGAGGTTTCAATTTACATGAATTTCAGGCTTTTGGCGGCGCCGCAGAATGCAGTCGTTCTTGCCGTAGTCCAGTTCATGTTTATCATGCTTTTCGGATTACTCATTTCAATTAGCGAGAAGAGCTCGTCATTTGAGCAAGGTGAGCAGTATCTGGAAAAGAACAGATTCACGGGCATCTACTCATGGCTATTTGTTCTCTTCGAGTGGGTACCGATTATTGGTGCTCTCTTCAGCTCATTTTACGACTGGACAAGAAGAGAATTCATCTTTGGGAGAATAGCTTCACTGTTTGAAGAAAAGATTGTGCTTCTCGGAACGGGATTGGTCAACACATTGGTCAATTCAATAACGCTTTCATTTCTTGCAGCCGTTGTGACCGTAACGATTGCCTTTTTTCTTTCGTGGCAGGCAAGGCACACCTCTCGAGGATCGAGACATCTGAGAATAGTGTCTTTGATCGCTCTGTCCGTAACGCCGTCGATTCTAGCCGTTTCCTATCTCACGGCTTTTGGAAGTTTCCCCGTTCCACTGCTGTTGGTGCTGCTTTACATAGTGATTTCGCTGCCCGTTGCTTTGAACTACATAAGTGGGCAGGTGATCGGCGCAGAGCTTGCCTTCCTGGAGGCGGCACAACTAGACGGTGCTTCGAAACTTGCGCGCGTAAGGCATATGATAATCCCTTTCTTCAGAAGCACGATTATTTACGCTGCAACGGTAGTTTTCGCAATTTCTATGGGCGAATTCGGCGGATCGCTAATACTCGGGAGCAAAGACTTCCCCACCTTCGCCGTTGCTATCTACAGACTAAACGGAAGTCGCTATCTGCTGGAGGCAAGGTTCTTGAGTTCGGCCCTGGGAATCATTATTATCTCAATTGTCGCTATCTCCCGGCGGTTTGCACAAAGACCTGAGAGAAGTATTCGCAGCACTCGCTGATTCCACAAGTTTCACATTTTGGGGCTACAGGTCTGCAGATTTCCCTGCCGAACTCGACCATCGATCCGTTCACCGGCCCCCATATCTTGGGCGGCAAGATCTTCATCAGTGCAAATTCGGTGTCCTCTGGCTTCTTCGTCTTCACCCATCCAAGCCTGTTTGCTATTCTGTGAACATGGGTATCAACTGCCAGGGCATCCCTACCGAATGAGACGTTTAGAACGATGTTCGCCGTCTTTCTGCCAACTCCGGGGATTGTGACAAGTTCTTCAAGAGTGTCAGGCACTGAGCCCCCGAAGCCATTGATGATTATCTTAGCGCAGTTGATTATTCTTGCAGCCTTCTGTCTATACATCCCCGAAGCCTTGATCAGTTCGTAAAGATCTTCGGGTTCTGCCTTCATCAGAGACTGGGGATCGGGATAAACCGAGAAGAGCCTGCGAGAGGCCTCCTCGGTATTCTCATCTCTTGTGCGCTGACTCAATATTGTGCTCACCAAGACCTTGAAAGGTTCTTCATAATCGCGACCTCTAGGGAAGTTTTCTACTATCCATTCCGACACTGCCGCAGGTGAGCAGTCGGGCTTAGACATCGCCTCCCTCCAGGAAGGCCTTGTATGCTCTGTAGGTCTCGTAAAGATCAGCTTTGGAGAGAAGCTCGAATGGTGAATGCATACCGAAGACGGCCGTTCCTGCATCAACTACTGTGACACCCCTTTCGGCGAAGAATTTTGCAACTGTTCCTCCGCCGCCTCTATCTACTTCTCCTAATATCGTGCTCTGCCAGTGCACTCCCTTCTCGTTCAAAAGCTTTCGCACATAGCCCATGAACTCCGCGCTGGCTTCGCTCGTTCCTGATTTTCCTCTGGAGCCCGTGTATTTTAATATTGCAATTCCATATCCGAATCTTGCAGCGTTTGTCTGATCGTGAGCATCCTTGAAGGTCGGGTCAAATCCGGCGGCAACATCTCCCGATATCATTCTGGATTTCTCGAGAAGGAAGTCGATCTCGTAAAGCCCCTTCTCTCCAGAAAGGTTGAGAAGCTTCTCGATAAAAGCGACCCAAAACCGTCCCTTTGCTCCAGTAACGCCCTCACTTCCTATCTCCTCCCTGTCGAAGAGAAGGACCATTGCAGTTCTCTTTGGGTTTTCTATTGAAGACATGTCCTTAAGCGCAGTAATTGCAGTGTATGAACAAACCCTATCATCATGCGCGTAAGCACCAATCATTGATCGGTCAAGGCCTACTTCCCTCGGTTCGATAGCAGGCACTAACTGGATGTCCGCAGAAAAGAAGTCTTCTTCGACAAGTCCGTACTTTTCGTATAACAGATTGAGGAACATCAGCTTTACTGGATTCTCAAAGTCCTTGACATCCGTTATAGGAATGGATCCGGACATAGCGTTGAGATCCTTTCCTTGAAAGACCTTTCTGAAATCGCCTTCCCTGTTGTCCAAATGTGGAAGAAGATCGGAAATTACGAATACAGGATCATCGCTGCTCATACCGATAGAGACATCAACAGATTCTCCATTGCTCTTGACTACGGTACCTACGAAGGCCAAAGGGATGTTGAGCCACTGATACTTCTTGACTCCGCCGTAGTAGTGTGTCTTGAGCATCGCTAGCTCCGAATCTTCTACAAGAGGACTTGGCTTGAGATCCAATCTAGGAGCATCGAGGTGAGCTGCAACCATGTCGATCCCGTCCTTGAGGTCTTCACCGATGACTGCCGCGATTAGGGCCTTGCCGCCGTTGGTGATGAATATGCGGTCGCCCTTTTTAACGCCGCTTTCCTCAAATGAAGAGAGTGGTTTGAAACCATTTTCCCGGAGAAGGTCCACAAGGTGCTTGACAGCAAGTCGTTCTGTAACAGATTTGCCAATGAAGTTAATATAATCTTTTGAATAGGCAAAGACCGCGTCTCTGTCGAGTGTGAACCAGGCATTCTTCTTCTTCATAGTAAGCTTTTCGCCGAGCTTCTTGACTTCTTCCTTCTTCAAAACTTCACCTCCATGAAAGTCTGTTTCGTTCCAACTTCTTTAATTTTATCGGATTTGATTGTTTTTTTCGACCTGCGTTGATTTACCTTGACTTTCTTACTTTAGTCGGGGTTCAGCGTTTTGCCTTTCACTTCTTATGATTCGCATTTAAAAAGAATTTGCAGTCTATAATGTAATGATATGATTGATCTGGATTAATTAGTATAATTAACTTGCTAAGTTGAACCCTGTTCGCTTCCCCATCGTCATATAGAACAGATTAGGGTGGTATGGTTGGACGAAAAGAAGTTAATAGATGGACTGAAGAAGAAGAAAGTCTGGGCCTACGAAGTCTTGTATGATGATTACGCCCCGAGGTTGGGTAGTGTCATCAAATCGTATCTTGGTTTTGATGACGTTGAAGATGTGATTCAAGAGGTCTTTATAAAGGTCTTTAGGAACGTCAGGAAGTTCCGGGGCGATGCTAAGTTATCGACGTGGCTTTACAGAATTGCAGTTAATGTCTGCAAAGACACACTTGCAAAAAGAAAGCGGAATAACGAGTTTCTTACGGATTTCAGAGAGAACGAGGATAAAGCATCATTTGAGCCGCCAGCAACCACTAACGTGTTTAGGGAAGTAATGGACGAGATTTCTTTTGAAGAATTGATGTCCGTAGTTGGAAAGCTTTCTGAGGATGACCGTTTGCTTATTAAGTTGAGAGACATAGATGATCTGTCGTACGAGGAGATTGCCGACATACTCGATAAACCGGTTGGAACGGTGAAGAGCAGGTTGCACTATGCTCGAAAGAGACTCAAGGAACTTCTCGAGGAGGTAGGTTACATTGGATGAAGAAAGATTTGTCCACATTTTGGATCGAGAGATCCCTTTTGAGGAACTGAGGGTAGATGAAAAGAAGAATCTGAAGAGCTACGTGAAGGCTCTGGGAGCTTTGAAAGAGAGTTGCTGCTACAGACCTTCGGATGACTTGAAGAAAAGGACAGTCAGCAAGATTAGAAGGCTTAAGATCAAACCCTACAGAATGCTGGGAACGGTAGCGGCATGTTTGGTTCTAGGTTTCTTCTCTGTTTCGTTCTTCACAGGCAACACCATTTTGATCAAGAAGAAGGGAGACCTCTACCAGCTCGCGAACGTTCTCGGTTACAGCTCGACTCTTGACGAAAGGCTCAGGGTCAATCTGACTGCCTTTCCACAGGAGGAGACTGAGAGGAACGACATTGCGATGATGGAGCAGGAAATGGAGCGCTCTCTCGGCTTTCTTAGTCAACCTGATGATCAGAATGCCTTTGAGATCTCGGGAATTAACACGACTTATTGATCCATACACGCTCTAAGACACAGAAGGAGTGAAATCGCCGTGAAAAAGCTGTCCGTACTCGTTGTCCTGTTGCTTGTTATCGGGCTGGCGGTTGGGAAGGATGCTGTCGAAGATTTAACAACACTAGTAAATACTCTCAAAAACTCTTCGTATGAAGTAGACAGATATGTACAAGAGAGCGGAATAGTTACTACTGCGAAGAACGAGCGAGTAATAAAATCCGGTCCTTACAAACTGGTTACATCTTATTCCTCTGCAAAGGGGGAGTTCGGCTGGGTCAGAAACAGCTCCGGCAATTTCGCCATCTTCCGAACCAGGAGTGTCGCCTTCGAACCGCTCATCAATATTAAGGACTTTGAGGACAACTTTGTGGATCTTGTCAACAGCAAGTCATATTCGGTCGATCTCTTTCTCGACCTTCCCAACAGCAAAAAGATTTCGATTTCCTCCGGCACCCTCACTTTCGATGTTACATACGATGACAACTTCAAGCTCCTGAAACTTGTGAAATCTTATCCTTTTCATACAATAAGCGCGAGCTATCGCAATTACTCGGAGATGTCGCATGAATCCTTGACCAAGCTGACAAACGCGACTGAAGGCATGATAATAGTTCGTCCTCCAGTGTATTTTTCGGAGTCAATGCTTGAAAAGCATTTCGCTTGGTCCTCCATGGACTTCGCTACTGATGGAAAGACATATCTATACACTCTTCTTATGTATTCCACAGAATACGGCCGGATGGTTCTGTATTTCTCATTCAACACGGAGCCCGACTACCTTCAGAAGTTCTCTGCTCAGATGGCTGAGGCAAATGGCTTCAGTTACGCAATAGAAAGACTTTCCGTCTCTTCTGCAGTAAGTCTTCTGGGAATGGTTGATACAAAGACCTTGAAGTCACTTCTCGAAGATCTTTATTAATGGTTAAGCCTATCACTCAAAAGTAAGTCTTATTGAGGTTTTCATAAATCTTTTTCTAAACTGAATGAATTCTGTTGTATAATCAGTTCAAACCTTTTGTGGAGGCTTTAATTGTATGGAAATCAAAGACACGATAGCACTTCTTAAAAGCAGGGGTTACAGAATCACTCCTCAACGAGTTGCGATTATCAGGATTCTCAAGGATCATGAAGGTCATCCGGGAGCCGAGGAGGTTTTTAGATCTGCAATACAGTTATATCCAAATATATCTATGGCGACAGTCTACAACGTAATGGAAGTTCTCGAAAAGGAAGGAATTATCAGGGCTATTGCAGTTTCTAAGAACTCGAGGCGATATGATCCTAATATCAAACCACACGGTCACTTCATCTGTGATTCCTGTGGGAGAGTCTTCGATATTCCCACGAAGTACTACGAAGCCTGCACGAAAGAACTTCCTCCTGAACTGGCTGACTTCGAGGTAACCTCTCTCGAGCTTATCTACAAGGGGCTGTGTTCAGACTGCAAGCACATTAGATAATCACTTCTTACGTTTCTTGGGGGTGCCTCAATGGAAGGACTCGATATTAATCTGGAAGAAGTCCTGAGCAGAATAATGAAGATTTCCGATCTGAATGTTCTTCAGGAGCAGAAATCACAACTAATCGGGAAGCAGGGACTGATTACCTCTCTTATGAAGAAGCTTAAAGAGATTCCTCCAGAAAACCGAAGAGAATTCGGGAAAATTGTAAATGATTACAAGAACTCTATTGAAGATGCGCTGAACTCTAGGAGATGCGAGCTTGAAGCGCAGGCAAAGAAGGAGCGAGAAGAATCCGAGAGGCTTGACTATACAATTCCCGGTAAAAAGAGGGACATAGGCTCTCTACATCTGATAACACAGATAATGGAGGAAGTCCAAAGCATCTGGGTGAGCATGGGTTTCGAAGTGACAACGGGCCCTGAGGTGGAGACGGCGTATTATAACTTTGAAGCGCTGAATACTCCCGAATGGCATCCGGCAAGGGACATGCAGGATACTTTCTATCTCCAAGACGGCAGGCTTCTACGAACTCACACTTCGCCCGTGCAGATCAGGACAATGGAGTCTAGAAAGCCGCCTCTCGCTATTTTCGCGCCGGGAACCTGTTACAGAAAGGATACTCCCGATGCGACTCACCTTCCGATGTTTCACCAGTTCGAAATCCTTTTCGTTGATAAGGGCATCTCTGTCAGTCATTTAAAGGGCGCTCTCGATCATTTCGCAAAGAGGCTTTTTGGCGAGGACAGAATAATACGTTTGCGACCAAGCTTCTTTCCCTTTACCGAGCCCAGTTTCGAAGTGGATGTAAGCTGTGGAATCTGCGGAGGATTGGGATGCAGGAGTTGCGGGGGGAGTGGGTGGCTCGAAATCTTGGGAGCGGGAATGGTTCACCCGAACGTGTTCAGGAATGTCGGTCTAGATCCGGAAGTATGGACCGGTTTTGCAGCCGGTACAGGTCTCGAGAGAATCGCAATGCTTAAATATGATCTTGAAGATATCAGAGATCTTCTCCGAAATGATAGACGTTTCCTCAGGGGTTACAGGAGGGCCGTAATATGAAGCTATATCTAGAATGGCTTGACGAATTCATTGACATAACCGACAAGACTCCCGAAGAACTCAGCAACAGCCTTTCGCTGAGTGGTACCGAAGTTGCTGGAATCGAATATCCCTGGGAATACGTCCAGGGAGCTGTCGTTGGAAGAATTCAATCCACAAGGCCTCACCCCGAGAGCGATAGGCTCTTAATAACTGAAGTAGATACCGGTTCGCGTGAAGTTACGATCGTTACCGCAGATATGACTGTCAAGAGTGGAGAAATGGTGGCTGTTCTACCCGAAGGGTCCGCCCTTTCAGATGAGAAAATCGAAAAGAAAGAGTTCCTGGGTGTCGACTCGGAAGGGATGTTTCTGTCTCTTGAAGAACTCCGACTTGAAGATAAATCTCTCGAAATAATGCGATTGAAAGAGGGCCGACCGGGAGAATCTGTCGTTGAATTGCTTGGACTTGACTCGGCGGTAATTGAAGTTGAATTAACAGCTAATCGTGGTGACTGTCTTTCTACGGTTGGAATGGCTAGGGAGCTAGGTGCAATTTATGAAAGAGAAATCACTAAGCCCTCTGTCAGCGAATCGATCGAGTCTGGAGAAGATCCGGTACTTAAGGTGGTATTGAAAGACAGAGGTTGCATCAGGTACACGGCCCTCCTCATGAACGATGTGAATATCTGTGATTCCCCTCTTTGGATGAAGAAGAGGTTGGTTGCGGCAGGCTTGAGACCAATAAACAACGTCGTGGATATAACAAACTATGTGATGCTGGAGACGGGACATCCAATTCATGCCTTTGATGTCGAGAGGATAGGATCGACCGAAATAGTCGTTCGTGAAGCTAAGGACGGTGAGAAGCTTGAACTGCTGGATGGGAAGATTGTCGAGCTAGATAGCAGCGACATGCTTATAACTAATGGTGAGACGCCTCTTGCGCTGGCAGGAGTAATGGGTGGAGAGGATTCTGGGATATATTTGACGACGAAGAGTGTATTGCTCGAAGTTGCTGTTTTCGATCCCGTAAGAATTCGTAAAACCGCCCGGAAGCTCGGGATTTCGACGGACAGCTCATACAGATTTGAGAGAGGAATAGACTATGAAGACTCTCTGTATGTTATGAAACGGCTGGCAGACTTGATGAAACAGTTGGTTGGCGCCTCAATTGGCTCGAAAATCGTTGATGCCGGTGGCGTGATCAAGGCAGAGCCAATATACCTGAGAGAGTCATTCATAACCGAAAGACTGGGCGGGGCAGTACCGACAGAGAAGACAACCAGCATACTGAAGAATCTGGGATTCAGCCCTGAGAAGACAGGTAAGGGCTGGAAAGTCACACCACCTCCATTCAGAGCATACGATACGAAGCAGGAAATCGATCTTGTCGAAGAGATTGGAAGGATCTACGGCTACGAAAATATAGAAAATGAACTTCCCAGGATCCTACCCATTTCTGGAGGCGTACCTGAATCTCTGAAGAGACAGAAGAGATTGAAGGACCTTATGGTTGCATACGGATTCGATGAGATTGTGACTTACAGCTTCATAAATCCCGAAGAAATTTCTAGGATCGATAATAGCGTAGATCATGTTGATCTTGCGAATCCACTTTCGATGGACATGGCTGTAATGAGGCCTTCTCTGATCTATAATCTCTTGTCCGCAACCTCATATAATTACAGAAGGCAGAATAGAGATATCAAACTTTTCGAAGTAGCTTCGGTTTTTGATCCAAAGAAAGAGCAAGGGGAGACAATCGCTCTCGGTTTCGTTTCGACAGGCCGTGAAAACCCGCTGGATTATTCAGACAAGAGAGCGATCGACTTTTTCACCTTCAAGGGGATAGTTGATGAGTTCTTCTCGTTGTACGGTTTGGCCCCCTCTTTCAGCAGTTTCTCGGCTCCCTGGCTGGAAAAGGGCAAGGCAGTCTCTGTCGAGATCGCAGGACTGAAAGTTGGATTCTTTGGGGCCGTTGATATTTCTATTGCCGATTCGCTTTACGAGATCAAGAGTGGTGAAGTGTACATTGCAGAGCTCAACTTAAGCTTGGTTGAAAGCATGATGAAGAAGTTTGCCGGTGCAAACAAGATCTCTCCTTTCCCGAGAGTCTTCAGGGATCTCTCCTTCCTGGTGCCGCATTCCGTTAAGTACGGGGATTTGGAGAGTCTTATAGCTAAGACTCTTGAAGGGACCGCCTTTGGAGAAATCAGAGTCTCCGATCTCTACAAGGGAAAGGGAATAGAGCCGGGATACAAGAGCATCACCGTTACTCTGGCCTTTGAAACTTTCGACAAAACCCTGACAGATGAAGAGATAAACTATCTCGTTGATCTTGTCTTGAGAGAAACTGAGAAGATTGGTGTGAAGTTGCGTGGATAACCTGCTTCTCAATACCTTCAGCAGAAGAATTAGGGCATATCTTCCTGAACTCTGGAGAAAGGTTTCCAAGGAAGAGTTTTCAGTGGAACGAAAGACGGGATATAAGGATATCGTCACCTCGGTTGATCTCGAGATAGAGGACAGACTTCGGGCATTTCTTCATGATCTCTTTCCAGAGGGTGATTATTTGGGTGAAGAGTCAGGTCCGGACGTCAGGTCGTCGACGATGTGGATAGTTGATCCCGTTGACGGAACAACAAACTTTTCGAAGTCAAATCCCCACTATTCTACGCAGATTGCTTTATACTCGGAGAATCGAGTTGTGCTGGCAGTTACTTATGACCACAATCGAAAAGAGACCTTTCACGCAATTGAAGGCCAAGGCGCTTACCTGAACAACAAAAGGATCTGGGTAAGCAAGACTGGAGAGCTCCGCGAAGCCACTAGTCATGTGGGAATGCAGTACTCTTCCGAGACGGCTTTTGAGAGAATTACCAGAAGAATCAACAGAGCAATAAAGATATGCAGGGGACTGCGAATAACTGGAAGTGCCTGTCTCGATTTTGCGTATGTTGCATCCGGCCGAGCAGATATTTTTTGGGAAGAGACTCTCAAACCCTGGGATGTCGCAAGCGGTGTCCTGCTAGTAAAAGAAGCCGGAGGGTATGTCGGCAGCTGTGTCGAAGAACCTTTCGATCTCTTCAGTCCTAATGTTCTCGTTGCCAACAACTCACCCGACTTAGTGAAGGAATTTCGCGAGAAAGTCTTGTACGACTGATTGACGCGCAGAGATTCTATTAGGGATCACTCACATTGGACGAACAACCTGCCATCGCCATCCATTGATAGCCCATCCTGAAATGCTCTAATAGAAAGATCTTGGTTGCTCGTTGTTAGTCGTTGGCGAGAACAAGATTGAATCGAAAATCTCAGACAGGTAGGAATTGTCATCCCCTAGAGCCTGGCCTTTGATCTTACTACACTCGATCATCATAACCCGGTTCTGATAACCCGCTCTTAGCAACCCGATTTTTGTAACCCGCCCCAGTCAACCCACTCTCTCGATCTTTTCGAAGAACCGATGAAGCCCAACAGATTTTGGTCTTCCCAGCGTACAGCCTTCAGCGGATCTTTCCCCGCGAAGCGAAACTGGCCTCGCCAAAGGCGAGACTGGCCTTTGATCTTACTGAACTCGATCATCATAACCCGGTTCTGATAACCCGCTCTTAGCAACCCGATTTTGGTAACCCGCCCCAGTCAACCCACTCTCTCGATCTTTTCGAAGGACCGATGAAGCCCAACAGATTTTGGTCTTCCCAGCGTACAGCCTTCAGCGGATCTTTCCCCGCGAAGCGGAACTGGCCTCGCCAAAGGCGAGACTGGCCTTTGCGAAGCAAAGACTGGCCACCGAAGGTGACTGGCTCTTTCTTTTGCCTCTTGGCACGCAAGCGCCAGAATCACTTCCGCCGATGCTCTTCGGCGCATCACTTACCCGAATGCTTTTCCGGGCATCACTTCCTCGCGCCAGCGAGCATCACTTCATGGCGAAGCCAGCCTTGCGTCCCCGGATGGTTTTCCCGAATCATTCTGGTCGTGATTGTGCTCTTATTTGTTTATAAGCACTTGCCGACCACCAACGACGGTTCTCAGCACGTTCAAACCGATATTCTCCTGTGTTCTTCGAACATACAGAGGTCCTCTACGTACAGGATTCCTCTCTCTGCGGCAGCCTCGGCCGCCTTCTCGCTTCTTATTCCCTTCTGGAGCCAAATGGCCTTGGCTCCAAGTTGTATAGCCTTCAGAGCAATGATTTCGGCCTCTTTCGAAGGTCTGAAGATATCCACGATTTGGAGTTCAACCCCGTCTGACACGACTGCTTCGAGGTCTGGGTATACTTTGAGTCCGCTGTACTCTTCCATACTTGGATTTACGGGAACGATGCGATAGCCTTTTTCGATAAGATAAGTCGGAACGTAGTTGGCGGCCTTTTCTGCATTCTTTGAAAAGCCTACGACTATCACTCTGTTGAAGCTTTCGAGGATCTTTTTCGCGTTTTCAGTGTAATTCAAAGAACAACACCTCCAAGTATTATCAAAGCTATTCCTAGCAGAAGCGAGAACCAGAAAAACCAGTTTCCGAATTTGGTGTAAGGGGTTGTGGTCACCCTTGGAAGATACTCGAATTCGCCGATTACATATTCGGCTGAGAGTTCCTTAGATGACGGCAAACGCTTGACTATTCTCCCGTATGGATCGATTACGGCAGAGATTCCCGTGTTAGACACTTGAATTACGTATCGCCGGTTCTCGATCGCCCTTGCTATGCTTTTTGAAAGATGTTGTTGGAGAGCCGTCGAGAAGTTGAACCAACCATCGTTAGTTGCTGTAACTAATACAGTTGCTCCGTTTTGAGTGAGTCTTCTGGCAACGTTGCTGTAAAGGGAGTCAAAACAGATTTGAGCGCCAATCCTATGTTCGTCGACGGAAAAAATTGTATATTTTTCGCCAGGATCAAAGTAGTCAAGAAATTTCAGGAAACTGAATACACCGAAGACCCTGGGCCAGGGAAGAAACTCAACAAACGGAGTTAACTGAACTTTCGCGTAGAAATCCTCTGAGAAGCCCTCGCCGTCTACGAATCTTACCTGATTGAAGTTGTCGTCGTTATATGTTGGAAAGCCGACCAGGATCTTCAAATCCCTCTCTCTAGCGATCTCTTGCAATTGGTTTCCGGTAGAATTGCTTCTTATATCGCTCATGAAGGTCGCCTCAGGCATTACGACTAAAGACCCCTCAGGTATCTCTCGCAATGCTCTCGATACAATCCTGAGAGTCTCTTCAGGGGGCTGGTAGTACTTCATCTGCATCGAAATGTTTGTCTGTAGAGCATAAATTGTGCTCTCATATTTGCTGGATGAATGAGGAATCGGGATGAAACTGCTCATTATGGAATTAGCAAGAGCAATCAACGCGACAGATACTATGATCAGCACGCCTCTATCTCTCGTTCTCTCTAGATACAGATGCGAGAGGTAGTGGTTGATGAAAACGATTATGAAGACCAATAATAGCGGTCCTCCCATAACGAATAGCTGAGAAATTCCCAGCTGATTACTGAGTAGCGCATCGGATAACCTTCCATTGGTAAATCCCAGCGGGCCGATCTCTCTCAAGTACTCAATAACCGTGAAGAATGAAGCAGCAAAGAGCCCGAGAAGAACTGGGTACCTGTCGAATAGCCTCTGGTAAAGGCCATAAATGAAGCCAAACGCCAGGAATGGAACGGCAATCACCAGACCCATCAAAAAGTACACGACTACTCCGATGAAATTGGGGAATGAGTTCAATACCTCGGGAACGTTCACTGTGAGAACGGGCAGTTCCCAGTAGTGAGTGATAAGCAGATACACTAAGCCCCACACAAAGGCCCTTAAAGCGCCCTTTAGAGGTGTTACTTCCTTCATCGCTATGAAGAATGGAATCAATGCAACCCAGATCAGGTAACCCCAGAGCATCCCTGGCATTGCGAGCGCCGTAAGTACCGCCGAAAAAAGTATCAGGACCACTATTTATCACCCCGGATCTTGAGAATGCTGTTGATCGCTTCTGAAACACCGGAGTTATCATTATCTCGGGTGGTCACCAGCGCCGCGTGTCTCTTGACCTCGTCTGGTCCGTTTGCCATAACCACGGGAAGTTCTGCCTTTTTCAGTATTTCCAGATCATTGAAGTTGTCGCCGATGTAGGCAACACTACTCCAGTCGAGATTCAGGTAGTCGAGAACATGCTCAAGTCCGTTCTCCTTTCCAACACCCGGTCCAAAAAACTCGTAAAAGGCATGTCCCTCTAAGCTATCGTTTTTTACAACTGTTACGTTATCAAGATGCGAATTGGACTCATAGAGAAATTCCTTGATGATTCCCTCTTTGCCCTCAAGCGCGATCTCGGGAATCCCTTCATCTGAAATTCGTGACAGAGGATCATCTTCAAAGATCATTCTGTACTTGTTATGTTTATAGTATTCGCGATAGGGGGAATCGGAAGGGCCAACTGTGGAAATATCCGGCAGTCTGAAGAAATCATAGAAGACAAGGATGTTCAAAGATTTCTCTTTTGCTCTGGAATAGATCAATCTTGCGCGGCTCGCTTCCAGGAGAGATTTCGAGATAATCTCAATCTCGTCTCCGTGGCCGAAAGTGACCAGTGCCCCATTCTGGTAGGAAACAGGAACATCTATTCCCAGCTGTTCAACATACTCGTGGCCTGAAACATAGCTTCGACCAGTCGATATTGAAACTGCCACACCCATATCAAGGGCCAGTCTTAACGCATCTTCATTTTCTCTAGATATCTCTTTCTCGCTATCCAGCAACGTGCCATCAAGATCAATCACTATTAGCCGAATCATCTTTCAACCTCCAGCAATCTATAACCTGAAATGTCTCGAGCCGGTTGTTCTTTGACTTCACCCATCTGGCCTGAATCGGAAAGGAAAACTCCGGGGCCAATCTTCCGTTCAAAACCCATTCCCTCGCTTCAGGGCTATTGTACAATCCGGGATTTGCCATTATCTTCAGAACGGCAGGTTCCTCCACCCATCTTACTTCATCAATCGAATCAATCTCTTCCAGAGATTTGGTGATTCTTGTTCTATTCTCTAGCGACGGAAGTGGACTGACATTGACTAATGCGATGTTTTTCGAGAGAGGGCCGATTATTTTGACGTTCGCCAGAAAATGATCGAAGTCCTCGAGCTCGTCCAGGAGGACTTCATTTGCGATCGCGACAGAATAGCCGTGGAATGAGGGATTTGCCATAATCTTCAACAAGTGTTTAAGCTTGCAGCCTTCCCTTACAGGTGCCTCTCCAATTCTCGGAACGTCAATTCCGGAATTCGTCAAGGCCAGATTAATCTGATCCTTCGTCCACTCTCTCAGTGGCGCATAGAAGCCGTCTTTGATCACGATTCCGGTCTTCCCCCAACTGTCGGATTGATTTGCTCCTGTCGCTATTATGCCGATAACCCCGCCTCTCACTGCGGGCAGCTTAGCAAGGCGTGTACATCTGTTGCAGGAGGGGCCGGTCCTCCAGACTCTTTCTTGAGCCTCGTAACCTGGAGTGAATTCAAGTCTAAGACCCAGTTTATGTGCCAGTGACGCCACTATTTCAAGCCCTTTGCTGTAAGAGTAAGGACCGAAACAGACATTGACAAGCTTCACTTTATCGGTTCCAAGAGCCTTCGAAGCCAGGAAGGCCACAAGAGTAGAATCCAGACCTCCCGAAAAGGCAACAGCGAGCCTCCCGTTCTCAGTCAATTCTCTGATCTCATCTATAGTTCTATCAATTAGTCTCTCTATCTGTTCGCTCATCTTTTCAAGTATAACGCAAAGAAGGCGGCATATGCCGCCTTCGATGTTACTGGATCTTATCCAAGAAGTGCTCGTTTCTTCTTCACAAGGAATGAAGCTACATGAATCCCTTTTGTGCCACGTCCAAATCCAGCGTCCATTCCGCAAGCAACTGCGAGGTCGTTTGTGATCTGTGTTCCTCCTGAAATAATGAAGACTTTGTCCCGAACACCTTTTTCAACGGCGAGTTGAGCTATTTTAGTCATATTACTCACATGAACCTCGTTGTGAGTGATGATCGTTGAGACGAGAATAGCTTCCGCGCCTGTCTCAACGGCCGCATCAATGAACTTCTCGGGACTAACGCTTGTTCCTAGATAGGTGTACTTGAAGCCGAACTTCTCTATTCCGCCATGCTTGATATCTAGAATCTCTCTTATTCCGACAGAGTGTTCATCGTTGCCTACAGTTCCTGCAACGACTCGCATAGGATGTTCTTGGACAAAAGAAGTGATTTCCTCTTCAGTCAGCAAATCTGGCTTTTCAGGTAGTTTAAGAGAGTCTCTCTCGATCTTGAATGGAACCTTTGCCTTCAATTCAAGATATGTACCTTCAACAGGGTGCAGAACTGTCTTGCTTATTACGGATGCGTCTGTGAAGCCCATCCTTTTTGCAATCTCCAAAGCTGCCGCTTCCGAATGATCGGGATCGTCGGGGACCGTCATATCCAGTTGAACCCATCCGTCGCCCCACCATTCAACCTCGGGACCTATAAGGCCCTTGTCTCTATCCAGCAGTTGCTGAGAAATCCTTAAATTGACGTTGTCAGATTCATCCAGTTCGTCTATGTACTTAATCTTTGATCTGTCCCGGAGTGTACAGCCGCCTATCGGCTGATCGGGGGAGGACAGGCCCTCGGGAATATTGTTGTATCCGAAGTGCTCGGATACTGGCGCAAAATACTCGGGGTCTCTGGGAACGACACTGCCCGCACCAATTCCGCCGTGTTTTTGCCTTGCTATCCCGTCTCCATTTCGCTCGGGATACTGTCCGTTGTCGACGAAGAAGCCCTTCTCTACGGCCTCAAAGTATCCACCAACTTCGAGAATCTCTTCCATCATGAGGATTGCCCGCATTTTCATCTCACGAATCTTTGGTCTGACAACCTCCTCGTTGACCTTCAATAGGTCTTTGATTCCATCGAGAGCTATCAGGGTGTGCTTTGCGGTCTCGACTCCCCTTATCGAGTTTATGTGCCAGGGAACATTCCGGCCTTCGTCGGGAGTAATGGTCGACTGGATGTCTGCTCTTGTCAATCTGGAAATCAGAGTGTCAAGAACGTGAATTCTGGTCGCATCGATGAGATCGGATTCAATATATCTCGTATTCATTTGAGCTCTGAACCTGTACTCTTTGAAAAGCTCGCGAAGAGTCAGAGCATAGACAAAATTCAGTTTGAATTCCGGAGCCGGAGAAACGACTGGCGGAACCGTCGAAAGAGCTATCGAACCCTTCTCCATACCTGCCTTCACGGAAAAAGCGCAATTGATTGCGTGCTGAACCAGAAGTTCAGGCATGACTTTCCAGGCCCTCTTCGCGGAGGCGTTCGCGTTGTGAGCGCCGTCTATCTGAAGCATGTCGACGCTAGCCATGATCTTCTTTGCAACGGCTGCGTCTACAAAGGACCTGACGGGATTAATCCCTCTGTAAAGGATGTTGTACTGAGGATCCTGATGAGCGCCGTTCACTCCCTCTTCTGCAAAGAGAACTGCAATCTCCGGGCCGGCCACCCCACTTACATAAGAATGGAAGTTAATCGGTCTGCCGACTTCTTCTTCTATGATGTCGAGAGCCTTTCTCGTAGCTCTTAGCTGTTTCCTGGTTATCGGGATTCCTCCGATTCCCTCGGGAGTTCCCTCGATCAGGCCGTCTATATGACTCTGACCGAGCGTCCTGATGACCATAATGTGGTCTGCTCCGTGCCAGGCGGCCATTCTCATCCTTCTTATGTCATCTTCAAACCTACCTGACGCTATTTCGGAAGTTACTACGGAATCGGGTTGCGGATCTATGTTATCGAAATAGTGAGAAGCGGGAAGACCGATACTGTTCGCGAGAGGTTCCGAAATCTCGTCGTAATTGAAACCGTCAACCTTCGTACCTTGCGGAAGGCTCTTCCTCCAGGTCCAACCCTTTCTCTTCGGAACGTAATGCTCCAGATCTTTCAATATCTCTTCGACTTTGAGCTTATCGTTAACTGGCAGCATTTCGTCCACCCCCTCTGAAAGAAGAGGCCAACTGTTCCCAAGCCTTTCCGGTCGCGAGATCTTCGACGGCTTGCTCAATTGTCAACGAGTTGCTTCTTGCATAAGTGATTACAAGGTTTCCGGCTCCCTTACCCAGCAAGTTATATTCGCTGGCCTTGGTGACAATTGCGCTGGCCTGGAAGCTGTCCAGTCCCATTCTCAGCAGCACTGAGCGTTCGATCGAAGGGCTGGTATTGGTCTCTGCAAGTTGAATCAGGGGTTCCACAATTCTCTCTGCAAGTTCCCAGAATCGTCTGTCAAGCTCTTCATCTGAAAGATTCCGCAGATGTGAGCTTCTCTCTTCGAAATCATCATTTCTCTGGATCGACATTGCCGCTTACCTCCTTAACCAATCGCTTGGCTTCGGCCACACTAATCTTCAGTTCTGCGGAAAGGTAATCATAATCGCTCTCGATCAGTGTAAGCCCCTGTTTCAAAAGCTGCTTTATATAAGATTTTCTCAGTTCGATCATGTTCACATCTTTGTAGGCGATCTGTGAGTGGTGTTCGGGAATAGATATCGTCCTGCCGGGAGAGTCTTGGGCAATCGGATCACCACGGATGATCTCGATTCCATTGTTTCTGGCAAATGTCAGCTGGGCGGTTGGCGATTTGCCAGCTCCCGTGTACTCGGTTTCCTGAACAACTATTGTCTTTTCTGCGGGCAACTCTTTGGCGAGAGCTATTGCAGCGGTTAAACTTGTATTGCCGGCTGGACCGCGCAGCAAACCCTCGAGTCTCGCAAGCATCTCGGTTACATAGAAAACCTCACCCTGCGTAACGAGAAGGTATCTGTCCATATATCTCAAGGCCCGAGCTGCATTTCTTGGAACATCTGATCTGTCGGGAAGGACTGCGAAGGGAATACCGAATCCCGTATGACCTGTTGTAAAGGACTTTCTATTGAAGTCATAATCGCTTGCCATATGAAGACCGGAGAGATCGACACTCACGCCTATGACTTCAGTGGTGTCTGCTCCAGCCTTCAGAAGACCCCTGGCCGTTCCTGTGAGATTGCCTCCCCCCGCATGCGTCGCAAGCACGTAATCGGGATTCTTGCCTATCATTCTTTGAGACTGCTCCGCGATCTCGTAGCCCAGCGTTTCGATTCCAGCAATCGCGTACGGAGTATAGAGCGAGGCATTAAAGAATCCAGTCTCTTCGAGCAGCAACAGAAAGTAATAGAAGAGTTCGGGGCCGACTGTCAATTGAGCTACTTCCGCGCCATATGCTTCACAGGCCCGTGCCTTCTCAAGAATCTCCGGCTGTCCTCTCCCATTGCTATCGTAACACTCTTGAACTATTATGCACTTGAGAGCTCTCTTCATCGACTGAGAAGCTACGGCGGCACCGTAGTTTCCACTTGTGGCGGCAATAACGCCTTTGTAGCCAAGCTCTCTTGCCCTCGCAACGCTAATTGATGCCCGTCGATCTTTAAAGCTTCCAGATGGGTTTGTCGCTTCGTCTTTGAGGAAGATTCGGGCGCCCTTACCTCGTTCGCTAATCGATCTGACGAGTCTTGTGATGTTCTTCAATTCAATTAGAGGGGTGTATCCGACGCCAGTCTCTGCCTGGATTTTCCGTATCTCTTCAATGGGATAAGATGTGTCTTTCATAAGTGCTTCGTAATCAAAGGCGATTCCATCGAGCTCATACCTGTCATAATCGACTCCGACAGAGGCCTTCATTATCTCTTTTCGTCTGGACATAACCGACTTGTAGGAATTGTCATTCATCTTCGTCACCGCCAGTCAGCCATTTTGTAAGTTCCATTCCCGCTTCAGCGAGCTCCGGGACGTGGTCTCCGAAGTTGTGCTCATGAGTTGGTTCGACAGACTCTAATCTTCCTCGTACATTTCTTCCCGCGGCTGTCTTTATTGTCACTAATTCACCGACTTCGGCCTTCTCTTCAAGCAGAAAACCCCTTACCCTTAGTTCGAGGGGAAGGTTTCCAGTGTCTTCGGGCACTGAGGGAGCTCTCTCTCCTGGATTAAGGAGAATCCGGCGGATTTGCACCCACTGCCCCTTTATTGCACTCATACTTACATCTCCCTTATTTCGTCTATCAGGCACCTTGGAACAGGAAGCTCACTCATTTCTATAAGACCTGGAGCCGCTTCTATTACTGCGGGAATCATGTTTGTCGCAAGAGCGATCGTTCCCTTTCCACCTGGGATTTCCGGTTTTATCGAAAGATGGATTTCCGGGTCGCCGTAGATGTCTATGTAGTCTCCAGTTTCCACCCCTTCTGTTTCTGGTAGGATTTGTTGAGGATGAACCAGCTCTATCATAAGCTTTTCGGCGCAATAACCGCGGCCTACATGCTTACAACCAGCTACCATTCCCGGCTTCACGTGAGCTACTGCTGTCAATCTCTCTGTAGTTGAGATTATTGGCTCACGACTCTCTTCAATTCTATCGATCTCCCAGCCCAGCGCATTGCCAATCATTGCGATTGATTGCTGAAATCCAATGTGACCTACAATATCTCCCTTCTCTATACCCTTTCTGAACTCTTCGGGAGAGGTCCCCACTCCTTGAGTCTCCATAACGGTCTTTCCAAATGGAGAAAGATCGTTGATTCTTCTGGCCCCGATTCTTTCAACTTTGAGACAGGCTCCGGTCATAGCTATAATTAGTAGATCCAGCACGAATCCGGGGTTGATTCCCGTACCGAGTATGGACACCCCATAACGCCATGCAATGTTCTCTAGCACTTCCGACTCTTCGGGATGCGAGACGAACGGGAAAGCCATTTCTTCGGCTATCGTGAGAACATCAACGTGGTGTCTGGCAGCTGCTTCAATCTTTGGAAGGACTTCTTCGACGAAGGAATTGGTAGCGATTACTACAATGTCCGGTTTCGTTTCTACTATCGCTTTCTCTATTTCTGAGTAAACAAGTCTTCCCGTTTTTTCTCCGACAAGATACTCTCCGAGGTCTTTTCCGATTCTCTCTGGATTCTTTTCAACTGCACCTACCAGCCTGAGTTCTTCCTTTTTCAGGATGTTTCTAGCCACTCCACTTCCCATTGCTCCCAGGCCCCACACCAAAACTCTGTAAGCCATAAAGAAACCTCCAATCCGAATTTTAGATTATTCAATCCAATACTATCACTGTCGAAAAAGGTAGGCTATTTGAGCAATTTGCGGCTATTCGCGATAAAAGACGACTAATCACACCTTATGCAAGTATGTTTGAGTATGCGTAAGTATGGATATTAACAGTTGAAGGAAGGTTCGGTCAGTACTCTATTGCCACTCTCTTGATCTCTTCGAGTGAGGTTACTCCGTCAAGGACTTTTTGAACACCATCATTGTATAGGGTTCTCATTCCCGAGGAGATCGCGGCCGCTGCAAGCTCCCTTTCTGAAGCATTATTGCCGATAAGCTGCCGAAGATTGTTGTCCACCACAAGTATTTCGCTGATGCTTGTTCTGCCCCTATACCCCATTCCTCGACATTCGGGGCAGCCATTTCCCGGTATATACTCGGTGAATTCCTCTCTGTTCGGATAAAGGGTAGTGGCAAGCTTTCTTACTTCTTCTCTCACGGGAATCTTAACCTTGCAGTTGTTGCACAGCTTTCTTACCAGACGCTGTCCCATGACGCCTATCAATGAGGTTCCGAGCAAGAATGGATCCACCCCCATATTTACCAGTCGGGCCACTGCGCCTGCCGCGCTATTTGTGTGAATCGTCGAGAAAACAAGATGCCCGGTAAGCGATGCCTCTATTGCAAGCTGGGCAGTCTCCCTGTCTCGAATTTCACCAACCATGATTATATCGGGGTCCTGACGCAAGAATGATCGCAGGTATCTCGCGAAGGTCAATCCGATATCTGTATTGACTTGACACTGAGAGATGCCTTCTATGGTGTATTCGACCGGGTCCTCAGCGGTCAAGACATTGACTTTCTCGGAAGTAACCTGGTTAAGAACGGCGACCAAAGTTGTTGATTTTCCGCTCCCGGTAGGGCCTGAAACGAGTATGATTCCATAAGGAGAGCTGATTATAGTCTCGAAGCGTTCTCTGTTGTAGTCGGAGAGGCCCAGATCTTCAAGCTTCTTCTTCGCATTTGATACCCTCAAAATTCTCATAACAACTTTCTCGCCGAAAATCGTTGGCATCGTCGAAACTCTCATATCGAACTGCTCACTGCCTCTCCTGATATAGAACTTCCCATCCTGAGGCATTCTCTTCTCTGAAATATCAAGATTACACATGACTTTGATTCTAGATACAACCGAGTTATGAGCCTTTCTAGGATAACTCAGAACTTTTCTCAAGACCCCGTCCACTCTTAGTCTGGCAACGGCCATTTTCTCGTAGGGCTCCAGATGGACATCACTGGCATCGCTTCTTATGCCGTTGTCTAAAAGTGAGTTTATGAACTTCGCGACGGGAGTATCGTCGGTTTCGTCCTCTCTGTCGTCCTCAAGATCAATCTCTGTGTGCTGTTCTATGCTGAAAGTATTGTCGATTATTTCGCTAGAGGCAGACTCCTCGTAAGAGGACTTGTAAAGCGCATCAAACAAGGGAGGAGGCACGAGAAGAGTGTGTATCTTATTCCCAGTCAGGAACGAGAGCTCTCTGTCTATTTGTGGGACCTTGAGAACATCGGTTGTTACTACTTTCAAGATGTTGCCGTCTGGGGAAAAATCGATTGGAATTACGTTCAGCCTGTCCGCAACTGGCTTGGGAATCATTCTAAGTACTTCCGGCGAAAGCAAGTTAGGGACATCATCCAGTACCTTGAGGCCGTATTGCTTGGAAAGAGAATCGTAGATGTCCTCCCATGAGATGACACCCATTCCCACAAGGACCTCACCAATCGGCTTTCCCACTTTTTTTTGCAGAGCTACGGCCTGCTGGAGAGCATCCTCACTGATGAGTCCTTGATCAATAAGTAGCTCTCCGAGTCTTTTATAGACTCTCAACTACTACTCCTCCTCGTTTATATCCAATCCGAATCTGTAGATCGCTGGAATGTCTGAAGCATCACCCATCAATTCGCCTTCATCGAGTTCCAGACCTGCCGCTATCAAGGTTATATCAAGCTCATCATCGTTCATTTCAGGATCAACAATAAGTCCCAGTTTGACATCCGCATCCTCACTGCAATTCTGCCTCACTATCGCGGCAGCAATATTCATTTCTCTGAGCGTAATATTCTTGGCGGATACGTTGAGAATTATGCCTGTCGCATTATCGATAGGCTTTTCCAGCAAACGACTTTCAAGGGCTCTCCGCGCAGCTTCTTCGGCGCGCCTCTCACCGGAGCCCACTCCAATGCCCAGCATTGCCGTTCCGGCATTTCTCAACACAGACTCGACATCGGCAAAGTCAAGGTTGATATACCCGCGCTTTGTTATAAGCTCGGAGATACCCTTGATTCCGTGATGGAGAGTCTCGTCTGCCTTTGCAAAGGCATCTACGATTGAAGTGTTAGGCGGCAGCTCTTGAAGAAGTTTGTTGTTCGAGATTCTTATTAGCGTGTCCACCGAATTCTTCAGTCTTCTTAATCCTTCATGGGCAGTCTTCAAGCGGGTGTTTCCTTCGAAGAAGAAAGGAGTCGTCACTACGGCGACAGTAAGAATTCCCATCTCTCTGGCTATAGAAGCTACTATAGGAGCCGCACCGGTTCCTGTACCGCCACCCATGCCAGCAGTAATGAAAAGGAGATCGGTGTCCTCCAGAAATGTTCCGATTTCGTCCACGGACTCCTCGGCTGCTCTTTCACCAACATTAGGATTTCCGCCTGCTCCCAGACCCCGCGTTAGCTCCGTTCCAAGCTGGATCTTCAGCTCGGCCTTGTTGCTTTCGAGGACCTGAATATCCGTATTGGCAGCAATGAATGTCACGCCGTGGATCCCCTCGGAGATCATTCTGTTTACAGCATTTCCTCCGGCTCCGCCCACGCCGATAACTTTTATCGATGGCAATCTGATTTCAGCATTCTTCTTACCTGTGTCAATCTCAAAGCTCATCATCTACACCTCCAAAGAAGAGGGATTTAATAAAGGATCCGAAACCTTTCTTAGGTCTTTCAACCACGCTCTCTACAGCTTCTCCCTGGACTTCCTCAGGGGAGACCAGATTGCCCAAACACGAACTAAATACGGGATCATTAGCAACATCATGGCTGTTCTCAATACGCTTGTTGAAACTGGTTTCGTATGTTCCGATTCTTACAGGCATTTTCAGAGATTCTACTCCTACGTCCGTCAATCCCCTCAGCTTTGAACCTCCACCGGTAAAGACTACTCCGCCTGGAATTCTCTCTTCCGAATATTCCGGATTGTTTATCACGAAGAGCTGAATCTCTTTTCTTATTTTGTTCAAGAGTTCCTTAACCCTTGCGTATATTACCGTGGACAGTCTCCTGACAGAGACGTTCTTTCTTGTTCTCTCGTCCAGGCCGAAGTATTCCACTACATCTTCAGAATCCGGTGGGAACATGCTGCAGTGACCATAGTTTACGAGGAGTCTCTCGGCTTCATCTACAGACGTGCCCAGCACTCTGGCGACATCAAGGACTATATGTCTTATTCCAAGAGGAATTCTTGAGATATAAACAGGAAGATTTTCTCTGTAGATTACAATCTCCGAGAAACTGTGACCTAAGACTACGCTTACCACGCCGTGCTGTTTTTCGGTGTCGGTGAGTACCGCTTCGGAGGCAGAGATCAACGCCGGGGAAATGAAGAAGTCGCCCCTTCCGAAAAGCTCTTCGAAAAGCCTTCGGAATATCTCGACTGACTTTCCTTCACTGGAAACAAAGACCATCTCGACGTTCAGTTTCTTCGCATACATCTCGACAGGGTTGAAGACGACTTTGTCATCATCAAGAATATACTTGCGTATATAACTTCTGTGTATGTTAGTGTTGCCCGTCTTCATCTTCTCGGCCTTTAGACGGCTCATAATGCTAATTATCGTCTGCTCTTTAACCATTACCTGTTTGTCCTCGGAGAGAACCTCTTCAATGTTTTCGGAAAACACCGAATAATCTCCGTCCGTGAAACTTATCCTGAAGTCCGCTTCAACATCTTTCTTACCCATCTGACCCGTAAGATCCTCGATCAGCTTTTGTATCGACTGCTTAAGAGCGACCGCATCTTTAACTTCGCCCTTGTCAAGTCCAACAGTCTTGACGCTTCCATAAGCCTCAAGAGTCATCTGACCCGTCTGTTCTCTACTTACTACTACACCCTTCAGGGTGTTCGTGCCAACATCGAGAGAAACTGTGTAATCCTTCCCCCTGGCCATCAATGTCACCTCGCTCTCAACAGTTTACCATCACTCAAGAAAATATATTCGCTTCTGTCGGAGGCGTTTTCTAGCTGAAGAAGAAGCTCCCTGTTTGCTTCCAAGCTCTCCCAGTCCATAACCTTAACTCGAATCCCTCGTCTGAGAAGCAGTACGTTGTTCTCAAAGTCAAAGTATGATACCAGTGCCAGTACGCTTCTGTCAGCAAGAATGCCCTCTACCGCTCCGGCAAAAATGTCTATGTCTCTTTCGCTAGCTACATAAACTCCATTAATAAGAAGAAATCTGACCCCGCCAATAACCGGGTAATTGAAAATCTCGGCAAGATCGGCGTAATCAACTATAGCAAAATCCTCCGATACCCAGTAGTATTTGTCTTCATAACTGACCACAAACTTTCCCGGTTTCAAAAAGACCCTACCTCCGGAAACATCAATACTTCCCGGTGGGTAAATTATATCAGTTTTCCATGTTCTTCTAAAGGCCGGCGGAAATTCAACCAGAATCTCTCCTGAATTGACTATCCTGGTCAACTGTTCGACTGGGGCCGTGAAGAATGACTCCAGAACGAAATTCACTATGCAAAGCATCCAAATGGTAAAAAGGACTACCACGCAAATTCCGGCTCTAAGTGAAAGGCTCATACGTCAAGATTGGAAATACTTAGTGCATGCCGTTGTATAAACGACCTTCTCTCCTCCACCTCACTACCCATTAGAATGGTGAACACACGATCAGCTTCCTGTGCATCTTCAATACTGATCTGTACCAATTTTCTGTCGTTGGGGTTCATTGTAGTCTCCCAGAGCTGCTCGGGATTCATCTCGCCGAGTCCCTTGAATCTCGAGTAATTCAGCTTACGGTCAGAATGCTCTTTAAGAAAAGTCGTGAGTTCCTCGTCACTATAAAAATAGAACTTCTGACGATTCATCTCAATCTTATAAAGCGGAGCTTGTGCAATGTAGACTTTTCCAGAGGTTATCAGCGGTGTCATATACCTATAAAAGAGCGTAAGAAGCAATGTGGTTATATGAGCGCCGTCGACATCGGCATCGGTCATGATTATGATCCTTCCATATCTCAGTGATTCCATCTTGAAGTCCTCGCCCATGCCTGTCCCGAGTGCGACGATAATATTGCTTATTGTTTCGCTCTTCAACATTCTGTCCAGTCCGGCCTTTTCCACGTTCAGTATCTTGCCTCTAAGCGGAAGAATGGCCTGCATCTCTCTCGAGCGCGCCATTTTAGCCGAGCCACCTGCAGAATCTCCTTCGACAATAAATATCTCGGTTTCATCCAGATTGCCGGAGATACAATCTGCAAGTTTGCCGGGAAGAGTTGTATTCTCGAGAGCGTTCTTTCTTCGAATCATCTCTCTTGCTTTTTTAGCCGCAAGTCTTGCCCTGGAAGCTTCAAGGGCCTTGCTAAGAATTGCCTTCAAATCCTTCTGATTATAGTCAAAGTGCTCTTCAAGCTTCTCTTTCACTACCTTCATCACTGCTTCGAAGGCCTCATCATTTCCGAGTTTCGCTTTGGTCTGCCCCTCAAATTGCGGTTCCTTGACAAAAACGCTCAAGATCGCCGAAAGGCCCTCTCTAAGGTCTTCGCCCTGGAGATTGATGTCCTTTTCTTTTAGAATGTTGTGTTTTCTGCCCAGATCATTCATTGTCTTTGTGAGGACAGTCTTGAAGCCGGTGAGATGAGTTCCGCCTTCAATTGTCTTTATGTTGTTGACGAAAGTAAGTATATCCTCGTCGTATGAAGTGGTGTACTGCATGGCGAGCTGAATCTTCACATCATTATAAGAACCTTCCAAATAGATAGGATCTTTATGAATTGATTTCTTGTTTTTGCTAAGAGCCTTTACGAATTCTACGATTCCACCTTCGAAATGATAGCTCCTCTTCTCCTCTATTCTTCTGTCTTCAAAGGTGATTCTTATTCCTCCGTTGAGGTAAGCCAGTTCTTTGAATCTCGCCTCAAGAATGTCGAAGTCAAAGTCGGTAATGTTGAATATAAGAGGATCTGGCTTGAAGCTCGTTATAGTCCCCTTTTCTTTTGTTTCCCCGACGATTTCGACAGGAGCAAGAGCCTTACCTCTTTCATACTTCTGTCGATAGACTTTGCCGTCTACCATTACTTCGACTATCATCCACTCAGAAAGAGCGTTTACCACGGAAGCGCCGACACCGTGGAGCCCTCCGCTGATCTTATAAGAGTCTTTCGAGAACTTCCCTCCGGCGTGGAGTGTCGTCATGACAACTTCTAGGGCGCTCGTCCCTGTGTCAGGATGAATATCTATCGGTATTCCCCTTCCGTTATCGCTGACAACTACGGAACCGTCCTCAGTTATTACGATACTTATATTGTCGCAGTAACCGCCCATCGCCTCGTCTATGCTGTTGTCGACGATCTCATAAACGAGATGGTGCAGTCCGGACTTGCCCGTCGAGCCAATATACATTCCCGGCCGCTTTCTGACGGGATCGAGTCCCTTCAGTATCTTTATATTTTGAGCGTTGTATAAATCAGACATTGAGCACCTCCAGGTCTATCGTCCAATTCTGAATCTGATTCTCTTGATTGCTTCTACTCCTATCGCAGAGTTCATTTTCTCCAGAAGAACATTCTCTCTAAGTTTCATTTCATTAAGCCACATACCGTCATCAACACTTATGATCAGAGTGCCGTCGGTAAAATCGACTATAGAGGAATGATTAGAAATTGGCTCACCAACTATTTCTTCCCAATCTCTGTTTAGTTCGAAGACTCTTATCTTTCTGAACAACCCCGAGCTCCTTACCAGATCATCAAATATCTGCCCTATAGTCCGATGGTTCCACTTCATCTAATCCGCTCCAATTACTATCTTCTGTCATTATGTATCCTTCAAAATTATCCAGTAACAGTCGAGTCATTCCATCGGTGAAATCTTCAATGAGCACTCTTTCTTCCAGCCTTCTGACCGGAACGATTCCAACGCTTGTATGGGTAATGAAGACTTCATCGGCGCAGAAAAGCTCCCAGGCTGGAATCGGTCTCTTCTCAACGGGGATTTCCAGTGACTCACATAACCCGATAACGTTGTCCCTGGTTATTCCCGGCAGTACCCCGGACTGAACATCCGGTGTAGCAACCGAACCATCGAGAACAAGGAAAATGTTTGAAAAAGAGCCCTCACACAGATTACCCTTTTCATTCAGAATGATCATGTCATAATTATCTCCAAGAGCCTTTCTCGTCCTAATGTTCCAGCTTGCGCCCGGCATCTTCAGGTGAGGATCGACTATCTCACCCGAAGGTTTAAGAAAAGGTGAGATCGAGATTTTTACACCCAATTCATAGATATCCTTCGAAACCGAAGGAAGGCGGCTGAAAATCACTGCGAGCATGCTCCCAGAAAGGTCGTTCATCAATGAGATGCGAATTCTGAAATCCTCGGTTTGAACTGTCTTGTTTCTCTCCAGCCCATCGATTATTATCGAGTTCAGCTCCTTGCATGTAAAAGGCACGTCGAGTCCCAACAGACTCGCCGAATGCTTCAGTCTATCAAAATGCTTTCTGAATGCAAAAGGTAATCCGTTGTACGTTCGAACTACTTCATAAACCGATTCGCTGTTCATTACTCCCGGTATAAGGATGCTGATCCGGGAAGAGTCTTCGTCACACCACTGATCGGCAATATAGTTCTGCATCGGAACCCTCCTCATTACTCTGTAACTCGATTATTTTCGCATCCACAAAGCCTTCATGTCTTCCCAAAATTCTGTGAGGTATGTAATACTCATCGAATCCGTGACTTAAGGAAGAATCTGTTCTCTCGATCAAAACTCTATTCGTCCAACCAATCTGTCTCTCGAGGTATCTCTCTCTTGATCGAACTGCCTCTTTCATCAGTTCTACAGACCTTACCTTCTTGACTCCTGAATCTATCTGACCGGTCATTTCCGCCGCTTCAGTTCCCGGCCTTCTCGAGAATCTAAAGACGTGCACTTTCAGGAAGCCGACAGTTTCTATGATTCTCAATGTCTTTCGATGATCCTCGTCACTCTCTCCGGGAAAACCGGTTATCAGATCTGTAGTAAACGCAAATCTCGAATCAATACTTCTGGCTCTCTCCACCGCTCCAAGATATGCATCGATCGTGTATTTCCTTCTCATTGATCGTAAAACCGCATCCGAACCGCTCTGAAGAGAAAGATGGAGATGTCTGGTCATCCTCGACGAGTTGGCTACCAATTCGAGAAAACTCCCATTCATTGTGTCCGGATCGATCGAACCTAGTCTAATTCTCCAGTCTCCTGGAATCTTTTCTAGCTCGTAAAGAAGTTCAGCGAGAGATGTATCGAAATCAAAGCCGTAATATCCGATATTGATTCCCGTCAACACTATCTCTTTAAAACCTCTTTTCACTAAACCGCTAAACTCTTTCTTGACCAGATCAACAGGCTTGCTGACTATCTTGTTGCCCCTTGCCAGTCTGATTCTGCAATAGGAGCAGTGGTTCAAACATCCGTCCTCGATTCCCAAGAAAGCCCTGGTCCTACCCTCAATACTGGAAGTAACAGTCAAGAAATCTCCCTTCTCGACTCCATCTGGGCGATTCAACTGCTTCGAGACAAATTTATGTATGGCCGTCTTCTCTCTGACTCCAATCACTTCATCAGCTCCGAGTCTTCGTAATTGATCCGGTGAAAGCTCGGAGTAACAGCCTGCAATTATAATCTTTGAATTCGGATTGAGTCCCTTCAGCCTCCTGAAAAGCTGTCTCAGTTTTCGTTCCGCTTCGGAGGTTACTGTGCATGAATTTAGAATGAAGAGATCTGCCTGTTCCTTGGAAAAACTTACTTCGTACTCTTCCAATCTCTCGGCCATTGCCTGAGATTCATATTGGTTCATCTTGCAGCCGAAAGTATATATTGAAACGGTTTTCCTCATCTATCGATCTTGCCTTGCGTCGCTGCATGAATAAGGTAGATCCTGTTGACTATTCCCATCAGTTTCCCTTCGTCATCGACTACGGGCATTATCTTAAGCCCATTCTTGATGAGAAGGTCGGCGGCATAAATTACGGTATCATCAGGCTTGATTAGAACCGGCGGCTTCACCATATGCTGTGAGACTCGGTCGTCCTTTATCTTTCCCAATCGTATGACGAACTGATGCGTATCGGGAATGAATGATGCTGACTGAAGAAGGCTGAAGTAGCTGGGGAGGGCGCTCTTGATTACGTCACTTTCACTAAGAAACCCAACAACTCTGAATTCCTCGTCGACAACTGGAAGACCTGATTTGTTCTGCCTCAAACAGAAGACGATGAAATCCTCTATTGTTTCATCTTCGAAAATCGTCGAAACATCTCTAATCATTGCTTCGCTTACTTTCATTCAGATCACTCCAGTTCACGCACATCGAAAGAATCTATATGCTCGTCTATGTCTTTAGTAGATATTAGTTCTTTGCTTATGTATTCAGCTTCCGCAACGGCCGCAGACATACCCCTCTTTGCTGCCAAGAAGCAATCCTTTTCGTTCTCAATCATTGAGTGGACAACCCCTGCCATGAATGCATCGCCGGTTCCCAGTAGGTGAGATCTATCGATATGAGCCCTGGTCTTGAAAAGCCAGACTCCATCTTGTGTGGCTATGACGTCGCCTTCTATAGCGTATGAGAGTATTGCCAGTTTGGCGCCCTTTTCTATGATTTTCTTCGCCGCTCTGACATAATCGTTAAGATCGACGAGGCTCTCTCCGAAAATCAGTTTTCTGCTTCTCAGATCCGGACGAGCCACAGTTATAACTCCTGCTTCTACTGCCATTTCAAAGGCAGGACCGGTACCTTCGGCGAATGCTAACTTGCCCGTATCAGTGACCTTTTTGCACAGTGTCCTGCAAATGTCGTTTTCCACACCTCTCGGAATACTGCCGGAGATCACGACGTGCCTGACTCGCGAAAGAGCTACTTCGAATCTTCGGAGAAACATTCGTAAGTCATCCGGTTTTACCAGAGGGCCGGATGAGTTTATCTCGGTTATTGTGTCACCTAACGGATCGACTATTGCGATATTCTCTCTGGTTTCTTCCTCCACGTGCACGAAACCGGTGGTTATCAAGTCGCTTATAAGACGCATTCTCTCTTCGACTACTTTGCCAATATTACCGCCGAGAAAACCCATAGCTACGTTTCGAACCCCAAGACCGGAGAGAATTACTGACACATTTATGCCCTTACCCCCAGGATCCATCACTGAGTAACTGGGATTCTTCACCCTGTGGAATTCGTTTATCTTGAAATTCTCAACAACAATTTCCCTGTCGAGAGCAGGGTTAAGAGTAACCGTAAGGACGTTCACCACTCACCTCCGATAGAGAGGAATTATCGGTTGTTCAGAACGAAAAGTTCCGGACTTCCGACATATGAAATTTTACCATTTTTCAGAACAATCAACAAATCAGAAATGTCTAGAAGTCTCAAAACAAACCTGGAAGAGATAATCATAGTCACATTGTTTCTTGTCTCTAGAAGTATGTTTTTCACCTCGTTGCAAGCGTCGTCGTCAAGGTGATCGAGAATGTTGTCAAGAATGATTATTTCCGGATGGCGGACGAGAGTCGAAAAGACCAGTAATGAAAGCCTCTTGAAGAGAGGAATGCTCTTCAGAGACGTCTCCGCTTTTACCGAGAGGAGGTCGAGTAAGTCGAGCTCGTGAAAAAGGTCCAGTTCACTTTCTTCAAAATCCTCGAACTCAAAGCTCTTGCCTTTCAAAAACCTGAAGAATTCAATCAGCGAGAAGTTAGACATCGCTTCAAGAAAGGTTGTATCGACATAAGCTACCCGCCTTCTCACACTCTTTCTATCTAGATTATCAATATCCGCCCCGAAGAGCCTTATCGAGCCGGTATAGCTCACTTTATCGAATAGTTCTTCATTCAAATGAATGAAACTCCGCAGAAGAGCAGATTTTCCTGATCCTCTTGCACCCTGAAGAAGAGCGATGCTTCCCTTTGGCACATCCAGAGAAATACTGTCGAGCATCTTCTTGCCTTCGACTATTAGAGAGAAAGCTTCAAGAGAAAGAGCAGCCTCAATCACGAGACTGCTCCTCTTTACCGTTCTTATCGTTTAAACGACTAAAAATCTCCCTGTTGGCGAGCAAATCGCCATTCTTTGCTTTTTTCAATAATTCAATTTGGGAAAGAATTCTGGGACTTGTTTCAACTGGTCTTGCTCTCTTTTTTTCGGCCAAGTTTTCACGTCCCTTCGCGTGTGTTTACTATTATACACACAGACTCTTTGCTCGAAAATGATACGTAAATTAAGAGCCTGTAATTAAATCGCTAAGTTAGTCACGCTTGGACGTGTTTAACATGCCGAGCAATGCCTTCAACTGTTTGCTTCTAGAAGGATGTCTCAATTTTCTGAGAGCCTTTACTTCGATCTGCCGGATTCTCTCTCTAGTCACGTTGAAAAACTGTCCCACTTCTTCAAGAGTCTTTGTCTTTCCATCTAGAAGACCATATCTCATCTTCAACACCATTGCTTCTCTAGGGGAAAGAGTGTCGAGAATCTGATCTATCTGTTCTCTCAACAGCATTTTCATGGCAGCTTCCTCCGGCTGCTCCATAGAATCGTCATGAATAAAGTCACCCATTGTCGACTCTTCATCGCCACTTATTGGTGACTCAAGTGAAACCGTCTCCTTCGATGCAGCCAAAATCTCTTCGATCTTCTCAGGTGTTTTGCCAGTAAGCTTGCCCAGTTCTTCGATCGTCGGATACTCTCCGAAATCCTGTAAGTGCTCCCTGATAACTTTATTCAGCTTGTTTATCGTTTCAACCATGTGGACGGGAACTCTTATCGTTCTTGCCTGGTCTGCAATAGCTCTTGTGATGGCCTGCCTGATCCACCAGGTAGCATACGTGCTGAACTTGTAGCCCTTCTTCCAGTCGAATTTCTCAACGGCCTTGATCAGCCCTATGTTTCCTTCCTGAATAAGGTCAAGGAATGTGAGACCGCGTCCGATATATCTCTTAGCAATAGAAACTACAAGTCTCAGGTTAGCTGTGATTAGCTCTTCCTTTGCTTTCGGTTCGCCTTTCTGAGCACGACGTGCAAGCTCTCTTTCTCTACTTGGAGTAAGGAGAGAGATTTTGCCGATCTCCTTCAGATACATCTTTATCGGGTCTTTGAGAGAGATGTTGTCATACATTTCCGGTGTTGTCTCTAGTATCGAAACGAGTTCTTCGCCGCCTTCGTTCTCTATGTCATCGTCTTCCTCTACGGGTTCTTTTTCAACGATATTAATTTTGTTCTTCTCGAATTCCTCATAGATTGATTCAACAAGAGTTGAATCAAAACCTTCATAATCTGGTGGGAAAGCGCTGTCAATATCTTCGTACGTAATGAAGCCCTTCTTCTTTCCCTGCCTGAGAAGTTTCTTGATTCGCTTATCTATCTCTTCTTTGGTAATCAGAACATTGTTTTCACCGTTATCATCGGAATCTGTTTCTTCAACAACTATTTTTTCGGCAAGTGATTTGATGTTCTCTTCAATGACCTTCGCCTTTGTCCTTGTTTTCCTTTTCTGTTTTTCCAAATTAATCGCCACCCTTCATCTTTCTATCGAGCAGTCTTCTGAGCTCGATCCTCCTGACCAGCAAAGCTCTTTTCGCCCCCTCGTCCTTCACATTTGGCAGCTTTCTATCGATCTCGGCCATTTCTTCTTCTACGAGTCTTCTGTTCGCGTACTCACCGGTTGTCCGGAGTATTCTCTGAGCCGTCTCATAATCGATGCAAATGGATGCCAGATCTATCAGTTCTCTGCCAATGCTTTCTTCCACAAGATCGAGTAGCTCCTCAAGTTCCAACCCCCTTTTCATTCCCTTGAGAAGTTCCTTCAAATCTCTGCTTTCTTCCATAAGCTCGAGCTGCTTCACAACTGTTTCTCGAAGCGCCGAATGCTGAAGATATATTCTAATATGATCTTTCAGTTTCAAGATAACGCCGTTTGTGAGCTCCTTTGCAGTATTTCTGGAGCCAACACTGCGAAGAGCCGACTGGAGCTCCCGCTCTGAATAACCCGTTTTTTCTGAAAGCGCAGCCATTGTTGACTCAACAGTCGCAAGGTTTCCCGAGTTCCGGAAACTCACAACATATGGCCTCAGATATTCTATAAGATGTTTTCTTCCCTGAGGAACGGACAAATCAAGCTTTCTGGAATAGAACTCGACCCTGAAGGCGGCCCCTGGTATAGCGACCGCCAGAACTTCCTTAATTGCCTTTGCCCCTTCCATGACGAAGAGATCTGCAGGGTCCTTGTAATCTCGCATCATCACCACAGCAGTTGTGAAGTCCATTTTCTCTGCTATGTCTACTGATCTTAGTGTTGCCGCCTGACCGGCTGCATCTGAGTCGAGAAAGAACAACAGATTCCTTGTGTAATTTCCCAAAACCCGAAGATGATTTTCCGTCAACGCTGTTCCGAGCAAACCGACAGCGTTGGTAACACCCGCTTCGAAAAGTGAAATGACGTCGAAATAGCCTTCAGCGATTACCACGTAGTTCAACTGCTTGATTGCCGCTTTGGCACGTGAAAGATTGAATAAGAGCCTGTTCTTCTGAAAGTATTTTGATTCGGAGGAATTCATATACTTTGGCCCCTGATCGGCAACCATTATTCTTCCACCGAATCCAACTACTCTTCCCGATTCGTTGTCAATGGGAATCATCAATCTGCCCGCAAATCTGTCCTTAAACGAAGTCCCTCTTCTCAACAACACTCCAAACTGAAGAAGAGACTTTTCATCAGCCCTTAGTTTCGACTGTAATGACTGGGGAAAAGTTCTTTCGTCTGGCGAGTAACCCAGCTGAAATTCGCTTATTGTGTTTGGCGTAATCTTTCTCTTCTCCTCGAGATACTTCAGGATATCATGATTGTTTTCTCTCAGTTCCCTGTTATATATGGTCGCAAGACGAGACAAAATAGCCGTGTATCTGTCGTATTCCGACTCGGCCGTATCGACTTCGATGGGGATACCTGCATAGTCGGCGAGTCGCTTCACGGCTTCGGAGAATGAAAGATTCTCAATCTTCTGGTAGAAAGTGATAATATCACCTTTTTCACCGCAGCCAAAGCAATGAAAGAAGCCCCTTTGAGGGTGAACATAGAATGAAGGATCGTTGTCACTGTGAAATGGGCATAGTCCCCTGTAAGAGCTTCCGGCCTTCTGCAGGTTCACGTAACGACCTATGAATTCGACGATATTTATAGACTTTTTAATCTCGTCGAGTTCCTCTTTAGTGAACACTGAATCACCACCGGCAAAAAAAGGCCCATACGCTCTGAGTACGGGCCGTATTTTAGTAAAACGTGTTAACGCTTGGAGAACTGAGGTGCTCTTCTTGCCTTCTTGAGACCGTACTTCTTTCTCTCGACTTCTCTCGGGTCTCTGGTCAAGAGATTGTTCTGTCGAAGAAGCTTCCTGAGATCAGGATTGAACTTGATAAGCGCTCTGGCTATTCCAAGGCTTATTGCCCCTGCCTGCCCGGCAAGTCCACCACCATCGACTCTTATCAACATGTCGAATCTTCCCATTGTGTTAGTAACGACAGCGGGTTTAAGTGCGCTTCTCACCCATGCGTCATTTGAAAGATATTCCTTGAGGTCTGAATATGCTTTTCCGTTTATTAGAAGTTTTCCGGTTCCAGGTCTTAGGTGAACTCTGGCGACAGAGGTCTTCCTTCTGCCAGTTCCATAGTAATCTACAAAGTCAGCCATGCCTCAACCTCCTCATTTAACCAGTTCGATCAATTCGGGTTTCTGTGCAGCGTGTTCATGCTCGGGACCTGCATATACTTTAAGCTTCTTGAGCATCCTTTCGCCAAGAGCCTTCTTGGGGAGCATTCTCTTCACTGCAAGTCTAACGACTCTGTCCGGGAATTTCTCCATCATCTGTCTTGCTGTTCTTTCCTTGATGCCGCCCGGATAACCCGAGTATCTGTAGTATTTTTTCTGGTCGAGTTTATTGCCGGTAAGCTTGACTTTGTCTGCATTTACTACTATGACAAAATCGCCGGTATCCAGATGGGGGGTGTAATAAGGTTTGTTCTTTCCCATAAGTACCATGGCAATTTGGCCAGCAAGTCTTCCAAGGGGAACGTCAGTCGCGTCGACTACGTACCATTTCTTCTCTATTTTGTTGCCATTGTGATCAACGAGGTAACCGAGAGTTTTCTCGATTTCTCCCTTTCTTTTCGTCTGCACCTTGGAGTGGGTCACTGCCCATCTGCACACAGGTGTTTTCTGAATCTTCATAGATGCAATCCTCCTCAACAGAACAGCTTACTCGCTGTAGACACTGACGTACTTGCGGTTGTTCTTCTCTTCGAAGCGAACCTTACCGTCTATGAGAGCGAAGAGGGTGTGATCTCTGCCGAGCCCTACATTGTTTCCGGGGTGTATCTTTGTCCCTCTCTGCCTGACGATTATCGATCCGGCCTTTACAGCTGAAGATTCGCCTCTTTTAACCCCAAGATACTTGGGATTACTATCTCTTCCGTTTGTTCTACCAGCGCTTTTTCGGGCCATCTCACTTCACCCCCGTCTCAATTTTGTCAATAGAGACTTCAGTGAACCACTGTCTGTGACCGTTGACTCTGTCGAAGTTTTTCCGGGCTCCAAACTTGACGACAAGCACTTTCTTGTCTCTACCGTGAGAAACAACCTTGCCTACAACTTTCGCTCCGTCCACATAAGGTTTGCCTACCGTTGCTTCCTGCCCATCGTGGACGAGAATAACTCTGTCAAAGACTATCTCGTCTCCGCTTTCCTTTCCGTTCTGCCTTTCGGTGAAGAGAGTCATACCTTCCTCGACTCTATATTGTCTTCCCGAGGCTTCAATGATGGCGTACACTAAGAGCCACCTCCTCATGCAATAGAAATGTGCTGAAACTAGGTACCTAACGGATTTAAAACCTGCTTCAAGCACGAAAAAAACGCTCGCGATCAAAATTCTATCACAAGTGGCAATGAGGGGAGAGTCTCTGGGTAACGTTTGTATTACGAACGAGAAAGGGTTTTGAATTACTCGAGACTTTCCATTGCACAAGTTTACCATATTGACAGCGCTACGGCCCGTGATATAATCGGTTACGAGGACGGAGGCGTATCCTAATTGGCTAAGGAGCCGGTCTCGAAAATCGGTGGGGTTGACGCCCCTTGTGGGTTCGAGTCCCACCGCCTCCGCCAGAGGGCGGTTTCGCCCTATTTTTTTGGAGGTGGTAGCGTGATCCTCGATAGAGTCCTGAGGCTTCTCAAAGGAAGGAAAGGAAAGCTGGATTACTCTATTCCCAAAGAATGGCTTCCTACAGGATATTCCGGCACACTGAAACTGAGAGATCGTTACATATTCGTAGACCCCTACGAATTCAGCTCGACCATAGTCGAAGGTATTTTGTCAAGAGCCGAGCAGGGAAGAGATTACTCTAAATCGCTGGGTAGAATGAGGATGGAAAACGAGAGCACCTGGATAAACTCTGCTATCATATACGGTTCGTTTGTTAGATCGACAACTGCTTACTCACATCATGATCCTGAGCTGTTTTCCGAACTGGATTCTCAACAGTACTCGGAATCAGGGACATTTCTTAAGATGATATTTATGCTGCCCTATCTAGAGAGGATGGGTTTCGACACTCTTTACTTCCTACCGGTTACAAGTTACAGCGATAAATTCAAGAAGGGTGAGCTAGGTTCGCCCTATTCGGTGAAGGACTTCTTCGCAATAGACGAGCGGTACCACGATGTGTTGCTGGGCGATATGGATGTTGAAGAGGAGTTCACGGCATTTGTTGAAGCCGCTCATATCATGGGAATGAGAGTGGTTCTCGACTTCATTCCCAGAACATCGGCACGCGACTCGGCTTTGATTCTCAAACATCCCGAATGGTTCTACTGGATCGACGCGTCTCGACTCGGTGATTATTCGCCGCCTAAAATCGATAATCTGGGATTCGATCAGGCAAAGGTTGAGACCTTGCCGATTATCTATGCAAATGAAAACGTGAAGAAGCACCTTTCACTGTTCCGCCATTCTCCCGAAAAGCTTTTTCCGGATAGATGGAGAAACTTCGTGGCTCACCACAAGGGTAATGAGAGTTTTCTAGACGAGCTTGTCGAGGAGTTTGGACTAATAACACCTCCAGGATTCTCCGACTGGATAAATGACAACCAGCCTACATGGGACGACATAACTTTCCTCAGGCTATACAAGGATCATCCGATTGAATCTCGAAGGTTCCTTCCGGAAAATCAGCCGCCATACGTTTTGTTCGATGTAGTGAAGTCCTCTTTCTTTCCCGGTATTGAGCCAATGAGCGATCTCTGGGAGAGCATTGAAAACATCATGCCTTTCTATAATGAGAAGTTTGGTGTAGATGGTGCAAGATTGGATATGGGACATGCCCTTCCTAGAGAGCTTGAATTAAGAATCATTCGCAAAGCCAAAGAGAGAGATCCTTCCTTTGCTATAATTGCAGAAGAACTCGTAATGGGGAATGATGAGAAGGCCAGACAGTCGGGATACGACTGCATTCTTGGGAATACCTGGTGGATGGAACCAAGAATCAAAGAAGGAAAGTTCAAAGAGCTCTTATATGGAGTTCTGCCGAATATGAGGCTGCCAACTCTTGCAGGCATCGAGACTCCCGACACGCCGAGAGCGGCGGCAAGAAAGAACGGTAGGAGTTTTTCCCGATTTGCAACTGTACTGAATTACTTTTTGCCAAACGGCATTACATATATCAACTCCGGACAGGAGATCTTTGAGATCCAACCGATGAACCTCGGACTGGATAACGATGAAGAGGGTCGATATGTTCTGCCCCCAAATGATCCCTTTTACGGGAAGCTGGCTTTTTTCGATCCTTACGTTCTCCACTGGAACGCAGACGATGACCTGATCGATCTGATTTCGCTTCTCTCTTCTATTAAGAGAAGAAATCTCGATTTACTAAGTTCCAACAGTCCCAAACTGCTTTGGGAGCAAGACAAAACATCTGCAGGGCTCTTCTACTGGAATGGAGTCAAAGGACTCTTGGTTGTTGCAAATGGAGATTTCGAGGCAATGAAGGAGTTTCACATCGATCTCGGCTTTCACACGTGGAGGGGAACCCACAAGGTTCAGTGGAAGCTCAAGGGATTCGATGGGCAATCTGATTGGGATGTGGGAGGAGACTTCCACCTCTCTCTTGGTCCCGGAGAAGCTGCCGTTGCAGAAGTCAGTTAAAAACAGAAGGCCCCTTCGGGGGCCTTCCTTTTATCTGCGAATTACTTCTTTGGTTCTACAGAAAATCGTATTGCCGTTCTCACTTCCCCGTCAATCTCTACATCTGAAAAGCTTGGAACACATACGAGATCCATGCCGCTGGGAGCAACGTAACCTCTTGCAATTGCTATTGCTTTGATAGCCTGATTGACTGCTCCTGCCCCGATAGCCTGAATCTCTGCACCGCCCTTCTCTCTGAGTACTCCGGCAAGTGCGCCAGCGACTGCATTTGGTTTTGAGTGGGTTGCTACCTTCAGAACTTCCATGACTGCTACCTCCTCTTGAGATCTGTCATGCTACTGGGAGAGAGATTAGGATGGTGCGCCCGGCAGGATTTGAACCCGCAACCATCGGAGCCGAAATCCGATGCTCTATCCGTTGAGCCACGGGCGCATGAAATTTGAAGAAGTGGGGTGGCTGGCGGGGTTCGAACCCGCGGCCGCCTGATCCACAGTCAGGCGCTCTTCCAACTGAGCTACAACCACCATGTTTGCAACGTGGCGCGCCCGGCAGGACTCGAACCTGCAACCCCCGGATTAGAAGTCCAGTGCTCTATCCATTGAGCCACGGGCGCTGGAGCGGCCGACGGGAGTCGAACCCGCAACATTCGCCTTGGAAGGGCGATACTCTACCAATTGAGCTACAGCCGCACTAATGACCCTTGGTCGGGAAGACAGGATTTGAACCTGCGACCTCCTGTGCCCAAGACAGGCGCGCTTCCAACTGCGCTACTCCCCGCTCACGAATCTAAATATATCAGATTTTGAGGATGCCGTCAATAGTACAGAATCTGAGTCATGAATGAACGGAGAATAGTAATAGAAAAATCCACTCCCAGTAGCTTGTCAAAGATCTAGGCTATCATTTAGACTGAACGGCAATCATGTGGTTCAACATGGGACAACATCAAGAGCCATTCACGGGAAATGTAGTAGAATATTCCTTGAGGTGGTTAGAGTTGGCTGCGATTGTTACATCCAATCTAGTAAAGAAGTATGGTTCTTTTGTAGCTCTAAGCAATGTATCGCTTTCAATAGAGAAAGGCGATCTCTATTGCCTTCTCGGACCGAACGGAGCTGGCAAGTCAAGCTTGATAAGGATCCTCACAGGTCTAATGAAGCCCACTTCGGGCAAAGTGAAAGTATCGGGAATGGATTTGAACAGTGAAGCAAGAGAGATCAGAAAGAAGGTGGGACTTGTTTCAGAGCGGGTTATTCTTTATGATCGCCTCACTCCAGTCGAAAACCTGCTTTTCTTTGCTTCGATGCTCCACGTTGGCAGAAAGGACGCGCTGAAGAGGATCCACGATCTCCTCGAAAAGGTGGATATGCTCTGTTGGAAGAACAAGCCGGTCAGAGTCTTTTCGACCGGGATGAAGCAGAGAGTGAATTTCATAAGAGCTTTGCTTCATGAACCGGAGATCCTATTCATGGATGAACCTACGCTAGGACTGGATCCCCATTCGACGAGAACTATTAGAAACATGGTGAGAGAGCTCAATGAATCTGGAATTACGATAATCCTGACTACGCACGTAATGGGTGAGGCTGAGAGCATTGCGAAGTCAGTTGGCATTATGCACAGAGGAGAGTTGATCTCTAGTGGGAGACTTGAAGATATTCGAGCTTCTTTGAAGGGAGATCGAGTTACCGTTACGGTAAAGGATTCTCCTGTGTTCCCCTTAGAAAAGATCGAAGGTTATCAAAGCGAAATCAGGGTTGACGGAGTAGTGAAGATAGACTTCCAGCCGGGATTGACTGTCGAGGATGTCCTCCCCGCGGTTTTGCGGATGAAACTTGAAGTGATTGATATTGAGCACAAAAAACCTTCACTGGAGGATGTCTTTGTCAAGTTGACGGGCGAGAGTTCATAGATCCACAAGACTCCAGGGATCGACGGGCATGCCTCCTGTGAGCCTGGATTTTTCAGCGGCCCAGCACATCAGATGGCTCTGAAGAGAGTTTTCAAATGTGGTAGACAAAGACCCCGTTTTTCCTTCCAAGTATCTCACGAAATCTCTTACAATTTCCCTATCACCGCCTCCGTGCCTAGAGCCGTCGTGTTTCGTAATATAAGTCTTGTGCTCGCCGGAAAAGAGTTCAACATTTATGCTGTCCTTTTCGAAATCGCCGGTAATCTCTCCATGGCTGCCACTGATTAGTATCTTCCTTGTCTTTGAAGCTGTGAACGCATTCATCGAGAAGCAAGCCTCAGCTCCGTTATCAAACGAGATGAGCACATTCTGATAATCAGCGACGTTGTTGTCGCTTTTGAAGACACATCTTCCGTAACTGCTCGTACGCAGAATCTCTCTACGGCTTTCAAGAGACATGTCGTTCCCGATCGTGTTCACAGGCCAGTCAATATTTTCTGACAGGTACTGCGTAACAGCGGAATAGGGACAGGTTTCTTTCAGAGGACAGTCCAGGCAACGCTCAGTAGAGTTTTCTGGCGCGCTATCTCTTTTGAAATACTTGAGGCCGCCTTTAGATACAATGGAGAGAGCCTTTGATGAAAGAAGCCAAGTCAAAATGTCCATATCGTGACAGCTCTTTGAGAGGATGGAAGGACCAGCGCGTGTTGAGTCTCTCCAATTTCCCCTTACGTAGGAGTGAGCGAAGTGATAGAAGCCTACCTGCTCAGTATACTCAACTGCCTGTACCCTACCGACAGAATCCGAGTCCAGGAGCGACTTAAGCTGTTTGAAAAAGCTAGAATACCTCAACACGTGAGCTATGAATAGTCGGGAGGTATCTACTTTAGAGTATTGTAAGGCCTTTACGCCGCCAAGTCCTACAGAAATTGGTTTCTCCAGAAGAACGGAATAACCACCTGCAAGTGCCGCTATAGTGGGTTCAACATGAACCGCTTCCGGAGTGGCAACAATCACTCCGTCGGCGAACTTTGGCCTTGAAAGAAGGACTTTCCAGTCTCCAACAGAATCTGAAGCGCGTATTTCATGTCTCTCTGCAAAACGCTCTCTTCTTTGCTTATCTGGTTCTGCAATGGCGACGACACGAGATTTCTTAACCGTCTTCAGTGCCTCCCCGTACGCGAAGTATCCTCTATTGCCTGCGCCTATCATGATCAAATCCACCACGGAAATCTACCACCCTCAGCACTTGTAAATTAATTCTAACACTGACTTTCAATTGCAGAATAGCCTAAATCACTCCGGTGTGATATAAAAGGAAAGATCAAAATCGAAAGGAGTGAAAGGTTTGACAGATATAAAGAGAAATGACACTGAAATCGTTCGTGTTTCGAAGAGAGAGTTCAAAGGCCACGAATTCCTTGATCTCAGGATCTACTATCAGGATGATGAAGGCGATTATAAACCCACAAAAAAGGGAATTACAATTAATCCCAAACTTGTAGATGAACTGATCGACGCTCTAAATAAGGAGAAAGACTCGGCGCCTGTGAAAGAGTGAGCTTTTTACGTAACAGAAATTGGAAGAACGAGGTAAGAGGTTTGAAGATATAGTTCTCATTGCTCATCTTTTCTCAAGTGGCTCTTTCCCCGCGAAGCCGGCATTGCGTTTCTGAGAGGGCTTCCTTTCGGGCGAACAGCCGTTCGCCCCTACAGACCGCAGAATCAAATGGGGGACAGACAGGTTTTATGTGTCCCCCTTCATAGCACAGCGAACAGCGTTCAGCGAAAAGCGGCTCTTAGCCCGGCGCAGCCGGAACTGGCCTCGCCGAAGGCGAGACTGGCCTTTGCGAAGCAAAGACTGGCCACCGAAGGTGACTGGCTAGTAAATAATGGTGTCCCATTCTCGTTCATCTGTGGCTTATGAATAGGGGCAAAGTATATAATTGCAATATGAGATCACAATGGAGTGTTTGAAGTGAATATCTATGCTTTGCTGACGTTTCTTCCAGCGATTGTGTGTTTGGTGATGGCCATACGGTTTTTGAGGCGGAGAGAGCTGCTTGAGGCCAGGATGCTCAGCCTTCTGTTGTTTTCAATAGCCTGGTGGGCGTTTTTTTATGCGGTTGAATTGCTCGGCCATGATTTGGGTACAATGCGACTGCTCAACAAGATCTCTTATCCCGGAATAGTGAGCACGCCGGTTTTCTTTTTTCTTTTCTCGATGGCAATCCTCGACAAAAGAAAGTGGTTTAGCTGGAAAAGAATCTCTTTGCTATTCGTCATTCCAATTGCAGTACTTCTATCCATGTGGACAAATGAAATTCACTGGCTTTATTACTCAGTGAGCGAATTGGATCTCAGTTCATCTTTCCCTCTACAGAGACTCGTTCATGGGCCGATTTTCTGGGTGGGAATGTTTTACACATACGTGCTGCTTATTTCGAGCATATTCTCAGTTGCTCATCAATATATTCATTCGAAAGGGCCTTACAAGGGTCAGCTGAAGATGATTCTTCTTGGGACTTTCTTCCCCGTCCTCGTAAACCTGAATTATCTCTTTGGATTTATTGATTTCGGCTATCTCGACATGACTCCGTTTGCTTTCACTCTTGCTGCAGTATTTATGGCAATAGGCGTTATGAGGTACAGACTATTTGACATACGACCCGTTGCTAAGGAGACTGTTTTCGAAAGACTGCCAGACGGTGTCATCATTACTGACGATAGAGGAACGGTGGTCGACATTAACCCCATGGCTTGCTCGATGTTTGGAGTGGAGAGTGAGAAATCGATCGGGCTTGAATTTGGGGACGCCTTCTGTGATGTTGAGTCGATTGTCAGTTTCTTCGATTCCGATCTATCGAAGTCTGAGCTGGAGATAGGGAAAAAGATAATCGATTCCAGAAAGACAGCTATCTTCAGCTCAAGAGGAAAGGTTAGAGGCCATGTCCTTCTGCTGACCGAGATAACGGAAAGGAAGAAGGTAGAAGATGCACTCCGTGAGAGCGAGGAGAGGCTTGCGCTTGCCGTGAAAGGCGGGAACGTCGGTCTTTGGGATTTAAATATAGACAGGGGGGAGTTTTCGATCAACGAAAGATATTATCAGATCATGGGCTATACTGGCGGCGATTTGCTCATAACATTCCAGAACTGGAAAGAGTTTGTGCATCCGGAAGATCTTCTTCCTTCTCTTGAAGAGATGGAGAGATGTTACAACGGTGAGAAAGATTACTTTGAAATAGAGTACAGGATGCTTTCAAAGAGCGGTGAGTGGATCTGGGTTCATGATAGGGGAGAAGCTGCAGAGAGGGACAAGAACGGAAGGGCCAAGCGTATTCTTGGAACGCACATTGATATTTCCCCGACAAAACAGATTGAAGAGGCTCTTCGCGAGAGTCAGGAGAAATACAGGAAACTGGCTACGACCGACATGCTGACCGGCGTAATGAATAGATATTCACTGAGCGAGCTGTTGAGGGCCGAAACGGAGAGATCAAGGCGTTATGGGAGCCCGCTTTCGCTACTGATGTTAGATCTTGACAATCTCAAGACAATAAACGATAATTACGGGCATCTTGCCGGTGATGAAGCTCTCAAGGTTACAGCTTCTTTCGTTCAGTCAAGCATCAGGAGTTGCGATTACCTTGGGAGATGGGGCGGGGATGAGTTCTTGGTTATCGTAGCGAATACCGATTTCGATGGAGCGACAAAAGTGGCGGAAAAGCTCAGAGCGGGGCTATATATGAAGGAGTACGATGACTTTGGAAGGCTGAGCATTAGTATCGGGGTCTCCACTCTCCATAGGGATGAAAGCGATTATGATCCCTTGTTGCGTCGTGTCGACAAAGCTCTTTATGAGTCGAAGAGAGAGGGAAAGAACAGAGTTACATCATATGTTTGATTCCAACATATGAGACTAAGTTGAAGAGAAGTGAACTGCATTTTAGTAAGTGGCGTTTAGGTTGATTTTGCATTTCCGATTATGCTAGACTATACTAAGCGTGACAGAGATGATGAGAAAGTCGTGCCTGTTATGAGGCGGCGGCTTTTTTTGTTTTGAGATGATCTTTCATTAATATTTATGAGTCATAATTCCTGTGATATAGATTCTTTCATTTGTGAACAGTGGGGTGATACGTTTGCGGCGCCGAACCAGGGAAGCACTTACCGGCTGGGCAACTGTCTTACCGGCTCTGATAGTTCAGGTGATCTTCATCTATTTGCCACTCATTTGGGCTTTTTACGTATCCTTTTATAGCTGGAACATGATACGCCCAATGAGGTTTGTTGGATTTCAGAACTACCAAAGACTTTTCAGTTCTGCGGATTTCTGGAATTCCATGAGTGTAACAGGCATCTATATTCTTGGGACGGTAATTCCTTCAGTTGTCATTGGGCTTTTGCTCGCCGCTCTTCTCAATATTGAATGGATAAAGGGCAGAGGGATCTTCAGAACACTGTTCTACATTCCGGTTATTACTTCGATGGCGGCCGCGGCTGTAATTTGGGGCTGGTTATATGAACCGAATTTCGGATTGGTTAATTACTTTCTTTCAATATTCGGCATTAACAACATCAAGTGGCTGAGTGATCCGAATTACTCGCTTCTAGCGCTTATTATTGTGGGAGTATGGAAACGTATCGGATATAATATGGTCCTCTTCCTGGCAGGTCTGCAGACTATTCCCAAGACATATTATGAAGCGGCCGAAATAGACGGAGCAACTCCCTGGAACAAGTTCAGAAGTATAACGCTTCCGCTTCTTTCACCGACGACACTTTTCGTCTTTATTATGCAGTTCATCGCATCGTTCAGGGTCTTCGTTTCAGTATCTGTTATGACGAGCGGCGGGCCGGCCAAGAGCACCCAGGTAATCACCTACTATCTGTATGAGAACGCATTCAGGTACTTGAAATTCGGTTACGCTTCAGCAATTGCAGTTGTTATGTTTGCGATGATGATTGTATTTACCCTGATCCAATTCAGACTCAGCAGAAGGAGGGTGCATTATCAATGAGAAGAAAACCGGCCCTTCCTATTAGACTCATTGTCTATCTGGCGATTCTTTTCGTAGCTGTAATTATCAATCTTCCATTTTTCTGGATGCTTGTCACCTCTTTCAAGACGGAAGATGCGGCTTTCACAATTCCCCCGAGCTTCCTTCCTACGATTTTCGACTTAAGGAATTTCGTGAAGGCCTTTGAGCTAATTCCTCTTGCGAGATACATAGGCAACACGCTTTTCGTTGCGCTAACCGTGACTCTGCTCCAACTGATCTTCAACTCGCTGGCCGCATACGGGCTGGCCAGGATAAGATTCAGAGGCGCTAACGTAGTCTTTCTAATTCTTATTGGAACACTCATGGTGCCGCCTGAAGTGACGATGGTTCCGCTGTATGTAATCGTCAAACAATTCGGTTTTATAGATAAATACAGGGCTTTAATTGTGCCATTCATGAGTTCCGCGTTCGGGATTTTCCTGCTCCGCCAGTTCTTCATGGGGATTCCGAGAGAACTTGAAGAAGCTGCAATAATAGATGGCGCAAGTAGAATGAAGATCTTTTTCAGGATCATTCTTCCTTTGTCTAAACCCGCATTATACACAATGGCCTTGTACACTTTCCTTGCGCACTGGAATGAATATATGTGGCCGTTGATTGTAATCAATGATGCAAAGAAGCAGATGATTCAAGTTGGTATCTCCCAGTTTGTTAGCGGTTGGGAAACACAGTGGACTCTCAGGATGGCCGCTTCAACGACGGCTGTAATTCCAATAATAATCTTCTTCTTCTTTGTTCAGAAACAATTCGTGGAAGGAATCAGTATTTCAGGGTTGAAAGAGTGACCCAAATTTTGAAAGGGGAGGTTTTTTTGTGAAAAGAACATTTCTAATCTCACTTCTAGTAGTAGCCGTTGCTGCGATAGGATTCGCTGCGCCGGTGAAGGTAACAATGTGGTATGCCCAGACGGGCATATACTCCCAGACACTCCTGGATATCGCAGCGGAGTTCAATAAGCTCCATGAGGGAGAAATCGAAGTGGAAGCCGTTTACACTGGAAACTACCAGGATACAATGCAGAAGCTTCTTGCAGCCATGGTAGCTGGTGACGTTCCAAATCTTGCACAGATTGAGCAGTCGAGGATAGGTCAGTTTGTCGACGGCGGTGCATTCCAGGATCTCAACTACTTCATCGACAAGGATCCCGAGTTCAAGGCCACGCTCGATGACTTCTGGCCGAGATTTATTCAGGCCAATACCTATGAGCAGGGACTCCTGGGATTCCCTCTTAATTGCAGCACCCCGTTGATGTACATCAACAGAGACCTCTTCAAGCAGGCCGGACTTGACCCGGACAATCCTCCGAAAACCTGGACGGAAGTCTATGCTGCAGCAAAGCAAATCAAGACGTTAGGCGAAGACATTTTTGGTTACAGATTTGGGATCGATGACTGGCTCCTCGAAGCCTACATTTGGCAGTTCGGCGGGCAGATCATCTCGGAAGACGGAAGAGAGATGTTGATCTACTCTCCTGAGACAGTGGCGGCATGGAATTTCTTCCAGAAGGGTGTCAGAGAAGGAATATTCATATTCGGAGTCAGCGGCGGAAACGAACTCGATCTCTCCGGAAGAATTGCTATGGTTGTTCGTTCCACTGGAAGTATCGGATACCTGAAGCAGAATGTCAAGTACGATCTCGGCGCGACCACAATGCCCGGTCAGGTTAAGGAAGTAGTCCCGATAGGTGGAGCAAATGTATTCATGTTCTCTGCAAGACCTCAAGCAGAGAAGGAAGCGGCATGGGAATTCCTGAAATTCCTGACTTCTACTGAGAACACCAAGAGATGGTCACTTGCAACTGGTTACATGACCAGCAGAATCTCCGCTTTCGAGTCTCCGGAGATTCAGAAGATCATGACAGACGACCCAAGATACGCCCTCACTTACCAGCAGCTGAAAGACAGCGCTGTTAGGAGACCATGGTACGGACCATATCCAGAAGTTCATGCAATGATTACATCTGCCTGGGAAGATGCAATGTCTAACCCGACAAAAGATGTTGATGCAATTCTGAAGAATCTGCATGAGGAAGCTCAGTACGTGCTCGACGATTACTACTTTTGATCGATAGCAAGACAAATGGGGGCAGTCGTTGGCTGCCCCCTTTTTTAGAGGTGATTTCATGAAAAGGATTTTCATAGTGGTTCTCTTAGTTGCTTCATCTCTCACTTTCGGCCAGGTCTATTTTGGAAACATTCACGCCCACACTTCGTATTCAGATGGGCTGGGTACTCCGGAAGAGGCCTTCGAACACGCGAGAAATTCAGGTGTCGTTGACATACAGGCAATTACCGATCATGATCATGATTTGAACTATCCGCTTCCAGATGGCTCATGGAAACTGGACAGAATAATTGAGATGGCCGAGAGATTCACCATTGAAGGAGAATTCATAGCAATTTCTGGCTTCGAGTGGACGCTGACCAGTCGGGGACACATAACGATATACGACACCGCGGAATGGATTGATAGAAGCACAACGGATCTATACGATATCTACCAGTGGATCGTGGATAAACAGGCAACGGCTCAGTTCTGTCATCCTGGAAGGAAGTACGGTGATTTCTTCGATTTCGAATACTTTCCCGAAGTTGATCTTTATATAAATACGATTGAAGTAGGAAATGGGGCCGGTTCGAATTCGAATAACGTGATAAAGGAAGAGTATTTCGAGAGGTATCAGAGAGCTCTTAGTCGAGGCTGGCATGTGGGAGCATCGGCAAATCAAGACAATCATCAGAAGAACTGGGCGACAGTAAACGATGCAAGAACGGCCTTTGTTATTGATGAACTGACAACTGAAAAGGTGTATGAAGCTCTCAAGACAAGGAATATATATGCCACTGAAGACCGTAACGCCTTCTTGGCATTCTTCACTGAGGGCGCAAAGATGGGAGACACTCTTTATGACGTTCCCAGGGCTACTCTGAAAGTAGAGTACAGCGACCCCGGTGAGCGTGTTCGGGGAGCTGCAATCTACAGTAACAACGGAATAATCGAACTGGATGTCTCCGGCGATGAGTGGGAAATCGAGATAGATGTCGAGAACCCCCTTTCATATAATTGGTACTTCGTCAAGATAGATCAGATCGATGGAAATGAACTTGTCTCTTCTCCAATCTGGTTTCAGAGTAGTACGAACAAATACCTTCTCAATGCAAGGACGATCGATCCAAGACCGGTAAAGGGACTCCCGTTTGATGTCGGTTTCGACCTGATAAACTCTCTGAGAGAAGATCAGGTGATCTCGGTCGAAGTGAAGAGCGGGGAATTTGCCGTATTCTCGAAGGACTACGAGATATCATCCATGAACTGTCTTGAGATCGTCGAGACCTTTGATACTGAAGAAGACTCTCTAGACTTCTTTGTAGACAATGAACTGGCATTCAGAGTCAACGTCGATTTCGTCGGCTTCACAGCTCATCTGGACACTTCTCATGAGAATTACTTCCTGACTGAGTTGAAGCCGTTGACGCAGCTGTTAGTGGGTCTCGGCGGTGAGGTGAAGCCCGTAATTGGAGAGCTTACGGAGAAGACCACCTTCAGCGGTCAGGTCCTTATACTTCCCCTGCCGGACGCCGACACTTTCATGAAGGATTTCATGGAAATTTCCGAAGAACAGGTTGATTTCATCGTTGATTATGTGAAGAACGGCGGCCTCCTCGTTATCGTACTAGCAAAGAAGCAGATCACTCACCCTTCGATCGAGAGTTACAAGCTTCTCTTTGAGAAGCTCCCCTGGATGGTCGGAATTGAAGAAGGCGGAAGATCTGTTTCGGGGACCAGCACCAGAAATCTTGAAATGGAAGATGGGGGCGGAGTGGTAATCCTCACCTGGGAGGAAGCGATAGGAAGTGAGCCGATATCTGAAGGAACAGTCGGCTATATAGAAATGAAGTTAGGTTTGAGATGAAGTGAGGGATTCATTTGTCTAGATTAGAGAGTTTCACACTTGGTGAAGAAGGAAAAAGGATATTCGGAATATGTGAGTATCCTTCCTCAGGGGAAAGGTTCCCCACCGTCTTGATGTTTCATGGTTTCACAGGCGAGCACATAGTCTCCACGTTCAAATTCCCGCGTCTATCACGAAGGCTGGTTGAAAGGGGAATAGCATCAGTGAGGTTTGATTTCAGGGGATCGGGAGACAGTGAAGGAGAGTTCAACGAAATGTCTCCTCTGACTGAGCTCCGCGACGCTGAAGATGTATTCTCCTTTGTTCAGAGGCAGGAATGGTGCTCCGGAAAAGTAGGCGTTATTGGCTACAGCCTGGGAGGAATGGTAGCATCGCTCTTTGCTGGCAGACATCCGGAGATAAACTCATTGCTCCTATGGTCTCCCGTTATTATGAATCAGGAGTTCTTCCATAGGGAGGATTATACCTTCGATTGCGGAGAGAAGCATAAGGATATTCTCGGTTTGAAGCTGGGCTCGGTTTTCTTTGAAGACGGTCGCAGAGTGGACGCTTCCGAGGAGTTGAAGGACTATCACGGAGATCTTCTAATAATACACGGATCCGACGATGAATCAGTTCCGTATCTTCCAGTCAAAGAATACGCCGATCGGAGGGGACTCCGTATTCATACGGTAGAAGAGGCAAACCACAAATACCAGAGGATCGACTGGATCGAAGAACTCTTCTCTGTTTCCACTGACTTTCTATGCAATACCCTTTTGTAGCGGGCGTTAAGGCGCCCGCTATCCCATTATTTGCTTCCTTATCTCTTCAAGAGTCTCGTCAAGCAGCTTTGGCTCAGATCTGAAAGTCAATTCCCCTTCGTGAGTTTCAGGAATTACCAATCCCTGTCTAGACAATCCGGCGAGGACTTCTATTGCATTATGCCGATGCAAGCCCGACAAGCCTACGATACTAGAGAGTGTCTGGCTTGAGCGCATAACCTTACGAAGGATCTCGATTGATTCTCTTTTGGCCAACGTACTGATCATGCCGGCCGCATCTTGCTTTTCTACCGCAAGGCTCCGTTCCCATGTCCTATCAGTGCCGACAACAGAGATAATCGCATTCCTTTCTGGGACCTCAATTGTAATAGAAGAACCACCAAGAGACCATGATAACAGTAACTTCATCTCTTCTACTGATGTATTGGGAGCATCGAGATCAAGGAGAAAGCGCAAGTAACTGCTTCCGAATTTTCTGAGATTCTCCTCGAGAAGTTCATATGAGTAAGAAATGGAAAGGTCATAATCTGGCGATGGCAGCGAATTCTCACTACCGAATTCCAGGAGTTTCACAAAAGAGTCGCGCGTTTCTGACTGATTCTTCAGCATTTCGATGGCTTCGTATCTGTCCAAATTGGTGAGAGTAGGATTTGAGAAGGCGAAATCCAAAGCAGCCTTTTCGTCGCGTCCGAAAGACTTGATAATCATGTCACCTAATTCATCTGGCTCCTTGAAATCGCTGCTCAAGAACATATGAAGCAATCTCTCCGGCGAAGTCCTCTTCATCGAGTCAACGAGATCTGAAGAAGAAGGGGAGTTCTCAAGGAAGAGATAGGGAACGACCCTAAGACCAAAGAAGGATTCCCATCCGAAAAACCGTTCCAGCAATCCTTGATAGTCTGCTGGCATTGAAAGGCGCGACCTGGAGACCCATTCCGATAGAAAGTCAGAGGATCTGCGATCATTATGGATCATTCTTTCTTGGTTGTTCAGCCTGAACAAAGATACAAGCAGCTCGATTCCACTTTCATCAACGATTGAGATATTCATGAAAAGACCCTCCGAAAAGTCACAACGAATCCGTGCTCTTTACAACCAATTCTTATAATCGAGGAGAGATCAAGAGAACTTCCTTACACTATTATGCCTTAAATACGAACTCAAAGGGAAGAGCAAAGTGGCGAATATGGGGTCTCGGCTTTCGCTGAGCAAGGCGATTGACTCCTGCAGTTCTCACTGCTCAATAGAATTTAGATCCATAGCGAAGTCATGTCAGAATCACGTGAAAAAGACGGATGTCATTCCGTAGAGCCTGCCTGACGCCCTTAGATCCGCTGTGCGCTGAAAATCAGTTGCAAGTTCTTAGTTCAGAGTTGCAAGCCCAAAAGCGAAGAAACGTCAAATGCCGTCATTCCGACTAAGCTGGTCGGAATCTAGATCTTCGCGTGAACACAACGGCTCCTTTGCACGACTAAGTAGCAACTTGCCTCGCCAAATTGGTTTGGTGTTCTTGTAGTTTTTCTCGCCACTGCTTGCAGTGACTGGCCTCGCCGAAGGCGAGACTGGCCTTTGCTAAGCAAAGACTGGGCAGGCGTAGCCTGACTGGCTAGTTCTTTGCTTTCCTGCCGAAGACAGCCTAAACAGTTCTTAGCTGCGAAAGTTGCTTCTTGAGATAGTATCCCGTATGGCTGTGGCGAAATTCTGCTACTTCATCGGGCGTTCCGGAAATAACGATTTCGCCGCCGTTTGCTCCGCCTTCGGGTCCGAGATCGATTATGTGGTCGGCGTTTTTCACTACGTCCATA